>Ga0196978_1000853_pt1 | contig 14701 bp, 7 predicted proteins | sample S3v_2013CmetaG_FD_155491 | JGI IMG/M metagenome (GOLD analysis project Ga0196978, IMG submission 155491) | Soil microbial communities from Anza Borrego desert, Southern California, United States - S3+v_20-13C | ecosystem: Environmental > Terrestrial > Soil > Desert | place: USA: California... | reverse complement strand
CGACGCGCTCGCGATCGCGTCGGTGACGAGCGGTGCCGGCGGCACCGCCGTGCTGAACGGGGACGGGACCGTCACGTTCACGCCGAACGCGAACTTCAACGGCACCACGAGTTTCACCTACACCGCCAGCGACGGCGCCGCCACATCCAATGTCGCCACCGCGAGCGTCGAGGTCGCGCCGGTGAACGATGCGCCGGAAACCCTGAATACCGGCGGCAGCGGCCCCGAAGACACCGCGAACGCCCTGCTGCTCAAGGGCACCGACGTCGACGGGACTGTCGTCTCGATGCGCATCGTCACGACGCCCGCCAATGGCAGGCTGTACAGCGACGTCGGGCTCACGCAGGAGGTGCACGCCGGCGACACCATCGCCACCAGCGGCAACCAGGTCATCGTCCGCTTCAAGCCCGACGCCAACTGGCATGGCGCGACGAGCTTCGACTTCGCGGCCATCGACGACGACGGTGCGGAGGACGCGACGCCGGCCACCGCGTCGCTCACTGTGCTGCCGGTGAACGATGCGCCTTTTGCAGGGAACAACCTGTACATCACGCAAGAGGACATCGCGCTCGCGATCCCCGCGCCCGGGGTTCTGGCCAACGACAGCGACGTCGACGGCGACGCCCTCAGCGCGTCGCTGGTGTCGGGTCCGGCCCACGGCACGCTGACGCTCAACGCCGACGGCTCGTTCAATTACACGCCGGCCGCGGATTATTTCGGGTCCGACAGCTTCACGTACCGCGCGCTCGACGGCGGCACCCAGAGCAATACGGCCACTGTTTCGATCACCGTGATGTCGGTGAACGACGGCCCCACCGCGACCACCGACGGTCCGGCCACGCCCGAGGACACCCCCGTGACGGTCGACATCGTCGCGAACGACACCGATCCGGAGGACGATCCGCTGACGATCGTGTCGGTGTCGGGCATCAATCATGGCACGTATCAGATCGTCGACAACAAGATCGAGTACACGCCGGATCCTGATTTCTTCGGCAACGACATCTTCAGCTACACGATTTCCGATGGCAACGGGGACACCGACGAAGGCACCGTGGTGCTCGCGGTCACCCGTGTGAACGACCCGCCGATCGCCAATCCGGACAGCGCGACCGTGGACACCGACAGCGTCGCCAGCGTGATCAACGTGCTCGCGAACGACAGCAAGGGTCCCCCGAACGAGTCGACTCAGGCGCTGACCGTGGTCGCTGCCGCCGCGCTCAACGGCACCGTCACGATCAACGCCAACGGCACGCTGTCCTATACGCCGAATGCGGGCTACGCCGGCCCCGACACGATCAGCTACACGATCCAGGACGACGGATTCACCGGCAGCACATCCGATCCGCGCCAGGCGAGCAGCACCGTCAGCGTGACCGTGACGGCCGTCAACGACGCGCCGACCTTCGCCGGCACGCTCGACGGCGCGCCCACCTACCTCGAGGACGCGCCCGCGGTCGTGCTCGACGGTAACGTCCAGGTGTCAGATCCCGAGCTCGCCGCGCAGGGGCACTACGACGGTGCGACGCTGACGCTCGCGCGGCACTTGGGCGCTCACGCGCAGGATGTGTTTTCCGCAACCGGACTGCTCGGCGCGCTCACGGGAGGTGGGGCACTGATCTACGACGGTTTCGTTATCGGTGCCGTCACGCAGAACTCCGGCGGGACGCTCGTTCTCACGTTCGCGAATGCCGACGCGACGCAAGCGCGCGTGAACGGGGTGTTGCAGTCGATCGCGTATTCCAACAGCAGCAATAACCCGCCATCATCCGTGCAGATCGACTGGGCATTTTCGGACGGCAATACGGGTGCGCAAGGTGTCGGTGGCGCGCTCGCGGCGGCCGGCAGCACCACGGTGACGATCGTCGGCGTTCCCGACGTTTACCTGTGGACGCAGCTCGTCAACGGACAGGTGATCGGCGATCCGTTCGATGCCGCCGTCGACAAGCTTCGCTTCGACGACGCAGCGATTTCGGCGGCAGATGTGAAGGTCGGCGAATCGCCGCTCATTTTTAGCCACGGCGGCAAGACCGTGACGGTGCAGATGAACATCGCGTCGATCACGACGACGAACGTCTTCTTCGACGACGGCAGCCTGCTCGTCGTCGGAGACAACACCACGGCGACGGCAGCGGACAGCGGCAACAATTCGATCACGGGCGCTGCGGGCGACGATCAGCTTCTCGGGCTGGGCGGCATCGACACGTTGACCGGCGGCGACGGCGGCGACTGGATCGACGGCGGGCTCGGCAACGACACCGCCACTGGCGGCAACGGTGACGACACGATACGCGTCGGCGGCGCCGCCGCGGCCGATACCGCCCACGGGGACAGCGGCAGCGACCGGCTCATCGTCGACTATTCGGGCGTGAGCGGCAGCTTCGGAACGTTTTCGTTCGCCGGCACCCTCGCTGCCGGGTATAGCGGCAGCTACAGCAACGGCATCGGTACCAACGTCACGTTCAATACCGTCGAGCACTTCACGGTCACGACGACCGGCGGCAGCGACAGCATCACGACCGGCGACGGCGATGACGTGGTGAGCACCGGGGGCTCGGACGATTCGATCAGGGTCGCCGCCGGTAACTTCGTCATCGACGGCGGCACCGGCACCGACGGGCTGGGCGCCAATCTATCGGCCGTCACGACGGACATCGTGCTCGACCTGAAGGCCGGGAGCTACACCCTGCCGGGCTCGAGCTCGGTTGCGAACGTCGAGCAACTGATCGGGTTCACCGGTGGCTCCGGCAACGACACCTTAATCTCGCAAAACATCATCCGCGCCGACACGATCGACGGCGGCGGCGGCGATGACACCGTCGGGGTGGGCGGCGGCGCCGACAACGTGGCAGGCGGCAGCGGCAGCGATCGCCTGGTCGTGGACTACTCGTCGATGGCCGGCAGCTTCGGCACGGTGGTGGCGCTCACGGGATCTCTCGCGACCGGCTACAGCGGCCGATACAGCAACAACATCGGGACCCAAGTCGACTTCACGGGAATCGAGCATTTCTCGGTGACGACGACGGGCGGCAGCGACAGCATCACCACCGGCGATGGCGAAGACATCGTCAGCACGGCCGCGGGCAACGATATCGTTAATGCCGGCGCCGGTAACGACCACATAACCGGCGGCCTCGGCAACGATACGTTGAACGGCGGCGCCGGCGACGACACGTTCACCTACAACGTCGGCGACGGCGTGGGCAATCCCGACGACGGTGTGGACACTGTCAACGGCGGCGAAGGCGACGAGCTCGACGGCGATCTTCAAACGGTGAACGGTACGAGCGCCGCGGAGACCTATAACATCAACCCGTTCGGCGTCGGCACGCAGCTCGGGATCAACATCACGACCAGCCCCGCGCTGCCGGCGGCGGCCACGCTCGCCAATTCCGAGCTCGTCCTCACGAACGTCGAGGAAATCGTGATCAACACCGGTGGCGGCGGCGACACCGTGACCGTCGCCGGCGACATCGGCGACACCGGCGTGTCCTCCACGACTGTGACGATCAACGGCGGCAGCAGCAACGACACGTTCATTGCAGTAGCACTTGCCGACAACGACGGCGACCCGAGCGGCCGCGTGCGGGTGGTGATGAACGGCTTCGAAGGCGACGACACGCTCGTCGGCGGAGACGGTGACGACCGCCTGACCGGCGGAGTCGGCGACGACAGTCTCCAAGGCAGCGGCGGTGACGACGTGTACATCTACAACCAGCTCACCGAGCTCAGTGACGGCAGCGGTTACATCGGTGGCGCGCTGCTGTTCGAAAACGTCGCATTCGACACGCTGGGCTTCGCCGACGCGCTGGACTTTTCCGAGATCGACGGGATCAGCTTCATCGGCAGCGCCACATTCAGCGCGGGCGGGCAGGGCGAGCTGCGCTACGTCGTCGAGCCTTCGAGCACGGCAGTGCTGATCGACGCGGATGGCGATGGCATGGTCGACCGCTACCTGCGGCTGAACGTCGCCACCGACCTCGTCGAAACGGCGCCGGGCTCGCGCATTCTCCTCGCCGGCGTGCCCAACACGCCGCCGGTCGCCTTCGGCGACTTCTATTCGACCATCCAGTCATCGAGCGTCTATCCGATCAGTCTCACGGTCGCGGCGCCGGGCGTGCTCGGGATGCCTTTCGGGCCCGGTGCCGATTTCGATGCGGACGGCGATCCGCTGACGGCGGAGCTGGTGAGCGGACCCTCGCACGGCACGCTCATCGACCACGATGGCGATGGCTCGTTCTTCGACGGGGACGGTGGCTTCGTCTATCTGCCCGATCCCTATTTCGTGGGCGACGACAGCTTCGTGTACCGCGCGTTCGACGGCGTGTCGTATTCGGCCAATGCGACCGTCGAGATCGACGTCAAGCTTCCGCCGGTCGTCACGGCCAACACGCAGGACAACTATGACATGAGCGGCCTGTATGCGGACTTGTCGCTCGCGGATCCGATCCCGATGGAGCGCATGGCGCATTCGTTCGTGCTCGCGACGAGCGATGGCCGTTACGTGCAGGCGCTCGGCAGCAATATGACGTACGACGCGGTCACGAACGCCGTCACGGGCGGGACGATAAACGGCATCCACCTGTCACTGCTCGTGGATCCGCCGCCGAGCGGCTCCCCGCCGTTCGATCCGCCGGCGTTCTATTCGCCGCTGCTCACTGTGCTCGGCGACGCGAACGCGGATCCGCCGTTCGCGGTGCCCGCCGTCGAGCTCATCGCGGCGCTGCAGGACTACGCGACGTCGGCCGGTGCGGATACTGCCGGTCTCGACGCCATATTCCAGACGATCCGGTACAACGCGGTGGGGCCGGGCAGCGCCTCGAACGACGTGCTCGTCGGCGGACCGTTCGACGATTATTTCGCCGGTGCGGCAGGAAGCGACAGAGTCATCGCAGGCGCCGGCGACGATCTCATCATCGGCGGCGCCGACAGTGGAGACGTTCTCACCGGTGGCGCGGGCGCTGACGTGTTCCAGTTCGGATTTGCCGACGGCCTGGACGAGATCACGGATTTCTCCGGAATTATCGGCGGCGACGGCGACGTGCTCGACCTGCGCGCCCTTTTCGGACCGCTCGACTTGCAGACCGATATTCTGGATACGGCGACGTATGACGGCACGGACACGACGCTCCATCTCGACACCGGGTCCAACGCTCTGACGCTCGTGCTGCGCGACTTCGACATCAGCGACCTTCACCCGGCCGACGTCCTGATGCCGACGATCTGATGCGTCGGGGGAGGCGGGCTACTGCTCCAGGCGGATGTTCGCCTCGCGTATCACCTTCGCCCACTTCGCCGTCTCGCTCCTGAGAAACGCGGCGAACTGCTGAGGCGTGCTGCCGACCGGCACTGCGCCGTCAGCCTCGAAGCGGGCGGCGATGTCCGGTGATTTCACGATCGCGCCGATCTCGGCGGCGAGCTTCTCCACGATCGCGCGCGGCACGCCCGCTGGCGCGACCATCGCCTGGAACGCTTCGGCCTGGTAGCCCGGCACCGTCTCGCCGATCGTCGGCACGTCCGGCATCGACGGCATGCGCTTCGCGCTGGTGATCGCGAGCGCTTTCAGCTTGCCCGCTTTCACGTGCGGAGCGGCCGAGATCGTAGTCGTGAAAAGCATCGTCACGCGTCCGCCGAGCACGTCGGTGACCGCGGGTGGTATGCCCTTGTACGGCACGTGAACCATCTGTACGCCCGCCATGCGCTGAAAGAGCTCTCCGGACAGATGCGGCGCGGATCCGGCGCCGGGTGAGGCGAACGTGAGCTCGCCGCGCTTCTGCTTCGCGAGCGCGATCAGGTCCTTCACGGACGCAGCCGGAAACGTGGGGCTCACCACGATCACGTTCGGCTGATAGTTGAGCTGCGTGACCGGCGTGAAGTCCTTGATCGGATCGTACGGAAGTTTCTTGTAGAGGCTCGGATTGATCGCGAACGTCGTCGTGATCATGAGCAGCGTATAGCCGTCGGGCACCGCACGCGACGCGATCTCGGTGCCGACGATGGTCGCGGCGCCCGGACGCGCGTCCACCACGAAGTTCTGGCCCCACTTTTCCGTGAGCTTCTGACCGACCAGCCGCGCCGTGATGTCCGTGCCGCCGCCCGGCGCGAACGGCACGATCACGCGGATCGGCTTGGTCGGGTAGGCGTCGGCTGCCGATTTCGTTTGTGCGGTGGCGGAGCAAGCGACTGCGAACATCGTCATTCCCACGAAGGCGGGTATCCCCTTCCCCCTCAGGGGGAAGGTAGGATGGGGGTGGTTTGCTGGACCCGCGCCTGCGCGGGCGTGACGGTGCTCTCCGGTTTTCGTAGGGTGCGCCAATGGCGCACCGGCCTCAGTAGCCAACGGCCTGCCCGTCCGTTCTGCGCTCGGACGCGCCGCAGTAGCCGTCGTCCATCTTGTATATGAGCTGCGCGCGGCCGAAGTCGGTAGACCAGCGGTCGGCCTGCTGCAGATCATGCCCGCGCGCGCGCAGTCCCTCCAGAACTTCTTTCGATACGCCGTGCTCGATTCCGACCTTGAGTCCGCTGTCGATGCGCCAGCGCGGCGCATCCGCGGCGGCCTGCGGGTTCTGTTTGTAATCGACCATGCGCGACATCACCTGCATGTGACCCTGTGCCTGCATGGAGCCGCCCATCACGCCGAAGCTCATGAGCGGCTGCGCGTGGTGCGTGACGAAGCCGGGAATGATCGTGTGGAATGGCCGCTTGCGCGGTGCCACGACGTTCGGGTGATCGGGCTTCACGCTGAAGCCGTAACCGCGGTTCTGGAGACTGATGCCGGTGCCGGGCACGACCACGCCGGAGCCGAAGCCCGAAAAGTTCGACTGGATGTACGACACCATCATGCCGGACTCGTCGGCAGCGGTCAGATAGACCGTGCCGCCGCGTGAGGGATGGCCGAAGGTCGGAGTCTTCGCCTTCTTCATGTCGATCAGTTTCGCGCGGTCCTTGAGATAGGCCTTGTCGAGCATCTCGCTGGGTTTCACGCGCATTGTCGACGGGTCGGATACGAACTCGTAGGTGTCCGCGAACGCGAGCTTCATCGCCTCGATCTCGACGTGCAGCATGTCGACCGAATCGACCGGAAGACCTTCGATATCGAAGTTCTCCAGGATGCCGAGCGCGACCAGCGCAGCGATGCCCTGCCCATTGGGCGGGATCTCGTGCAGCGTGTAGCCGCGGTAGTCGATGCCGATCGGATCGACCCAGTCGTTCTTGTGCGCGGCCATGTCCTCGAGCGAGAGCGCCGCGCCGTGCTGCTTCGCGAAGGCGGCGATCTTTTCCGCCAGCTCTCCGCGGTAGAACGCTTCACCCTTGGACTCGGCGATGCGCTGGAGCGTCTTCGCCTGTGCGGGAAACGAGAACTTCTCGCCCGGCTCGAGCGCGCGCCCGCGCGGCATGAAGGCGTCGGCAAATCCCGGCTGCGCGTGCAGCTCGTGCGCCCCGGCCGCCCACTGACGCGCGATCGTCGGCGACACCATGTAGCCCTCGGCGGCGTACTTGATCGCGGGCTCGAAGAGATCGGCGAACGGAAGCTTTCCGAATTTCTCCGAGAGCTCGACCCACGCGCTGACGGCGCCGGGCACGGTTACCGACTCCCAGCCGCGCGCCGGCATCTGCGGCTGCCCCTTGAAACGCTCGAGGGACCAGCCCGCGGGCGAGCGGCCCGATGCGTTCAGGCCGTGCAGCTTCTTGCCGTCCCACAGGATGCAGAACGCGTCGCTGCCGATGCCGTTGCTCGTCGGCTCGACGATCGTCAGCGCGATCGCGGTGGCGAGTATCGCGTCCACCGCGTTGCCGCCTTTGAGCATCATGCGAATGCCGGCCTGCGCAGCAAGCGGCTGCGAGGTCGACACGATGTTGCGCGCGAGCACGGGCATGCGCTGCGACGCGTACGGAAACTGCCAGTCGAAGGGTTTCATTAGCAAGAGCGGGCGTTACGGAATTGACGAATTATACGTGCGCCACGAGATCGCCACGTCCGTCGGCTGGGCTTGCAGCGCAGAGTGTCCTGAGCTTCTCGATGGACTCAGGGCGAACGCAGGTGGCTCCTCGCGAGCGCCGCAACTGTCATTGCGGCTCGATGCCGGATTCCTTCGCGACCTTTCGCCACTTCTGGATTTCGGCGCGCGTTACCGCGGCGTGCTCTTCCGGCGAGCTCCCGATCGGTTCGGCGCCGCGCTCGGTCAGCGCCCTGTTGTTCGCTGGATCGCGAATCGCCGCGACGAGCGCCGAGTTGAGCTTCTCCACGACAGGACGCGCAATCCCGGCCGGTCCCACGAAGCCGAACAGGCTCTTCACCACGAACTCCGGAACGCCGGCTTCGATCATCGTGGGCACCTCCTGCGCGAACGATGCGCGTTTCTCCCCCGTCTGCGCGATCATGCGCAGCTTTCCGTTCTTCACATGACCGACGAGGAGCGGCACGCTGGCGAACTGCATCTGCACTTGTCCGGCGATGAGATCGATTACGGCAGGGCCGGCGCCCTTGTACGGCACGTGCACGAGCTTGATACCGGCGCTGGAATTGAGGAGCTCCGCGGCGAGGTGCCCCACGGTGCCGCGACCGGAAGTGGAATAGAAGATCTGCCCGGGACGGGTCTTCGCGAGCGCGATGAGCTGCTTCACGGTCTTCACGGGCAGCGACGGATGCACGACGAGCCCGGAGGGAACGTCCACGATGAGGCCGAGGTCGGTGAAGTCCTTCACCGTGTCGTAGGGCATCTTGCGGATCATCACCGGATTGATCATGAAGCTCGCGGCGACGAGACCGGTGGTGTAGCCGTCGGGCGCGCTGCGCGCGATGACTTCGCCGCCGATCGTGCCGCCGGCGCCGGGCCGGTAGTCCATGACGATCTGCTGACCCAGCGCTTCGGTCATCTTCGGCTGCAGCAGGCGAAAGAAGATCTCGCTGTTACCGCCCGGTGCCGCGGGATTGATGATGCGCACCGGCTTCGCCGGAAAGGCCTGTGCCGACGCGTTGCCGGCGCCAAGTGCCAGCACGAGCGCCGCGACTGCGCTTCGCTTTTTCATCGCCACCTCCTCAGCGTCGTTTTTTGTTCGTTTTACGGTGCGCTACCAGCGCGACGTCACGGCGTCCGCGTCACCGCGTCACCACGTCACCACGTCACCACGTCACCGCACGTCACCGCGTCACTTCGTCACCGCGTCAGATCACTCCGGCTCGATGCCCGCGGCGCGCGCAACCTTGATCCACTTCGCGATCTCGGCGCGGTTGAACTTGTCGTGCGCGTCGGGCGTGCTCGCGACGACGTCGGCGCCCTGCTTGGACAGATTCGACTTCACGGCCGAGTCGTTGAGCGCTTTTACCAACGCGCCATTGACGCGCTCCGCGATCGGTCGCGGCAGATTCGCCGGACCGAACAGCGCGAAGCCGCTGGCGACCACGAAATCCTTGACGCCCTGTTCCAGCATCGTCGGCACGTTCGGCGCGGCGGGCGAGCGCTTCTCGCCGGTCTGCGCGATCATGCGCAGCCGCCCGCCGGAGGAGAACTGCAGCGCGGCCGGCATGCTGGGGAACTGCATCTGCACGTGGCCGGCGACGAGATCGATCATGGACTGCCCGGTGCCTTTGTAGTGCACGCCCGTGAGCTTCACCTTCGCCAGCGACTGCAGGAGCTCCGAGGCGAGATGACCCACGGTGCCGCGGCCTGCCGTCGAATAGTTGATGTCGCCGGGCTTCGAACGCGCGAGCGCGATGAATTCCTTCACGTTCCTCGACGGCAGCGACGGATGCACGACGAGCGCGGTCGGAACGTCCGCGACGATGCCGAGCGGCGTGAAATCCCTGACCGAGTCGTAGTTGAGCTTGCGGATCATCGCCGGATTGATCGTATGCGCCGCGGAGACCATGAGCAGCGTGTATCCGTCCGGCGCCGCGCGCGCGGCCGCCTCGGTGCCGATCGTGCTGCCGGCGCCGCCGCGGTTATCGATGATGATCTGCTGGCCCAGCGCCTCGCCCATCTTCGGCGCGAACACGCGCGCGATGATGTCGGTATTTCCGCCGGGCGCGAACGGCACGATCATGCGCACCGGCTTCGCGGGATAGCTCTGTGCCAGGACCGCAGCGGGCAGGGCGAGGGCGAAAACGTACAGTGCTGCGCATGCGCGCAGGCTCGACGGCTTCTTCATTTTTGTTCCTCCCTGGAATGCGAATACTACAGCGTCCGCCGTCGAACGCAGCATCGTAGCGTGCGCCGATGGCGCACCGGTAACGCCCGCCGGCGGCCGCAGTCCTATTTCGCCAGACCGAGCTCGCCCAGGATCGCGCGGAATTCGCCGTGCTGACGTTCGAAAAAAGCGCCGAGCTCGCGGCTGCCCATGAAGTGCGGTACGCCGCCGGAGCGTTCGATCTCCGCCGTCCAGTCTTCGCTCGCGACCACCTTTGCGAAGACGGCTTCCCAGTACGCGATCTGCGCCGGCGTCCAGCTTCTGGCGCCGACCACGGGCCGCCAGTTCGCGACCACGGCGTCGATGCCGTGCTCCTTCCACGTCGGCACCGTGGCGAGCGCGCCCGCGAGCCGCTTCGGCGCCGACACCGCGAGCACGCGCATGCGCCCGGCCTGCATGTGTGGAATGAGATTGGCCGAAGGCGTCACGACGACGGCAACATGGCCGCCGAGAAGCGCCGTCATCGATTCGCCGCCGGAGTTGAACACCACGACTTTGAGTTTTTTCACCTCCGCGCCGGCGGCTTTGGCGATGAGGCCGGCCCCGATGTGATTGGTGTTTCCCGCGCTGGTCGCGATCCCGATCGGCACGCCGTCGATGCGCTCTTTCAGGGCCGCCACGAGCCCTTTCGCGTCGGCGATCGGTGAATTCGCCGCGACGGCGAAACCGAGATACTCGTCGTACAGCATCGCGACCGGCGTCACGTCACGATGGCTGAAAGCTGTCCGCCCCGTGATGTTGTTCGTGAGGAGCGACGTGGCCGTGATCTCGAGGTGGTGCGCATCGCCTGCGCGTTGGCCGACATACGCGTGCGCGATCGTTCCCCCACCGCCGGGCTTGTTCACGACGTTCACCGGCACCGGCACGAGCTTGCGCTCCTGCACGATCTTCTGCACGAGACGCGCCGTGCGATCGACGCCGCCGCCGGGGCCGACCCCGACGACGAGCTCGACCGGTCTCGTCGGCGCCCACACGGTGGACTGCGAGAGCGCGGGTCCGGCGAGGATCCAGATTACGGCGAACGACAGGATGCGAACGGTGCTCATACGTGGAGGCGGGCAGTTGAATGGCGCTAGAATTTAGCGTTTCTTCCTTCCCTTTCCCAAGTCCACGCCGGAGAACGATTATGGCTTCCGCACGCATGAGCATCATGGGCACCCGGCACGTGGTTTCGGCCGGCCACTATCTCGCGGCGCACGCGGGCTTCGAGATCCTCGAAGCCGGGGGCAATGCGATCGACGCCGGCGTCGCCGCCGGCATTGCGATCGACGTGCTGCAGACCGACAAGGTGAACTTCGGCGGTGTCGCGCCGCAGATCATCTATACCGCGAAGAACCGCAAGGTGAGCTGCATCGACGGGCTCGGGGTCTGGCCGAAAGCGGTGACGCCCGATTACTTCAACAAGAAGCACGGGGGAAAAATTCCGCCGGGGGTCGAGCGCTGCGTGGTGCCGGCCGCGCCGGATGCCTGGATCACGGCGCTCGCGAATTTCGGCACGATGAGCTTCGGCGAAGTCGCCGCGGCCGCGACGCGGTTCGCATCGGAGGGCTTTCCGATGCACCCGCTCATGTCGCAGTTCATCAAGGACAATCTGTCGTCGTACCAGCGCTGGCCGTCGAGCCGCAAGGTGTTCCTGCCGAAAGGCCGTCCGCCGGAGACCGGCGAAGTGTTCGTGCAGTCCGATCTCGGACGCACGCTCAAGTTCATGGCCGACGAAGAGCGCAAGGTCGCGCGGCGCAAGGGCCGCAAGGCGGGGCTGAAGGCCGCGCGCGACGCGTTCTACAAAGGCGACATCGCCCGCGAAGTCACGCGCTTCATCGAGCGCGAAGGCGGGCTCATGCGCTTCGAGGATTTCGCCGCTTACTCGGTCAATTTCGAGCCCACGGTGCGCACGCGCTTCATGGGCATGGACGTGCACGCGTGCGGGCCGTGGTCGCAGGGCCCGGTGCTGCCGATGACGCTGAACGTGCTCAAGCACTTCGATCTGAAAGCGATGGGGCACAACTCGCCCGAGTACATCCACGTCGTCACCGAGGCGCTCAAGCTCGCCTTCTCCGATCGCCACAACCACTTCGGCGATCCGAAGTTCCACAAGGTGCCGATCGCGGGACTCATGTCGGACAAATACGCCGCCTGGCGCCGTTCGCTCATCAGCGCCGAAAAGGCGTGGCGCGAGATGCCGCCGGCGGGTGACCCGAAGACGCTCAGCGAGATTGCGAATCGCTGGATGCCCGAGCCGCAGTCGGCCGAAGCGCCGGGCCCCGGTGACACGTCTTATCTTTGCGTGATCGACAAGGACGGCAACGCGATGTCGTGCACGCCGAGCGACGGCTCCAACAACACGCCGCTCATTCCGGGCGTGGGCATCCTCTGCTCGGGCCGCGGCACGCAATCGTGGGCGGATCCCACGCATCCATCTTCGGTCGCGCCGGGCAAGCGGCCGCGGCTCACGCCGAGTCCGGCGATGGCCTTCAAGAACGGTAAGGTCTATATGCCGTTCGGCACGCCGGGCGGCGACGTCCAGCCGCAGTCGATGCTCCAGGTGTTCCTGAACATCAACGTGTTCGGCATGGATCCGCAGGGCGCAATCGACGCGCCGCGCTTCGCGAACTACAGCTTCCCGGGATCATTCGAGCCGCACCCGTACTATCCGGGCCGGCTGTACCTCGAGTCACGCATCGAGAAATCGACGCGCGGTCAGCTCGCCGATCTCGGGCACACCGTCTACGACTGGCCGGACACGACGTGGCTCGCAGGCGCCGTATGCGCGATCGTCGCCGACCACAAGAACGGAGTCCTGCACGGCGGCGCCGATACCCGCCGGCCGGCATACGTGCTGGGTTGGTGAACGGCGCGGTTTCGCTGCGCCGCCTCGTTGCATTCGCAGCGCTCGTCGCAGTCGGGGCGAGCGCCGCGTCCGCGGGCGTTCCGGCCCTGTCGTTGCCCGTGCAATGCGAGATCGGCAAGACGTGCGCCGTCCAGAATTATTTCGATCATGACGCAGGGCCCGGCGCGAAGGACTATCGCTGCGGCCTGCTGAGCTATGACGGACACGACGGCACCGACATACGCCTGCCGAATCTCGCGGCGATGAAGCGCGGTGTCGCCGTGCTCGCCGCGGCGAATGGGCGCGTGCGCGCGGTGCGCGACAGCATGGACGACGTGAGCTTCCGCGTCATCGGCAAGGATGCGGTGAAAGGCCGCGAGGCGGGCAACGCGGTGGCGGTGGACCACGGCGAGGGCTGGGAGACACAGTACAGTCACCTGCGCCGAGGGAGTGTCGCCGTAAAGCCCGGCCAGGCCGTCAAACGCGGGCAGGTCCTCGGGATGATCGGCCTTTCGGGCCACACCGAGTTTCCGCACCTCCATCTGAGCGTGCGCCACAACGGCCGCAAAATCGATCCGTTCGTCGGCACGTCGCAGGCGTCCGATTGCGGTGCAGGCGCGACGCCGCTGTGGGAGAGCGCCACGCAGCAGGTCCTGGCCTACGCGCCGAGCGGGTTATTGTCCGCGGGCTTCGCCGGAGCGCCGCCGAGTTTCGAGGCGATCCAGGCGGACCCGCCCGATCTGCCCGGACGCCGCGCCGACGCGCTGGTGTTCTGGATTTACATGTTCGGGCTCCAGCGCGGCGACTTGGAGTACATCCGCATCTTCGGGCCGGACGGCGCGATCCTCGCCGAAGAGAAACGCCGTGCGGGCGCGAACAAGGCGGATGCGTTTCTGTACGTCGGCAGGAAGCGGCGTGACGCTGGATGGACGGCCGGCACCTACCGCGGCGAGTACAGGCTCGTTCGCGGCGCGCAGGAGATCGTCTCGATCGTCCGCGACCTGCACATGAAGCCCTGACTTAACTACGCAGATCAACCGAAAGGCCGCACGCATGAAATCTTCCGTAACCGCCGCCGCAGTCATTGCCTTGCTCACTGGCTCGACTGCCGCGCTCGCGCAAAGCGCTTCGTATCCCGTCAAACCCATTCGCTACATCGTCGGGTACACGCCCGGCGGCACGGCCGACATGCTCGCGCGTGCCGTCGGGCAGAAGCTCACCGAGGCGTGGGGCCAGCAGGTGATCGTCGAAAACCGGCCGGGCGGAGGCACCAATATCGGTACGGAAGTTGCGGCGAAAGCCGCGCCCGACGGCTACACGCTGTTCATGCCAACGGTCGCCAACGCGATCAACCCGACGCTGTATCCGAAGCTCAACTTCGACATCATGCGCGATTTCGTGCACATCATTAACTACGCGAAAGTGCCTGGCGTCGTGGTCGTGCACCCGTCGGTGCCCGCGAAGAACGTGAAAGAGCTGATCGCGATCGCCAAAGCGCACCCGGACAAGCTGCGTCACGGCTCCACCGGCATCGGCAGCCCGCACCACCTCGCCGGCGAGATCTTCAAGTCGATGTCCGGCGTGAAGATGGTGCACGTGCCCTACAGGGGCGCGTCGCCGGCGTTCGTGGACATCATCGCGGGACACATCGAGGTCTACTTCGGCGCGATGGTCTCGACGCTGCCA
>Ga0196978_1000852_pt1 | contig 14737 bp, 9 predicted proteins | sample S3v_2013CmetaG_FD_155491 | JGI IMG/M metagenome (GOLD analysis project Ga0196978, IMG submission 155491) | Soil microbial communities from Anza Borrego desert, Southern California, United States - S3+v_20-13C | ecosystem: Environmental > Terrestrial > Soil > Desert | place: USA: California... | reverse complement strand
TACTGACTACTGGCTACTGGCTACTGGCTACTTCCTCACCGTCTTCCCTTCCTCAGAAAGATCGTGTCGTAGTGGCCGCGCAGCTTGTAGCCGGCCTTCTGGAAGAGGGCCTGCGCGGGGCGGTTCTCCTCGTTGACGAGGGCGCTGACGATCTTCGTGCGGCCGAGGAGGTGCCGGCCCAACTGCGTCAGGCAGCGCAGCCCGTAGCGGCGGCGGCGGCTCTCGGGCGCGACGTAGACGCCCTCGACGTAGACGCACTCGGGCGTGTCCGAGGCGATGTCGGCCTTAAAGACCAGCCCGCCGTCCTCGACCAAGACCCACACGCGGCCGCTCTCGATGCGGCGCGCGCAGCGCAAACGGAAGCCGTGCGGGTCGGCCTCCAGCGGGTTGACGCCGCTCTCGGCCTCGGCCATCTGGGCGTGGACGGGGAGGACGAGCGGGAGGTCTGCGAGCCGCGCCGGGCGCAGGCCCGCGACGGCCGGCGCGGCCACCACCGGCCACTGCTGCTCGTAGAGCAGTTCGCGGCAGAAGAGGCGCGGCGGCTGGCCCGTCTCGGCGTAGTAGTCCCAGAAGCCCGCCACCGCCTCCTGCTCGCCGAGGATCATGTGCGCGTCGCGGTGCGCCTGCGCCAGCTCGGCGAACGCCTTGAGCGCGCCGAGGGTGCGCGCCTCGATCAGGACGGCGTGGCCCACGAGCGCGACGCCTTCGAGCGCGCCGGACTCGCCGCGGCAGGCGTAGAACGAGCCGCGGTTGAAGGGGCTTTCCAGCCCGTTGTCGCGGATCAGCCCGCTCATCACGACCGTGTGGACGGGGCGCTCGGCGAGGAAGGCGAGGATTTCGCTCTCGCCGTCGCGCTCGGTCAAAGGGTAGGCGAGCGGGGCCGGGCCGCCCGAAGGGGGTCTGGGCGCAGCCGGCTTCCTTGTCTTCCGTGGCTGGAGCATCACGTCTCTCCTTCAGTTGTGCGCGCCCGCGCGCGCGTCGCGGCCGCTACTGACAGAGCAGCCCGCCGCCGCAATCCTCGACGACCGGCGTCGGGCCGGCCGGGTCGCCGCCGAGCGTGGCCGAGAGCGCCTGCGCCGCCGTGTCGGCCGAGACCTGACCGTCCGTCACCAGCACGCCGTCGTGCGTGAAGGCGTGGTCGGTGACGAGCACGCCGGCGCCGAGGAAGACCGTGCCCGTGCCGAGCAGGCCGCCGCCGCTCGTCACCACGTGGTCGGTGACGAGCACGCCCGCCGAGAGCATCTTGCCGTCGGTGACGAGCACGCCGTCGGTGACGAAGACGCCGTCGGTGACCAACACCCCCTGCCCGTAAATCTTCTGGTAGCGGGTCACGAGCTCGGCGCCGGAGGCGTAGCCGTGGCGCACGATGATGCCCTGCGCCCACGCGAAGCTCTGGCCGGCGATGGTCGTGCGCGGCGCGGGCGGCGCGAGCGCGCTCAGCAGCGGCGCGCCGAGCGGCGTGAGCGCCGAGAGGTCTTTGCGCACGAGCCGCGCGAGGCGGACCGCGCCCTCGACGTTCAACTGCCCCGCGCCCTGCTCCAGCATGTTGAAGCCGGCGAGCGGCTGCGCCGTGTACATCAGGATCGCCTTGACGAGATTAGGCGTGAGCGTGGGGTTGGCTTGCAGCATCAGGGCGGCCGCGCCCGCCACCATCGGCGTCGCCATCGAGGTGCCGTTGAGGAACATCATGCGGCGGCTGTCGGCCTCGCTCACGCCGGCGTCGAGCGAGGGGTTCGTCCGCAGGAGGAAGTTGTCTTCGGCGGCGGCGTCGATGATCTTGTTGCCGGGGGCGACGAGGTCGGGCTTGACGAGGTTGTCGTGGCGGCGGACGCCGAGCAGGCCGGTCTCGCCGCTGCGGGTCGGCCCGCGCGAGGAGTAGGTGGCGACGCCGTCGTCCGAGCGGAAGTCGGTGCCGAAGGTGTTCGACGCGCCGACCGTGATGGCCGAGGGCTCGTTGCCCGGCGCGTGGATGTAGCCGTAGAGCTTCTCGCCCGACGCGTCCTTGCCGTTGTTGCCGGCGGCGGCGACGACGACGAGGCCGGCGTCCACCAGCCGCCTCACCGCCTGACACACGGGGTCGTCTTTGTAAGACTCGACGGCCGCCGTGCCGAGGCTCAGGTTGACCACCCGGATGTTGTGGAGCGTGCGGTTGGCCAGCACCCAGTCGAGCGCCGCGAGGATGTTCGAGACGCGGCCCGTGCCCCGCGAGTCGAGCACGCGGAGGTTGACGAGGTGCGCGTTGGGCGCGACACCCGTGTACTCGCCGCGGGCGACTCGGCCGTTGCCGGCGGCGATGGAGGCGACGTGCGTCCCGTGGCCGTGCGGGTCGTCGGTGCGCCCCTCGCCCGTGAAGTCGCGGCTGAGGCGGACGCGCAGGCGGTTGTTGGCGTCGCGAAAGGCGACGTGGTCCGTGTCCACGCCCGAGTCGAGGACGGCGATGCCGACGCCCGAGCCGTCGAGCCCCGGCAGGTTGAGGCCGAGCGCGCCCCGCACGTCGTCGGCCCCGGTGGTGCGCGTGACGTGGCCGAAGCTGAAGGTCTCGCGGTCGGGCGAGACGAACTTCACCTCGCGGTGGCGCGAGATTTTCTCGGCGACGTGGAGCGGCAGTTCGACGACGCGCGAGCCGAGGCGGCCGAAGCGCGCCCGCTCGCGCACGTCCGCGCGGCCGAGCAGCGCGCCGAGCAGCGGGCCGGGCGCGCCCGACAGTTGCACGATGACGCGCACGCGGGCGTTGCCGCGTCGCGGGTCGCGCGCCGTCTCCACCAGTTCGCGCGAAGCCTTTTCGCGGGCGCCCGGGATGGCCGGGAGCGGCGGCGGGGCCGGGACGAGCACGCGCTTCAACTGCGCGGCGGCCGGAGCCCACGGCGGCGCGTTCGTCAGCAGAGTCGCGAGCAGCGCGACGAGGAACAGTCGCGCGCCGGCGTACGAACGTCTACGGTTTTTCACTTGAAACCCCTCCCTGTGGCGCAACCCGCGAGGTCGTCGTCGAGTTCACTCGGGCGTGAGACGGAGAGCGCTCCCCGCGGGGCGGTCGGTTCCGCGCCTCGTGTCGGAAAAGGGAGCCGTCTCGCCCTGCTGGGGCGATCATTCACGCGAGGGTTGTACGGACGGTTGGGGAAGAGTCGGCAACCGGAGTGAAAAGGGGCTTGCGAAGTATTCCAGATGCGTCGGCCGCCGTCAATCCTGTTTCTCGTCCCGCTCATGGCGCGCCCGCCGATTCGTCGCCGCGCACGAGCGCGGACTGCGCCGCGAGGCAGGTGTCGCCGACGAGCACGCCGTCGCCGACGAGCACGCCGTCGCCCGTGACGAAGCCGTCGCCGACCATGACGCCTTCGCCGAGCAGCGTCCCGCCGCCGAGCAGCGCGTCGGTGGCGAGGAAGAGCGCGCCCGCGCCGAGCGTCGTCCCCTCGGCGCTCACGACGGCCGCGCCGAGGGCGACGCCGCCCGTCATCCTCGACGCGTCAACCCCCTGCCACCCCGCCCACTCGGCCACGCCGTCGCCGAGCGCGAGGCCCGGCCCGTAGACTTTCTGGTAGAGCGTCATCAACTCGGGGCCGAAGGCGTAGGTGCGGTGCATGATGATGCCCTGCGACCACGCGAAGGTCTCGCCGCCCAGCGTCGTCTCGGGCGCGGGGGGCGCGTCGGTGGCGAGCAGCGGCGCGCCGAGCGGCGTCGCGGCCGACAGGTCGCCCCGCACGGCGTGGCCGAGCCTGACGGCGCCCTCGACGTTGACGAGGCCCGCGCCCTGCTCGAACTGGTTGAAGCCGGCGAGCGGCTGCGCCGTCAGCATCAGGACGGCCTTGACGAGGTTCGGCGTGAGGCGCGGGTTGTCCTGAAGCAGGAGCGCCGCCGCGCCGGCGACGACGGGCGTCGCCATCGAAGACCCGCTCAGGTACATTATCCGCCGCGCGGCGGGTTGGCTGGCGTCGTAGTTCAACTCGGGGTGCTCGCCGAGCAGGCGGTTGCCGCGCGCGGCCGCGCCGGAGAGCCGGTTGCCGGGGGCGACGAGGTCGGGCTTGATGAGATTGTCGTAATGGACGACGCCGGCCTCGTCCGTCCGGCGGCCGCGCGTCGGGCCGCGCGACGAGTAACTGGTGACGGCGTCGTCCGAGCGCGGGTCGGTGGCGAAGCTGTTCGACGCGCCGACCGTGATGGCCGAGGGCTCGACGCCGGGCGAATGCACCTGCCCGTAAATCTTGTTGCCCTGCGCGTCGCGCCCGGCGTTGCCGGCGGCGGCGACGACGACGAGGCCGGCGTCCACCAGCCGCCTCACCGCCTGACACACGGGGTCGTCTTTGTAAGACTCGACGGCCGCCGTACCCAAGCTCAGGTTGACCACCCGGATGTTGTGGAGCGTGCGGTTGGCCAGCACCCAGTCGAGCGCCGCGAGCACGCCCGAGACCGAGCCGCGCCCGCCGGAGTCGAGCACGCGCAGGTTGATGAGTTTCGCGTTGGGCGCGACGCCCGCGTGCCCGTCCCCCTGCGACTGCGCGCGCCCGGCGGCGATGGAGGCGACGTGCGTCCCGTGGCCGAAGGGGTCGTCGGTGCGCCCCTCGCCCGTGAAGTCGCGGCTGACGGCGACGCGGGAGAGGCCGAGCAGGCCGCCGTCGAAAGAGTCGTGGCCCGCATCTATCCCCGAGTCGAGGACGGCGATGCCGACGCCCGAGCCGTCGAGGTAGGTCAGCGTCTCGATGCCGAGGAGTCCGGGCCGCGTCTGCGCGCGCGCGGCCTCGGCGCCCGTCGTCGTCGTGACGTGGCCGGCGGCCGAGACCGCCCGGTCGGGCGAGACGAAGCTCACCTCGCCGCGCGCCGCCAGCGCCTCGGCCGCGCCGAGCGGCAGCGTCACGGCCTGCGCGCCGAGCCGCCCGAACCGCCGCGTCACGCGCCCGCCGAGGAGCGACAGCACGGGGTCGAGGAGGCCGGCCGGCGAGGTCTGCTTCAGTTGGACGATGACGCTCACGCGCTCTTGGCGCGCGCCCGCGCGGCGCAGGCGCGCGAGCAGGTCGGGCGCGAGCTTGGCGGGCGCGGCCGTGCGGGCCTGCGCGCGCGCCGCGGGGTCGGACGCGCCCGCGCACAGCCCGAGGGCCAGCAGGCAGAGGGCGAGCCGTCGGCGAAAGCGATCCCGCTTCAGGTGTCTCAACGGCTCCTCCTCATCTCGTCGGCTCGGGAATCAGCGGCAAGTAAAGTCCGGGGCTATCCGCTCTCCCGTGGGCAAGCACCGTTCCAGACGCGACGGCCCGCCGCGCCCTGCCGGCCGCCTCTCCCGCGCGCCGACGGGGCGCGGAGCGGGCCGCCTCCGAAGCCTCCGCCGCCCCCGGCAAATGTTGAAGCCGAAGAAGAAGCTCATGGCGCGACCATCAACGCGCACGCCGCCGCCCCCCGGCTGCGCCGCCGCTCATGCGCGCCGACACCCTCGACCCCGAACCTCCGCCGCTGCAAAACGCGCCGAGGCCGCGATACCCGCCGCTGCAATCTACCGCAGACGAAAGCCGTGAATCGTCAACCGTCAATCGTGACGAGAAATTGTCGGTCGTCATTCATCAGTCATCGGCGGGGGCAAAAAACCGACAACTGATGACCGGCGACCGACGACTCGTCCTCACGATTCAAGGCTCCGCCCCTCCCGGCACGAACCTTGCACCAGCCGGCTCGCCCTGAAGTACCCCTGCCGGACTCACCCGTTCCGAAAGAGCGCCCCGCGCCGCGGCCGCGCGCCGCCCGACCGAGTTCCCCGTCGGCGCGCGCCGCGGCCACACCATCCGTGCGGGAGAGGGGAGACACATGCCTGAGACGGGCGGACGACCGCGCCTCCTCGTCGCCGACGACGACGCGGAAGTCCGAAACATCCTGAGAGAGTTCCTGTGCCGCGAATACGACTGCGAGGCGGTCGGCTCGGCCGAGGAGGCGCTGGCCGTGCTCGTCGCCGGCCGCTTCCACCTCGTCCTCAGCGACATCACCATGCCGGGGATGAGCGGGCTGGAGTTGGCCGCGCAGGTCAAGGCGCTGGCGCCCGAGACGGTGGTCATCGTCGTCAGCGGCGCGCAGACGCTTGAGAGCGCCGTCGCGGCCCTGCGCGCGGGGGCCTTCGACTACGTGGTGAAGCCGTTCGAGCTGGGGCACGTCGAGGTCGCCGTCCGGCGCGCGCTCGAACATCAGGAGTTGCTCGAAGCCAAGCTCCGCTACGAGCGACACCTACAGGAGATGATCCGGCAGCGCACGGCCGAGCTGGACGGCGCGCTGCGCTCGGTCGAGCGCTCGTACCGCATGACGCTGAAGGCGCTGGCGACGGCGCTGGAGACGCGCGACGCCGAGACGCGCGGCCACTCGGAGCGCGTCGTCAACTTCAGCCTCCGCCTCGGGCGCGAGATGGGGCTCGACCGCGAGCAGTTGCGCTCGCTGGAGTTCGGCTCGCTGCTGCACGACATCGGCAAGATCGGCGTGCCCGACGCCATCCTCCGCAAGCCGGCCGCGCTCAGCGAGGCCGAGTGGGTGAAGATGCGCGAGCACCCGCTGCACGGCGCGCGCATCCTCCGCGGCATCGAGTTCCTCGAAGGCGCGGCGCGCGTCGTCGCGCAGCACCACGAGAAGTGGGACGGCTCGGGCTACCCGCTCGGCCTGCGCGGCGACGGGATAGATTTGCTCGCGCGCGTCTTCGCCGTGGCCGACGCCTTCGACGCCATCACGAGCGACCGCGTCTACCGCCGCGGCCGCTCCTACGCGGAGGCGGCCGCCGAGCTGGACAGGTGCGCGGGCGCGCACTTCGACCCGTCGGTGGTCGAAGCCTTCCGCCGCATCCCCGAAGGGGAGTGGTATGAGTTGCGCCGCAGCTCGCTCGGCGAAGCGCGTGACGGCGAGGCCCGCGCCGCGGACGACCCGCCGGCCCTCGCGCCGCGAACCTCGCCCCGCGGACGCGCGCGCATCCGCGCCGCCTGAGCGCGCCCTCGCGGCCTCAACTGCGGAGGGGTCTGCGCCCCGACACTCGTCGGGCGTCGTGGTTTGCTGTAACTTAGCGGGCGATGCTCACGAGCCGCGCCGCGCGCGCCGCCGCCGTCTTCTTACTTCTGCTCCCGGCCGTCGTCGCCCCGCAGGACGCGCGGCCGCTTTGGCCGGGTGCGCGCTTCACGGAGGCCGACCGCCGCCGCGCCGTCCGACGCGGCCTGCGCTTCATCTACCAGACCGCCCTCGACGAGCAGAACTTCGCGCAGTACGGCAGCGACTACCTCTGGTGCTTCTACACCATCGGCGCGGGCGTGAGCGACGCGGGCGTGCGGCGCGAGGCGCGCCGGATGGGGGTCGAGCGAGCGCGCCACTGGCGGCGCACGCGCGGCGCGCTCCCCGCGGACGCGGACGCCCAGACGGTCGCCGACTACGCCTTCGGCGGCGACGCGGCCGACAGCCTCGGCGTCAGGGATTCGAGGCTCAAGGCGCAAGTCCGCCGCGCGGCCCGGCGCCACGGCGCGCGCGACTTCCTGCTCTTCGACCCGCTCGCGGAAGCGCCACCCGCGGACGTGCCCAAGCCCTGCGAGTTCGACGGCGCCGCCCACGCGCGCGGCGCGAAGCTCTGCCGCCGCTGCGGCCGGCCGCTCGGGATGCGCTCGCCGCAGGACGTTTGGTACGACGCGCTGGTGACGGCCTACGTCGGCGAGCGCTACGGCGTGCGGCTCGGCGCGAGCTACGCGGAAGTGCTCCGCTGGCTGCCCTCGCTCCGGCCGTGGCGCGCAGACCTTTCGAGCGACGAGTTCTACGACAACGTCTACGCGGTGACGCACGTCGTCTACACCTTGAACGACTACGGCCGCTACCGCCTCAGCCCGCGCTGGCTCCCCGGCGAGTTCGCGTTCCTGCGCTCGCACGTCGGCGTGGCCGTCGCGCGGGGCGACGCCGACATGCTCGGCGAGTTCCTCGACTCGCTGCGCGCCTTCGGCCTCACGGAGTCCGACCCGGAAATCCGTGCCGGCGTGGAATTCCTCCTCGCCGGCCAGAACGCCGACGGCAGTTGGGGCGACCCCTCGGAGCGCGACATCTACCTGCGCTACCACCCGACGTGGAACGCCGTCGCCGCCCTCAGCGACTACGACTGGAAAGGGCACGGCCTCAGCTTCCCCGAAGTGCGGCCGCTCCTGAAATAAGCGGGGGCGGGGCGGCGGGTGAGGGCGCCGCGAGGTTCATAACGAGGTCGTTAATGAACCCCGAGACGCGCTCACCCCCGGCCCCGCCCCCCTTTGTCTTTAATCAGAAATCCGCGATCCTCATCAGCGCGGCCATCGTCTCGATGCCGTCCCAGAGGTTTTGGAGGCGGAGGTTTTCGTTCTCGGCGTGCTGGTTGTTGTCGTAGTTGGCGATGGGGACGGTGACGGTCGTCGCGCCGAGGCTCTCGCGGAAGATGCTCAGGGGCAGGCTGCCGCCGAGCGTGGGGAGCGCGACGACCGGCTCCGGCGAGACCGACTGCACGGCGGCGAGGACGGCGCGCGCGAACGCGGTGTCCATCGGCGTGCGCTCGGCGTTGTAGCCGCCGCGGCGCGTGACGCGCGCGACGAGCGGGTGGCGGCGGCGCTCTTCGGGCGTCGGCTCGCGCTCGACGACGTGGAAGCCTTCGGCGCGCACGTGCTCGACGACCCGCTCGACCTGCCGGCGGTGGTCGTTGCCGCGCACGAGCCGGAGGTCGAGCGTCGCCGTGGCCGTCGTCGGGATGACGTTGCGCGCCTCGTCGCCGACCTCGGCGCTGCGGATGCCGTCCACGTTCAGCGAAGGCTCGTTCAGAAGCTCAAGCAGGCTCCTCCCCGCCCCCTCGGGCCGCGCGATGCCGAGCTGCCTTTGAAGCTCCTCGTCGTACTTCGGCGCGGCCGCGATGGCGCGGCGCTCGGCCTCGCCCAGAGGCTCGGTGTCGTCGTAGAAGCCCTTGACGGTGACGCGCCCGTCGGCCGTCTTCATCGAGGCCAGCAGGCGCGCGAGCAGCATGGCCGGGTTCGGCGCCCAGTTGCCGTAGTGGCCGCTGTGGAGCGGGCGGAGCGCGCCGTAGACGGTGAGGTCGAGCGAGGTCACGCCGCGCACGCCGTAGACGACCTGCCGGCGGCCCGACTGGTGGACGGGGCCGTCGCAGATGATCCACGCGTCTGCGCGTAAGAGTTCCTTGTGGGCCGAGAGGATTTCGGCGAGGTGGGGCGAGCCGGCCTCCTCCTCGCCCTCGAAGAAGAACTTGAGGTTGACGGTCGGCCGCAGGTTCGCCGCGCGCAGGGCGTCCACGGCGGCGAGGATCGCCATCACGCCCGCCTTGTCGTCCGAGGCCGAGCGCGCGTAGAGCCGCCACTCGCCGCCGAGTTCCGCGCCGGGCTGCGGCAGCGGCACGAGTCGGCCGCCGGCTTCGAGCGCGGCGGTGCGGAGCGCGGGCCGCCACGGCTCGGTGCCCGTCCACTGGCGCGGGTCGGTCGGCTGCCCGTCGTAGTGCGCGTAGAAGACGAGCGTGCGCGTCGCGCCGGGCGTCTGAAGCTCGCCGTAGACGGCCGGGGGCGCGCCCTCGGTTTCGGCTTCGAGCAGGCGCGGGCCGAGGCCGCGACGCCGCATCATCTCGACGAGGGCCGCGGCGTTGCGCCGGATGTTCTCGCGGTCGGAGGCGACGTTCGGGACGGAGAGCAAGTCCACGAACTCGCGCAGGATTTCGTGACGGCGCGCGCCGACGTACTCGCGCACCCCGCCGGACGGCTTGGCGGCCTGCGCCGCGGCGAGCGACGAGGCGAAGCAGACGGCCGTCAGGCCTAAGAACAGACGCTTCATGTGTTCACCGACTGCCGCCTCACTTCCCGGCCGCCGCGGCGGGCGCGTTCAACTGCCGGTCGAACCATTCGAGGTTGGTCTGCATGACCTTGAGGATCATCTTCGGCTCGTTGGGGCCGTGGGGCTGGCGCGGCAGCACGAGCATGCGGGCCGGGACGCCCTGCGCGCGGAGCGCGTTGTAGAGTTCGTAGCCCTGCGAGACGGGGACGCGGTCGTCGGCCTCGCCGTGCTGGATGAGGGTCGGCGTGGTGACGCCCCGGACGTTGAACATCGGCGAGTGCTTCCGGTAGATGTCGGCGATCTCCCACGGCTGGCCGCCGAAGTAGTCGGGGATGAACGAGGGGATGTCGGCCGTCCCCGTGAAGCTCATCAGGTTCGTCACGGGCGCGCCGGCCGACGCGGCCTTGAAGCGCTTCGTCTGCGTGATGATCCAAGAGGTCATGTAGCCGCCGTAGCTCCAGCCCATCACGCCGAGCCGGCCGGGGTCGGCCACGCCCATCTCCACCACCTTGTCCACGCCCGTCATCAAGTCCTGATAGTCGCCGAAGCCCCAGTCCTTGATGTTGGCGCGGCGGAACTCCGTGCCGTAGCCGGAGGAGCCGCGCGGGTTCGGCCGCAGGACGGCGTAGCCTTTGGCCGCGAAGGCCGCGATGGGGTACGCTCCGCGCGAGGCGATGAAGGTCTGCTGGAAGACGCCGGCCGGGCCGCCGTGGACGTTGAGGACGAGCGGCACGCGCGTGCCCGGCCGGTAGTTGACGGGGTAAGTGAGCAGGCCCTCGACCTCGCGGCCGTCGGCGCTCTTCCAGCGCACGACCTCGGTCTTCCCCAGCGGCAGGCGCGGGATGTCCGCGTTGGCGCGGCTGACCCGCACGGGCCTGTAGCCGTCCACGGGCGTGACGTAAGCCTCGGGCGCGCGGTCGCTCGCCTGCGCGGTGAAGCCGAGGAGGCGGCCGCCGCGGCTGAGCGTGACGTTGGTCAAGACCTCGTCGGTCGCGTTCACGTCGACGATGCGGTTCGAGTCCACGTCGAGCGCGTAGATGCGCGTGCCCGTGCCGCGCGCCTCGCTGAAGTAGATGCGCTTCGCGTCGGGCGACCAGCCGGCGAGGTTGGGCTGCCCGTCGTGCGAGGCGGCGAGGGCGCGGGGCGCGCCGCCGGCGGCCGCGACGACGTTGATCGAGCCGCTCTGCGCCCAGCGCGGCGGGTTGTCGCTGACGACGAGCGCGACGTGGCGGCCGTCGGGCGAGTAGGCCGGCGCGGTCTCGGCCGCGGGCGTCGAGGCCAGCGGCGTGACGCGCCCGCCGGCCACTTCGACCATCGACACGTCGGCGCTCGGCCAGTCGTTGACCCTCGGCGAGCGCGTGTGGCTGAAGACGATCCGCCCGCCGTCGGGCGACCAGTCGAAGCCGCCGACGTGGAAGTCGCCGGCCGTCAGGCGGCGCGGCTCGCGCTTGCCCGCCGCGTCCTTCTCGACCGGGACGACGTAGAGCCGCGCGCGCCTCACGTTCTCGTCCACCCAGCGCCAGTCGTCCCGCCCCTTCACCAACTTCTCCTCGTCCTCGGTGCGCGCGTCCGGCATCGTGAAGGCGATGGAGCGGCCGTCGGGCGACCAGTCGAAGGCGGTCACGCCGCTCTTCGTGTCGGTCAGCGGCTCGGCCTCGCCGCCGTTCATGCGGAGGACGTAGAGGTTGCTCCGGTTCTCCCTGCGCGTCGAGGTGAAGGCTAGGGCCGAGCCGTCGGGCGACCACTGCGGGTTGGTCGAGGACTTGTCGCCGAAGGTGAGCTGGACGGGGTTCGAGCCGTCGGCGTCGGCCGCGTAAATCTGCGCGACGTACTCGCTGCGCTCCGGCGTCATCACGGCGTCGGTTACGACGTAGGCGACGCGCCGCCCGTCGGGCGAGACGCTGACGGGCCCGACGGGCCTGACCTTCATCATCAACTCCGGCGTCCACCCCGCCGGCTGCGCCGTCTGCGCGAGACCGGCGCGCGGGACGAGCGTCAGACCGAACACCACCACGGCGGTCAGCTTCTTCAGGGCGGGCAGGCTCATTCTCACTCTCCTGATGCGAAAGGTTTCGGGTTCCGAGTTAAGGCGACTTCGGGCGGAACCCTTCAGGCTCCGGCGCGCGAACTCGGGCCCCGGAACTTTCTCTTTTTAGCGGGCCTCCTCGCTGACGAGGCGGCCGTTGATGATGACGGCGGTGACGTGCGTCGTGTACTCGAAGGGGTCGCCGTCGAACAGAGCGAGGTCGGCGTCCTTGCCCGCCTCGATGGAGCCGACGCGCTTCTCGACGCCGAGCAGGCGCGCGGCGTCAATCGTCACCGTCGCCAGAGCCTCCTCGAACGAGAGGCCGTTGGCGGCGGCCGCCGCGGCCTCGAAGAGCACGACGCGCGTCTTCGGCACGTAGCCCTCGAAGCCGCTCTGGAGCGCGACGTGAACGCCGGCCTTGCGGAGCGCCGCCGCCGTCTCCATCGAGAGGTTCTCGGCCTCGCCCGCCGCGCGGAACATCGTCGGGTGGACGATGACGGGGACGCCGGCCGCCTTGATCTGGTCGGCCACGAGGTAGCTCTCGGCCGCGCCGTCGAGCACGAGCCGCAGGTTGAACTCCTTCGCCAGACGGAGCGCCGCGACGATGTTGTGCGCGCGGTGCACCGTCACGAGCAGGGGCAGCTCGCGCCTGACGACGCGCGCGAGGACTTCGGCGCGCAAGTCGCGCGCGGGCCGCTCGCCCTCCTTCGCCGCCTGCTGCTTGCGGTCGTACTCCTGCGCCTTCAGCAGCTCGGCCCTCAGCATGGCGAACATCTTGGCGTGCGTGCCCGGCGCGCGCCCGCCCTCCGCGCGGCCGCCGTCGCCGAGCGTGGCCGCGACCATCGCCACCGGAACCAGCGCGGCCTCGTCCACGCTCTCGCCCGCGGTCTTCGCGATCATCGTCTGGCCCGAGACGAGCGAGCCGGGGCCGTGGCCGGTGTGGATGGTGGTGACGCCGAAGCCGCGCAGCCACTCGACCAGACGCTCGCGCGCGTCGTAGGCGTCCGTCGCGCGCAACTCCGGCTGGAGCGGCGCGGAGCGTTCGAGCTGCATCTGGTCGTGCGGCTGGTTGAGGTAGCCGGAGAGGCCGACGACCGTGTGCGCGTCAATCAGCCCCGGCGTGACGACGCGGGCGCGGACGACTTTGTAGCCGGCCGGGATTTGCACCGAAGCCGCCGGCCCGACGCGCTCGATCTTGCCGTCGCGCACGAGCACCACGCCGTCCGTCACCGCGCGGCCCGCCATCGTGTGAACGGTCTCGCCGCGCACGGCGAGTTGCGCCCGCGCGGGCGGAGGCGAAAGGCAGAAGGCCAGCAGCAGAAGGAGCGCGCCGGAGGTCAGGCGGCGGGCGGCGGCGGGAGACGACTCGGTTCCGACGCGGCGCCCGTCGCCCGGCACCCGAAAACCCCTCCGGCTTTCAAACTCTCGGCCCGTCATCTCTGCCCCTCCCCGTCCTCGAAGCAGTCGTAATGCACGGCCCGGTCGTGGCCCGCGCCGTAGCCGCCGACGGCGTAGAGGCGGTCTTCCGGGTTGCCGCGGTCGAAGACGCGGACGCCCTCGACCCACGTCTCCAGCACCTTCGTGTAGACGCTCAGGGGGTCGCCCGAAAGCACGACGAAGTCGGCGTCCTTGCCGGCTTCGAGCGAGCCGACGCGCTCTTTGAGGCCGAGCATCTCCGCGCCGCTCAGCGTCAGGGCGCGCAGCGCGCGCTCGCGCGACATCCCGGCGCGCACGGCCAAGCCCGCCTGCCGCATGAAGAAGCGCGAGTCGGTGATGTAGTCGTCCGTGTGGAAGCCGACGAGCGCGCCGGCCCGCTCCAGCGCCGCGCCGTTCGTCATCCGCACGTCCATGGTTTCGAGCTTGCCGCCGGGCGCGTCGATGACGATGACCGAGGCCGGCGCTTTGGCGCGCGCGATCTCGTCGGCCACCTTCCACGCCTCCGAGACGTGGTGGAGCACGGGGCGGAAGCCGAACTCCTGCGCGAGGCGCAGCGCCGTCAGGATGTCGTCGTGGCGGTGCGTGTGGAAGTGGACGACGCGGCGGCCTTCGAGCGCCTCGGCCAGCGCTTCGAGCGCGAGGTCGCGCGGCGGCAGCTTCGACCTGTCGCCGCCGGCGCGCCTGACCTTCTCGCGGTACTCCTGCGCGCGCGTGAACTGCTCGCGCACGAGCGCGGCCGACTTGGCGCGCGTGCCGGGGAAGGGGCCGGTCGAGCCGGGCCGCAGCGAGTTCGTGCCGTTGGCCATCTTGATGCCGCCCGCCGGCTCGCCGCGCGCGTCGCGGATGAAGAGGTCGTCCACGATTTTGCCGCGGCGCAGCTTGAGGTAGAGGGTCTGGCCGCTCAGGAGGTGGCCGGAGCCGGGCATGACGTTGACGGTGGTGATGCCGCCGGCCCGCGCGCGCCGCAGCCCCGAGTCGCGCACGTCTATCGAGTCGAGGATGCGCACGTCGGGCTGGATGGGCGCGGAGCCGTCGCCGCCCGAGCCGCCGCCGACGTGGCTGTGCGTGTCGACGAGGCCGGGCATGATGGTCTTGCCGCGCGCGTCCACGACCTGCGCGTCGCGCGGGACGCTGACGGAGGCGCGCGCGCCGGCCGCGACGATCCTGCCCTTGTGGACGACGAGCACGCCGTCTTCGACCGCGGGGCCGGAGACGGTGACGAGGGTCGCGCCGGTGAAGGCGACGGGGCGCTCCTGCGCGCGCGCGGCGAGGCACACGCACAGCGACGCGATGACGACGGCCAGCACTCTTTTCATCGGTAACTCCTCGGAGAGCGAACGCGCTACGGGCAAGCAGGGCTTAACAATCGGCGAAGTCGCAAGCTCCTGTCAAGTTTACGCGACCCTTTATCTCGCCCCGCGCCCGCCGTACAATGGGCCGCCCGCGCAGTCATCTCCGTTCGGATTTCAGGAGCGCCCCGTGAGGAAACTCTTCGTCCTGTTC
>Ga0196978_1000851_pt1 | contig 14757 bp, 11 predicted proteins | sample S3v_2013CmetaG_FD_155491 | JGI IMG/M metagenome (GOLD analysis project Ga0196978, IMG submission 155491) | Soil microbial communities from Anza Borrego desert, Southern California, United States - S3+v_20-13C | ecosystem: Environmental > Terrestrial > Soil > Desert | place: USA: California... | reverse complement strand
GACAGCTGTGCGCGCAGCAGAGCGGCAGCGTCGTGCTTGGCGTAGATCTTGGTCTCGAAATCGAGCCCCGCCGATAGCCCGAGGTAGGTATGGCTGGGTCGAGCGAAACAGTAGATGCAGCCGTGCTCGCAGCCCCGATAGGGATTGACCGACCTGTCGAAAGGCACGTCGGGCGAGTCGTTGCTGTTGATGATCGTGCGCGCTCGATCTTCGAAGACGATGGTTCGAGGGCTGCTGCGCTCCTCGTTGTCGCGCCCCCAGCCGTCGTCGAAGTCTTCGACCGCGATCGATTCGAAGCGGCCGCTCCGGTTGGTGACGGCCCCTCTTCCCTTCGCTGCCGGCTTCTCCATGTCGGCGAAGATAGAGCGAAACATCGGCCGCGCCAACTGCCCCGCGTCTGAAAAAGGGTTTCAGTCGGGCCGAAAGACGTTGACCGGGTCGGCGGCTTCCACCGTCCCCGTCCGTCCCACCCCTTCGCGCGAAACGAGCTCCTCGAGAACGTCGCGGTCTTGCGGCGTGTGCGCCAGGAACCGTTCGCCGCTGTCGAGGCGGCCGACGATGAGGCCGGTGTCCGGCTCGCCCTGGCGGCTGTAGATCACGGTGTAGCTGTCGATGCGTCCGCGCCCCGTCGGATGGCGTGCCACGGGCAGCTTGCCTTCGGGATGGCGCGCCTCGGACGGATCGATGGCCGCGGCGCCGCAGGAGGAGGCTCGCGGAGCGCTCGCGTACACGCCGGCCGAGTGTTTGGTCAGATACCAGCCGTTACCGGTTACCAGGCCCTTGCTGCCGGGCTTGCTGCGCAATTTCTCGACCATCGCCGCGATGCCGTGCGTGGTGTAGTTGTTCCCGGGACCGCCGAAGTAGGGAAGACCGCCGGTGACCGTCAGCCCGCGCGGATCGGTTTCCGATATCCCCAGGCCTTCGCAGGCCAGCTCGACCGCAACGGGAAAGCAGCTGTAGAGATCGAACGCGTCCATTTCTTCGACGGTGACGCCGGCGGCCGCCATCGCCTGGCGCGCCGCATAGGTCATGGCGGGACATGCATCCAGTCGCGGCCGCTCACTGACGAACCACGGATCCTCACTCGCCTCGGCGCCGCCCCAGAAATGCACCATGCGTTCTTCGCCGACGCCGAGCTCGCGCGCATGCGCGGCAGTCGTCATCAGCAGCACGGCCGCCTGATCGACCGCCATCACCGCGTTCATGTACTTCGTGTAGGGGAACGCGACGATGCGGTTGCCGCTTGCCGGCGTCGCGATCTCGGCTGCCGTTCTCTTGGTGGGAAACCATGCGCACGGCTGGCGGGCCGCTACGCTCGAGAAGCGCGAGAACATCTCGCCAATGCGCTGGTTGTGCTCCTCGATGGACAGGCCGCGCCGCGCACGTAGCGCGTTCTCGAACAGTGGATAGGTGTGGACCGGCAGGTACAGCCCGTGGGCGTTCTCGTACTCGTTGCTGCCTTCGTCGGCGTAGCCGAAGCGCTCGGGCTCGCCCTCGCCGCCCTTGGGCCAATCCAGCCGTACGTTGGCGGCGCGCGCCTTGAACAGGCTGGCCACCACGTTGGCGCCCGCGATCATGGACAGGCCCGCGCGACCGGCGCGAATCTCGGCCGCCAGGTAATTGACGTAGGCCTGCGGGGTGTTGCCGCCGACCGTGGAGACGATCTCGCGCGACGGATGCGCGCCCACCGATTCCGCCACCAGACGCGCGGCGTTGGCGGGCTGCCAGGCGAAGGTATCGACCGTGGCGACGAGCGACAGCTTCTCGAGCAGGCTCGGCCCCACGCCGCTGTCCTCGGCCGCGCAAAGCGCGGCCTGGCGTATCAGATCAACGGGATTGCGTGCGGATTCCGGGTCGGTCTCGCGCTGCACGCACTGGCCGACGCCGATCAGGACGATGCTCGAGTCGTTGGTCATCGAGCATCGCTACGTGATCTGGCCGACGAGGAAAAACGAAACTGGCACCGGTTCCAGCGGGGAACGGGTGCCAGTCTCAGGACCCTGCGGCTTCCTTGGCCTCGTGCGCAGCCTTGATCTTGTCGAGCGAGACCGAGGCCGAGACCTCGTTGATCCGCTGCATGTTCCAGAAGTTCAAGGCCAGCGAGAGTACCGCCGCCACCATCGCGATCACAGCCATGGTGTTGGGGCTTCCACTCAATTGAACATCGTTATCCGCCATGTCCCTCTCTCCGATGAAGTTGAATTGGTGACTGCGATCCCCTGCTGACGGGCAGAGTGGCGTCATCATACCGACCCTGGGGGCATCCGGCAATGCAGCCGCATGCTTTGAAGACATTCAAAAAACTTCGTTTGCCGAGCACTTACGGCAGGAGCCGAAAGAACCGCCGCAACCGGCAGCGCGGCGGACGGCGGCTTGCGCGACCATGCCGCGGGCCTATGCTCGGTCGCCGTGCCTGCCATGCAGTTCTGGTTCGAGTTCGCCAGCACCTATTCCTACCTTGCTGCCGCGAGGATCGAGGCCGCCGCCGCATCTGCCGGCGTCGAAGTGCAATGGCGGCCGTTCCTGCTCGGGCCCATCTTTGCGGCGCAGGGCTGGAACGACTCTCCGTTCAACATCTACCCGGCCAAGGGCCGCTACATGTGGCGCGACATGGAGCGACTGTGCCGCGATGCCGGCCTACCCCTTCGCCGCCCTACCCGCTTCCCTCGCAACGGGCTGCTGTGCGCGCGCGTTGCCACGATGGCCGTTGCCGAAGGCTGGTGCGGCGACTTCACGCGCGCTGCCTACCGTGCCAACTTCGGCGAGGACGCCGAGATCGGCGATCCCACGGTCGTTGCAGCGATCCTGGATCGCCTGGGCCGCGACGGCCGCGCCGAATGCGAACGCGCCCAGTCGCCCGCGATCAAGGATGCGCTGCGGGCGGCGACCGAGGAGGCGATGGCGCACGGAATCTTCGGGGCCCCCAGCTTCCTGGTCGGAAGCGAGCTGTTCTGGGGCAACGACCGGCTCGAGCAGGCGCTGGCCTGGAGTGTTTCGCGGGCGTCTTCGCCCGAAGGTGAATAGCGGCCGGCGGCTGGCCGTCCTACGCGCAAATTTCCGCCTTGCCGACCGCCGTCGCCGCATATGGCCAGGCCGCGGTCAAAGGAGTCACACGAGATGCAGAGGGGAATCACCCTGGGTGCGATGATCGTCGGCGCCGTGGTCGGGGCCTCGGCGATGGCCGTCTACCGCGACGTCCCGCCGGCGCAACTCGGACGCGACGCCGCCCGCGAGCTCTCGCGCGCCGCCGAAAGCGCCGGCGAGATGTTCAGCGCCGACCGCGCCTTTGCACACTATCCAGCCGTCGATCTGGCCGACGTCGCCGAGCGCAGCATGGCCAGCGTCGTCAACATCTCCACCACCAAGGTCTCGAAGATGTCGGAGGAAGACTCGCCCCTGTTCAGCGACCCATTCTTCCGGCGCTTCTTCGAGTCGCCGCAGGGCCGCGGCGTTCCGCGCGAGCGCCGCAGCCAGAGTCTCGGCTCCGGGGTCATCGTCTCGGAGGACGGCATCATCCTGACCAGCAACCACGTGGTCGAACAGTCCGACGAGATCAAGGTTACGCTCTCGAACGGGCACGAGTACGACGCCGAGATCGCAGGCAGCGATCCGCAAAGCGACCTTGCGGTGGTGCGTCTGAAGGGAAAGGTCGGCGACCTCGAGCCTTTGTCCTTCGGCGATTCGACCAAGCTGCGGCTGGCCGAAACGGTGCTGGCCATCGGAAATCCTTTCGGCGTGGGACAGACGGTGACGATGGGCATCATCTCGGCCACCGGACGCGCCAACCTCGGCATCACCGACTACGAGGACTTCATCCAGACCGACGCGGCCATCAATCCGGGCAACTCGGGCGGCGCGCTCATCAACGTGCGCGGCGAGCTGATCGGCATCAACACCGCCATCGTCAGCCGCACCGGCGGCAACCAGGGCATCGGCTTTGCCATTCCCTCCGACATGGCGCGCTCGATCATGACGAGCCTGCTCGAGACCGGAAAGGTCGACCGCGGCTGGCTCGGCGTCGCCATCCAGCCGCTCGACCGCGACATTTCCGAGGCGCTCGGCATCGATCAGGGCCAGGGCGTGCTGATCGCCGACGTCACCGAGGGCGGACCTGCCGAAGAGGCGGGATTGCAGCGCGGCGACGTGGTGCTGTCGGTCGATGGACGCGCCGTTCGCTCGACCGGCGAGCTACGCAATCTGATCGCGGCCAAGGGTGCCGGGGGCGAAGTGGAGATCGAGGTGCTGCGCGAGAAGGAGCGTCAGAGCTTCACCGTCGAGCTGGCTCCGCAGCCCAAAGGCATGGGCCGCCACGGCATGCGCGAGGACACCGAGGAGGAGGACGAGAACGGCCGCGGCAAGCGCAGCCAGGACGGCGAGAGCCGACGCGGCGCGCCGAGCTACGACAACGTCCTCAAGGGCCTTACCGTCGAAGACCTGGACGCGCAGACTCGTGCCCGCTACTCGGTACCGAAAAAGATCAAGGAAGGTGCGCTCGTCACCGACATCGATCGGTCGAGCGTCGCAGGGCGGGCAGGCGTAAGGCCGGGAGACGTGATCGTGGAAGCCGATCGCAAACCGGTGAGCAGCGCCGAGGACTTCGATGCCATCGCTCGCAAAATCGACAAGGACGCCTCGGTACTGCTGCTGGTCGCCCGCCAGGACGGCACTGCGTTCGTGCTGCTGAAGCCGTAACGAGCGGCGGTTGCGCGGGGCGCATCCGCGGCGCTGCGCAACCGCCAGTGACGTTGTCCGAAAGATGCAGAGCGGAGCGACCGCGATCCCCAGTGCAGGCCCAGGAGCCGATCAACGCAGGCGCGCTCTGCCCTCGGCAGTGCGCTGGAGCGCGGTCCATGCGGTGCCTACCCCGAGGATCCAGATCGCGACCGCGAACGTCACGCAGTACGGCGAGCTCGCTCCGAGCAGACCATCGATGCTCGGCCCGAACAGCGCCGAACCGCTGAACAGCACCAGCCGCTCGGGCCGCTGCATCAGGCCGATCTTCAGGTCGCCGCCGAGCGCCTCGGCCTTGGCGCGCGTGTACGGGACGATGGCCGCCGCACCCATCGCGATCAGCGCGATGAGCTGGTGCAGCGGGTACTCGCGAAAATAGAAGGCGGCCGATCCGAAGCAGAACGCGTCCGCGTAGCGGTCCATCGTCGAGTCCCAGAAATCGCCGGCTCGGCTGACGGTGCCGCGGTGGCGCGCGATGCGCCCGTCCAGGAAGTCGAATGCCGCCGACAGCAGAACCAGCATCCCGCCGATGGTCAGGTCGCCGGCGGCGATGACGATCGCGCCGAGGCTGCAGATCGCGCAACCGGTCAGCGTCAGCGCATCGGCCGTGGTGCCACGGCGAAGGAAGAACAGTTCGAAGGGCCGCACGCACCATGCAAAGCCCTGCCGAATCGTGGTGCCCAGCAGCATCGATTCGCCGCGTGACGCCAGCTCGGCATCCACGGGCGCATTGCGCAGCACCAGGCTGCGAAACGCATACGTCACCAGGCTGGCGATCAGGTAGACGATCGGCAACAGCAGGAGAGTCAGAACGAGGCTTCGACCGGACCAGTCTGCCATCGGAGTGCGGCGGCTATATCGGCGCTCAGGATCGCCTTCAACAAGTCCCGTGACGATGGTCGGCATCTGATGGTCGTCAGCGGCGCTCGGCCCGGCCGCGGTTCGCGCCTGCCACCGCCGGCAGGTCCGCTGCAGGACTCAGCTCGCGATGCGGTCGTCGCAGCGCTCGATGTGCCGCACGCCGGCGATGCGCGTCAGATCGGACCGCCCTGCGTTGTCGAAACCGGCCTTCTCGATTCCCCGAATCGAGGACTGATTGTCGGTGCTGACCACCATGTAGGCGCGCTTCTCGCCGCGCAGGCGGCGCTCTTCGCACACCGCGCGAATCATGGCCGGATACAGACCGCGGCCGCGATGGGTGGGGACCGTCACGCACGGGCCGATGATGAAATCGCCCGGCTCCAGCTGAACGAGCTCGTTCGGTTCCCTGGTGGTCGAGAGCCAGTGCACCGCCACGATGCGGTAGCCGTCGAGCCCGACGTAGCAATCGCAATCGGGATCGATGGTTCCCCAGTAGCTGGCGGCTCCGAAATCCTCACGCGCATGAATGAGCGCATAACGCTCGGCGCGAGTGGCCTGCCGGACCTCGGTCAGGCCTTCGGGAAAAGGAATGGACTCCTGGGCCGTGAGGTCGCGGCGGTAGACGAAGTAGCTCTGGCGCAGGTACAGACGGCGGATGGCGTAGCGGGCCACGCCGCGTGTGCCCTCTTCGTGCAGAACGAGCTGGGCGGCGCGCACCCAGCGACCAACCTTAGGCATCACGGCCGCATCCTGTCGGGTTCGGCCCGCCGGCAGCGTACGCTGCCGCACGGATGCACCTCTTTTCGAATCCATCGTCTGTGGACGCTCCCATGCGTGCGGCTCTGGATATCGAGGCTGTTCTCGCCGGGAGGAACGAGAAGGTGTACCGCGACCAGGGCTCAACGATACCAGCGACCACCGGCAGTTTCGACAAAAGGAATCGTGCCGGCGGCAAAAAAAACGGGGCACGAATCGCTTCGTGCCCCGTTTTGGCGCGGCTCATCCGCGCGAGCGGAGAAGGCGCTCCTACTTGACGCCGGTGGCGCTGCCCTCGAAGCACTCGCCACCGATGTTGAGCACTACGGTAGTGCTCGACTCGTCCTCGTCGGCGGACGAAATCCATCCGCCGGACACCTTGAGGCTGACCTTGTAGAGGCCAGGCGTCGCCGAGGGCTTGATGATCGCCTTGGTGATGCCCGTCGAACCCTTGGGGGCCTTGTACTTGAAGCCGCTGCCCGCCTGCACGAACACGGCCCCGTCCAGGAACGCGTCCAGGATCGTGCCGTCACCGTCACTGGCGACCAACTGCAGGTCGTCGTCGTCTTCCAGATCGAGCGCGCCGGTGAGTTCGATCTCGGTCTTGAACGTCATGCGCTGCTTCTCGTCGATCAGCGCGGCCTTGTCGAAATCGAAGGAGGCTTCGGTCGTCATGCACGGCAGGCTCGAAGCGTCCGTCGGGTTGCCGCCGTTGTCCGTCTCGTCGGTGTCGAAGAAGCTGTCCACGTCGCGGTCGACGCCGATGCGGACGCCTTCACCCGGAGGCACCGCAGTGAAGGTGATTTCCTGACCGGCCGTGTCGGCCAGTGCGCGCAGCACCGAGCTGTCGATGGGAGCCTCGCCGGCGCGGTCGCTCTGGTAGTCGCCGTCGCCCAGGTAGACCCAGCCGCGATGCTCGCCGCCCACCAGGCCCTTGGCCACCACGTCCGCTTCGCTCAGGTCGGCGCGTGCCTCGAACAGCGTGATGCGATTCTCGACGTCACTCCCGCTGCTGGAGGTGCGCGTGGCCTGCTGGCCAACGACCGGGAAGAAGTTGGTGTCGAACGCGAACATCAGCTGCTCGAACTGGCGCCGCTCGTTGTCGTTCTGGAAGCCGGTGTTGCCGCTGTCGTTGAAGACGGTGGCCTGGAAGAAGCGGAACACGGTATCGATGCTTCCATCGTGCAGGAAGCCGAAGCCGCGGACCTGCTCTCCCTTGTGACCGTTGTCGCCGGGGTTGATGAAGTTGGTGGCGGCCATGCCGAACATGCCGACCTTCTGGTAGATGTTGCGAAGGTGCGCGACCTTGAACATCTGCGTCTCGTTCTCGAATGACGATCGGCCGTCGCTGCCGAAGAAGCCGGGACGCTCCACGTCGTGGTTGGCGTTGCCGTTGCGCGCCGTGATGTGGCAGCCGTTGCACTCCTCGACCGTGTCGCTGATGCGGCTGAAGAACAGGCCGTTGGCGGTGTTCTCGTCCGTCGTCAGCGAGTTGTCCAGGGCGCGGATCGGGTTGGGCGGATACATCACCTCCAGGACGAAGTCGGTGAACGCCTCCATCTGCTCGGTGGTCAGCTGCTCGCTACGGCCGAGCAGCCCGACGAATGCCGGGTTGAACGCTCGGAACGCCTTCTGCTCGTCGAAGGCGCCGAAGTTCGGATGCGCGCTGCCCTCGTCGTTGCCGCCGGTACGGTCGCCGCGCCAGTGCATGGGACCGTGGTTGTCCATGCCGCGCAGGCTCTGCGTGGTCATGGGGCCCTTCATCGGATGCAGGTCCTCGGGGATGAAAAGGAAGCCGCGCAGCGTGAACGGACCGGGGTTGTTCATCACCTCGGGCTCGTCGGGGTTGCCGAGGTCCCAGGCCAGCGAGTCGAAGTCGCCGAAGATGTGGCACGAGGCGCAGGCCGAGTCCCCGTGCGCCGAGGTCAGGCGCGCGTCATAGAGGAACGGGCGGCCGGCCACGACCTCGGGCGGCTCGGGATTGTGCAGCGCGATGTGGTCGACCTCCGCGCCAGTGGCCGTGCTGACTACCGAGATCGAATTGTCGAAGCGCGTCAGCACGTAGGCGCGGCTGTTGGCCTCGTCGAGCACGATGCCGCTGGGGCCGCCGCCGGACAGCTCGATGTGGTCGGAGGCGCTTGGCACGAACGTGTCGGCGGCGAGCTCCGCGGTGTCGTAGACGCCGATCTTGCTCGATCCGAAGGCGGTCACGTACAGCATCGAGCCGTCGCTCGAAAACGCCATTTCCAGGGGGAACGCCAGGCTGTTCTCGTTCTCCGTGTTGGGTAGTGCGTCACAGCAGTCGTTGTAGTCGATGTGCTTGTTCAGGTGGCGCGTGGTCACGGTCTCGGCCACCGGATCGATGATGCTGATGCGGCTCTCGGCCAGGTGGCCGCGAACGGTGCTGCCGGCGAAGACGCCGGGGCCCTCGAAGCGCACTTCGTTGAAGGACTCGAGGTTGGAGACGAAGACCTTACCGTCGGCCGGGTTGACGGCCATGTTGAAGAGGATCGTTCCGACGTGCGGGAAGCGGCCGGGCGTGCCCGCGAGCTGAACCGGCGGGTTGGCATCGGCGTCGATGGCGAAGACGTCGTAATCGGGCAGATCGAAACGCAGGAACGAGGACCAGTCGCGGTCGAGCTCATCGACCCACTGCGAACCGTTGTACTTGACGATCAGGCCGGTCTCGGGGGCCGGAATGCCCTCGATGTTGGTGTTGGGGAAAGGCATGCCGCCGTTGTTCTGGCCGCCGTTGGGAACCGCGCCCTCGTTGATGACCGTGGTCTGGTTGCCCGAATGGAAGACGCCGGCATAGACGCGCGAGCCGTCGGGGCTGACGGCCAGAGGACGCGGGGTATCGCCGAACAGCGTGATGACCGTCAGCTCTTCGCCGCCGAGCGTGCTGCCGAGGTTGTTGGCATCGAAGACCCAGACGTCGGCGCGTCCGACGCCTTCGGTGGTGAGCTGGGGATCGCGGCCCGTGTTCTGGCCGCGGTGCGCCGTGGTGATGAAGGCACGATCGGCGCTGGCGCCCGCAAAGACGATGTCGCGCGGCTCGTCGCCGACGTGCAGGGTTCGCGTGACGCGGGCGTCGTCGGGATCACTGACGTCGATGATGCTGACGCTGTCGGAGAGGTGGTTGACGACCCAGACTTCGCTGGCCGTGCGCACCGCGACGGCCAGCGGCTCCAGGCCTACCGGCACGGAGGCACGGTGGGTCAGAGAGCCTGCGTCGATGTCGAAGATCTCGAGGGCATTGTCCGGCGTATTGCAGACGTAGAGGGTCTGGCCATCTGCCGACATCGCCACCGGGCGGACCTGGCCGGTCTCGAAAGTGACGAAGGCGTGGGCCGGGCCGGCGGTCATGGCGGCCCCGGCCACCGCGACGGCGGCTACGAAAAGCTCGAATTTACGGAACATGGACTCCTCCCCGTTGGATTCTGCATCCCCAATGCAGAAATGGCGCTGCAATATGCCGACAGAAGGTGAGGACTTTCAAGGACGAATGCTGTTTTCACGCACTGTTGGATTGCCGCCGCGCGGCGTTGGCCGGGCCCATGTCTCAAAGTGCGACGGCTCGTTGCCGTTCTGGCGGCTTTGACTACCGCCGAGCCGGCGAATAGCAGCAGGTTATCTCGCTTTTCAGGAGGCCCTCATGGTCGTCTCATCGCGCGTTACGGGGAAGGGTCGGTCGCGGACGGGATATTCTGGAACGGCCGTTCAGAGGCTGCCGCGTTGGAGGGTGGCGCTCGGCTTCGTCGCGTTCATCGCCGCATCCGCGTCCCCATCCGCCGCCTTCTACCCGGTCGAGAACCAGGACTATTGGCTGAAGAACGTCGGCACGGCCGTGGTCGGATCCGATGAGAAGGGCTGCCACGGCCAGGGCATCAAGTTCGACGGTACGAGGTTCTACACAACGTGCATGGAGACGGACGGCAACAATACCGCCTACCTGTACGTGCACGATCAGAACGGCAATCGCATCAAGCAGTTCAAGTACGACCACACCTACGAGCATCCGAGCGGCATCCTGCTCGACAACGGATGGGCCTACACCGGCTTTACCAGCGAAAGCCTGGACATGAAGACGCGCCTGTACCGCTTCAACGGAAGCGGCACCGTCTCCTACCAGGGTTTCTTCGATCACTCGGTCGGTTTCGTGGGTGGAATCATCAACACGCCCACGAGCCTGACCAGCCCGATCAGGACGCGCTACTACTCCTTCGAGCAGTATTATGAGCGCCAGTGCACGCCGAACGACGGAACCTGCGGCACCTTCACCGACATCACCACCGTCAACAACATCGACGGCGAGGACGGCGTGCAGGACTGCGACCTCTATTTCAAGAACGGCCGCTGGTACAAGGCGTGCATCCTGCTGTCGAGCACGCCCAACCGCATTCGCGTCTGGAACGGCAGCGCCATCCGCCTGGCGCCCGACAACGCCCTGGCCAACTTCACGATGGACACCCAGCCCGGCGAATCAGGCGGATTCGGCTTCTATCAGGATCCCTCCGGAGTGATGTGGATCGTCACCGCGCCGCCGCCGGCAACCAATCGGCGCTTCTGCGACGGCTGCCCTTTCAGCGGCGGCGACGTCTGTGCATGCACCGACAAGCAGAACCGCCAGCGCGTGCGCTTCTACAAGTTCAGCAGGTTTGCCTGGCCGGGCTGATCGGCCTGATTGCGACGGCGCTTCGACACGTCACCACGCCTCGCGGAGCCCGAGCGCGGCAACGACTAGCGCGCTGAGGACGCGTGAGCCTCGCAACGTCGAGCGCGCTGCGGACGCGTGAGCTTCAGAACGTGACGACGCTGCGAATCGACTTGCCCTCGTGCATCAGGTCGAACGCCTCGTTGATCCGGTCCAGCGCCATGGTGTGCGTGATCAGCTCGTCGATGCGGATCTTGCCGTCCATGTACCAGTCCACGATGCGGGGCACGTCGGTGCGGCCCCTGGCGCCGCCGAAGGCAGTGCCCTTCCAGACGCGGCCGGTGACGAGCTGGAACGGCCGCGTGGAAATCTCCTCGCCGGCTCCGGCCACGCCGATGATGACGCTCGTGCCCCAGCCCTTGTGACAGCATTCGAGGGCTTGACGCATCGTCGCGACGTTGCCGATGCACTCGAAGCTGAAGTCGGCGCCGCCGCCGGTCAGGTCGACGAGGTAGGGAACCAGATCGCCGGCAGCTTCGCGCGGATTGACGAAGTGGGTCATGCCGAACTGCTCGGCCAGCGCCTTGCGCGAACCGTTGATGTCCACGCCGACGATCATGTTGGCGCCCGCAAGGCGCGCGCCCTGGATGACGTTGAGGCCGATGCCGCCCAGCCCGAATACGACGACGTTGTCTCCCGGCCGCACCTTGGCCGTATGGATGACGGCGCCGATTCCGGTGGTGACGCCGCAGCCGATGTAACAGATTTTTTCGAAGGGAGCGTCTTCACGAACCTTGGCCAGGGCGATCTCCGGCACGACCGTGTAGTTCGAGAAGGTCGAGGTGCCCATATAATGCAGCAGCGTCTCGCTGCCGAGCCGGAAGCGGCTGCTGCCGTCTGGCATCAGCCCCTTGCCCTGCGTGATGCGGATGGACTGGCACAGGTTGGTCTTGCCGCTGGTGCAGTAGTCGCACTGGCGGCACTCGGGAATGTAGAGCGGGATGACGTGGTCGCCCTTCTTCAGGCTGGTCACGCCGGCACCGACCTCGACCACCACGCCGGCGCCTTCGTGCCCGAGAATGGCCGGGAACAAGCCTTCGGGATCGGCGCCCGACAGCGTGTACGCGTCGGTGTGGCAGATGCCGGTTGCGCGAATCTCGACCAGCACCTCGCCCGCACGCGGACCTTCCAGGTCCACCGTCTCGACGGTCAGGGGAGCTCCCGAATGGTGGGCAACGGCGGCGCGCGTCTTCATGGCGGTTCCCGTAGGCGAAAAAGCCGTGCATTGGTAGCCCGCGCTGGACCGTCCGCACCGCTGCTGCCAAGGATGCACCATGAGCGCGTCCGACCCGGGTGAGCATGAAGCGATGCTCGCGGCTCTTGCACGGCCTTCGGCCTTCCCGACCGACCGCGGCGTCAGCTCGGCCGTCGAGCGTGTAGACACGCACATTTCCCACGTCTTCCTGACGCGCCACCGCGTCTATAAGATGCGGCGACCGGTAAAACTGACGTTCCTCGACTTCTCGACGGTCGAGGAGCGCAACGCCGACTGCCTTCGCGAAGTCGCGCTCAACCGCCGTCTCTCGCCCGACGTGTACCTCGGTCTCGCCCCCGTCCTGCCCGACGCCGAACGCCCCGGCGTTTTCTTCATCGGCGAGATCGCCGAGCGGCTCTACGACGCGCCATCTACCGAGCACTGCGTGGTCATGCGACGATTGCCGGCCGGACGCGACATGAAAAGCCTGCTTGCCGCCGGCGACATCGAGGCGCGGCACGTGGACGCCGTCGCGATGCGCATGGCCGACTTTCACGCAGCGCACCGGCTCGATACCGTGGCTCTTGCGGATACGCGCCAATGGCTCGACCGCACGATCGCGCCGGCGCGCGGCAACATCGAGGCTCTGTTGAAGACGGACGGACCCGGCATCGCCCGCAGCGAGGTCGAGTCGGTCGCCGCCGCGGCAGAGCAGTTCGCCCGGTCGCACGCTTCACGATTCGAGCAACGCCTGCTTCGCGGGCGCGTCGTCGACGGCCATGGCGATCTGCACTGCGAGCATGTCTGGTTCGAGACGGCCGACAGCGCTCCGCTCATGGTGGACTGTCTGGAGTTTCGCGAGGACTTCCGCCACATCGACGCCGCTTCCGACATCGCCTTTCTCGCGATGGACCTGCAGTATCGCGGCCGCGCCGATCTTGCCGCGCGCCTTCTTCGCCGCTACGCACGCCACAGCGGCGACTACCACCTCTTCAGCGTCGTGGACTTCTTTCTCAGCTACCGGGCGATGGTGCGCGCCAAGGTGGCCGCGCTGGTCGCCACCGATGAATCGTTCGGGCCGGACAAGCGCCATGGCGCACGCGAAAGCGCACGCGCGCATCTCGAGCTGGGCGCGTCGTTCCTGACGGCGCGAGCGCCGGGCGCGGTAGTGCTCGTCAGCGGCACGGTCGGAACGGGCAAGACCACGGTGGCTGAAGCCCTGGCCGATGCGATGGGCGGCGTCGTCCTCTCCTCCGATCATATTCGCAAGGACAGGGCGGGGCTGCCGGCCGCCGCGCGCGAAGGTCGCGGTACCGACCAGGGCATGTACGAGGCTGAGGCACGCGCAGCCGTGTATGCGGCGATGCTCGAGGAGGCCGACGCGGTCGTGGCGAGCGGCCGCTGCGCGATTCTCGATGGCACCTATGCTCGGAGATCCTGGCGGCACGACGCCGCAGCGTGGGCGCGCGCCCGCGGCGTCGAAGCATGGCTGGTCGAGGTCACGGCGCCTGAGGCGCTCGTGCTGGAACGGCTGCGCCACCGTGCCGCGGCCGGAGAGGATGCATCGGACGCCGGCCCCGAGCACTACGCGCTTCTGACCGCGCGAATGGAGGAGGCCAGCGAGTGGATGTCGCAACGACGGGCGCGAGTCGATACTGCCGGCGACTGGCGCGGCGACGTCACGCAGTTCGCCGAGCGCGTGCGGCGCTCGGCTCCATGATCAAAGGCAGGATGGAAGCGGAGCCCGGGTACCGGGGCGCTGTGCGTCCGGTACCCGGGTTCGCATGATCAGGCTGCGTCGGGTCGCAGCAGCGAGAGGCCTTCGGAACGGCCGGCCTCGGCGCGATTCTGGCGGTAATAGATGAACCCGCCGGCTGCCGCGGCCGCCATGATGGCTACGGGAAGGGGAGACACGCCCAGCTCGACCAGACCCAGAACTGCCTTGCCGTACTCGAGCACGCCCAGGCTGACCATCACCGCATACCACGCCACACTCACCGGCCGGTCGCCGTAGTGATACATCACATAGATGAAGGCGACCCAGGTCAGAAGTCCGATCGTAAGAACCGCAACAGACAGCATCAGAAATAGTCTCCTCTCGAAAAGTCGGTCTTTGCGCGCCGGCCTCTCCCCTACGAACCGTTCTCGTCGAACGGCATCGTTCGCTTGCGCAAGGGTTGTGGTCGGAACACCCCCTTCCTGCATGGAAAGCCGCCGGCGGTCAAGCTTTTTTCCGCGCCGTGCACGCCGTGCCGACGACATTAGAAACCTCGATTTGCGATAGAAGAACACGCGATGTTACGAGGTTGTTGCAGCGAGACTTTGGCAGCGTCTCGAAGTGACGCATTGGCGAATTGCTCGACGAAGCGCGCGCCGGCCGCTGGGGAAAAAGCGGGTCGATCGAGCTTCGAGCGCATCTCAAATCGGGACGGTCGCGACGCCGAGTCGTGCCGGTGATCGCGCGTCGACCGCGAGAGGATGGCCTGACGCGCGCGGAATG
>Ga0196978_1000849_pt1 | contig 14775 bp, 13 predicted proteins | sample S3v_2013CmetaG_FD_155491 | JGI IMG/M metagenome (GOLD analysis project Ga0196978, IMG submission 155491) | Soil microbial communities from Anza Borrego desert, Southern California, United States - S3+v_20-13C | ecosystem: Environmental > Terrestrial > Soil > Desert | place: USA: California... | reverse complement strand
AGCATCGCCGGCGTGGACCTCGGCCCAGCCGCGATGCGCGTGGCGCGACTGCGCCAGAGGGTCGCGCAGCTCGGCTACGAGGTGCGCGACCTCGGCGACCTCCGCATGGAGTGCCCCAACGACCCGGCCCCGCCCGGCGTCAAAACGAAATTCCTCCGCGAGATCGCCGCCGCCAACGCGCAGCTCGCCGCCGACGTGAGGAAGATTCTGGAGGGCGGGGAACTGCCCATCATCCTCGGCGGCGACCACTCCATCGCCGTCGGCTCGGTCTCGGGCGTGGCCTCCTTCTGCCGCGCGCGCGGGGAGACTTTCGGCCTCATCTGGTTCGACGCCCACGCCGACATGAACACGCCCGAGACGACCCCCTCCGGCAACGTCCACGGCATGCCGCTCGCCGCCCTCTTCGGGCGCGGCGCGCCGGAGCTGACCGGCATCGAGGGCTTCTCGCCCAAGCTCGACCCGCGCCTCTGCGTCCACGTCGGCGCGCGCGACGTAGACCCCGGCGAGCGCGAGCTGATCCGCGAGCTCGGCGTCCGCTTCATCACCATGCGCGAGATAGACGAGCGCGGCATGGGCGCCTGCATGGACGAGGCCCTCGCCGTCGCCTCGAAGGCCACGGCCGGCTACGTCGTGACCTTCGACATCGACGCCCTCGACCCGACGGACGCGCCCGGCTCCGGCACGGTCGTCCGCGGCGGCCTCACCTACCGCGAGGCGCACCTCGCGATGGAGAAGATCGCCGAGCGGGGCGGCGCGCTCTCGCTCGAAGTGGTCGAGATCAACACCGCGCTCGACGTGAACAACCGGACGGCGGAGCTGGGCGTCGAGCTGATCTGTTCGGCCCTCGGGAAGACGATTTTGTGATGCTCCCGCGGGCTCCCGTAAACCTTTAAGTCCGAAACCGGAAGTGACTGACGCGACCGGCTTTGGGCTTTTCACTTTTGAGTCGGAAACTGTTTATGGCGGAGAAGATTCGGGTCGGTGTGATTTTCGGCGGCCGCTCGGGCGAGCACGAGGTCTCGGTGCGCTCGGCGCGCTCCGTCATCGAGGCGATTGACGCGGAGAAGTACGAGGTCGTGCCGCTGGCGATCAACAGGGAGGGGCGTTGGCTCTCGCCGGCCGCCTCGGCCGCGCTGCTGCCGGAAGCGGCCCGGGGGCTTCTGCCCGAAAGGGTGGCCGAGGCGGACAGGGCCGTGACCATCGTCGGCGACCCCTCGCGCGGCGGCCTGCACCGGCTCGAAGGCGGCGGCTCGCCGCAGCGGCTCGACGTGGTCTTCCCCGTGCTCCACGGAACCTACGGCGAGGACGGGACGATACAGGGCTTGCTGGAGATGGCCGGCGTCCCTTACGTCGGGTGCGGCGTGCTGGCTTCGAGCTGCGGGATGGACAAGGTGACGATGAAGACGCTCTTCCGCGAGGCCGGGCTGCCCACCTGCAAGCACGTCTGGTTCCTCCGTTCGGACTGGGAGCGCGACCCCGGCGCGGCGGCCGAGAGGGTTGTGAAGGAACTCGGCTTCCCCGTCTTCGTCAAGCCCGCCAACCTCGGCTCCTCGGTCGGCATCTCGCGCGCCGGCGACGGCGAGGCGCTGGCCGCGGCCGTCAACCTCGCGGCCAGATACGACCGCAAGATCATCGTCGAGGAGGGCTTGGACGCGCGCGAGATCGAGTGCGCCGTGATGGGCAACGACGAGCCGGAGGCGAGCCTGCCCGGCGAATACATCGTCCACGACGAGCAGGGCAGGTTCCTCGACTACACGGAGAAGTATTCGAGCACCGGGCACGTCGAGTTCGTCGCGCCGGCGCCCATCCCGAAGCGCCTGAGCGAACGCATCCGCCGGCTGGCAGTCCGCGCCTTCAGGGCGGTGGACGGGGCCGGCTTCGCCCGCGTCGATTTCTTCCTCCGGCGCGACAACGGCAAGCTCCTCGTCAACGAGCTGAACACCATCCCCGGCCTCACGGACGTGTCCGGCTTCCCCAAGATGTGGGCCGCCTCCGGCCTCACCTTCACGCAGGTCATCGACCGCCTCGTCGAACTCGCCTTCGAGCGCCACCGCGACAAAGCCCGCAACGTGACCAGCCTCTAAAACAGTCGCGGCTTCGAGTTCCGAATCACCAAGACCGCCTTAACCGGCGCGCCCGCGGGGCGGGCGGCAAGGGGCCGAGCCTTCGAAGGGGCGGGAGCAGCGAACCTTGTCGTCGAGTTGGATTCCGGGGCGGGCGGGAGAGCGGAGGGCGTGCGGGGAAGTTGACCGGCGGCGGCCGTCGCCTCCGACCCGTCGCCCTCGAACGCTTCAGGACTTGCCGGCGCGGTAGCCGCTGCGGGTGCGGGCCTTGAGGTCGGCGCGCGCCAGCTTGAGTTCGATGGCGCGCCAGCGGCCGTCGCGGGCGGCGTTGGTCGGCCGGTAGCCGAGCGTGTACTGGTTGCTCAACTCGTCAACGATGCCGGCGAAGGCTTCGCCCAACTCGCGCCCGCCCGGCGTCGAGACGTAGCGCCCGCCGCTCTTCGCCGCCAGATTCCGCAAAGCCCCCGCCGACTGCGCCCTCTGCGCGGCGTTCGCCGTCAAGTCCAGCATGTCCACCGTGTAGATGACGGCGTCGGCCGCGAGCGCGGCGTCGAGCGCCTTCGAGCCCGTCACGCCGCTCTTGTTGTCGGCGCCGTCGGAGAGCAGGACGATGGCGCGCCGCTTCTCGGGCCGGCGCGAGAGGTCTGCGGCCGCGCGGAAGACGGCGTCGTTCATCGCCGTCATGCCCCTCGCGCCGAGCGTGTAGGCCGTCGGCGGCAGGTCGCGCCCCGGCGAAAAGTCCTGCACCTGCTCGACCTTCGAGTCGAAGTTGTAGACGGCGGCCACGTCGTCCGGCCGCAGGCCGTCGAGGAAGCGGATGGCGGCGGCCCGCGCGAGCGAGACGCGCCCCTCCATGCTGCCCGAGGTGTCGATCAGGATGGCGGCGGCGAACGGCGTCTCCTCGACGGAGAAGAGGCTGAGCGGCTGCTCGCGCCCGTCCTCGAAGACGCGGAAGTCCGCGCGCGCGAGCTTGTGGACGTAGCGGCCGCCGCCGTCGGTGACCGTGACGTTTAAGACGACGAGTTCGGAATCGACGCGGACGACCTCGTCGTCGTCCTGCGCCCGAGCCCCCGCGGGCGCGAGGCAGAGCAGCGCGGCGAGGAGCGCGGCGAGCGGGCGGCGGGCGCGCCGGCGCGCGGTGTCGGGGCGACTCGGCGGGGGCGCGGGCCGGTCTCTCATGGCTTGACGAAGGCGCGGATGTGGCGGATGAGTTCGAGCAGTTCGTTCGAGTGTTTGATGACGGCCCCGGAGACGACGAGGCGCGAGGTCTTGCGCACGCTCTGGCCGAGCTTCCCCGAAACGTCGGCGAGCCGGGCGACGGCCTGATCGAGCTGCGCGGGCGGGTCTTCGAGCTGCTCGTCGTCGTCGGAGCCGCCGGCCCCGCCGCGGATTTTGCGCGCCAGCTTCTCCATCTTTTCGAGGCGCTTCAGGTCGTCGCGGCTGAAACTCTTCTGCCGGCCGAAGGCGTCAAGCAGGTCTGTGCCGAGCCGCACCGTCTCGTCGGCGCGCTCGACCATCTCCCTGTGGCTCTCCTCCTCGTGCCGTATCTCGGCCCGCTTCAGCAGCTCGGCCTCGGGCGAGCCGAAGGGGCCGGGCCGGCTGCGCTGGCGCGGCTCTGTGCCCGGCGGGATGTGGCGGACGCCGGGGTCGGGGCGGCGCGAGCCCGTGCCGGGCAGGGCCGGGGCGGGGCCGGAGTTGGCGGAACGCTGCCTCAGTTTGGCCTGCGCCGCGGGCGCGAGGAGAAAGAGGGCGGCGGCCAAGCAGAAGGCGTGCCTGATGAGGGTTATGCTCATGTTGACCCTTTGCGCTGCGGAAGAGAAAAACTGCCGGACGTGCGACGGATTCGGTGCTATGACGCGGGGCCGGAAAGCCGGGTTGTCTTTACCGCCCGCCGACTTACAGCTCGCGGCCGCAGAATTCGGTTGAAGTTTGTCGCCGCGCCGACTTCTCACGTAACGCCTGAGAGACCGTCAGGGCACGGAGACGGGCGTGTCGGGCGTGTTGATGAACTCCTCGCCGCCCGAGCGGGGCCGCGGGCGCGAGTCCTTCGTGACGGGGATCGTCCGCGAGTCGGGTATCCGCTCCGGCGGCCTTCGTGCGCCGGGCGAGGTCTTGAAGGCCAACTCCTCACGCCCGCCCGCGCGCAGCCGCAGCAGGCGCGAACTGCTCCACTCGCCCGAAAGAACTTTTAGGGAATACCGACCCTTCTCGCCGGGGCCGAGCGCCGCCGGCGCGACCGGCACGCTGCGAATCTCCGTGGCGCCGTCGGCGCGCCGCTTCAGCTCCAGCTCCACCGAAAGATTTTCCAGACGCTCGCCGCCGACGTTCTGCACCGTCCCGCCGAGGACGGCGTGCGGCTTCCTCAGCATCGCCTCGTCCACGAGGACGTGAACCGCCGGCGAGGGGGCGGCCGGCGCCGAGGACGGCGCGGCCTGCCGGGCGGACTCGCTGGCCCGTTCGCCCTGACAGCCCGCGAGGGCGAGCAGCGCCGCGCACAAAACGATGGCGGCCCGGGGGCCGTAAAGGAAAGCGTTTGTCATCACCCGTGCGGCTCGCCGGACGCCCGCGGGGCGGGAGGTCTGCGGCGGGGAACGGGCGGACGCTCAGACGCTTACCGACCCGTCGTTAAGAGATTCGTTGAGGGAGTTCCGCCCCTCCGGAAAGGTTTATGGCTCGTGGCCCGGGGGCGCGGCCCCCGTGACCTTGACGACGAGGTCTTTCAAAAACTGCTCCTCGGCCGTCCCGTTGCTCCTGAGCGTCACCCAGTCAGTCCCGATGACGCCTTCGCTGCGCCCTTCGATGCGCGCGTTGACGGAAACGTTCGTGGTCGTGCCGTCGATGGGCTGGACTTCGACGATCATCGTGTAGCGGCCGCGCGTCCAGTTACGCACCTCCGTGGCCGGCACCTCGGCCACGCGGTTCAGCTCCGAGGCGGTCACGACCGAGCCGCGCGTGAAGGTGAAAGGCTGCGAGATGAGCAAGCCCTCGGCCGGCTTCGAGCTGGGTTCGTCGAGGATCATGCGGCGCTCGCCCATCAACTCGATGACGGCCTTCGTGAGCACGTCGTTCGGGACGGTGAAGCGGTAGGGGTTCGGCACGGGGGGCAGCGTCGGCGTGCGCCCCTTGCCGAAGTCGATGCCGCGCCCGGAACCCGTGTCGAGCTTGCCCCCGTTGACGGCCGGCTGGCGGTTGTTGCCGCTGTCGCGGACGCGTTCGTTCTGCTGGTCGACGCCCTTCTCCTGCGCCTGAGCCGGGACGGCCAGCGCGAAGGCGAACAGCGCCAGAGCGCAAATTTTCTTCATGGCTTCACCCTTTGTGGACGGGCCTTTCAAAAGAGTCTGCAACGCGGGGGACACGCGCTGAGCATAAAGCAACGTTCATGCGAATTCAAGAAAGACCTTCGGCGCGCGGAGGGAAAAGGCGCGCGGCCTTCAACGCGGCGACTCGGCGGGCGCGGGCGTCGCGGAGGTGGCGGGAGTCGGCGCGGGCTGGAGGGCGACGTTGGCGTTGCGCGCGCGCTCCCATTCGCGCAGGGCCTGCACGCCGCGCCCGAAGTCCGCTTCGTTCTCGTAGAAGTTGTGCGCCCCGTCGTCGCGCGAAGGCTCGCGGACGTAGTAGAGGTAGTCGGTCTGCGCCGGGGCGAGCGCGGCTTCGAGCGAGCGCTGGCCGGGCGAGGCGATGGGGCCGGGCGGGAGGCCGCGCACCTTGCGCGTGTTGTAAGGCGAGTCGCGCTCCAGATCGCTCAGGTAGACCTTGCCGTCGTTGCGCCACTTGCCGGCGAGCTTCGAGGCGTAGATGACCGACGAATCGATCCCCAGCGGGATGCCGCGTGACAGACGGTTGTAGATGACCGAGGCGACGAGCGGGCGCTCCTCCTTCAACTTGGCCTCGGTCTCGACGAGCGAGGCGACGGTGACGATCTCGCGGGGCGTGCGGCCGGGCGGGAGGGCGTGCTTGGCCGTCGTCTCCGCCCACACCTGCCGGAAGCGCCGCACCATCGTGTTGACGACCTCGCGCGCGGTCGAGTCGGGCGGGAAACTGTAGGTGTCCGGGAAGAGGTAGCCTTCGAGGTTGGGGGCGGCGGGGTCGAGGTCGCGGATCGGGGTCGGGTCGTCGAGGAGCGCGAGCGCCTCGGCCGTGCCCGAAAGCTTCAACTCGGGGATGCGCGCGAGCAGGCCGGCGATGTCCCAGCGCGTCCAGCCCTCCGGCACCGTCAGCCGGCTCAAGCGTTGCTCGCCCTCTTCAAGCTTCCGCAGCACGCCGGCCGGCGAGATGGGGGAGGGGAAGCGGTACTCGCCCGCCTTCAGGCGCGGCCCGGCCCCCGCCAGACGTATGTAGAGGCGGAGCAGCCACCCCCGTCTGATAACGCCGAGCTGGTCGAGCCTTGAGATGATCTGGTCGGTGGAGGAGCCGCGCGGGATTTCGATGTAGGCTTCGGCCTGCGCGTGCTCGACCGGCGCGTGCAGTTCGCGGTAGGCCCAGAAGGCTGCGAGGCCCGCGAGCGAAAGGAGCAGGACGAGGATGATGAGAATCAGCCTGAAGCGGCGCATGTTCTACCGGCTTGAAAGATTACTTCAACTCTGAACTGGCAAATCAACCGGGCGTTCGAGATAGTCGCGCAGGATGATGGCCGCCGCGGCGCTGTCCACGCGCGCCTTGACCTCGCGCTCCGAAAAACCCTCGCCGCGCAGGGCCGCCTCGGCCTCCTTCGAGGTCAACCGTTCGTCCTGCAAGACGACCGGGCATTTGAGCGACAGGCCGAGGTTGCGGGCGACGCGCCGGGCCTCTCCGGCCGCCTCGCCCTCGCCGCCGTCGAGCCGGAGCGGCAAACCCACGACCACGGTTTCGACGTCAAACTGTTCGCACAATTCGGCGATGTCGCGCAGGAGCCGCTTCCAGCCGGCGCGCGCGAGCGCCTGAAGCGGGCGCACCGTCAGGCGCAACTCGTCGGAGACGGCGACCCCGACGCGCTTCGCGCCGAGGTCGAGCGCGAGGACTCGGCCACGGCCCCCCGACGCGGTTTTCTGTTCTTTGTTTCCCGGCAATTCGTTTCCGTACGGCAGAGGCGCGAGTATAGCGTAACCCGCGCGGGGCGCGCCACTTGAGCGGCTTGCGCGGCCCAGAACGGCTGCTGTATCATCCGTTGCGATTCTTCGTGGGCGCGGGCAGGCCGCGCCCGCGTGTCGTCCGCCACAGAGATTCCGAGGTGTTTTGATGTCCTTCCGCAGTAAGTTTCTACTGGTCGTCTTCTCGGCCACGCTGGCGCTCTACGCCGTCGTCGGCGGCCTGATGTCCATCAGCGCCCGGCAGCAGGCCAACGACCCCGGCGCGCAACTGAGGATTTTCGAGAGCGTCCTGAAGCACATTCAGGACGACTACGTGGACGAGCCGGACATGGGTAAGGTCAGGGCCGGCGCGCTGCGCGGCCTCGCCTACGGCCTCGACCCTTACTCGACCTACCTGACCGTCGATCAGGTGCGCGACTTCCGCGCGGGCGTCGCCGACACGCAGGTGAGCATCGGCGCGGAGCTTTCGCAGTTCTCGTCCTACCTCTACGTGATCGCGCCGGTGAAGGGCGGCCCGGCCGCGCAGGCCGGCATCCAGAGCGGGGACATCATCGAGTACATCGACAGCAAGGCGACGCGCGACATCTCGCTCTACGACGCGCGCCAACTCCTGAACGGCGCGCCGGGCAGCGAGGTCAAGCTGAGGGTTCTGCGCGCGGGCGCGCGCCCCTTCGTCGTGACCGTCAAGCGCGGGATGGTGGCCGTGCCGGGCGCGGAGGCGCGCATGGAGGCGGGCAAGGTCGGCGTCATCAAGGTCAACAGCCTCGCCGAGGGTGAGGCGGCGGACGTGAAGGCGCGCTTGCAGGAACTCCTGAAGTCGGGCGCGCAGAAGATCGTCCTCGACCTGCGCAGCGTCGCCGGCGGCTCGCTCGCCGAGGGCGTCAAGGTGTCCAACCTCTTCATCCGCGAGGGGGCCATCGCGCAGACGGTCGGGCGCGCCAACAAGCCGCTCAAGACCTTCGGCGCCGACCCGAAGGAGGCGGTCTTCGACGGCCACGTGGCCCTGCTCATCGACCGCGGGACGGCCGCCGCCGCCGAGGTGGTCGCGGCGGCCTTCATCGACCGCAAGCGCGGCGACGTGGTCGGCGTCAAGAGTTTCGGCGCGGGGGCCGAGCAGCAGTTGTTCACGCTCCGGAACGGCGACGGCCTGCTTTTGACGACCGTCAAGTGGGCGTCCTCGGCGGGCAAGCCCTTCCTCGGCAACGGCGTCGCGCCCTCGCACGAGGTGAAGAACCCCGAGCTGGCCGAGGCCATCGACCCCGAGGAGCTGACCGGCAACGACGACGACCCCATCGCGCAGCCCAACGCCCCGGCCGACCGCCCCGCCGCCGCGCCCGAGCCGGCCGCGCCCAAGCCGCAGCCCGAGGACGTGCAGCTCAAGAAGGCGCTTGAGCTTCTGAAGGAGAAAGACAAGCAGCCGGCCGCCGGCCAGCGCGCCGAGTAAGACGGCAAGACAAACGGAAAGGCGAAGGGCGAAAGCAACCGCTGCTTTCGCCCTTCGCCTTTCCGTTCGCCTCAGAGCGGGATGTTGCCGTGCTTCCGGGGCGGGTTGGTGTCGCGCTTGTTCTCAAGGAGCGAGAGGGCGCGGATGAGTTTGCGGCGCGTGTCGGCCGGCTCGATGATCTCGTCGATGAAGCCGCGCTCGGCCGCGACGTAAGGGTTGGCGAACTTCTCCTCGAACTCGGAAATCTTCGCGCGGCGCGCCGCCTCCGGGTCGGCGGCCTCGGAGAGCTCGCGGCGGTAGAGGACGCCGACGGCGCCCTCCGCGCCCATGACGGCGATCTCGGCCGTGGGCCACGCGAAGTTGATGTCGGTGCGGATGTGCTTCGAGGCCATCACGCAGTAGGCCCCGCCGTAGGCTTTGCGCGTGATGACGGTGACTTTGGGGACGGTCGCCTCGGCGAAGGCGTAGAGCAGTTTCGCGCCGTGGCGGATGATGCCGCCGTGCTCCTGACGGACGCCGGGCAGGAAGCCGGGCACGTCCTCGAACGTGACGAGCGGGATGTTGAAGCAGTCGCAGAAGCGCACGAAGCGCGCGCCCTTGACCGAGGCGTCGATGTCGAGGACGCCGGCGAGGTAGGCCGGCTGGTTGGCGACGACGCCGACGCTCTTGCCGCCGAGGCGCGCGAAGCCGACGACGATGTTCGGCGCGTAGTGCTCGTGGACTTCGAAGAAGTACCTCTCGTCCACGACGGCGTGGATCACGTCGCGGATGTCGTAGGGCTGATTCGACGCCTCGGGGACGAGCGTGTTCAGACCCTCCTCGCGCCGCTCGTGCGGGTCCGCGGTCGGGACGAAGGGCGGGTCTTCGGTGTTGTTCGAGGGGATGAAGGAGAGCAGTTCGCGGACGAGGGCGAGGGCGTGCTCGTCCGTCTCGGCCGCGAAGTGCGCGACGCCGGAGACGCGGTTGTGCGCGTCGGCCCCGCCGAGCTCTTCCTTCGTGACCTCCTCGTGCGTGACGGTGCGGATCACGTCCGGCCCCGTGATGAACATGTAGGAGGTGTTTCTGACCATCACGTTGAAGTCCGTGATGGCCGGGCTGTAGACGGCCCCGCCGGCGCACGGCCCCATGATGAGGCTGATCTGCGGGACGACGCCCGAGGCGAGCGTGTTGCGCAGGAAGATGTCGGCGTAGCCGGCGAGGCTGACGACGCCCTCCTGTATGCGCGCGCCGCCCGAGTCGTTGAGGCCGACGACGGGCGCGCCGACCTTCATCGCCAAGTCCATCACCTTGCAAATCTTCTCGGCGAAGGTCTCGGAGAGCGAGCCGCCGAAGACGGTGAAGTCCTGCGCGAAGACGAAGACGCGGCGGCCTTCGACGAGGCCGTGGCCGGTGACGACGCCGTCGCCGGGGTACTTCTGGCGTTCGAGGCCGAAGTCGTTGGAGCGGTGGACGACGAGCTGGTCGAACTCCTCGAAGGTGCCTTCGTCGAGGAAGAACTCGATGCGCTCGCGGGCCGTCCATTTGCCGGCGGCGTGCTGGCGCTCGACGCGGGCCGCGCCGCCGCCTTCGAGGGCGCGGGCCTGCCGCTCGCGCAGACGTTCCAGCTTGGACTTGTGGGCTGCTTCGACGGGTTCTGGTTTCATAGGCTGTTTGGCGCGGCACATTATGAACGAAGCGCGCGGATTTGCGCAAAGCGACCGCGCGCCGCGGTTAACATTCGACTTGAAAGGTAAAACTCGAATCGTCGGCGCGACGACACCTCAGGTAAAGCGTTCGAGATTCCGGGCGTTTGGTTTTCGATTGGGAGACAAAAGCCCCGCCTGCCCCGGTCGGGAATCAACGAACCGACACCGCGAACGCTTTCAGGCGACCATCCGGCGGCGCAGCGCGCGCATCGCCCACTCGGCGAAGAGGAGCGCGGAGCCGAGGAGGTAGACGGCCTCGGCCGCGTGGCGGCGCTCGAAGGAGCCGACGAGGAAGGCGCGCCCCAGATCGATGGCGCTCGTCAGCGGGACGGCCCACGCGATGGCTTGGAGCCAGCCGGGCAGCAACTCGACGGGGAACCAGACGCCGCAGACGAAGACGGCCGAGAAGTAGAGGCTCAGGTAGAGGTTGAAAGAGTCTATGTCGTGGACGCTCGACGTGACGCGGAGCGTGAGCGCGGCGGCGAAGAAGGCCCCGGCCGCGAGCGGCAGCGGGGCCAGAAGGGCGTAAGGCGAGGTGGCCGCGCCGAAGAGGAAGAGGATCAGGAGGATGATGAAGGAGTCTATGCAAGCCTTCGTCGTCGCCCACCAGATTTCCGAGAAGGCCAGAGACTCGACCTCGACGGGCGTGGCGAGGATGGCGTCGAAGGTGGACTGGTAGACCATACGGAAGTAGGAGCCGTAGGCGCACTCGAAAATCGCGCGCGAGATGACGGCGAAAGAGAGGACGCCCGCGCCGACGAAGGAGAGGTAAGGCATCCCGCCCACCTCCGAGGCGATGAGCGCGCCGACGCCCCAGCCGAAGGCCAGCACCATGAAGATCGGCTCGATGAGCGGGGCCGCCAACTCCATCTTCCAGAGCCGCACGTAGACCTCGAAGTGCCTCTGCCAGACGGCCAGCGCGTCGCGCAGGTTGAGTCGGGCGAAGGCGAGACGCGGCCGGCGGCTCACGGCCGGGGCCTCGGCAGGGCGCGTCGCTGACGTTTGAGTGCTCAAAGTATTTCCTGCGCTCGCGGCGCCTAAGTTAACCAGCTAGTAAGTTTCGCCGCCGGGGTTAAGGTCGAATGGGAACCGCCGCGCGGCGACGAGGGCGAGCACCTCGGCCAACGCCTCGCGGGCCCGGAGCCGGAATTCCGGCGGGTACCGGTAGCGTTCGGCGTGCAGCTCGAACTCGTCCTCGTCGAGCACCTGATAGGAGAAGTCCGGGGCGACGAGCACGTCTATGTCGAGGTCTACGAAGTCGATACGGCCGTCGCCGAAAGTCGGGGGCGTGTTCAGGTTGCAGTAGAAGTTTCGGAGCGCGCCCGAAGGCTCGCGGAAGCGGAAGACGCTGTACCAGCGATCCGCCCAGAAGAACTCGGTGCTGAGCGTGCCCGCGACGATCAGGCCCAGAAGTGGATGTCTGACCTCCTCCTCGAAGACGCCCTCGACGACGACGAGCGGCCCCTCGCGCCGCTTCAGACGCGCCCGCCAACTCCGGCTCACGCGGCCGTCGTACTTGCGCGAGTTGACCGTGACCTCTTCGCCGTTCTTCATACTTCAGGAAGGGTGCCGGGCGCCGGGCAAAAGCGAGTCATCTCATCCCGGCCCCGGCGCCCGCTTTACACGTCGGCCGCGCGCAGCTCCTCTTCGAGGTCTTCGTGGCCGATCACGTCGAGGAAAACGTCTTCGAGGTTCGAGCGGCGCAGGAGGGCGCGGCGCCCCTCGTAGAGCCGCATGAGTGGCGTCAGTTGTTCGGGCGAGTCGCCGAAGTAGAGCTGGGCGCCGGAGCGCTCGACGGCGCGCACGCCTGCGGGGAGGCCGTCGGCCGCGGCGGGGCCGGCGTCGCGGACTTCGAGGACGTAGTTGGGGACGCTCTGCTCGATCAACTCGCGCGGCGTGCCCGAGGCGATGATCTGGCCGCGGAGGATGATGACGAGGCGGTCGCAGAGGCGCTCGGCCTCCTCCATGTAGTGCGTCGAGAGCAGGATGGTGAGGCCGGTCTGGCGGCGCAACTCTTCGAGCCGCTGCCAGATTTCCTGACGGACGTGCGGGTCGAGGCCGGTGGTCGGCTCGTCGAGCACGAGCAGGCGCGGCTCGTGGAGCAGCGCGCGCGCGATCATCAGGCGGCGCTTCATGCCGCCGGAGAGTTCGGCGACGCGCGCCCCGTGGCGGCCGGAGAGGCCGACGAAGTCGAGCAGCTCGTCGCTCCTTCTTTCCGAGGCGGGGCGGGGCAGCCCGAAGTAGCGCGCGTAGACGAGGAGGTTCTGGCGGACGCCGATGTCGGGGTCGAGGTTGTTCTCCTGCGGGACGACGCCGATGAGGGAGCGGATGCGGCGCGCGTGTGTGAGCACGTCGAAGCCTTCGACGCTGAGGCGGCCGGAGGTGGGCGGCGTGCGGCAGGCGATCATGCGCATCGTCGTGGACTTGCCCGCGCCGTTGGGGCCGAGCAGCCCGAACGCCTCGCCGCGCCCGACTTCGAAATCGACGGCGTCGACCGCGCGCCGCGGGCCGAAGACTTTCGTCAACGCGCGCGCCTCGACCACGGTGTCAGTCGCGAGAGGGGCGGCGGCCGCGCGCCCGCCGCCGTCCGCGGGCGCGCGCGCGGGCCGCGCGTCCGCCGAAACGTCTGAGCTTTCACTCGCCAAACGAAAACCCCCTCGCGCGATTAACAAGCCCGCGCCCGGCGGCGGGCGCCGTCAAGCCTCCCCGGCGGCAGATCATGCGGCCGGCGCGCGGACGGCGTTGCGCAGGACGCCGACGCCTTCGACCTCGACCTCGACCACGTCGCCGGCGCGCAGGGGGCCGACGCCGGCCGGCGTCCCCGTGGCGATCACGTCGCCGGGTTCGAGCGTCATCACGCCCGCGATGTAGCGCAGGAGGTGCGCGACGGGGAAGGCCATCTGGCTCGTGCGCCCGCTCTGGCGCAGGTCGCCGTTGACCCGCGTGCGGACGGAGAGGTCTGTGGGGTCGAGGCCGGTGACGACGAAGGGGCCGACGGGGCAGAAGGTGTCGAAGGACTTGGCGCGCGTGAACTGCACGTCGCGGCGCTGGAGGTCGCGGGCCGTCACGTCGTTGAGGCAGGTGTAGCCGAGGACGTAGGCGAGCGGGTCTTCGGCGTCGGGGATGCGGCGCGCCCTCCGTCCGATAACGACGGCGAGCTCTCCCTCGTGCTCGACCCTCTCCGACATCGCGGGCAGCTCGATCTCGCCGCCGTCGCCGATGACGGCCGAGGGGGCTTTGAGGAAAAGGAGCGGCTCGGCGGGCATGGGGTTGCCGAGCTCGGCGGCGTGCTCGCGGTAGTTGCGGCCGACGCAGACGATCTTCGAGGGGGCGACGGGCGGCAGGAGGCGCGCGCCTTCGAGGCCCACGGCCGGCTCGGCGTCTTCGAGCGCGAGGTCGCCGTCCGCGAGGTTCCCGCCGAGGGGGTAAACCTCCCCGCGCTCGATCATGCCGTAGCGCGGCGTCTGCGTCTCGGGGTGGATGAAGCGGCAGATTCTCATGGCTCTCCGGGCACGGCGTCCGAGGCGACGTTCGAGGGGGCGCTGACGTTGCCGGCCGTGTCCACGGCCCGCACGTAGTAGAAATATTTCGTGCCGCGGCGGACGGCCTCGTCCTGAAAGGTCGTGCGTTCGAGCAGGGCGCGGTTAAGTTTCTCCCATCGCTCGCGCGGCAGGTCGGGGTCGGTCGAGCGGTACAGGTCGTAGCCGGCCACGTCCGCCTCCTTGTTGGCGGCGAAGAAGATCGAGACGCGGAGCGGCGCTTCGGTGGCGACGGCCGTCAGCCCCTCCGGCGCGGCCGGCTCGAAGAGGTCGAGGGGCGTGAGCGTGACGGTGTTCGAGTTCAGGCTCTCGACCGGCTCGCCGCCCGTGCCCAAGGAGACGGCGCGGACGACGTAGGAGTATTCCTCGCCGAATTTGAAAGTCTGGTCGGCGAAGGTGTTGGCGCGCAAAGGCTCCGGGTTGAGCGGGGCGCGGGCCGGCTCCTGCTGCGCGCCCGAGACGCGGTAGACGTTGTAGCCGAGGAGGTTGGCCGGCGTCGAGGCGTCCACGTTGGCCGAAGGGGGCTGCCAGCGCAGCACGACGGCGTCCTGCCTGACCTCGGGTCTGGCTTCGAGCGCGGGCGGCTGGCTCACGGAGGCGGCCGGCTCGATGAGCAGGAAGTTGGAGAAGGAGGCGCGCTGGTTGGCGGCGTTAACGTAGCGCACGGCGTAGCGCAGGCGCACGGGTTCGGAGAGCGACAGCTCGTCCACGTAGGTGACGGTGTCGCGCCCGCCCTGAATCTGCTCGAAGGGGACGGAGCCGACGAGGGTGGAGCGCGCCGAGAACTCCTCCTCGGTGAGCGCGACGGGGTCGTCGATCTCTTCGGCGAGGCGGTAGACGTCTACGCGGCGGATGCTCTGCACGCTCTCGTCGGGCGCGTTGCGGCGCGGGGCGGGCCAGCTGAGGATGACCTGATTGCCGCGCTGCACGCCGGAAAGGAGTTCCGTGCGCTGGGGCACGCGCTCGGCCGGCGGCAGG
>Ga0196978_1000847_pt1 | contig 14789 bp, 14 predicted proteins | sample S3v_2013CmetaG_FD_155491 | JGI IMG/M metagenome (GOLD analysis project Ga0196978, IMG submission 155491) | Soil microbial communities from Anza Borrego desert, Southern California, United States - S3+v_20-13C | ecosystem: Environmental > Terrestrial > Soil > Desert | place: USA: California... | reverse complement strand
GTGCAGAGCAGTACAATTTCGCGCCCAAGATCCTGACCGTCGACCCGGCATGGGAAGGGGACGACGAGTTCGTGATCGGACTCCGCCAGGGCTTGGCCTTCAAGATCCTCGGCACCTATCCCAAAACGACAACGATATCGAGATGGCTGGGATCATTGCCCGCTTCGAGGACGAGGAGGAGGCGGACGCCGTCGCCGTGGACGGAGGCTTCGGCACCGGCATCGTCTCCGCGGGCCGCACGTGGAAGCGTAACTGGCAGATCGTTTGGGCCTCGGGCGAATCACCCGATGACGACTGCCTAAACCTCCGCTCCTTCCTCTGGAAGAAGAAGAAGGAGTGGCTCAAAGCCGGCGGCGCGATCCCCGAGGACCCGATCCTAAAGGACGAGCTCACGGCCCCTGAGGCCGTTCCGCGCGTCGACGGGAAGCTTCAGATCGAATCCAAGAAGGACATGAAGGCCCGGGGGATCGCCTCCCCGAACCGAGCGGACGCGCTGGGCTTATCGTTCGCGATCCAGGTCCCGGCAAAGAGGCGGCCTAATCACCAGGCTTCGAGCCAGGCCCGGCACCAGGCCGACTGGGACCCCCTCCGGCGGCAGGCGCCGGCAAAGCATCAGTCGAACTGGGATCCCCTGAAGCGGCGGTAGGGAGTGCGGCGAGGGCCCAATCCGCCTCTCCATTTGGATCGTTATGCCTGAAGGTTTGCAGCGCTCGTATCCCATGCTCCTCAGCCCAAAGCCCGAGGCGGGCGAGGCGAATGAGCGCACCGAGGTCGTGTTTGGCGGGAGGGTCGCCTGGTCGCAACGGAATCGGGCACATGCGTTCAAATTCAGATTCCATCTCGTCGATGTCTTCCCTCGTGATCTTCACTTCGCCTCCTGTTGGCTGCGCGAAGCGAGGCGCGCCTTGCCGGCTTCCATTCGGGCCTGCATGATCTTGTGGCTCCTCATCGTTCGCCCCTCCCATGCTGCGACTGCGGCACGGGCGGCGGCGTCTTTGATCTCCTCAATCAGGCAAAGGCTAGAACGTTCGCGGACAAAGGAAAGGATTTCGTCGGTCTCGTAGTACCACTCCGCTCTGAAATGGCTGGTCCGGAACCTCTCGAGGAGGACGCGCTCTCGAGTTTCTCCTGAATCGGGGAGCACCAGCAGCAGCTCGACATCTTGCGGGCAGCACCCTTGTAGCGCCCTTATCCTTTGGAGAGGATCGGCTGCGCGTCCGATCTTGATGAAGCCTGTTCCGACCTGGCGAATGAAATAGGTGAAATACCCCGACGCTCTTTCCATTCGCTCTCCTTAACACGGCACCGGAGTGTCACGCTATGACACTCTATACAAAAGTGTTCGATAACCGCACAATTGAGCCATGACCATAACGGTGCGGCGCGCCACTGAGGATGACCTCCCTTGGCTGCTGGGGGAACTGAAAAGTTTCTCCACCTTCCTCGGCTCGCGGCACCCGATCTTTGGCACGGAAGAGGATACGCGGGAAGTGATCCTGAACTTCATTAGAAATTTCGTTGTCTTCATTGCGGCTAGCGACTCGGAGCGCATGGGATTTATCGGCGGCTACATTGGGCCCCACCCCTTCAATCCGAAGATCACGGTCGCAACGGAAGCCTTCTGGTGGGTGAACGAGAATCATCGCCGATCGAGAGCCGGCGTCCTCCTCTTGAACGCCTTCGTCGAGTTCGGGAAAGCCAATGCCGAATGGATCACGATGGCGCTCGAAGCTTTCAGCCCCGTCAATGATCGCTGTTTACTCAAGCGTGGATTCAAGCTGCAGGAAAAAGCCTACCTACTGGAGGTTTACTGATGCCCGCTGCTACGACCTTGACGGTGATGGCGCTAGCCCTCGCAGCCGGCGCGACTGCGTATCAGGTGAAGGAATCCAAGGACGCGAGGGAAGACGCCGAGGACCAGGCCAAGAAGCAATCCGCCGAGCAGCGCGCCCTCCTCGAGGAAGAGAAGAAAAAAGAGAGCATGGAGCTCGGCCGCGCCGCCCAGTCCCAAGCGAAGACGAGAGGACAGCCCGGGGCGGCTCCCCGCTCGAACACTTTCAATATGAACGCGGCCGGCATGGCTGGTTACCCCGCAAGTCCTGGCGGCAAAACCTTGATAGGGCAATAGATGGAAAGAGCCTCGCTCTACAAATCGAAGCGTGCCCGTCTCGACGCCCAGCGCGCTGAACTCCTCACGGCCCGCCAATCAATTGAGCCCGACTGGCAGCTGTGCGCGGACTTCATCCAGCCACACCGCCTCCGCCTCCACAATGTGGACCAGACCGACCTTTCCCGAAAGGGCCAGGAGATCATAGACGGCACGGGTTCGGACGCGGCATCCGTCCTCGAGGCCGGGATGACGAGCATGATCACCTCGCCCTCTCGGGTTTGGTTCAGGCTCACGCCCCCCGATAAGGACATGGCCGAGTGGGGCCCGGTAAAGGATTGGCTGCACGCCGTGCAGACGATCATGCTCAACAACTTCGCGCGCTCGAACTGGTACAGCGTAGTGCCGACGGTCTTCGGCGATATGGGAACCTACGCGACCGCGGCGATGTCCATGGTCGAAGACTATAAGACGGTCTTCAACAATATGGTGTTTCCGGTCGGCGAGTACTGCATCGGCGTCAATCACCGGGGCCGCCCGAACGTTTTCGATCGCCAGTTCTCCCTCACGGTGCGCCAGCTCGTCGAGATGTTTGGCAAATACGACGAGACGAGCGGAAGGCCTAAGTGGGAAGCCTTCTCGAATGCCGTGAGATCCGCCTGGGACAACTCGAACTACGGCATTCGCGTCAAGGTCTGCCACGCAATCGAGCCCAATATTGAGTACAATTCGAGGAGCATCCTCTCGAAGTACAAGCGCTTCTACCAGTGTTACTACGAGGAGGGCGCGGACGACGGACGCTTCCTCGAGGAGGCGGGTTTTGACTATTTCCCGATCCTAGCGCCCCGCTGGAGAGTAACGGGGCATGACGCATGGGGCACGGACTGCCCGGGCTTCCGCGCGCTCGGCGATATCATGCAGCTCCAGTTCGGCGAGAAGATGGGCCTCCAGGCGCTCGAGCTCAAAGTCAAACCGCCCATGAAGGCTCACACCTCCCTCATGGGGGCCGGCACGAGCCAGCTTCCAGGCCACGTCACTTGGACGGATTCCCCTGACCATTTTCAGGCTCTCTATCAGATCCAGTTCTCGACCCAGGAGCTTGAAGCAAAAAACGAATCCGTCCGCCGCAGGATCGACCAGTACTACCATAAGCCCCTCTTCCTTCGCGTTCTCTCGGACGACCGCAATCAGCGCGCGACCGCGGCCGAGATCATGGAAGGAAAGGAAGAAAAATTCATCGTCCTCGGCCCCACCGCGAACCAGTGCGACAAGGATCTCCTTGGTCCCGCCATTGACTTGAACTTCATGCTGAGCCTAAAACAGCGCCGGTTCCCGGATCCTCCGAAGGAGCTCCACGGAATGCCCCTCCAGATCGAGTGGCTGAACCTCGCGACCCAGGCGCAGAAGATGTTCGGGATCGCCGTGCAGGATCGCTACATTTCCTTCCAGGAGCGGATCATGAAGATCGCTCCGCAGACCGCGGCGAAATTCAACTTCGACCAGCAGGCCGACGATTACGCCGACGCCCTGGGCGTGAACCCCAAACAGGTGAGAAGCGACGACGAGGTGATCGAGCTCCGGGCGGCTGAAGCCAAAGCCATGCAGGCCGAAAAGATGGGAGAGTCCATCGAGCGCGGGACGCAGTCGATCAAGAACCTCGCCCTCGCCCCGACCTCTGGTGACAACGCTCTGACCGAGCTCATGGCGCAGGCTGAGGCCGGCGGTAGAGGAGGTGTCGCGTGAACCCCTTCCAGTCGAAATACCCGTCGAAGATGGAGCTTCAGGAAAGGGCAGAAGACGATGCCGCGAAGAAGCAGCGCCTCCGTTTCCAGGTCGCCGTAAAGGCCCTGATGGAAACTCCCCACGGGCGCCTCGCGCTCTGGGAAATTATGACCTGGGGAGATCCTTTCAATTTCCAGTTTGTTGGAGACGAGGGGCGCCTCCAGTACATGCGCGGGCAGCAGTCCCAGGCAATGAGACTTTTTAACGAGTGCAGGGCGGCGAGCGTCGAGCTGTACGAACTAATGGCCAAAGAAAACGGAGGACCCAAATGACAATCCAAGCCAACGCGCCAGCAGCCCCGGCTGCTCAACCCGCGGCCAGCCCTGCAGCTCCTGCTCCAGCGGCTACCGCCACACCCGCTCCCGCTGCGGATCCAGCTCCTGCTGCGACGCCGGCCGATCCCGCTCCTCCTGCTGCTGACCCTGCGGCTCCCGCAGATCCTGCCGCGCCGGCGGAACCCGCCGCGCCCGTAGTGCCGGAAAAATACGAGCTAAAGCTCGCTGACCAATCTCCGATCCCTGCCTCCCGCCTTGAGGAGATCGCCGCTCTCGCCAAGGAGAAGGGCTGGACCCAGGAGCAGGCGCAAGAGCGCCTCGACGGTGAGCACGCGGCCGTTATTGCCGATCGCACCCGTGAGGCCGAGGGCCTCAAAGCCCGCATGGCCACCTGGAAAAACGAGATCAAGAACGATCCCGTACTAGGCGGATCCGACGAAGCGGCTCAGGCGACTGCCGAGCGCGCGCATCGAGCGGCGAAAGAGATTTTCCCCCCAGCATTCATGGACGTCCTTCAGAAGACCGGCATGGGCGATTACCCCGACTTCGTCCGCGGCATGGCCAAGCTCGGCAAGGACTTAGAAGAGGGCCGCGTAATCCCCTCCTCTGGGGGCGCCCCTCAAGAACTCTCGGCCGCTGATGTTCTGTACGGAGGAAAGAGGAAGTGAAAATGTCCGCTCCATCCAGAAAGCTTCACGAGTCCCTAATCAGGCTCGCGAAGGGAATGATCACTGCTTGGGAGGAGTGGGTAAAGGCTCACGAATAGACAAACAGTTTAACTACCAGGTACGCCGGCGGGGCGCTGAATTTCAAACCCCCACCATGACGCCTCCTTGGGACAACAAAGGAGAAAGTCATGGCAGCTATAGGAAATACATACGCCACTCTTGCGGACCTCAAGAGTCGGATGGTCGATGGCCAGGTCGAAAAAGCCATCATCGAACTGCTGGAGGAGCAGGGCGAGTTCTTGAAGTTCCTCCCTTGGGTGGAGTGTAACGACGGCACCCAACACAAGACCACGGTTCGCGCCGGTATCCCCGAGCCGACCTGGAGGAAGCTGAACTACGGGGTCGCGCAAAAGAAATCCCAGACGGCTCAGATCACGGACGCTTGCGGTATGATGGCCGAGTACTCGACCATCGACGCGAAACTCTGTGAGCTCGCCGGCAAGAACGAGGCCGCGTTCCGCATGAGCGAGGATAAGGGCATCATCCAGGGGTTCGAGCAAACCCTGATGAGCGCGATCCTCTACGGGGACAGCACGCTGAACCCCGAGAAGATCATGGGCCTCTCCCCCCGCTTCAACGCCCTCACCGGCGTCGAGAGCGCGGAGAACATCATCGACTGCGAGGGCGCGAGCTCGAACTGCACGTCGATCTGGCTCGCGGTCCTCGGCCCCGAGTCGGTCTGCGGCCTCTACCCGCAAGGGACCAAAGCCGGACTCCAGCATAAGGAGCTCGGCGAGCAGACCGTGTACGACGCCAACAACAACCCGTACCAGGCCAAGCGCGCCCTCTACCAGTGGGACGTCGGTCTCTGCGTTCGGGACTGGAGGCAGATCGCCGTGGCCCGGAACATCGACGTCGATGACCTGACCAAGGACGCGAGCGGCGGCACCGTCGACCTCGTGGATGTTCTCGATCAACTGGTCGAGCGCGTGAACAACCTGAACGTCGGCAAGCCCGTGATCCTCGCGAACCGGACGATCCGCACGTTCCTGCGCCGGCAGGTGAAGAACCGGGCCAATTGCCTCCTCTCCATGGACGAGGTGATGGGCTTCAAGAACAAGGTCCTGCACTTCGACGGGATCCCGATCTTGCGCACCGACGCTCTCTTGAGCACCGAAACCGCGATCAGCTGATCGCCCTCATAACCCGGAGGGGGGAGGGGTAACTCCCCCCACTACTTTGATTTAGGAGAATATAATGATCATCGACAAAGAATTAGAACTCTCGAGCGAGCAAGCGATCACCGCTTCGGCCGCTTCCACGAACTACCTGAACCAGGGCGCCGCACGAGACATGGGTCTCATCGGCCGCCTCTGGGCTCTTTTCACCGTGACGGAGACCTTCGTTTCGGCCGGCGCTTCGACCCTCGTGACGAAGCTCCAGTGCGATAGCGATTCGGCTTTCGGCTCGGCGAAGAGTCCGATCATGACGGATGCCATTCCGAAGGCAACCCTCGTGGCCGGCTACCAGTTCTCCTTGCCGCTCCCCGTGGGGCTCGATGAGCAGAACGTGCGTGCGTACTACGAAGTCGCGGTCGCGAACTTCACGGCCGGGAAAATGACCTGCCAGATCGTCGACGGTCTGCAGAAAAACGTAGCGTATCCGAACGCCATCTAAGGAAACCACGGGCTAGCGGCAGCTTTTGCCGCTAGCCCTTTACACTGAAAGGAAAGAGACATGCCTAAATATATTGCCCTCAAGCGGGGTTACGACGGGAAAAGGGTCATCAAAGAGGGCGAGGTTTTTGAATTCAATGGGCCTCTCGGCAGCTGGATGAAGCCATACGTTCCGGGTGAAAAGGTCGAGCAGGCGATCCCGGCCGCGACGAAGCTCTCTGGCCAGAAGTGCGTGCCCAAGGGTGAGGTGAACATCCTCCCCGTTGAGGATGCCGAGGAAGAGAAAGCTGAAGAATCCGTGGAGGAAGTAGCCGAGGCGCCCAAGGAAGAGGCTCCTAAGGCGAAGGGCAAGGGAAAAGCGAAAGCTAAGTAGCGGCGAGGGGGCCTGGGAGCGGCGGTTTTTCAGCCATTGCCGCCCATCTCCTAGGCCCCTTCCTTCGAGGTGCGCATGCTGATCGATACGGAAACTTGCAATATGGCCCTGGCTCACATCTCGGACGGGATCGAGATCGGGGACATTGACTCCGATCGGACAGCCCCCGCACGCGTCTTAAAGCAATTCTACCCGACCGCTCTCGGGATGGTGCATCGTGACCTAAGGCCGAGGAAGCACACGAAGGTAAAGGCCCTGGCCGAGCTCGAGCACGACAACTCGGAGTGGACATACGCCTATCGCCTGCCAATTGATTGCTATTTCCCACTGCGGATCCAGACCGGCGACCGGAACGATACCGAGGAGTCCATGATTGAATTCGACCTCGGCTCCGACGACGGTGGCCCGGTCCTATTCACGGATGAGCCCGAAGCGGTGCTGGAATACGTCTACCTCATCGACAACCCCTTACGCTGGGATCCCGATTTCAAGATGGCCTTTACCTTTCTCCTCGGCCACCTCATCGCCCCGAAGCTAACCGGCGGCGATCAGTTCAAGCTCGGAGACAAGTGCCTCCAGAAGTACGGCATCTGGAAAAGCACGGCCATCGCCAACGATCTCAACTCGCGAAAGAAAACGCCACCGACTGGTTCCGGGCTCTTTAGGGCAAGGGGGTAGGTAACCGATGACCGCAGTCGTCCAGCGAAGCTTCTCCGGTGGGGTCCTCTCCCCGGCCCTGCAAGTGAGGGTTGATCTCGCGCGCTGGCACTCAGGCCTCAAGAACTGCCACAATGCTTTCGTTGATTCCGACGGCGCGCTCGTCAACCGCTCTGGGTTCAAATACAAAGCTGAGACCAAGGACGGGGACGAGTCCTTCATCATCGACTGGCACCCGGAAGGAACGATCCCGGCCTATCTCCTGGAGCTTGGCGACGGCTACATTCGGTTCCACAAGAACGGCGTCCCCGTGGAGGTGAGTGGGGTCGCCGCCTGGAGCGGCGCGACCGCCTATGAGCAGGGCCAGATCGTCTCCCTCGCTGGCATAAATTACTACGCCATCCAGGATGGGACGAACAAGAATCCTGCGACCCAAACCGCCTACTGGCACCAGCTGCAGGGAGATATCCTCGAGCTGCCGACCGACTGGGATCTCGACGACCTGGAGGAAGTCCAGTGGGAGCAGAACAACGACGTGATGTTCTTTGTTTTCAAGGACGCGCGCCCCGCGAAGCTCACCTGGACTTCTGAAACGCATTGGACCCTCGAGTACGTTCCGCTCGATCCCGTGGGCAGTAGGGTCTGGGGAGTGCCAACCTTTCAGCCCCCGACGAACGTCGTGAATGACGGGGCCGCCTACGTGAGCGGCGCCTATTGGGGATACGTCGTCACCGCGGTCGACAGCCTAACGAACGAGGAATCCCTTCAGTCCGCGCTCACGAGAACCCCGGACGAGCCGACGACGGCGGACCCCATCACGATCTCCTGGACGGCCGTCACGAATGCCCGCGGGTACAATGTCTTTCGCTTAGACAGCGGCGGCTGGGGCTACCTTGGATTCACGCCCCTCAATTCGTTCAGGGATTACGGGATTCTCCCCGACAAGGCGGTCACTCCCCCAACCGCAAGAGAGGAGCTGCAGGACCTGACGGAATACTTCCCGGCCGTAGTCGGCTCCTACCAGCAGCGGCTCCTCTTGGGGAGGTTCGGTGGGAAGGAGAATGCGGCGCGCACGAATCTCAAAGGGGTTCTCGGCTCGAAGGTGGCGCTCCCCACGAATTTCACCGAGTACTTTCCGCGCGCCTCGGATGATTCGATCAAGTTCCAGGTAACGAAAGCCGGCGAGGTGCGGCACTTCATTGATCTCGGCCTTCTCCTCCTTCTCACGGACACGGGCGAGTGGATCATCAAAGGGGACTCGAACGGAGTCCTTCGCCCCGGGGAAACGAACCCCGATAAGTATTCCGGGCACGGAGCGGCAAAGAACCCGCGGCCGCTCGTGGTGGGGGATAACGCCCTCTTCGTGCAGTCCAAGGGCGCAATGGTCATCGACCTTGGCTTCGACGTCGCCGCTGGGGGAAAAGACTCCTACCGTAGCCAGAACATCTCGGCCTTCGCCAAGCACCTTTTTAAAGGCCGGACGATCGTCTCCTGGTGCTTCCAGAAGACGCCGGTCCCGGTTGTTTGGCTTGCCATGAGCGACGGCGAGATGCTCGGGCTCACCTATATGCGGGAGCAGCAGATCCTCGCCTGGCACACCCACGAGACTCAAGGCGAGGTCAAGCGCTTGGCGTGCGTCTCCGAGGAAACAAAGGACGCGGTCTACGGCGTCATCAGCCGCTCAATCGGCGGGTACGAGCGGCACTTCATCGAGGAACTTAGCCCCCGGGATTTTACCGACATTCGGGACGCGATCTTCCTCGACTGCTCCCTCACCTACGACGGCAGGAATACGGACGAGGCGAGCACCATGGAGCTCGACGAGGGGGATACCTGGGAAGCCGAGGAGCGGCTGACTCTGATTTCTAACGCTGGTGTCTTCGACGTCGACGACGTCGGGAACGTGATCCAGCTGACGGGCGAGGACGATGACGGTGAGGAAATCACGCTCAACCTCGAGATCCTCGAATTCACCGACGCCGAGCACGTAGTCGTGCGCACCGACAAAGATGTTCCGGAAGAGATGCAAAACGTAGCTCTCTCGACCTGGGCCCGGGCCGTGGACGAGGTGACGGGCTTGGATCACCTCGAGGGAGAAGAGGTCGCTGCGGTCGGGGATGGCGGGGTCATCTTCAACCCGAACCACGAGGAAGACGGCTCCTATACCGTGGAGCACGGGACCGTGGTCCTCGACAAGCCCTACGCCGTGGTCCACGTGGGGCTCCCGTACATTACCGACATCGAGACCCTGACGATCGACACCGTGAACGGCGAGACGATTTCGAACAAGAAGCAGCTCGTGAACGAGGTGACACTTTCCCTCGAGGAAACCCGAGCCATTGCGGTTGGCGCCGAGATCCCGACGGGAGACGACACTCTCGAGAATATGGAAGAGATGGTCCCGCAAGGCGTCGACTACGACGGCGCCGGCCTCGTCACCGGGAAAGTCAAGGTAACGGTCCCCGCGAGCTGGAACTCGAACGGGCACCTCGCGCTCCGGAACGTTCACCCCCTGCCTTTGAAGATTAACGCAATGGTCCCGACGGGACTGATCCCCTTAGGAGGATAGATGCCGGTTGGAACAAGTTCGCTGATCATGGCGATGTCGAGCGCGGGAGGAGCCTATTCCGGCGCTCAGGCAAGAAAAGCCCAAGGCGCTTTCCAGGAAAGCGTCTCCCAGACGAACTCCCTTTTCGCGAGGAAAGAAGCCGAAGACGAAATGAATCGGGGCGAAAAGGCTGCGCGCCGGGTGCAGACCGAAGCCAAGAAAGTGCAGGGCGCGCAGCGGGCGGCTCTCGCGGCGCAAGGAGTCGACCTAAATTCCGGAGACGCTCTCGATATCCAGAAAGAAACCCAAATCATGGCGGCCGAGGACGAGAAGACTGCCCGGACCAACGCGATCCGCGCCGCCTGGGGCCACGAGGCTTCGGCTCTCGCTTCCACCTCCCAGGGGAAATTCGCGAAGATGGCCGCCGACAATGAGGCGAGGAACACGATCCTCACCGGCGGAATGCAGGCCCTTGGCTACGGTATGGAAGGCTACGAGAAGCGCCAGAAGGCCAAAGCCGATTCCTCAAGGGGAGGTAGCTAATGCCTACGGTCCCGCGCTACGACGAGCCGCAGGTTCAGGAAAGAGGGATGCCGGGCTTCCGCGACCAAGCGGCCGCCCCGATCGAGGCCTTTGGCGGCGGCGCTTCGAACGCGGCCGTCTTTGAGGCGGCGCGTGGAATCGCCGGCAAGGCCCAGGATATCCACCTTCAGGAAATGGTCCGGGCCAATCAATTGGCGAACCAGGGCCACGACGCAGAGCTAATGAAAGCCGAGTCCCGAATCCAATCCGACGTCGAGAACATGCTCGGGAAGAATGCGGCAGGCGCCCCAGAGTACATTAACGCTGAGTGGAAGAAGACGGTCGACGAGGTTCGGAAGCAAGCTGCGAATGACGAGCAGAAGGCTGCCATCGATAGGATAGCCTCCATCCGATTGCAAAACCTGAATAAGGTCAGTCAGAGCCACATGTCCAAACAGTTTCGGGTCCACGACGACCAGCAGACTGTTTCCTATTTGGCGTTGGCAAGGGACCAGGCCCTGCAGAACTATCAAGACCCGGACCGGGTCTCCCTCGCCATTTACCAGCAGGAGATGGAGCTCGAGAAATTCGCGGAACGCCATGGCTTGTCCCCTGAGGACCTGGCGTTCAAGAAATCTCAGGCCGTGAGCCAAACCCACGCCGGCGTCCTGGAAAGAATGCTTGATAGTGGGCAGGATCTGGCGGCCCAGAAGTACTACGCAGAGCACAAAGAATTTTTCACCGGCGAGGACGCCGGCAAAGTCGAGAAGGTCCTCGAGGAGGGCACCCTCCGGGGCGCGAGCCAGCGCGAGGCGGACGCGATCGTCGCCAAGCACGGGAGCCTCACCTCCGCCCTCACCGCGGCGAAAGCAATTGAGGACCCGAAACTCCGGGACGCCGTGACCGAACGCGTGCGGAACGATTTTACCTTGAAGGATGCGGCCAAGCGCGATGGGCTCGAGCGCCTCCACCTCCAGGCCGTGAACCGGATCGAGCAGGGCGGAAGCTGGGACGATATCCCGGCCTCGCAAAAGGCCGTCATGCCCCAGGAGATGCGGGAATCCCTCCAGCGTTATGCGCAGAAGAAAGCTGAAGGAACGCACATTCCAGCAGCTGGCGCCGAGTACTACAACCTAAAGTTGAAGGCAGCCGAGCCCAAGACTCGGCCAGAGTTCCTGCAAATGGACCTGAACTTTTACCGCGGAAAAGTCCGGGACAACGAGCTGAAGGAGCTAATAGACATTCAAACCGACGCCAAAAAGGGCGGCAAAGATGGAGAAGCCGCACTCGACGGTTTCATGACCGATTTTCAGGTCGCCGATGGAGTCATGAAAGAAATTGGCATCAAGCCCGATTCTAAAAAGGGAGCGGCCTTCCGCCGGCGGCTTGACCAGGCCGCTGCTGTTCAAATGCAGAGCACGGGGAAAAAACTCTCCAACGACGAGCTACGGACCATTGCCGATAGCCTAGCCGTCAATGTCGTCACTGATAAGGGTCTCTGGAACACTGAAAAGAGGCTCTTAGATCTAGAGGATGGGGAGGAAATTGAAGCCGTAGAGTTCGACGAAATCCCTGCCAAGGAGAGGAAGAGGTTTGAGGACTTCCTAAAATCCAAGGGCGCCAAGCCGACGCCAGAGGCCGTCGAAGCTCTCTATGCCCAGTACTTGAGGAACCTCCATGGCCGTTAACGAGCTCGAGCAGGCTTTCGCCGACGTTTCAGCATCGGGCGAGATTCCAGATCTAAAGCCCGGAGCACTGCCGTTGGACCCCATGGAGCAGGCATTCGAATCGCAGAAGGAAGCCCAGAAGTCGAGTATCCAGCAGGCGATGTTCGTGGGCACGAAGGCGAACCCGGACCGAGCGGCCCGGGTGCAGTCTCTCGCGCGCGAGAAGAACCTTCCGGCCTCTTTCGTGGATCGCCATTTCGACACACTCTCCCAGAAGCAGGCTGCGGCGAATCTTGACCTCGAAGGCCTCATCCAAAAAAATCCTGAGCTCGCCAAGTGGCTCGAGAATCCGGACAACGCTGCCGTCGGTCACGACGATATCGACGGCCTGAAGAAAGTCGAGCGCACGGTCCAGGATTACGGGTTCGGAGAATCCCTCGCGAGCGACTTGAGATCCGGCTTCAATAGCGCCGCTGCACGAGCCGCGAAGATCCCCGGATTTCTCGCCGATGCCGTCATCCGAAAGAAAACCCTCGGGCTCTTTTCCACCGAAGACCTCGGGGTCGAGAACAGGCCCGCGCAGTACTTCGAGGGAGAAGCCAAGAAGTTCGCTACGCCGAACCAGCAGATCGATGTCATGGACAGCATCTCGAAAGGCGATTACCAGTCGGCCGGCAAGGGCTTGGCCTCCCAGATCGCCGCCAACGCTCCGACCACGGCGGCCATCGTCGTTGCGAGCTTTCTCGGAGGCCCTGCGGCCGGAGGCATGCTGGCCGGTGGGGGCGCGGCCGCCGAGAAGTATGAGGAAAACCTTGAGAAAGGCGTCCTCCCTAGTCGCGCGCTCGGCAATGCCCTTGCCACCGGCTCGATTGAACTCGCGGCGGAAAACCTTCCCTTCGGTACCTTGGGGGTCCTTAAGCGCCAGGCAAATGCCTTCACCGCCCGATTCGGAAAAGAGGTTACCCGCGAGGTCTTGAAAGAAACGTTCCTCCAGATGGGGAAATCGGCGGCGCAAGAGGGCGCAGAGGAGGCGATCACGAGCGTTGCCCAGGACTTGACAGATTACGTCATGGACGTAAATCCCGAGGCGCTCGAGGGCATCCTGGGTCGGGCCGGAAATTCGTTCCTCGTGGGCGCAGGATCCGGGGGGCTCGTCACTGGGCCTGCCGCGGTCGGCGCCGGCATGAAGCGCTCCCATGACATCCGGAAGGCCAACCGGGCCCGCGACTTCTACCTCGCTATGGGTGAGAGCCTTGAGGCGACGAAGCTGCGCCAGCGCCTGCCCGAGGCCCAGCGCGCCTTCGTTGAGCAGGTAACCAAGGGGAGCGGGGTTGAGCACCTCTATATTCCGGTCGATGCCTGGGAGTCCTACTTTCAGGGCGCAGGTGAAAACCCGGTCGCAGCCGCTCAAAGCTTGGGCATCACGAAGGAGCTCGAGGACGCCAAGGAAACCGGCGGCGACCTGAAGATCCCCCTCGCTGTCTGGGCGGACAAGGTGATTAACACCCCGCATTTCCAGGCGCTCCAGAACGACGTCAAGTTTTCTCCGGATGCCCTCTCCTTGAACCAGATCAAGGCCGAGGAAGAGGAAACGAAAGCCGCACTCGAACAGGAAAAGGCGGCGGCCGAACAGCAGCAGCAGGAGGAAGCGCGGGCGGAGCAAGCCAAGAAAGATGCCGACACCGCCAAGGAAGTGGGCGCCAAGTTCGCCGAGCTCCTCGAGGGCACTGGGCAGTTCGACAAGAACTATATCAAGAATTTAGCCAAGCTCTATGAAGAGCGCTACCGGGCCCGCGCAGAGGCCCGGGGCCTAGGCGAATCTCCGCTCGATCTCTTCCAGGCGCAAGGGCTCCAAGTCGAATCGACTGAGACCCCGACGCCTGTAGATTCGGCGACGGCCGCGCAGACGCAGGAAAGCTTTGAGCAGGCCAAGATACTGAAGTTCAAGTTACCACCCAAGTCTGAAGCCAGTGAAAGTGAAACCCCTCCATATGAAGAGCAGGTTTCTGACCCCTACAAAGAAATCTCTGAAAAGGTTTTTGTACAAAAGAAGCCAATCTCAAAAGGAGACTTAAACAAGCTCAGCCTTCGCATCGATGAAATAGAACAACAGATCGAAATACTCGACCCATCCAACTCCTTCGAATCCAGGACTATTGATTTTCTCCATGACGAACTGGATCGCCTCGTCTCGATTTTAGATGAGAGCTTAAAAATGACAATGCGAAAACGAGTGAGGGTCGTAGGTGAGGAAGGGTCATTCGACCAATCTCAACCCGCCCCAGCCCCTCCTTTCTACCTCAAGTCCATCCAGACGGTAGAGCAGAAGATGGGCGGCAGCGCCTCCCCGGAGCAGATCAACGGGATGCTCCGCGAAATAAAGCCCGAGGAGCGCAAGTGGTCCGGGATCGACGAGTTCCTGAAGGGCAAGGAGAAGGTCTCGAAGGACGAGCTGCTCCAGTTCCTCCGCGCGAACCAGCTGGAGATCAAGGAGGTCGTGAAGGGCGAGAACTC
>Ga0196978_1000844_pt1 | contig 14818 bp, 9 predicted proteins | sample S3v_2013CmetaG_FD_155491 | JGI IMG/M metagenome (GOLD analysis project Ga0196978, IMG submission 155491) | Soil microbial communities from Anza Borrego desert, Southern California, United States - S3+v_20-13C | ecosystem: Environmental > Terrestrial > Soil > Desert | place: USA: California... | reverse complement strand
TTGGCCTGGAGAGCGCCATCGAGCCGGTGCATGGAAACGAAGAGCTCGTGGCCGATCACGATCATCTGGTCCATCTGCGGAACGGCGTCCGGGTCGAAGCCGCCGAGATCGATGCGATCGACGATCAGGTCGAAGCATTGCGGATCGACGTCGGGGTCCAGGAAAGTCGGATCGATGACGAGCAGCTCGCGGCCGCCGTAGAGCGTCACGTAGCCTTTGTCCTGCGACAGCAGCAGGACGTCGTGCGGATTGGAATCGAAGCCGTCGGCGACGCTGCATTCCTTGATCGTCGGAAGGTCTTCGTCGTCGATGTCGAGCACCTGAAGGGAGTTCCTTCCTTTGCGGTTGACCGAGATGGCCAGGCCGAGCTGCCAGCGAATGACGGAGTCACGAGCGAGCGAACCGCCGCGGAATTCGACGTCGTGATCGCCCATGTCCACCACGCCGATGCCCCCCGAATCGAAGAAGATCGGTGCCGTGCTGACCAGCGTACGCCTTCGCACCCACGCCGCGCATTCCGGTACGACCGGTGTCACGGCGGCGCGGAGCGTGGCCAGCGCGTCGGCGGCGACGACCTTGCCGTCGCCGCCTGCGGGCGCGACGTCGGCGCGCGCGTCGTAGCCGCCCGCCACCGCCGCGCGCAGCGTCGCCAGGCCGTCGGTCGCGGTCAGGAAGCCGTCGCCGCTGGAATCGCCGCAGAAGGCGGACGCGCCCGTCGCCCTCATTGCGAGAAAGAGCAACGCCCACACTGCGATCATCGCCGGCGCAGTGCCGGCACGGTCAGCTTGCATCGTGGCGCTCCTGGTCGCGGCGACCGGACCAGCTCAGCGTCGCATGGAAGGTCCGGCTCGGAAGCGGATAGCCGATTTCATCGGGGATGAGGCTGTTGCCGAGATTGTCGGCTTCCAGCGTGAGTCGAAAGCCGCCGGCCAATGTCACGATCAGCGCAAGGCCGTGCTCGACACGCGTGGGAATGGGTGCCAGGGCGTTCTCGCTGTCGCGAAAATGGCTGCTGTCCACCTGCACGTCATAGGACAGCAGGACGCGGTCGCCGGTGAAGGGAAGCGGCCAGCTCAGGCGTGCGTAAGCCTCGTGCGGCGGCAGGCTCGGCAGCTTCCTGCCGCGTACGCCGAAGCTGTCGGTACGATTGACGGCGTCCTGGTAGGTGTAGTTGGCCGAAAGCGCCAGGCCCCACGGTATCTGCGCCTCCAGGCGCACCTCGTGGCCGGTCACGTGTGCGCGGGCGACGTTCTGCGCCACGGCCACGCGCTGCGGAGTCAGCAGCACCACGATCACGTCGTCGATGTCGTTGTGGAAGTACGCATAGCCGAGATCGAGGCGGCTCAACCACGCAAAGCGCGCCGACCATTCGAACCCTACGTCGCGGTTGATGCCCGACTCAGGATCCAGCGCGGGGTTGCCTTCGGTGAACCCGTCGGCCCCGAACAGCTCATCGAAGGTCGGCGGGCGGAAGTACGTCCCGACGTTGCCCTTGAGCACCAGGCCGCGCACAGGCTCCCACCTCAGGCCCGCGCGAGGGTCGGTCGAACTCTCGTCGTCACCGCTGCCCGTGCTTGCCGCATCGAAGGAATTCCACAGCTGCTGATGCCGCACCTGGAGGTCGAGCGTCAGGTTCCATCGCGGAATGGACCATTCGTCGCCGGCAGCGATGGCCAGCGACCACCGGTCGGCGGACGCGCCCGGCTCCATGCGCTCGAGAAACTCCTGGTCGAAGGTCTCGTAGCCGACCTCGGTCGTGCCGCCCACTAGGTGAGAGCCGATCGTGCGTCTCCATCGGCCCAGCGTCATGGACGCGACGCTGTCGGCGACGTTGTCGGCGTCGAGCTCGGCCTCGGTGAGCTTTTCCTGCTGGTAGAGGAGGCTCGATTCGAGCGCCCAGGCCGCATCGGCGCCTTCCAGGGCCAGCGCCGTGATGCTTCGAGTCGTTTCCAGATTGGCATTGGAAGGGTCTGCCACCGGACGGCTGGGCGTGGGGCATGCACGAAGGTCCGGTCCCGGCACGCCTTCGTTCTTGTAGAAGACGTGTTCTCTTGCCTGGACGCGCAAGGATTCTCCGAACGGATGCCGATACCGCAGCAGAGCCGAAACGGTGTCGCTTTCGTTGTTCGGCATCTGGCGGACGCAGCCTTCTCCAGGCTCGAAGATGCCGAAGCTGTCGGCCAGGTACTCGTAGTCGCCCTCGGTCGTGCGAAGCGACGCCAGCGCCGAGGCGGCGCCTTCGCCGATTCCGCCGGAGCCGTAACCGACGATCTTGCCGCTGCCGAAGGAGCCGAGTCCGGCCGCAGCGCCCGCAGTGGTGCCGCGCGGATCCTTCGTGATGATGTTGACGACGCTGGCAGCGGAGGCCGCGCTCAGTCCGGCCGGCGCCGTGCCGCGATGGATCTCGATGCGCTCGACGGCCTCCAGCGGAATGTCGGAGAGATTGACGACGGCGTCGTCCGCGCGTCCCAGGCTGACGCCGTCCAGCAGCACGCGTAGCTGGCCCGCCGGCGCGCCGCGAATCGACAGCGTCGAGAAATCCTCGCGACCGCCCTGGCGCCGGATCTGCGCGCCGGCGCTCTGTCCGAGCAGCTCGGCCGTGGACTCGAAGCTCTGCCAGGAAGGCTCGGTGTACACGGTCTCGCCGAACCCCGTCACGTCCTGCGACGTCTCGAAGCTGCGCTCGGTCAGCACCGGATCGGGCAGCCTCTCCTCCTCGATCACGACCGGATCGATCTCGACCTCGGTCTCCTGCGCGTCAGCAGGAATCGAGGTTGCTGCGGCGCTTGCCAGCACGAGCGCGCACCGCAGCAGGCATCTGCCGAAGCGTGCGCGAAGAGCGAGTACGGATGGATGCAAAGCGCGCGAACCCTAGGGACGCGATCTTCGGGAGTCAACGAAAGTGTCGGTCGTTTAACCCCTGCGAAACATTGCCGGCAACCAGGGCCCGCGGCCGAAGCGCGCATGGCAGCGGCTTTGACAGCCCGTAGACGGCAACCTAAGACCTCGCAGGTGACGGGCGCGGCGCGCAAAGGCGTCTCGATTCTGGGCTCGACCGGCTCGATCGGGACGACGACGCTGGCGCTGATCGAGCGCTTCCCAGACCGTTTTCGCCTGGTCGCCCTGGCCGCCGGCCGCCGCGGCGACCGTCTGAAGGACCAGGTCCTTCGCTTCCGTCCCGACATCATCTCCCTTGCCGATGCACACGAGGCCGCACAGCTTGCGGCCGCGCTCGAGGCCGAACTCGGCGAGGATGCCCCCGAGGTATGCCACGGCGGTGCGGGTCTGGCCCGCGTCGCCTGCGCGCCCGGCACCGAGATTCTCGTATCTGCTCTGGTTGGTGCCGTTGGCCTGGCGCCCACGCTGGCAGCCATCGATGCCGGCATCGACATCGCGCTGGCGAACAAGGAAGTCATGGTCGTGGCCGGTGAGCTCGTGCGCAAGCGCGCGGCGGCCAGCGGCTCGCGCCTGCTCCCCGTCGACAGCGAGCACAATGCGCTCTTCCAGGCCCTGAGCGGCCGCGACCCCGCGCACATTCGCAAGCTGGTGCTGACGGCTTCGGGCGGTCCCTTTCGCCAGCACAGCGCCGAGCAGCTCGCACGCGTGACGCGCGAAGAGGCGCTCCGGCATCCGACCTGGAACATGGGTGACAAGATCACCATCGACTCGGCATCGCTCATGAACAAGGGCCTGGAGGTGATCGAGGCGCGCTGGCTGTTCGACGTGCCGCCCGAGAACATCGAAGTGCTCGTGCACCCGCAGAGCATCGTGCATGCGCTGGTGCGTTACCGGGACGAATCGGTCATCGCGGTCCTGGCGCTTCCCGACATGACGATTCCGATCGCATACGCGCTGACGCATCCCGACCTGCTCGACCTCGACTACTTGCCACGCCTGGACCTGGCCTCGGTCGGCTCGCTGACGTTCACGGCTCCGGACTTCGAGCGTTTCCCGTGCCTGGGCCTCGCTTACCGTGCCCTTGCCGCCGGCGGCACGATGCCGGCCGTAGCCAACGCCGCCAACGAGGTCGCGGTCGCCCGTTTCCTGGCCGGCGAGATCGGCTTCCTCGACATCGCTGCAACGGTGGCCGCATGCATGGATGCGCATCGCACGCAGAGCTGCGACAACCTCGATCTTCTGCTGGAGGCGGACGGTTGGGCGCGCTCGGCGGCGGCCGATCGGCCAGCGGCGTGACGGCCTGATGCCCAGCGACGATTTCTGGAAGCGCCTTCAGGCGTATCTTCCGGCCTCGGCGATGCTGCTGGTGGCGGTGCTGTCGTTTCGTCGTCTCGACGATTTCGACACGTGGTGGCATCTGGCCGCTGGCCGCTGGATCGCCGACAACGCCTCGGTGCCATCCAGGGACACGCTCTCGTTCACCGTTCCGGACAACGAATGGGTGAACCTGCAGTGGCTCTACGACCTGGTGCTGTACGCGCTCTACGGCATCGGCGGCGCCAACATCCTGATCCTGGCATCGGTATTGTGCTTCGTCGCCACCTTCGTGCTGCTGGAGCGGCACATTCGCCGCTTCGTCGGGCCCGTGCTGGCCACTGCGCTGCTCGTGTGGATCGCGGCCACGGTCAACGAGCGCTTCCTGATCCGGCCCGAGATGGCCACGTTCCCCTTGATGGCTGCCGTCCAGCTCGTGCTGACGCGCGGCAGGGAGAACCCCGCCGCGCTGCGATGGCTGGTCCCGCTGATGCTGCTGTGGACCAATCTGCACTCGCTCTTCATCCTGGGTCTGGCCGCGATCGCATGCGCCATCGGTGGCGCTCTGGTGGCGGAGATTCCCTTCCTCCCGCGCGGATGGCGGCGCGACAGTGCGTGGCCGGCGCCGGCGCGGCGCGGACTGCTGGTCTGGGGTGCCGCCTCGCTGGCAGTGACGCTGGTCAACCCCTACTTCTTCCGCGCACTGACGTTTCCGTTCGAGCTCATGAGCCGCATCGACGGCTCGGCCGACGTCTACCAGATCATCGGCGAGTTCCGCCGGCCCTTCTCCGGATACTTTCTCACTTACGCCATCGGCTCCTATCAGGTGCTGTTCTTCGCCTCGCTGGCTCTTGCGGTGCTGGCCGGTCTGGCGCGCGCGATGGTGCCCGCACGGCCGCCGCAGGACTCTACCGGCGGTGGCCGCTTCGATCTCGGCGCCCTCGTCTTCTTTGCAGCGCTGGCCTACCTGTCGCTGCTGGCGCGCCGCAACATCGGCGTCTTCGCCATCGGGGCAGCGCCGTTCGTCGCCAGCTGCATCGGCATCCTGATCTCTCTGCTGCCGGTCCGCGTCGCTTCTCCATCGACGATCCTCGCCAAGGCCGCGACGGTGGTGGTACCGCTGGTGACGCTGCTGCTGTCGTGCCTGGCGGTGAACAACGCCTGGTATGCACGTACCGGCGAGACCCACGAGTTCGGCACTGGCGTGATGGCGGCGAACTTCCCGTTGCGCGCCGTCGATTTCTTTCGCAAGCACTCGCTGCCGGGGCCGACCTACTGCGACCTGACTGCCGGCGGGTACCTGGCCTGGGACGATCCGAGCGGCAAGGGCGTCTACGTCGATGGCCGTCTGGAAGTGTACGACACGCCGTTCCTCCAGCACTATTTCAACACGCTCAACAACGGCCGCACGTTCCTGGCCGATGCCGATGCGCGCAAGATCCAGAGCGTCTTTCTCTTTCATCGGTGGGGAAACCGTCAGGCGCTGATCCGTTTCCTGCTCGGTGTTCCGGCCTGGAGGCTCGTCTACTACGACGAGGTCGGCGCCATCTTCGTCCGCCACGCCGGCAATGAGGACGTCGTTGCCAGGGCGCGGCAGAATTTCGTCGACGAATGGCGGCCGCGTACCGATTCGATCGTGCTCGGGGACTCGCCGACCGCGTGGTGGCAATGGCCGGTGCAGCACTACACGGCATTGATCGCCTACGCGCGCCTTCGCGAGGCGATGGGCGATCCGGCCAGCGCGGTCCCTTACTTCGAGAAAGCGCTGACGATGTCGCTGCCGGTAGAGTACGAGGTCGAGGTCCTGCAGCACCTTGCGCAGTATCGCGCGGGCCGCGGCGACCGGGCGCAGGCTCGCTCGCTCCTGCAGCGCGCTCGCGAAGCCGACCCCGACAACCAGAGCGTGCAGGCCATGCTGTCGCAGCTCGGCGGCGGTAGCTGATCTGGTGCGCAAGCAGCGACACGAAGCCTCGCCGTCGAGGAAGACCGGTGCCGCACCAGGCGCTGCGCCGCGGCCGAGCCTGCCGCGTGACGTGCGGCGGGCGCCGTGGTGGGCCGCCCTCGCCGCCATTGCGCTGCTCACCGCGTTCGCGGCGCAGGCCGGCATCGCCGCGCGGCGCGACTCGGTGACCATCGACGAATTCGTGCACCTCCCGGTCGGCTACAACGCGATTCGCACCGGCGACGTCAGCCAGGATCCCATCAATCCGCATCTGTCGCGCATGATCGCCGCGCTGCCGCTGCTGTGGGCGCCGCCCAGGTTCGATCCCGACCCTCGCATGGTCGTGTGGTCGCTCGGCTACCATCTGATGGAGCAGAACGCGGATCGCTATCACGAGCTCTACCAGGCCCCGCGGTGGATGATCATCGGACTGTCCCTGGTGACGGCGATCGTGGCGGCAGTGTGGGCATGGAAGCTCTACGATTGGCGCGCGGCGTTGGTGACGCTGGCGCTGTTCGCGTTCACGCCCTCTATGCTGGCGCACGGTCATCTGGTGACGCTGGACATGGCCGGCACGCTCGGCTTCGTGGCGGCGCTGCTGGCCACGTGGTCGCTGCTGGCGCGGCCGACGCCGGCTCGCGCCGCGCTTCTGGGCGCGACCCTCGGCATCGCCAATCTGATGAAGCTTTCGGCCTTCGTGCTGACCGCCATCGTCCTGGTGCTCGTGGTCGTGCGTGCCGTCCGCGAGCGCGACGTGACGCCGCGGCGATGGGCGATGCTCCTGCTCGTCGTCGCTGCATCGGCGCTCTTCACGCTCAACGCCGGCTATGGTTTCGAGGGCACGTTTTCGCCGATCGGTCGCGCGCGGCTCGATCCGGGAGGGACCCTGGGAGGCATCGCGGCGTCGATGTCGGGCCTGCGGCTGCCGTTTCCGCGAGCATTCCTCGAAGGCGTCGACATGATCCTGGAGGTGGGGAAGAACCGCGAGCCTTCGTATTTTCTTGCAGGAGAGCTGTCGGCCGAGGGTTGGTGGTACTACCACCTGGCCGCCTTTGCGGCGAAGTGTCCGATCCCGGTCCTGCTCTCCTCGTTGCTGGCGATCGTGGTGTGGGCCGCGCGTCGCAGCACGGGCCGCCGCGACTACTGCGTGTTCGTCCCGGTCCTGCTGCTCTTTGCCGCCAATTCCGCTTTCAACTCGCTCTACATCGGCGAACGGCACGTTCTTCCCGCCTATCCGTTGCTGATGATCGGCGCCTCGCCATGGATCGCGAGCGCGCTGTCGGCGTGGAGAGCGGGGCGAAGCTGGCTGGATCGCGTGCTACCGATTGCCGCGGCGCTGTTGCTGATATGGACGGCGGCAGGGACGCTGCTGGTCGGCCCCCGCTACCTGCAATACTTCAACGAAGCGGCGGGCGGGGCCGAACGCGGCCACCGCATGCTCATCGACTCCAACATCGATTGGGGCCAGGACCTGATTCGTTTGCGTGAATACATGGAGACGAGCGGGACGCAGTCGGTGGCGCTGGCGTACTTCGGCCGCGTCGACCCGCGTGTCTATGGCGTTCGCTACACGCCGCTGGAGCCTGGACGATCCAGGGGAAAGGTCGCCGTGTCGGCCACGTTCCTGATGGGCCGGCCCTATTTCTGGATCCTCGGCGGGCGCCAGAGATGGGTTCCGGCCAACACGTATTCCTACTTGCAGGGGATGACGCCGGTGGCGCGCGCCGGATCGATGTTCGTGTTCGACGTGAAATGAGCATCCTTGCACGGATGCGTCGCGGCGCGTGCGATGCAAGTCGAGCGAGAGCGATTCATCCACCGGAGGAGGCGAGAGCTCGCGCCACGGCGCGGCGATAGGCCGCCTGCAGCGCGCGCGTGATCGGGCCAGGCCTGCCGTCTCCGACCCTGTGACTGCCGGCGCGGACGACGGGAATCACTTCGATGGTCGACGCCGTCAGGAAGACCTCGTCGGCAGCCTCGAGCTCCCGGACGCTCACGGGCTCCTCGCGCACCTCGCCGATCCGCCGCGCGAGCCTGATCACCTTCTGCCGCGTCACGCCGGGCAGGAGGCCGCTGGACACCGGCGTCGTCTTGATGACGCCGCGCCGTACGACGAACACGTTGCTCGTGGTGCCCTCGAGCACGACCCGGTTGTCGATGGTGTAGACGGCTTCGAAGCAGCCGCGCCGGCGCGCCTCGGTTCGCGCGAGCACTGCGGGAAGATAATTCAGCGACTTCATCTGGCGCGATCTTTCCGAGACGCCCGAGCCCACGTCGACCAGAACGATGCCCACACCGCGCTGCTGGTGCTCGTCCAGCCCCGGCTCGAGAGGCCGGAACAGCAGCAGCGTCGTCGGCTGCGCGGTGTCCTTGACGACGAGAGCCACCGGACCGGCGCCGCGCGTGATCGTCAGGCGCACGGCCCCGTCGGCATCCAGCATGCGATTGCGCCGCGCCAGCTCCTCCGTGCGCCCCTCGAATGCTTCGGTGTCGGCATCGAAAGGGATGCCGATGCGGCTGGCCGTGCGGGCCATGCGCGCCAGGTGCTCTCGAACCGCGTACGGTCGTCCGCGGTAGGTGCGCCAGGTCTCGAAGAGGCCTTCACCGAAGAGGAACCCGCGATCCAGCGCCGACACGCGCGCGCGCGACACCGCGACGAAGCTGCCGTTGAGATAGCAGACGCTCTCGCGCATCACGCCACCGCGTCCACGGACGCAGCCTGCGCCACGCACGATTTCCACGCCCGCAGCTTCACTTCGGTCTCGGCCCACTCCGCATCGCGGTCCGAATCGGCGACGATGCCGCCGCCGGCCGAGTAGCAGGCGCGGCCGCCGCGAACGACGGCCGTGCGAATCGCGATCGAGAGCTCGAGCATCGCTCCTCCATTCCACATGCCGACGGCTCCCGTGTACGGGCCGCGCGTATAGCGTTCGACGCCGGCCAGAAGATCGATGGCCGCGATCTTGGGTGCGCCGGTGATCGAGCCGCCTGGGAACGTCGCGCGCAGAAGTTCTGCCAGGCCGGTCCCCGGCTGCAGCGTCGCGCGCACTTCCGAGATCATGTGATGCACCGTGGCCCAGCTGGCCACGCGGCCGAAACGCGCCACCTCCACCGACCCGGCAAGAGCCACACGGCCGAGATCGTTGCGCTCCAGGTCCACGATCATGACGTGCTCGGCCCGCTCCTTGGCATCGGTTCGAAGCTGCTTGCGCGCGGCGGCGTCGGCGCCGGCTTCTGCACGCCGGGCGCGCGTTCCCTTGATTGGCAGCGTGCGTACGCGATCGCCGCGCCGCTCCAGGAAACATTCGGGAGAATTGCTGAGCAGCTCGAAGCCGCCGCACCGCAGGAAGGCGCCGTGGGGAACGGGCTGCACGCGACGCAGCCGCCGGTAGACGTCAGCCGGCGCATCGACGAGATCGAACACCTCGCGGCGCGACAGATTGGCCTGATACAGATCGCCGGCCGCGATGGCCGCGGCGATGCGCTCGAAACCGCGATCATAGAGGGGGCGCGCCGTCTGCTCCCAGGTCTGCGGCGAGGATCCACGATCCTCTTCGGGAACCGGCGCGCCGCCGGCGTCGAAATGGACTCGCGAGATCGCTCCGGTGTCCGGGTCCCAGGCGTCGATCTCGTCGTAGGTCGAAAGCACCGCCAGCGGAAGGTCGAGGAAATCGACGTCGGCACGCCGAACCTGCTCGATGAAGCATGCGAGCTCGTAGGAAAGATAGCCGACCGTGCGCGGAAGAAGCCGTCCCCGAAGCCACCGCGGCGTATCGAGTGGACGTGCGCGCGAGCGCTCGACGAAATTCGCGATCGCCACCAGCGGATGCGCACTCGACTCGCGCCAGCATCCATCCTTCCAGCAACGAACGCGTCCGCTGCAATCGACGACGAGCTGCGAGGAAGGACGGCCACCGGCAAAGCTCGGCACCGAGCGACCGGCACGATCGAGCAGGAAGCAGTAGGGTTCCGCAAGATGAGGTCGAAGCAGCGCCCACGGTGCATGCGCGAGCGGATCGGGCGCGAGGGTCACTCGGCAGTCCTAGGGGGTCGATGCCCGGAGTCAAGTGCGCGCTGCATGAAGGCTTCTTGCGCAATGGAGAAGCTCCAACGCTCGCTGCGCCGGCTTGCTCGATGCGGAGGGGATGTCTAGGCTCCCGCGCCGTGGATGGACACGTCAGCCTGTTGCAGGAGGTCGCGGCTTCGACCGTGACCGTCTCTGCGGAGATTCCTCCGTCGCATCCATCGGCGGGGGTGCTCGGTACGTCCAGAACCGGAACCGGCGGCGTGGTCGACGAGGACGGCACGGTGCTGACCGTCAACTACATCGTTCTCGGCGCCACTCAGCTCACCGTCACCGACACCGAAGGCAATACGGTGCCGGCAAAGATCATCGCGCAGGATTTCACCACCGGCGTCGCCGCGGTGGCCAGCGATCTGTCGACCGTGCCGCCGCTGCGCAAGGGAAGCTCCACGCTGGTCGAGGCCGGGCAGGACCTGTTTCTCGTCTCCAGTGTCGGCGGCGCCGACCGCCGTTCGGCAAGCGGCTTCGTCTCCTCGACCGAAGCGTTCGACGCCTACTGGGAATACTATCTCGAGCGCGCCATCTGGCTGAGCGCCATCAATCCGGGGCTCGGCGGCGCGCCGCTGTGCGACGCTCGCGGGCGACTGGTCGGAGTCGTCTCGCTCAATCTCGGTGCCGTCGGCCGCGCCACCCTGGCGATCCCCGCCGAGCACTGGTTCGATCACGCCGACGAGCTGCGCACGCACGGCCGGCGCACCACGCGCGCCGCACGCGCATGGCTCGGGATGTTCTGTTATGCGCTGCCCGACCGCACCGTGGTTGCGGGCCTGGTCCCGGGCGCGCCGGGCGAGCGCTCGGGCCTGACCGTCGGCGACGTGATCGTGCGCATCGGCGAGGAGCAGGTCACGGGCCGCCTCCAGCTCTACGAAGCCATCTGGCGCCACAGTCCCGGCGAAACCATCGCGCTGAAAGTCTTCCGCAGCGGCCGCCTCGCCGAGCTAACGATCCAGACCGGCGACGCCGAAGACTTCTTCCGAATCTGACCCATCACGCTAGAGCACGACCTGCGGAACGGCTACGCCGCCGTGATTCCAACCAACCTGCCGATGGTCGCGACGCGCGAGTCCGAGAGTCAGCCGGCCGCGCCTGCTTCCGGGGGCACCGCCGCCTCCGCATCCCCGACGGCCTCGATGTCCTCGTCTTCTTCCGAGTCGGCGGGTACGTCGTTGGGAGCGGCCATGAACACGCCCAGTCCGACCAGCGTGATCGAGGACGCCACCAGGAACATCGTCGGGTAGCCGTAATTCTCGATGACGGTTCCGAAGAAGAACGCGCAGCTGGAGATGCCCAGGCTGTAGGAGCCGCTGAACAGGCTCTGGGTGCGGCCGATGTTGCGCGCGTTGCTCCAGTCGGCGACCAGCGCGTTCATGGTCGGGTAGAGCATGCCGTGCCCGAAACCGAAGATCGCGCCGATGGCGACCACCGTCGGCATGGTGCGAACGAAGGCCAGCGCAGCCACCGCCAGGCTCAGAAGCGCCATAGCCGGTAGCAGCACCGCGCGGCGGCCCAGACGATCGGAGACGCCGCCCAGCAGGACGCGCACCAGCACCGCTGCCAGGCTCCAGGCGGTGAAGAATGCGCCCACGCGTCCGATCTCGAACTTCTTCATGAAGACGGGAACGAACGTCTGCGTGGCGCCGAACCCGAATCCGTAGCAGAGCATCGCGAAGGTCGCCGCGGCCACGGCGCGCCGAGCCATCTTCGGATCGATCTCGGTCCTGCGGGGGCGGACGCGGAATTCCGGCGGCTTCGGCAGCCGCAGCGCCATCGCGAGCGACGCGGTCCCCAGGCATGCCCCCACGGCGAACATCGTCGGAAATCCGTACCGCGTGATGATCTCCTCGCCGATGGCGGGGCTGATCGCATGCGTCAGGATGGTGGAGATGCCGAACCAGCCGATCGCCTCGGCACGACGCTCCATCGGTGCGAACAGCACCGCCAGCGTCTGGGCTCCGGTGAAAGCGGCCGTGAAGGCGATGCCCTGCAGGACACGCACGACGTAAAGGGGCGTTCCGACGTCGTCGAGAAACACGAACGCCACCGAGCACAGCGAGCCAAGGGCGATGCCGCTGATCATGAAAGGTCGGCGGCCGACGCGATCGAGCAGGTAGCCGATCAGTGGCAACGCGGCCAGCCCCGCAAACCCCGAGGCGGCATTGACCCTGCCCGCGAGCTCTTCGCCGCCGCCACGCTCGACCACCCATAGTGGGAGAAGGAAAAAGAACGCGAGGTTCAGAAAGGACAGGAAATTGGCTGCCGACACCAGGAAGAACGCGCGCGGGATAGGAGGCTTGGGGGCCGGCACCTGCACTCTCTAGCGAGCGAGGGGCAAGCTGGCAACGCAGCCGACATCCGATGATGATGCTCGCGCGCAGCGCCCTGCTGCCGTGGCAGCGGCCGACCCGCGCCAGTCGGGTTGAATTGCGGGTGGCGCTGCGGGATGCTGCCGACCCTTCATGTACGAGAGCTTTTTCGGGCTCAGCGATCTGCCTTTCCGCCTCACGCCCGACCCCAGATATCTGTTCATGAGCGCGAAGCACCGCGAGGCCTTCGCGCATCTGGTCTACGGCATCAGCGAAGGCAGCGGCTTCGTCGCCATTACCGGCGAAGTCGGCGCGGGCAAGACCACGCTGATCCGCGCGCTTCTGGCCGAGGCTGCCAAAGACGTCACCGTCGTCTCGATCGTCAATCCGGTCCTGACATCCACCGAGCTCCTGCAGACCATCAACGCCGAGCTGTCGCTGCCGTCGCGCAGCACCAGCCGCAAGGAGCTGCTCGAGGAGCTCGCGGCTTTCCTGCAGCGCAACAAGAGGGACGGCCGCCGCACCGTCATCATCGTCGACGAGGCGCAGAACCTGGACCCGGTCGTCCTGGAGCAGCTGCGTCTGCTGTCCAATCTGGAGACCGAGACCGAGAAGCTGATTCAGGTGGTGCTGGTGGGCCAGCCCGAGTTGCACGGCCTGCTTCAGCGTCACGACCTGCGCCAGCTCAATCAGCGCGTGACCGAGCGCTGGCATCTGGAAAAGCTCGATCGCGACGAATCCTTCGAATACGTGCGCCACCGCCTGCGCGTGGCCGGCGCGCAAGGCGATCTCGTCGACGCCAAGGGCCTCGAGCTCATGTACCGTTTCACCGGCGGCGTGCCGAGGCTGCTGAACATCCTCGGACATCGATCCCTGCTCGTCGCATACACGCGAAGCAAAGGCCGCGTCGGAGCCGCCGAAGTCACCTCCGCCGCGCGCGAGCTCGGCTATGTGCCGCAGGCATCGGCCAGGGAGTCGCGCAGCTGGCCGCGGTGGGCAGCGGTGGGCGGGGCCGGCGTTGCCGCTGCCACGGTGGCATTCTTCCTGTTCGCCGCGCTTGCCGAGGAGCCGGCTTCCTCGCGTCCGCGCGGGCAAACGGCGCGTGAAGAAGCCGCGTTTTCACGATCGCGCTCGTCGGCTCTTTCGCCGATGCCGGCCGCGGCTGCCGAAGCGGCAATGGCCGACATTCCAGCCGAAGCCGCCGGGCAGGAGCCCGTAGCCGCTGCTCCAGCTCCGGCTCAACCGGCGGCGCTGGCGACGGCGTCGGTGTCGGCCGTGCCTTCGCAGGCAGCCCGTTCGCTTCCGAGCCCCGAGGCCGCTCTCGCGTCGATCGCCAGCGTTCCGGTCTTCGATGCGGCCGTCACTGCCTACTCGACGTTGCTGCAGCTGTGGGGCAAGCCCGCGGTGACAGATGCCGATCTGGGCGATAGCACGCTCGACCTCGAGCCGATCGCCAGCTCGCGCGGCCTTCGCTACCTGTCGGTGGAGATCAATCGCGCACTCCTGTCGGTTCTGGACCTGCCTGCGCTCATCGAGCTGCAGCTTCCGGGCTCCGCCGACGTTCGGTACGCGCTGCTGGAGGGCGTCGATCCGATCGGCGGCATCGCCCATCTCGGCGGCGGAATCATCGTCGCCGATTCCACTCTGGACCAGTGGTGGAATGGTCGCGCTCACATCCTGTGGCGAGACGAGCACGGACTTCGCTACGACCTCGGGCCTGGCAGCGGGGGACCGGCAGTACGAAAGCTGCAGGAAATGCTCGTCCAGGCCGGCGTCTATCAAGGCGAGCCCAGCGGACTCTACGACGACCTGACCGAGAACTCGGTGCGCCGATTCCAGGAAGCCAAGCACATCGCGACCGATGGCGTGGCCGGCCCCATCACACAGATCCTGCTGTACAACTCGCTAGGCCGGCAGGCGCGACCTACACTGGTTCGCGCACGAGCCTGAGGACGAGGGAACTTTGAGCAGTATCCTGGATGCCGTCACCAAGGACGCCGAGCGCGCCGACCGTCCGGCGCTCGCGCCGTTGCCGCCCGAGTTCGACGGCGGCCCGCCCGGACCGCGCGGAGGCAGACGCTGGGTTTCCGCAGCCGCCGTGGTGGTCGTGGGATTGGTGGTCGGCGCAGTCGCAGCCCGCACCTTCGGTACCGCCGAGGAGGAGCCTGAGTCTCTTCTGGTAGCCGAGGTCGAGCAGAAGATGGCCACTCGCGATGCCGGCAGCCAGGCGTCGCCGCGCAAGCCTGCGGCAACGGCGGCCGCCGGCGCCGAGGACGT
>Ga0196978_1000840_pt1 | contig 14849 bp, 15 predicted proteins | sample S3v_2013CmetaG_FD_155491 | JGI IMG/M metagenome (GOLD analysis project Ga0196978, IMG submission 155491) | Soil microbial communities from Anza Borrego desert, Southern California, United States - S3+v_20-13C | ecosystem: Environmental > Terrestrial > Soil > Desert | place: USA: California... | reverse complement strand
TCGCGTCGCGGTCGGCTTCCGTGATGTCGTGCATGATGAGCATGAACTGCGGGCCTTTCGCGCAAACCATCGCCAGCGTGGTGTCGGTTCCGGTGCCGGGAGCGGTGATGGCGAAATCGAGGATGGCTTTTTTGCAGTTGCCTTCGCGGATCACTTTGTTCGAGGTGCAGTACCAGGTCCAGTTCAGCGTATCCTGCCAGGGATAATTCTTGATCGTGAAGGGCTTGATCTCGTTCGTCTTTAAATTTTTGTAGTACAGGATCGTCTCCATCGAATCCGGCTTGCAGGGATCGGGCATCTGCAGGCCTTTGCAGAGATCGGTGCCGATCTTGTACGGACGGAAATCGATCACGGGCAAGTGCCTCCAGGTATGAACGGGGAACCAGAAGGAAGCGATCGTTCCGACGGCGATGATCGTGAAGAAGATCATCTTGTTGCCAATGAGCGGCTTGATGTGATCCATGCCCACGAAGAGCACGGTGATGAGAATTAAAAGAATAAGATCTTTCCAGAACGATTCCCAGGGCGTGAGCTTGATCGCGTCGCCGAAGCAGCCGCAGCTCGTCACTTTGTTGCAGCAGGCACTGTAGAAGGTGAGGAAGCTGAAAAAGACGATCATCGCCAGCAGGAGCCAGAGCGTGAGCTTCACCTGGAAGCCCATCAGCAGGAAGATGCCGAGCACGATCTCCACGCCGCAGATGAGGATGGCGAGCAGCAGGGCATTGTCGGCGAAAAATTCCCAGACGGGCGCCAGGAAACTTTCTTCATGCGCGGCGGGCGTTGCGGCGGCGGCGGTTGCCGCGTCGTTCTTCTCGCAATCGGGACCGCTGTTGTCCTGCAATTTCATGTCGCAGGAAAAGCCCTGCCCGAACACTTCGAAATACTCTTTCAGCTTGATGGAGAAGCCGACGGGATCGTTCGCTTTAATGAAACCGGAGAAGATGAAGAGCCCGCCCACGAGCAGGCGCGCGATGTGCGTGGGCCAGGAGAAGCGGGCGAAAAAGGTGTTGAAGTTGACGAGGACGAGCAGCAGCACCAACACGCCCAGCAGGTACAGGCGGTTGAAGCACGGCGGGCAAAGGAAATAGATCAGCGCGGCCAGGCCGGCCGAAGCGATGAATCTGAACAGCCTGCTCTTCAAAAATTTCATAGGTTTCCCTCCTCCAGGCGGATCAGCGCAAAAATAGCATAATTGATGATGTCGTAATAGTTGGCGTCGATGCCTTCGGAGATGAGCGTGCTGCCTTTGTTGTCCTCGATCTGCTTCACGCGCAGCAGCTTCATCAAAATGAGATCGGTGAGCGAGCTCACGCGCATGTCGCGCCAGGCTTCGCCGTAGTCGTGGTTCTTGTCTTCCATCAGCGACTTGGCGTTGCCGGTGAAGCGATCGTACAGCGGCAGCACTTCGCCGGCGGGCAGCTCGGTGCGGCTGTCGTTCTGCAGGTGCAACTGGATGAGCGCGATGGCGCAGTAGTTAATGATGCCCACGTACTCGCCGCGGATGTCGTCGGCCACTTTCTGCGCGCCTTTTTCCTCGATGCTGCGGATGCGCTGGGCCTTGATGAAGATCTGGTCGGTGAGGGAGGATGTGCGCAGGATGCGCCAGGCGGTGCCGTAATCCTGCATCTTCTTGGCGAAGATGTCCCTGCAGTTTCTTATTATCGCGTCGAATTGCTGCGACGTTTTCGTCATGGAAACGGCCGTCATGAATGGTTCGGGTAATGGCTGCACAAGATACGTTTTTTTCCCCCCGCCGCTTCGATTGCGGAGGCCGATCGCTCTCACTGGCGCGCCCGGCGGTGATGGGCATTCTCAACGTCACGCCGGATTCTTTTTTCGACGGCGGCCGTTACGCGCAGCCCGTGCAGGCCCTGGCCCGCGCGCGGCAATTGCTCGCCGAAGGCGCCGCCCTCATCGACGTGGGCGCCTGCTCCACGCGCCCCGGCTCGCAGCCGCCCTCCCCGGAGGAAGAGTGGCAGCGCCTGCAGCCGGTGCTGGAACTGCTGCGCGATGAATTGCCCCAGGCCATTATTTCCGTCGACACGTATCGCCCTTTCGTCGCGCAAAAAGCGATCGCGGCGGGAGCGGGCATCATCAACGACGTTTCAGGCGGGAATCTCGAGCCGGGCATGTTCGAGCTAATTGCCGCAACGAACGTGCCATACATTCTCATGCACCTCAAAGGCTCGCCCTTCGACATGCAGAAAGATCCGCAGTACGAAAACGTCACCGCGGAAGTGAAAACGTATTTCGAAGAACGATTGAAAAAATTGGAAACCTTAGGCGCGAAGCAAATTATTCTCGACCCCGGCTTCGGTTTTGGAAAAACGCTGGCGCATAATTTTCAGCTGCTGAACGGCCTCGGCGAATTCGCCGCGATGGGTTACGCCGTGCTGGCGGGACTTTCGCGAAAATCTTCCTTGAGCAAACTGCTCGGCATCACGAAAGAGGATAGCCTGAACGCGACGACCGTCGTGAACACGATCGCGCTGATGAACGGCGCTTCGCTGCTGCGTGTGCACGATGTGAAAGAAGCCGTTGAAGCGGTTGCCGTCGTCGGCAGCTTGCGCAAGGCGTTTTAAGCAATCAAAAAGCGGTAATATTGTCTTCGCAAAATGATTCCGCTGTTCCTCCAATTCCGCTGGTTCGATCTCATCGACATCCTGCTCGTGGCGATCCTGCTGTACCAGCTTTACCGCCTGGTGAAGGGCACGCCGGCGCTGAACATTTTCATCGGCATCGCGATCTTCTATTTGTTCTACCGCATCGTGCGCGCAGCGGACCTGGAGCTGTTCAGCACGATCATGAGCAAGTTCATCAACGTGGGCGTGATCGTGCTGGTGATCGTGTTCCAGCAGGAGATCAGGCGTTTTTTCCTCTACCTGGGCACGACGAACCTGGGCCGCGGCGATCGTTTGAAGCGCAGCCTGTTCAACTGGGGCGCGGATGAAAAAGAAGGCGCGCTCGATATCCCCGCCGTGGTAAAAGCCTGCCGGCACATGGCCGAAGCGCGCACCGGCGCCATCATCGTGATCACGCGCGGCAACGACCTGAAATTTTACGCGAACACCGGCGATCCCATCGAGGCGCGCGTTTCGGTGCGCATGATCGAGAGCATTTTTTTCAAGAACAGCCCGCTGCACGACGGGGCCATCATCATCACGAAGAACGTGATCCGCGCCGCGCGCTGCGTGCTGCCGGTGACCGAAGACAGCGATTTTCCCTCGCACCTGGGCATGCGCCACCGCGCGGCGGTGGGCATTACGGAAGATACGGACGCGCTGGGCATCGTTGTTTCCGAGCAGACGGGAGATATTTCGTTTGCGCGGAACGGGAAACTGGAGAACCGCATTTCGGCGGAAAGGCTGCGGGAACTGCTGGAGAAATATATGGAGCAATAGCTCCTGCATCGAAAATATCGAACATTGAGCATAGAATATCGAGTCATGAATTTCTTTCGGCGTTGAGCTTTTAATTCTACGCGCTTCGTCATTCGATGTTCCGTGCTCAATGTTCGATATTCGTTTAATTCGCGCTCATGACGATCACTCGCAAAACCGCTCTTCTCTTCGGCGCCACCGGCCTGGTCGGCGGTTATTTGCTGGATGAATTGCTGGACGATGCGCGTTATGATACCGTGCGCGTGTTCGGCCGCCGCACGCTGGAGAAAGCGCATCCGAAGCTGCAGCAGCACCTCGTCGATTTTTCAAAACCGAAAGAATACGAGCGCCTGATCGTGGGCGAAGAAGTTTTCTGCTGTCTCGGCACGACGATCAAAACCGCGGGCTCGCAGGAAGCTTTTCGCCAAGTCGATCTCGAGTGGCCGCTGGACATTGCGCGGGCGGCGAAGAAGAACGGCGTGCCGACGTTTCTCGTCGTGTCTTCTTTAGGCGCGAGCCCGAAAGGAAATTTTTACCTGCGTACGAAAGCGGAGATGGAAAAAAGCGTGCTCGACCTGAAATTCGGGAAAACGGTGATCGCTCGTCCCTCGATGCTGCTGGGCCCGCGCGCCGAATCGCGGCCGGGGGAGAAGGCGGGAAAATTTTTCATGCAGGCGCTCGGCTTTCTTTTGCCGGCGAAATACAAAGCCGTCCATGCGCAAACCGTGGCGCGGGGGCTGGTGCGGGCGGCAAATGATGTGGGGATCAGCGGAGTTTTAGAATCGGATCGCTTGCAGGAGCTGGGAAAATAGCGGAACTATTTTTTCGCGTCGCTGCTTCCTCTCAATTCCATCAGCGTGGACTGCGCTGCCGCGCAAAGTTTTTCTTTCCCGTCTTTCACGATGAACACGTCCGAGCGGCAAACCGTGAGCGTTCGCCCGTATTTCAGCACCTGCGAGCGGCCGATCAGCAATTCACCGTCGGCGGGCGCGATCAGGTTGAGCTTGAACTCTGCCGTTAAAATGGATGAGTCGCTCGCCATCAGCGAATACGCGGCGTAGCCTGCAGCATTGTCGGCGAGCGTGCTCACGATGCCGGCGTGGAAGAAGCCGTGCTGCTGCGTCAATGTTTCACTGTAGGGAAGATGGATTTCGCAGAAGCCGGGCTCGATCTTTTTTAAGGTCGCGCCGATGAAACTCATAAAGCGCTGGCGTACGAAGCTTTCCTGGACTCTGGAGACGAAACCGGGATCTTGCGCGGTGAAGGGCATGGGACGATGCAACCGTTAGCTCTGCACGAAACTGCGTACGACCGGCGCAATTTTCGCCGGTGTGTCGGCTTCCCAGTCGTTGCCCGTCATGCGTTTGATCAGCTTCCCGTCTTTGTCGAGCCGCAGGAAGGAGGGAACGGCGCGGACGTTATGAGCCGAAGCGTGGCCTTCTTTCTCGCTATCGGTATCGATGTCGAGCATGATCAGCGTGGCTTCGGCGAGGGCGTCTTTCAGGCGTTGGTCTTTGAGCGATTTTTCGAAGAGCTTGCAGGGAGGCGCCCATTCGGCGGTGAAGTAAACGACGGGCTTGCGGCCTGCGGCGTACTCCGCGTTGATCAACTCCTGCAGCGGCTGCGCCGCTTCGGATGTGTAGTAGCGGATCGTCCGCACGGCGCCGCCAGCCTCGCCTTTCGGGGAAGAAGAGGACGATGCGGAGGAGGAAAAGAGTTTTTTGAAGAAGCTCATGCTCACAAGGTATTCCACAATTTTGTATTTAGAAAATCCGCCAGCGTTTTCGCGTCGTCCTGGATCTTCGCGTGATCGTTATGATAAAGCACGTTCGTGCGCAGCCCGTTGTCGAGCACGAGGTTCAGCTCATACGACGTGCTTTCGCCGTCATCGTCTTCCAGGAGCTGTATGGCATAAATTCTTTCCAGGTCGATCACGATTTCTTTTTTGCCGCAGCCTTTGCGGAAAGCTTTACCCGTTTTATCAAAAACGATCGGCGCGGTGAATTTGCGGAACATGAAAATGCCGAGCGCGAGGAAAATAAGGCCGACGAGCGGGGTCAGCAAGAAATTGAGATCGTCGCCGTCTTTTTTCGCGACAATGAACAGGAAGATCACGAACAGCCCGACCCCGAAAACGAGCGCAGGGAAAAAGTAATCCCGCGTTGCCGGAACGAAGGCCAATCGATCCTGCGCAAGCAAAATGCGCCGGTTGCCGCCGGTGCCGATCCCGATCGGGAACCAGGAGGTCTGATCGGCGACGGGATCGTTCAGCTTCGAAGAGTCGTAGGAGCGGGTTTTCACGAAAGCCTGAAGTTCGTTGCCGCAAGTTCGTACAATCTGTGGAAAATGCTATTTCCTCCCCGCCAGCAGCCGCAGCGATTCTTCCAGCAGCTGCTCGCGATCGACCGGCACCACGCCTACTTTTTCGCAGACGAGCCCGCCCGCGATGTTGGAGATGGCGGCGACCATTTCGGGATTCAATTTGGCGGCCAGGCAGAGGGCGGCTACGCTGATCACGGTGTCGCCGGCGCCGGACACGTCGGCGATGTTGCGCAGGTGCGCGGGCAGCAGCCTGCGCGTTTTCTTGGAGTGGATGTAGATGCCGTGCTCGGAGAGCGTGACGAGCGCCGTGTCGCACTTCAGCTTTTTCTTCAGCTTCTCGACGGCGTCGCGCAATTCTTTTTCATCGGTGTGATCGAAGTCGATCTTCAGGCCTTCCTTCAGCTCTTTCAGGTTGGGCTTGAAGAGCGTGACGTTGCGGTAGCTCATGAAGTGCTTCTTCTTCGGATCGACGACGACGGGCACTTTCAGGCGGCGGGCTTTGTTCACCACGTCGCGGATGAGCGTTTCGGTGATCAGGCCTTTGTCGTAATCCTCGAAGATGATCACGTCGATCTTCTGCGTGTCGAGCAGGTAGGCGATGCGCTGCAGGAACTGCTGCGTCTCTGCGGCCGTCACGTCGTGCTCGATCTCTTCGTCCACGCGCAGCAAGTGGTGGCGGTTGCCCATCACGCGCGTCTTCACGGTGGTGATGCGCTCGCGGCTGCGCAGGATGCCTTTGGGGGCGAGCTTCTGCTTCTGCATCAGCTCGAGGAATTGCTGTCCTTCATAATCCGCGCCGATCACCGAGCAGAGGATGGGCGTGGCGCCGAGCGCCTGCACGTTGAGCGCCACGTTGGCCGCCCCGCCGAGCCGGCGCTCTTTCTGCAGCACGGAGACGATGGGCACGGGAGCTTCCGGCGAAACGCGGGAAACTTTCCCCCACACGTAATTGTCGATCATCACGTCGCCGATGATCAGCACGCGCAGCTTCGCGAACGTGTCGAAGATGCGGCGGAGGTCTTTGGTGTTTGTCTTAGCCAAGGGAGGCGCAGCGTTTTTTGAACGCGGCAAAGGTAAGCAAAGCGCGAAAAGATAAACCGTTATAAAAGCGTTCGGCCGTTTGCCGTATGACCGTTAAAAAATTGAAAACGGTTTTTTCGGAAAGCAGCCGAACAATGTTGTATTGTGGAAGATTCGCCTCAGCTGTCGTGCTTGTCGCCGCCCAGGCTGTACAAATTATTCTCCTCGTCTTCTTTGCCGATCGCTTCGTCCTGGTCGTCCAGCTCCGCGCCGGGCACCACTAAATCTTCGCCGGCCATATCCAGCGGGTGCACGCGGTGCTTCAGGTCTTCATCGTCGCTCATGTCCATCGCTAAATGATCGTCGCCCAGCTCTTCCGCTTCATCCTTCGTGACGTCGGCTTCGGTGCCGGCCACGAGATCGGGATCGGGCTCTTCGTCCAGCGTGCCAGGCGGCTTGGAGAGGGGAATTTCATTCACCCGCTCCATGATCGGCGCTTCGGGCTTCTCGATATCGATGGGAACTTTTTTCTCGTTCCGGTTCATGATGTCTTCAGAATTCGGGTAGTGCGGGTAGCCGGGCAGATCGTCGCTCTGCTTGTTGATCGTGTCGCCTGCTTTTTCCCTGCGGATGCGCGGCCGTTTGGTACGCGACGGACCGCGTTTCGGCGTATCGTTTCGCTGTCCCTGCTGTTTGACTTGCTTCTTCATGGTATGACGTTTTCCGGGACAGGGGAAAATAACGTGCCAAACGGGAAAAACGCACATGCCCGCGCACAAGTAAAAGGGAGGAAATAAGAAAAAGAGAAATCAACGCAAGGGAGCTTGCATGCAGCAAGAATAAGCGCGCTTGCCCTGCGCGCGGATCACATTCCTTTTTTCGTTCATTTCCTTTTTTACGGTGAACGTACCTGGTTTCGGAAAAGGAAGCCTGAACCAGGCGCTCCCGTCATCCATTTGCTTTCCTCCGCACTTTACGCAGTCGCTTTCGTCATCTACTCAGTTTCCATGAGAAAGGGCCTTTGCCGCTCTAGTTTTATCTCGCCGGCTGACACGGGGTCTGGCCGGTCGCGATGGCCGAAAAGCGCACGAGTAGGCAGCCAACCCTCTTCCTTAATTTTTCCCATGAAAAAACTTTTGATCGCGATCTCGGCCCTGCTGATCGGCGGGACGTCGCAAGCGCAAACGGTGACCGGCAGCGGCACCTTGAACTATCTTCCGAAATTCACGACTACGGGTTCCACTATCGGCAACTCGCTGTTCTTCGACAACGGCACGAACACGGGCATCGGTACGGCCGCGCCGGTAACGAAGCTGAACGTGGTGACCAACGCCACCAACGACGGCGTCCGCATTAATAACACGGGCACCGCTGCGGCAACGCTCGGCCTGTTCAGCTCCACCGGCCGCAGCTGGGCCTTGTTCTCCACGGGCACGGCCAACGGCACGGCAGGAAATTTCCTGATCTACGATTATTCCGGCGGCGGCACGCGCATGATGATCGAAGGTTCGACCGGTGAAGTAGGCATCGGTACTTCCACGCCGGTGGCCCCGCTGGAAGTGCATGCGGCTTTCGGCACTTCGAGCATGGCCATCACTTCCGCCAGCGGCGCAACTTCCGCTTTATATATGGGCGCGAACTCTTCGCATACGACCGGCGGCATCGCTTACGTCAACAACGGTACGCACCGCATGGATTTCACGACGAACAGCGCCGTCCGCGCCTCGATCGACAACGCGGGCAACATGGGCATCGGCACGAACGCGCCGGGCAACCGCCTGCACGTGTCGACGAACGTGGCGAACGACGGCATCCGCATCCAGCAGACGAACCTCGGCGCCAGCACGCTCGGTCTCTTCAGCAGCGGGGCGAGCGGACGCGACTGGAGCCTGTACTCCACCGGCGTAGGCAATGGATGGGGCGCGGGCAACTTCCTCCTCTATGATAATACTTCGGGCAACGTTCGCTTCTTCATCCAGGGCTCGACCGGGAAGGTGCTCATCGGCGACCCGGGTACGATCAACCTCAACACGACGAACACTTATAAGCTCTACGTCGATGACGGCATCCTCACCGAAAAAGTGCGCGTGGCGATCGCCAGCACGGCTTACTGGGCGGATTACGTGTTCGCGGACGACTACAAGCTGCCTTCGCTCGGCGAGGTGGAGCAATTCGTGAAACAGAACAAGCACCTGCCCGAAGTGCCCAGCGCGGAAGATGTCGTCTGCAGCGGCATCGACATGGCGCAGATGGATGCCACGCTGCTGAAGAAGATCGAAGAGCTGACGCTGTACATGATCGATCAGAACAAGAAGATCGAGGCGCAGCAGCAGGAGATCGAGCAGCTGAAGAAGCAGGTTTCGGAGAAATAATTCATTCGTTTCATTTTTTAAAAACAAAAGATCATGAGACGAATAAGACATCTCGGCATCCTGCTCGCACTGTGCTTCGGCACCGGCGCGCAGGCGCAGAACTGGCAGCACGTCGGCCCGCTTTCCAATACCACTGCGGGCAACCTGTTCAACGCAGGCCGCTCGGACTGCATCGTGACCGATTTCGGGTTTAACGGAACCACGAACCAGGTCATGTATACGGGCTCCACGGCAGCGGGACTCTGGAAAACTACCGACATGGGCGCCAACTGGAACCCGGTCGCTATTCCCGATTACGTGACCTATCACGGCATCTCGGCGCTGGAAGTGATCAGCTCCTCGTACATGCTGGCAGCTACGTACAACGTCGGCCTGATGGCCGGCATCGAAGGCAACATCTATCAATATTATCCGGGCACGAACACCTGGACGGCCAGTAATTTTTCGACGGTCTCCTCTTCGGCGCACGTCAACCACATCACTGTATGTCCTGCCAGCGCGCTGATCGTTTTTGCCGCTGCGCGCAACGGCTTGTACAAATCCACCGACGGCGGAATGACCTGGACGCTCGCAGCTGCAGGCAATTTCGAGAACGTGGATTTCGTGCCGGCCACCTGGGCGACGAACGGTTATGAAGTATACGCAACCGGGCAGAACACCGTGATTTTTTCCAGCAACATGGGCGCCAGCTTCGCGACGAAAACCACGGTGACCACCGTGCTCGGCGCGACGTTCTACGGCGACATGTCGGTGACGTACGACGTGGCGAACCCGAACAACCGCTACATCTACTTCGCGGCGCTGGTGGGAACGAACCATCACATCGTGCGCCTGGTGATCGACCAGAACGTGCAGGCGAACCAGTCGGTGAACAACTACGGACAGATCAGCGAGCCTGCGCCTGCGGAAGATCGCATGTGCGTGGCGGCGTACGACCAGGTGGTGTATTTCGGTCACGGCGGTTTAGGAAAATACAACGCGACGACCGGCTTTTTCTACCAGGTCAGCGGCGCTTCGGACGCAGTCGGCGGAATTCCGTACGGCTCGCCGGGACACCCGGACAATCACGACATGCTCATTCTTCCTTCGCTGAACAAAATGTTCCTGGTCAACGACGGCGGGGTGTTCGTGAATAATTACACCCCGGCTGCAAACGGCGTGTACGCGAACAGCTGGGCCTGGTCGAATAACGGCCTGCACATTTCGCAGATCTGGGGACTGAGCGTGGCGGACGACGATCCGAATTTTTACATCACCGGCGAGCAGGATTCGTACAACGGCGGTTTCGTTTCGGATGCAGCCAGCGGCATCACCGTTTACGGCGGCGGCACCGAGCCGAGCCACGTGATCATGGACAAGTTCAATCACGACAATTACATGCACGCCGTTCATTCATCGAGCCATGAATTGTATATCCGCTACAACAGCGCCGGAAGCCCCGTGCACACGCCGAACCTGTACGTGCCGACAAGCTCGACCGACCTGTGCTCTGCGCCGGCAGCCGATCTCTGCCCGTTCCCTTGCCACCCGGGCGCAGAGTTCAGCAACAACACGCTGTTCCAGGATCCGAACCGGCCGGACAAAATTTACTTCGGTACGAAGAACACGGGGCTCTTTGAATTCTGCCCCACGAACAAAGTATTCGTGCTGAAAAAGGGATTTCTCCCCTCGAGCACGTCATGGCAGCAATTCGTGAACGGCATGGCATTCTCGAGAGCGGACAAGAACAAGGTGCACGTGCTGATCTCGAACAGGAACATTCCCAGCCTGGACGAGCGGCAACCCGAGGTGTACAAATTCACCGGCCCCGATTTCGACGATTCGTGGAACGGGCATAACGATGCGAACTGGACAGCGATCACGCCGAACTACGCCGCCGCGCCCTTCACCACGCCCGTGACCTGGCCGGCGACGGCGCAGATCCAGATGATGGGCATCGCCGCGAGCGACTGGAATCCCGACCGCATCTGGGTGGCGATCCGTTACGTGCCCGGCAATCCGAACCTGAAAGTCATCACTTACGACGGCAGCTCGTGGACGGATTACAGCAGCGGTATTCCTTCCAGCGAAATCCCGGTTTCCCTGGTATATGAGCAGGGAACGAACGACCAGATGTACCTCGGCACGAACGTGAACGTGTACTACCGCGACGCGAACATGAGCTCCTGGCAGCTCTACTCGGGCACGCTGCCGAACCTGGCGATGAACCAGCTTCGCATCAACTACGGCGACAACACCGTGCGTGCGGGAACATACGGCCACGGCATGTGGAGCTCCGACCTGCGCTGCCCCGCTTCCGGCCCGATCGGTATTTCCGCGATCTATTATTCCGACGCGTTCGTCGAGGCGCAGCATATAAACGTGATCTACTCCGGCGTGCAGGGCGCCGACGTGAAGATGCGCGCGACGGAATACATCGACCTCTGGCATGATTCGCATTGGGAGGCCTCCGGCACAAACCAGCGCTTTTTCGCGTTCATCCACGACTGCGATAATCCCGGCAACTCGTTCCGCAAGGCAGGCGAAAGCGAGGAACTTAATTATTGGGAAGAAGCGCAGGAAGCCGTCAAGCCGGAACGCGTGGAAGAACTGCTTTCCGTTTACCCGAACCCCAGCGAAGGCATCTTCAATCTCCGGAAAGAATCGGAAGATGCTGCGTCCATCGAAGTGCTCGACCTCATGGGTAAGAGCGTGCTCACGTTGTCCAACCAGACCGGCAAGAACTGCGTGATCGACCTCAGCGAGCAGGCCGACGGCATCTACTTCGTGAAGGTGACGATCAAAGGAAAACCTGAAGTGCTCCGCATCATTAAACAATAAATCCGGGCGATTGCACAGTGGAAGCGGTCCCGCATAGTTCGCGGGATCGCTTTTTTAAATCCAAAACAAAAATTCCAGCTCCCGAACCACCTGCAGGAACGTTTGGGATCTGGAATTTTGTTTTGGATTTTTTTCGCTGTTATTTCAGCTGCGCCAGCGCTTCCTTCATGCGGCGCAGCGCTTCGAGCAGGCGATCGTCGGACGTGGCGTAGGAGAAGCGCACGTAATTGTCATCGCCGAAAGCGGCGCCGGGAACGATGGCCACGTGCGCTTTGTCGAGCAGGTACATGCAGAGATCGGTTCCGTTGCCGATGATGTGATCGCCGTGGCGTTTTCCGAAGTACGCGCTCACGTCGGGGAAAACGTAGAAAGCGCCCTGCGGCGTATTCGTTTTCAATCCGGGAATTTCGCGCATGTCTGCGAGCACGAGGTCGCGCCGGCGTTTGAAGGCGTCGCGCATGTAATGCGTTTGGGCGGCGGGCAGCTGCATGGCGGCGTGCATCGCTTTCTGCGTGATGGAGCAGGTGGCGCTGGTGAATTGTCCCTGCATTTTGTCGCAGGCCTTCGCGATCCACAGCGGGGCCGCAAGAATTCCCCCGCGCCAGCCCGTCATGGCGAAACCTTTGGAAACGCCGTTGATGGTGATCGTGCGCTCGTAGATGAAATCGAGCTGCGCCATCGGCTCGTGCCCGCCCTGGAAATTGATGTGCTCGTAGATCTCGTCGGAGAGAATGTACAGGTCGGCGTGCTTCACGATCACTTCCGCCAGCGCTTTCAATTCACTGCGCGTGTACACCGAGCCGGTGGGATTGCAGGGCGTGCTGAACATCAGCAGGCGCGTTTTCGGCGTGATCGCCTGCTCGAGCTGCTGCGGGGTGACTTTGAAATCGCTTTCGATCGTGGTGGGAATGATCACCGGTACGCCTTCGGCGAGCTTGATGATCTCGAGGTAGCTCACCCAGTAAGGTGCAGGCACCAGCACTTCGTCGCCGGGATTGATGAGGCTGAGCACGGCGTTGGCGATGCTCTGCTTGGCGCCGGTGGACACGACGATCTGATCGGGCGCGTACGTGAGCCCGTTGTCGCGGCGGAATTTCTCCGCGATGGCGGCGCGCAGCTCGGCATAGCCGGACACGTGCGTGTAGTAGCTGAAGTCGTTGTCGATAGCATGCTTGGCGGCGTCCTTGATCACCTGCGGAGTGGGGAAGTCGGGCTCGCCCAGGCTGAGGCTGATGATGTCGACACCGCTTGCGATCAGTTCCCGGCTGCGGCGCGCCATCGCGATGGTCTGCGATTCGCTGAGCCGGTTGACGCGGTCGGAGAGGTGGGTCATACCTTCGTTATCGGTTCGTAAAACTACGAACAAAAAAGGCATTAAAGAATTGAGACATTACGGCCTTCGAAAAGCGGGCCGGTCTCATCCGGAGAAAGCCCGAAACAGCGAGGAGTTTTATTGTGCAGCCTACTCCTGCGGCTTTTGACCGATCGCTTCCCATTCTTCGTTCGCAGGGCCGTAAACACCGGGAACTTTGATGCCGGCCATGCGCATCACGATGCTGAGCTGGCCGCGGTGGTGGGCCTGGTGCAGCACGAGCGTGGTCAGCACCATGCCTTTCGTCCATTCTTCGCCGTACATGTTCACTTTTTCCTCGAGCGAAGCATCCGTCCAGTTCGCTTTCACCTGCTCGGCGGCAGAAGCGGCAGAGGCTTTATAAGAGTCGATCATTTTGCTCATCGTCCACGGGATGAGATCGTCCTCGCCGGGGCCGTGCACTTTTAATCCAGTGCGGTTGAGCATTTCGCTGATCGTCTCGGTGAGGTGCCAGGCCAGGCGGCCCATGCTGCGCACCTGCGGGTGATATTTTTTATGCACATCCTTGTCGCTGATGAGCGAAAAGTATTTGAGGGTGCATTCGGTTTCGTATTGCCAGTCGCTGAGGAACTCGTCGATCTTGCTGTACATGCTCGTGCGTGGTTGTTGCTTCGCAAAAGTACGGACAAATGTATGTTCTTCGCCGGGCTGCCCTTGCAGATATGAAATCCGACAACTATCCGATTTCACATCTCGGTCTAGCGATTCCGCAACGCTTCCACCAACGGGATGTCACGCGTTCCCTTCCACACGCCCTGCGCATCCTTCTTCAGCTGCACCACGCCTTTGTCGCCGGGGCCGATGAGCCTGAAATACGTTTCATTGACGTTCGGATCATCCGCGAAAACAAAATCGTTGATGTAATACGTTGCGCCGTCCGGCTCGCGCACGGCCATGTGAATGTGCGCGGGGCCGCCCTGGCCGGAAGGGTAGGGTGCGGGGCGGATGCTGCGGATCTCGTAGCGCCCGTTCGCGTCGCTGCGGCACCAGCCGTGCAGGCGGCCGTGCCATTTCTGAATTCCTTTTTCGTTGCCGGCCTTCGAATAAATTCCTTTGCTGTCGGTGTGATACGCGTACAGCAGCACGTTTGCGAAAGGCGTTTTGCCGTCGCTTTTTAAAACAGTTCCGCTGATCGATAATTGTTCTCCCGCTTCATCTTTCCCGGCGATCCGCATCACGGAAGAAATTGCAGCGGGCTGATTTTCGAAGCAGCAGGCGATGGGCGCGTCGGGATCGTCGCAGTTGACGGTGGAAATTTTTTGCGTGTCGGCGAGCGCGGCGGGCGGGGGAGAAGGAGCCGTGCAGGCGGCGAGCAAAAGCGTAGCGAAGAGGAGCGTTTTTTTCATGCGCGTTTTCTTTTCCTAATGAGGAAGCAGGAAAAAGATACGGCATGCTTTTTTTGAGCAGGTGCGAAGCAGGAGCAGCGGTGGAAATGCGGGGCCGGCGGCGATCAGTGCTGAACGAGCAGCTTCTGCCGCGCTTTATTTTTCGAGGTGCTGATCTCCACGATGTAAAGACCGCTCGCGAGATTTTCCGTCGGCAGCTCCAGGCGACCGTTGTGCG
>Ga0196978_1000837_pt1 | contig 14862 bp, 13 predicted proteins | sample S3v_2013CmetaG_FD_155491 | JGI IMG/M metagenome (GOLD analysis project Ga0196978, IMG submission 155491) | Soil microbial communities from Anza Borrego desert, Southern California, United States - S3+v_20-13C | ecosystem: Environmental > Terrestrial > Soil > Desert | place: USA: California... | reverse complement strand
TCGCTTTGCACGGGACAAACGTTGACGCTGAACGCCGCACCCGGCGCTTCTTATCAATGGTCGACCGGCGCGACAACGCAGAATATTTCCGTCAGCGCGAGCGGGCAATATTGGGTGAACGTTTCTTCCGGCTCCTGCACCTTGTCCGACACGATCAACGTTGCTTTCACGCAATTTCCGGATCCCGTTTTACCTGACACCACGCTCTGCCCGAACGACACGCTCGTGCTCGACGCAGGAATCGCCGACTCTTATCAATGGTCGACGGGCGCAACGACGCAAACGATCTCCGTTTCTTCCGCGGGAACATATTCCGTGCTGGCGGTAAATGAACAATGTCCCACTGCGGATACGGCGATCGTCACCATCCTCCCGCCGCTCACGCTCGAAAAGAACATTTCCCTCTGCGACGCTGAAAGCTTCGTGCTCGAGGCCGGCAGTACGAACGCGAGCTACACCTGGTCAACCGGCGCAACCACGCCTGCGATCACCATCACGCAGGGCGGCACGTATTGGGTGAGCGTCACCTCCGGCGGCTGCACGCTGAGCGACACCACGCACATCAACGGCGAGCTGGCCGGCGGCGTGCTCTATGTTCCGAACACGTTTACGCCGAATGAGAACGGGCTGAATGATTTTTTCACCGGCCACGGCGCGGACATCACGTATTTCAAGATGCAGATCTTCGACCGCTGGGGAGAATTGATCTTCGAGACGGAAAAGCAATACCCCGGCTGGGACGGCACGTACAAAAGCGAGCTCGTGCAGGAAGACATTTACGTGTGGCGGATCGAGTACAAAACCGGGTGCACGAAAGATGAATTGCTGCACCGCATCGGGCATGTGGGAGTGATCAGGTGATGCGCACGGGGCGCACGCGCAGGCCACATGCTCCCGTTCCCGGCTTTCTCCTGCCTTATACTCCATTTCTCGCATCTAATCCGTAATTTTACCGCTTCTGACGACCTCGCCTTCATGGCAGAAACCGATATCCGGGAAACGGTAAAAAAGATCTTCTCCGAGCACCTCGAGAAGCACGGGCATCGCAAGACACCCGAGCGCTTCGCCATACTCGATGAAATTTACTCGCAGGGCGGGCATTTCGACATCGAATCGCTGTACGTGCACATGAAGAACAAGAAGTACCGGGTCAGCCGCGCCACGCTGTACAACACCATTGAAATTTTGCTCGACTGCAGCCTCGTGACCAAGCACCAGTTCGGCAAGAACCAGGCGCAGTTCGAGCGCGCGTACGCGTACAAGCAGCACGATCACCTCATCTGCCAGGACTGCGACCGCGTGCTGGAGTTCTGCGATCCGCGCATCCAGCAGATCCAGAAAACGGCCGGCGACATTCTCCAGTTCGACATCTGCAATCACTCGCTTAACTTCTTCGGGCGCTGCCGCAGGCTGGCGCAGTCGGGCCAATGCGAGCATTACCGGAACCATAAACCCAGCAAGTCATGACCTTCGATTATTCCATCACTGCGGAAGAACGGTACGAGCTTGTCTCGCTCAGCGGCGAGCTCATCGACCGCAACCAGGCGAACGACCTCCTGCACGAGATGAACGAGCTGATCGAAAGCGGCCGCACCCGCTACGTGTTCGACCTGGGCGGGCTGCGCTACCTGAACAGCAGCGGGCTCAACGTGCTCATCAACCTGCTCACGAAAGCGCGCAAAGCCGGCGGCGAAGTGGCCATCGCCAACGTCTCGAAAAAAGTGAACGAGCTGCTGCTCATCACCAAGCTCAACACGGTGTTCGCCGTGAGCGGCTCGGTAGAGGAAGCGGCGGAAAAACTCTCCTCCTGAACATTTCACACACATCTTTTTTTACCAACGAATCGAATGAACAAGGCTGACGTTCTCCTGGGCCTCCAATGGGGCGATGAAGGGAAAGGAAAAATCGTCGACGTGCTGACGCCCAAGTACGACATCATCGCCCGCTTCCAGGGCGGACCGAACGCGGGGCACACGCTGGAGTTCAACGGGCTCAAGCATGTGCTGCACACCATTCCCTCCGGCATCTTCCACGAGAGCACGATCAACGTCATCGGCAACGGCGTGGTGATCGATCCGGGCATTCTCAGGAAAGAGATCGACGCGCTGAAAAAATTAGGCGTCGATGTCGGCAAGCGCCTGCTCGTCTCCCGACGCGCGCACCTCATCCTGCCCACGCACACGCTGCTCGACAAAGCTTCCGAAGCCGCGAAAGGCAGCGGGAAGATCGGCTCCACGCAGAAAGGCATCGGCCCGACGTACATGGACAAGACCGGTCGCAACGGCCTGCGCGTGGGCGACATCGGCATGCCGGAATTCAAAAAGAAATACCACGCGCTCGTCGAGAAGCACATGCAGCTGCTCCGCTTCCTCAACTACGAAGGCGGTCCGCAGGAGCTCGAGGCCGCCTGGATGGAAGGCATCGAAACACTGCGCGGCCTGACGATGATCGACAGCGAACATTACGTGAACGAAGCCCTCGCCGCAGGCAAACGCGTGCTGGCCGAAGGCGCGCAGGGCTCCCTGCTCGACATCGATTTCGGAACGTATCCCTTCGTCACCTCTTCCAACACCGTGTGCGCCGGCGCCTGCACCGGCCTCGGCATCGCGCCGAACCGCATCGGCAGCGTGATCGGCATCTTCAAAGCGTACTGCACGCGCGTGGGCAGCGGACCTTTTCCCACCGAGCTGCTCGACGAAACCGGTGAAGAGATGCGCCAGGTCGGCCGCGAGTTCGGCTCCACCACGGGACGCCCGCGCCGCTGCGGCTGGCTCGATCTTCCTGCGCTGCGCTACGCGGTGATGGTGAACGGCGTCACCGAGCTGATGATGATGAAAGCCGACGTGCTCAGCCCGTTCCAAACCATCAAGGTGTGCACGCACTACAAAGTGAACGGCAAGCAAACCGACCGCCTGCCTTACGATATCATCGACGCGAAGATCGAACCGGTGTACACCGAGCTGAAAGGCTGGGGCAGCGACCTCACCGGCCTCGACGACATCGCGCACGCGCCGAAAGAGCTGATCGATTACATCGCCTACATCGAGAAGGAAACGGGCGTCCCCGTCAGCATCGTCTCCGTCGGCCCCGACCGCAAGCAGACGCTTTTGCGCAGCACCGTGTGGGCATGATTTTTGCGCCGGAGAACCGCAATCCCTCCTGCATGAATCATTCGAAAAATTTTCTTTTTAGTGCAATTGCCCGCCGCAGGCAAACAAGCTCTGCGGCGCGTGAGCAGGTGCGGTTAAGACTTCAGCGGTTATTTTTTTTGTGCACGATCTTCCTGCTGCCGGTTTTTTCTCTCGCCCAGGAAGGCCGCCAGATCAAGCTCCGCCACGCCGATAAATTAAAAGGCAGCAGGGAGAAAAACGTTCAGCTCCTTATCGGCCACGTCGAGTTCGAGCACCAGGGCGCCATCATGACCTGCGACAGCGCCATCTTTTACAACGGCGCCAACAAGCTCGACGCCTTCGGCCACGTGCACATCCAGCACGGCGACTCCGTTCACCTCTACGGCGACATGCTGAAGTACAACGGCAACGAACGCAAAGCCGAACTCTTCAAGAACATCTCGCTCACCGACGGCGATATGCGCCTGACGACAGATTATCTCATTTACGATCTGAAAAACAAAACCGCCAGCTACAACACCGGCGGGAAAATCCTGAACAAAGACAACACGCTCGAAAGCAAGCTCGGCTACTACTCCACCGAATCGAAGACGCTCACTTTCCGCAAGGACGTGAAGCTTTTCAACCCGCAGTACACGATGACCTGCGACACGCTCCGCTACCTGCCCATTTCCAAAGTAGCGTACTTCATCGGCCCCACGACGATCAAGGGAAACAACAACTTCATCTACTGCGAGGACGGCTGGTACGACACGAAGCTCGACCAGTGCCGCTTCAGCAAAAATTCCTACCTCGTCACCGAAGGGCAAAAGCTGTCCGGCGACAGCCTCTTCTACGACCGCAAGATCGGCGTGGGCCGCGCGAAAGGCAACGTGGTATTGCTCGACACCGCGCAGCATCTCATCATCAAAGGCGGGCTGGCCGTGCACAACGAGCTCACCGAGCGCTCGCTGGTTACGCAGGACGCCCTGTTCATTCAAGCCTACGACAACGATTCGCTCTTCCTGCATGCCGATACTTTGCGCGCCCACACCCTGCGCGACAGTTCCGTGGTCACCGACGAGAACGGGAAAAAAGTGCAGCTGAACGACAGCAACCGCGTCGTGTACGCGCATCACCACGTGAAATTTTTCAAGCAGGACCTGCAGGGCAAATGCGACTCGCTCGTGTATTCTTCCCTCGACAGCACCATGCGCATGTACGGCCGCCCCGTGCTCTGGAGCGACGAGAACCAGCTGAGCGCGGAGACGATCGACATCATCACCACGAAGAACGAGGTGAAGCAGATGTTCCTTTACAACACCGCGTTCATTTCCTCGAAAGAAGACACGCTGCGCTACAACCAGATCAAAGGCAAAAAAATGACCGGCTGGTTCAGCAAGAACGATCTCTACCGCATCGACGTGGAAGGCAACGGGCAGACCTTGTATTACGTGCGCGACAAAGGCAGCCTCGTAGGCGTGAACAAAGCCGACTGCTCGCGGCTCACGATCCAGGTGGCGGACAGCAAGGTGAAAAAGATCAATTTCTACAACAAGCCCGAGGGCGTTCTTTACCCGCTCCTCGATCTTTCCCCGCGCGAAGCCTTGCTGAAGGATTTCCGCTGGAGAGGCGAAGAGCGCCCGCTGCAGATGCGCGACATTTTCGTGCAATAAACGCTTGAATTCCCAATCTTGAACTTCCAGATCCCAAACGATCCGGCTTGGGATCTGGGATTTTAGAATTTGGAATTTGCCCCCGCCACTTTATCTTGAGCGGTCAACCGAACCGTATGATCGTCAGAAAATATCTTTCCGTTCGAAAAATCCTCCGCTTCACCTGGTGGAAGATCCTCATCCTCGCCGCCGCAGGAACCGGTACTGCTTACCTGTTCGTGAGCTGCGAGCAGAAATGGATCGCGCTGCCGATGGCGCCGGTCGCCGTGCTGGGCACTGCCCTGGCCATCCTGCTCGGCTTCCGCAACAACTCCGCCTATGAGCGCTGGTGGGAAGCGCGGCGGCTGTGGGGCGCGGTGGTGAACGATTCGCGCTCGCTGGCGCGGCAGATCGTCACGTACGTGCGCGGGAACAGCGAGACGGAAACAAAATTGCTGCACCGCGAACTGGTGTACCGCATCATCGCCTTCTCCGCAGCGATGCGGCAGCAATTGCGCAAGCTGCCGGTGCTCGAAAGCCTGCGCCCTTTCCTCTCGGCCGAAGAGCTCGCCCGCTACGAACGCGAGCAGAACGTAGCGAACGCGTTGCTGCAAACGCAGCTGCTGCAGCTTCGCGAATTAAAAGACAAAGGAAAATTCACCGAGTTCGAATTGCTGCAGATGGACACGCGCGTCAACACGCTCTGCGATTCCCTGGGCGGCTGCGAGCGGATCAAGAACACCGTTTTTCCAAGACAGTACGGGTATTATACTTCGCTTTTCACCTGGATCTTCGTCTGCCTGCTGCCGCTTGCGCTCGTGGCTGAGCTCGGCTACCTCGTGATCCCCGCTACGGTGCTCATCGGTTTTATTTTCTTCGTGCTGGAAACGGTCGGGCGCTACATTGAAAACCCTTTCGAGAACACGATCAACGATACGCCGATGAGCGCCATCTCTCGCACGATCGAGATCAATCTCAGGCAACAATTGGGCGAGCAGGAATTGCCGGAGCCGGTGCAGGCGGTGGATGGGTTTTTGTTTTAAATCCCGGAGAGGAAATTTCGATCTCAAAAACCGAATCAGTCTTCCCAGTAGCGGCGGCCGTATGTGTCCATATTTTGCCAAACACCATTCACGCGTACCTGGTATAGATTGGAATCGATTTTCATTACAGACTCAAATTCAATCGGCACTTCCGGTTTTCCTTGCGGTGACACTACGCCATAATGATAGACAGGTTTACCATCGACTTTTTTCCTATCCGTCTTCAATCCGACAGTGATGTAAGCAGGATGATTGAAGATATAATCATAGATCATCGGCAGCACGAATTTTCCCGTCGTGTCGATAAGGCCGTATTTTTCACCCTTCATGACAGCAGCATGTCCACCCCAGAAGTCCCATAAAGAATCATAAATACACGACGCGATCCATTCGCCCTTGCGGTTTATAAAACCCCATTTATCGTTAACGCAGAGCATCATGATGCCTTCATGAAAAATATGGTTCGTTCCATATTGAGCGTCACGCGATGTTGCCGGCAAAAGAAATAAGCGCTGGTTAGTTTTTATGTCGATGATCATGCTCGTATCTTCCTTCACAACTTTTATCGCCGTTTCCTGTTTCCACGGCAAGTGGACCGTATCGTAGATCAATGGAATGATTTCTCTGAATGTTGAATCGATGGCACCGCATTTTCCATTCCGCATTACCATATTATACCTGAACACATTCAACGCAGAATAATTTGTGACGTCGTCATAACATCCTGACGTAAGACTTCGCCCTGCTGTATCAATCAGCTTGCAGCAGCCGTTCTCTTTCACGATCGCACGACCGTTCATAAATGTCATCCTGGCTCCATACCATTTCATCGTCGTGTCGTACACAGGCGGTAGCTTCCATTTTCCGTTCCGGTCGATATATCCTGCTTTGCCGTTCATTACGACGACGGCCCATTTCCAGTCATGGAATTTGAACGCTTTCTCAAAGAGAAACGGAACGGCAGTATCGCCTTTCGAATAAATATATCCCCATTTTCCATTGTGCTCTGCCGGCAAGGGAGAAGAGTAGTCCGGAAACGGCAACGCATAGTTCGTCTCAACCGCTTTTAAAACAGCCGTACCCGGCAACACAACTCCCTGCTCATCGATATGCAAGTATGAATTTTCCGTTTCAACCCGTGCTTTTCCTTCTTGAAACCAACCTGCGCTCACATACTTCGGCTTGATCAAAATCTTTCCCGTGCTGTCCGCATATCCCCATTTATCTTTCTTGCGATACGGGATCAGATCAGGCAAACGCTGCGCGAAAAGTGAAAGGCCGTAAACAGAGAAAATATAAAGGAAAAACATCCGCCTCATGCTGCTATAATCCACCCAGCGGGAAAAGTTACTTTGTGTTCGAATTCGTATCTTCATTCATCTTAATCTCCCTCGCATGCGCACAGCCCTGCCCCTTCTGCATGGATTTTTGTTTGCGTTCTTGCTGACAGGTCATCCTCCTGCATTCGCGCAAACGCCCGGCCCCGTCTACAGCCTCGACTCAGCAGGCATGCTGCACGGCATTTACGTTTCGTTCCACCCGGGTTACAGGATGGCGGATTCCGGCCGCTACGAGCACGGCAGCAAGACCGGCTATTGGGTGACGCGCAACGATAGCGGCAAGCTTGCGCTCGAGCAATGGTTCGTCGCGACGGATTCTATTCCCGTTCGAACGATCTTTCATTTCCGGAACGGCAAGAAGATCAGCGAGCGTTTTGTCGAGCCGCAAGGCGTTCGCATACTCGAGCGGAATTATTCTTCAGCAGGCAGCCTGGAAACGAGAAAAACGATCTTTCAACCTCCGCGCTATAACATTGCAGGCATCGCCGTGCGCATGACGCCGGAAGACAGCATTGTCCGTTCCGTGTACGTCGACGGCGCTTTCCGCGATTCGGTGTTCGGCCGTGACGGGCATTTGCGCAGCGTGAATACCGCTGAGCGTAAGTGGAGCTATTACCACGGCGGCAAATTGTATTCATACAACAGCCCTGACACGACGCAATTTTTTTATCTGAACGGCAGCCCCCGCGCTTTTTTTGCGAATCTCCCGGCAGTTCCATCGCCCGAATCGAAGAACGCGTTCCGCGCGCGCACCGTTACGCGCTTCTGGGCGGAGGACGATGCGCTGCTCAGCGAAGCGTACGAGTACCAGAAAACTTTTCCGAAGGACACGCTTGTCCTCGGCTGCGACGATCAAGGCCGGCTTGCGGCGGAAGGCCGCTCCGACGCGAACGGCTTGAAGCATGGACAGTGGAAATTTTACCGCTACACCGCTGCAGGCGCACGTTATTGCTCCGAAGAAGGCGCATACGAGCACGGCAGCAGAACCGGCGCCTGGAAAAGCTGGTACGAGAACGGCGCGCTGAAATCGGAGATCGCCTACGTCACCGGGAAGCAAACCACGTACGCGCTGCTCCCGAAATATACCAGCCTCCCGCGCGGCGAATGTGATCGCCTGATCATCGAAGCGCAGGATAAAAAACACGTTACTGTACGAACGAATCTTATCAGCAGCTACAAAAGCTTTTATCCCGATGGAAAACCACGCACCATGCTCGGCCTTCGCGACGACGGCGTTTTCGACGGTGAATGGAAAAGCTACGGCCCTGATGGAAGACTTGTAGCGTTCGACAAGTTCGCAGCGGGGAAACGCGTGGACAGCGCTTTCTGCATCTATCCTTCGGGAAAGATCTGCGTCGCGTTCTACCCGAACAAGACCAACTTCTATGCACCCGACGCTTCCGATCCGCGCGACAGCTTGTATGCCGCGGCGCCCATGGGTAAGCTTCCTCCCCTGCCGAAAATCACGCCGGATAATCCTTTGTTCACGCTGCTGAACTATTGCGACGGGCTGGGCGAGCGCTTTTCAGGCGCGGATCGCGACGACTACAAAATGCGTGAGAAATACCGGGAAGCTTATCAATCGGACGAGCGCATCGAGCGGCCGCAGTTCACCCCGCCCTGGGTGAAACCGTATGTGAAAGCTGCGAACGATAAAAAGAAGAGATAATGTTTACGCGTGCACCAGCATGCGCTTGTGCCAGCTCCTGGCCATCGGCACTTCCCACTTCGTCTCCATGTCCTCTTTCGTGCTGATCATGTTGTTGAACACGATCGTATTCGCATTCACTTTTCCCTGCGCAGCCATCGTTTCGAACTCGGGAAGACGAACGGTGCGGATCGTGCCTTTCTCGTCGCGGTAGGCGGTGAGCAGGCGGTCGAAGAGCGTGAGCTTGTAATCCTGCTCCAGTTGCTGGATGAACTTCACCGATTTGTCGATGCCGCAGCCGCTGGCGCGGGTCTGCTCCTCGTCGGCGAGCACCACGATGAAACGGCGGTACAGCACGTCGATCGTGGCTTTCATCCATTCGCCGTGCGAGGTCCAGTCGATGAGGAACACGGCGACCTTTCGCTTGATCTCGGCGATCTCGGCGTCCTGCAGGTCGCGGTCGCACTGGTAGATCCACACGCGGCTGTGGGCGGGCATGTCCTGGAAAGTGAGCATGCTGCAAAGTTAAGGAGAATAAGGCACATGAAGCTCAGCTGCCGGAAGCCTCGCAGGCATTGCTTTTCAGGGCTAACGGAATTTTTTTTTCATCCTGAAAAAAAATTCCGCGCTATTGGCCTGCTGCCTGCCGCGAGATAACGTGCGACTTATTTCAATTTGCACGCGGATGCTCTTGTGAGATCAAGGAACGCACCGCCGCCATAATTTTCGAAGAGCTGAAAAGAGACGGCACTTGTACCGTGCTGATGGCAAATCGATAAGCTTGTTTGCCGTTGGTCCGAAAATTGCGCCCTGGTTATCTCATTGTGAATTTCAAAACATGTCGAAAGCCGGACCCATCATTCTCGTGGAAGATGACGCGGACGACCAGGAGTTGGTCATGGAAGCGATCGCGGAACTCGGGTTCCCCAACAAGGTGAATTGTTTCCCCAACGGCGAGTTGGTTCTCGATTACCTGCTGAGCACGGATGACAGCCCGTTCATCATTTTTTGCGACATCAACCTTCCCATCCTCGACGGGCTCACGCTGAAGCAGCGCATCGATGGAACGCCCATGCTGCGGGAGAAAAGCATTCCCTTCGTTTTCGTCACCACCACTTCCGACCCGAATACCGTGCGGGAAGCATACAAAATGACGGTGCAGGGATTTTTCGTCAAGCCCAACAGCTACCGCGAGCTGAAGTCCCTGGTGAACCTGATGCTCGAATACTGGTCGGTGTGCCGGCATCCGAACTCCTAGCGCATATTTCTCAGGTTGCAATTCTGCTCAACCTGCAGCAGCCTATAGCTGGATCTGCGCGGATCTGCGAGATTTGCGGCTCACCTTCTTCCCAGCACCGGCTCCGGCCAGCCCAGCTTTTCGTAATACGCGACGGTTTCTTTCACCGAATTCTCGAACGGAAGCAGCTCGGTTTTAAAATCGCGGCGCAGCTTGCTGTTGTCGATCGCCACGTCGATCGTGTGCCAGAGCGGGAGATCGAGGCCGGGGCGGATGCCTTTCGCGAGCAATTCTTTTCCTTCGATCGTTTCGGCCTGCGGGTGACGGCCGACGGCTGCGCACATGGTGCGGAAGGTTTCGGCGAAGGGGCGCGGCGTATTCGTGGTGGCGTTGTAGACCGGGAAAACATCCGCCTCCACGTTCATCGCTTCAGCGAGCAATCGCGCGAGATCGTCGACGTACGTCAGCGTGCCCAGCTCTTTCCCGCCGTCGGGCAGCGCGATCTTCTCCTGTGTTTTGATCTTGTGCAGCCAGTAATAAAAACGATCCGTGTAATCGTAACGGCCGTACACCAGCGAAGGGCGAAGAATGATCTTGCTCATCTTTTCCATCCGCAGCAGCACGCGCTCGCACTCGGCTTTTCGTATGCCGTAGGTTTTCATTTCGGTATCGCGCATCTGCTCCTTCGTGCAGGCCGCCACCGGGAAAGTTTCGCCGACCGCTTTCTTTTTCAGCTGCGCAAAATCGTACACCGAGATCGTGGAGAGAAAAATGTACCGCCCCACCCTGCCCTGCACGCGCCGCAGCAAACGCTCCAGGCTCAGCTGGAAATAAGCGGAAAGATCGATGATGCTGTCCCAGTTCTCCTTCGCCAGCGCATCGAAATCGTCCTGCTCGCGATCGCCCTTGATGACGCGCAGCTTTGGAAAAAGCTCGGGATTCGAGGATTGACGATTGTACAGCACGAGCTCCAGGTTGGGCCGCTGCTGCAGCTGTTCAACGAGAACGCGGCCGATGAAACGGGTGCCGCCCAGGATGAGGACTTTTTTCATGGAATTTCCTTGTCAGTCCGGGCGCAGTCGAGGACGGGTACGTACTATATGCGTACTAGCCTTCGGCAAGTTCCTGCTCGTCCTCGACTGCGCCCGGGACTGACAAGGTACTTAAAGCTCGTTCGCTTGTGCTATCAATTCCGCAACATCCAACACCTTCGTTTTCTCTTCTTTATTGAAATGCTTTACGCCGTCGCTCATCATCGTCATGCAGAAAGGGCAGCCTACGGCGATCACGTCGGGGTTGAGCGCGAGGGCTTCCTCGCTGCGCTCGACGTTCACTTCTTTTTTGCCGGGCTCGGCTTCTTTGAACATCTGCGCGCCGCCCGCGCCGCAGCACAGGCCTTTCGCGCGGCTGCGCTTCATCTCGGCCAATTCCACGTCGAGCTTTTGGATCACTTCGCGCGGGGCTTCGTAGATGTTGTTGCCGCGGCCTAAATAACAAGGATCGTGGAAGGTGATCTTTTTTCCTTTGAAGGCGCCGCCTTTCACGCTCAGCCTGCCGGCGTCGATGAGCTGCTGCACGAGCTGCGTGTGGTGGATCACTTCGTAGTTGCCGCCGAGCCCGGGGTATTCGTTCTTCAGCGTATTAAAGCAGTGCGGGCAGCCGGTAACGATCTTCGTCACGCCGTAGCCGTTGAGCACACTGATGTTGTTCATCGCCTGCATCTGGAAGAGGAACTCGTTGCCCGCGCGCTTGGCGGGATCGCCGGTGCACATTTCTTCGGTGCCGAGCACGGCGAACTTGATGCCTACGTGATTCAATATGCGGACGATCGCTTTCGTGATCTTCTTCGAACGGTCGTCGAAGCTGCCCATGCAGCCGACCCAGAATAAAATCTCGGGCATCTCGCCGCGTGCGGCGTAGTCGGCCATCGTTTCGATCTTCAAGGTCTCGCTCATATTACTTGATGTAAAATTCCAATGCTTCGAATTCCAAGTTCCAAAAACACCGGGTCAAAAGCTTGGGATTTGGAATTTCATGGGCTTGGATCTTTTCGTTTTATTCTTTCGCCCAGTTCAAACGGTCGGCGGGGGAAAACTGCCAGGGGGCGGCGTTGTTCTCGATGTTCGTCATCATCATGTTCAGTTCGTTCGGGGCGGCGCTTTGTTCCATCACCAGGTAACGGCGCAGGTCGACGATGATCGAGAGCGGGTCGATGTTGACGGGGCATTCCTGCACGCAGGCGTTGCACGAGGTGCAGGCCCACAGCTCTTCGGGCGTGATGTAATCGCCGAGCAGGCTTTTGCCGTCGTCCTTCTTTTGCTCAGCTTCCGGCTTGCCCTTGTTCGCGTCGAGATTTCTCCCAACCTCTTCGAGGCGGTCGCGAGTGTCCATCATGATCTTGCGCGGCGACAATTTTTTCCCGGTGATGTTCGCGGGACAGGCGGAAGTGCAGCGCCCGCACTCGGTGCAGGAATAGGCGTCGAGCAATTGTTTCCAGGAAAGATCGTTCACGTCCTTCGCGCCGAAGCGCTGCACTTCACCTTCGGGCGGAGGCGGCGGGGTGAAGGACGGATCGAGCATCGCTTTTACTTCGTTCGTCACCGTGGGCAGGTTGCTGAAACGTCCCATCGGCCAGAGGTTCGAAAAGAACGTATTCGGAAAAGCGAGCACGATGTGAAAATGTTTCGAGTACGGCAGGTAGTTCAGGAAGAAGAACACGCCCACGATGTGGTACCACCAGCTCGCGCGCTCGATGAGGAGCAGGTTCTGGGCATCCACCCCGCCCAGCCAGCCCGCGATGACGGAGCTGAGCGGAAAAGCGCCGGGCGAAATTTCAGGATACACGCCTTCCTGCTGCAGGCGGATGTCGGCGGCGTTCATCAGCAGGAACGCGCACATCAGCGTGATCTCCGTGATAAGAATGACGGCCGCATCCGTGCGCGGCCAGCCGTGCAGCTCTTTCATCCAGAGGCGTTTTACGCGAACGACCGTGCGGCGCAGCAGGAAAACAGCGCAGCCGAAGATGACGAGGAACGCCAGAATTTCAAACGAGGCGATGAGGAAGGTGTACAGTCCGCCCATGAAGCTCAGCACCCGGTGCGTGCCCGCGATGCCGTCGATGACGATCTCCACCAGCTCGATGTTGATGATGACGAAGCCCACGTACACGAAGATGTGCAGGATGGCCGGGATCGGTCGGCTGACCATTTTCGACTGGCCGAGGGCGACGCGGATCATGGTGCGCCAGCGTTCGGGCTTGTTGTCGCTGCGGTCGAGCGGGCGGCCGAGATCGATGTTGCGGCGGACCTTGCGGGCGTTGTACGTGAACAGCGCGACGCCGCCGATCACGAGAATTGCGAAAAGAATGTTGTCGATGAATTCCATAAGTGCAGGCGCGTGTGGAGAAAGAACGAACTCAATTCTTCACCGGTGCGGGCGTTTTGTCGCGGCGGCCGAAGACGGAGAAATGCACGTAACGTTTCGGATGCGCTTTCATATCGCTCAGCAGGCGCTCGAGGGAGACGACGGCGGAATCCAGGCTGTTGTGCAGCTTTTTACTGTTCACGAGCATGCCCATCGAGCCCTCGCCTTTGTTGACCTTCTCCATGATGTCCGCCGCCTGGCCCATGGCCGCGTTCGTGCGCGCGATCGTCTGCTTCACGTTCGACTTCGCCAGGCTGTCGGTGATGGCTTCCACGTTCGCGAAAATTTTGCTGAGCTCCTCGTTGTTGTTGGCCAGGTTGGTGGTGATCGACTGCACTTTCGTGAGCACGTCGCTGATCTTTTCGCGTTCGCCGCTGACGAGCGAGTCGAGCTCTTTCGCCGTGTGCTCGAAAGTAGCGAGCGCGTTCTTGATGCTTTCGAAACCTTCGACGAGGTTCTCGCGGCCTTCCTTGTCGAGCACCGTCTTCACGATCGTCACCACCGAATCGATGGAGGCGATCAGTCCCGTCACTTTTTCGCGCAGCGGCTTGATCTCGTCGCGCACCGCGTCGGTGAGGCCCTGCTGCACCACGCCCTGGAGCGTATCGCCGTCCTGCGCCAGGTCGGCGTCTGCGAGCAGCGCGGGCTCCACGCCGGAAGGCATGATGATCTGCACGACCTTGGTGCCGAGCAGGCCGTCGCTGGCGATGGTGGCGGTGGCGTTCTTCGGGATGCGGGCATCGTCGTTGCTGATCGTGAAATGCACGATGAGCTCGTTGGTCTTCGGATCGATCTTGATGTCGCGCACCTGTCCTACTTTGAAGCCGTTGATCCAGACCGCGCTGTTGGCCGTCATGCCTTCCACCTTGTCATAGCGGGCGTAGAGATCGGTGCTGGTGGAGAAAAGATCCTTGCCCTTCAGAAAATTATACCCGTAGATGAACAGGCCGATCGCCACGATGACGACGATGCCTGTCTTGACTTCTCTGCTCAGTTTCACAAGCGTGCGGTTGGAATGAGTGTGAAGGCAAAAATAGTTAAAAAACGGTGCTCATCCGCACCAGGCCGGCGTGCAGGTGCGCCGATTCCAGGTACGCACATCGAAAGCGGAAGCTTACGCGCAGCGTGAAGCAGTTGCTACTTCAGCATCTTCTCCGCCACGCTCACCGGCACGCGTTTCCCTTCCACGAAGGCCACGACAAACGCTTCCTTAAAATTCCCCGCGCGCAATTCATCCTGCCGCTTCTTCGCAGAAGCCAGGTCGCCGTAAGTGCCGACGGTGTATTTGAAGATGCCTTTGTCCTCGTAGTAATCGAGGTCGCTGAAGCTTTTGAGCTGGCTGGATTTGGGATCGAGCTTTTTGACGGAGGATAAGATCTGCACTTTGAAAACAGGTTTCTCCGCCG
>Ga0196978_1000833_pt1 | contig 14886 bp, 11 predicted proteins | sample S3v_2013CmetaG_FD_155491 | JGI IMG/M metagenome (GOLD analysis project Ga0196978, IMG submission 155491) | Soil microbial communities from Anza Borrego desert, Southern California, United States - S3+v_20-13C | ecosystem: Environmental > Terrestrial > Soil > Desert | place: USA: California... | reverse complement strand
GCGCCGAACGGATGCCGTCATCCACCAGGTAATTTTTTACAGCCGCGGCGCGCGCCTGCGATAAGTTGTCGTTGTGCTTCTCCGTGCCCATTTTATCCGTGTGCCCGTCGATGTAGACCACGATGTACGGATAGGTTTTCAGGAAGAGCGACAGCGATTTCATCTCGTCGAAAGACGCCGGGAGGATGATCGCTTTATCCGTTTCAAAATGCAGGTTGTCGAGCTGGTAGCAGGCGCCGGACAAGACCATGGTGATGTCTTCTTTCGCTTCCGTCACCGGCGTAAGCCCTACGTCGTCGATGTAGTAGTACGCTTTCCTCGAATTGTTCGTATTCGGAGCGGCGACTTTCACCGTATCCATGAACTGATCGAAGCAGCCCAGGGTGAGGTAACGTTCGCCGCCGGAGGCAACGTACGTACCGGTCACAACCGTCCATTCCCTGGCGGCGAGGATGCTCCACGAAACCACGTGCGGCGTGACGTTGAGGAAGGCGTTGTTCTTCACGTCCATTTTATCGTTGGAAAAATAAACGCCGAGGCCCGAAACGGCATACGCGCTTTTCTCTGCAAGGCTGGCGTTGAAACTCACCGTGTAGGCTTTGCCGGCCAGCAGGGGTTCGTGAAATGCGAGCTGGACGTATTCGCTGTATTTGCGGTAGCCCGGCTTCGTGCTGAAAAGGCCTGCGTCGTCGGCGTAGAAAGCGATGATCCCGGCGTAATTGCTCCCGGTCTTGCTTTCCTGCGTGCCCATGTAATTGGCGGGAACGCCGTAATCGCGGCCGCAGGCGGTTTTGCTGTACAGGTCGACGCTCGTGTTGTTGGAGCTCGAGATGCTGTCGGCGATGACGAAATCGCCGGTGCTGTGCACGTCCCTGGAGATCGTCTCGAAGGAGCCGTTCATGACCAGGCTTTTTTCCTGGGCTTGCACGGACAGGGATACGGCCAGGAAAACGGCGATGCCTGTTACTGATTTATAGTTTTTCATTTGGTTTTTTTTGTTGTGATGTTTTTGCGGTTGCGGAACGTTTACTTCTGTACCAGGTGAAATTCTTTCCGGTCGCTTCCGTCCATGTAGTAGTACCAGAATTGCTTTTCTTCCAGCTTCAGGATGTAGATGGTCCGCTCGCTGCCGGTGATGCGAATCTGCTCGTCGCTGTTCTGGAACGCCCAGGTGCCGGTCCCGTTAAGGCTTCCCCAGGAAAACGAGTAGCTTCCTTCTTTCGAATACGTTTCGGTATAGTCCGTGGTCAGCGAAGTGTAATCGGTGCCGTTGACTTTGTAATTGTCCACCTTCCAGGTGTTGGCAACGCGCTCTTCACGGCTGCGAAGGCTCATGCCCGGACCTTCAGGATATTTTTTGCACCCCTGGATAAAAGGCATCGTAACGGCTGCAAGCAGCAGCAGTATGTTGAATGTGTTTTTCGTTTTCATTGTTCTGTTTTCTAAACTGTAAAAGAAATTACTGTGTGTTTTTTGGACGTTCCCTGCCGCCGGGAATTTTAGATCTTGAACCCTGCGGTGAACTGGATCCAACGGTTCTTGTAGCGCGGCGTGGAAGACGTGCCGTCACCGTTGTTGGTTTGAAAATCCCAGCCCATTCTTCCCGAAACAACCACGTGCGAGAAGATGAGATCGGCGCCGGTCACCGCGCCGAAAATATTCCTGCGGATGTTGTCATTGTCGAATTCCTGTTCCTGTACGGAGCTTCCGGCGCCATGCGTGTACACGTTCTTCTCATGCAGGAGATACGAGAACTGCGGGCCGGCGACGACGGTCAGGAATTCAGCGGGCTTCAATTGAAACTGCAGCGGGATATCCAGGTAGGTCGTCGTTCGCTTGAACGAGTACGGTGATCCGAACATCGTGCCGGAGCCTTTAAATCCTTTTTGCGAAATGAGCGCTTCCGGCTGAATACCGAAGTATTCGCCGACGGGAATCCCGAAGAAGAAACCGCCTGCAAAACCGGCTTTCGCATCGGCTCTGAAATCCTGGCCCTGCTCGTCCCATACGTTGGAATAATTCATGCCGGCTTTCATGCCGAAGGAAAATTTTTCACGCGGATCCGTGTCTGAGCTTTGCGCATGCACCGTGGCCGAAGCCATCGAACAGCACGCGAGGCTGATCGTTATTATTGCATTTTTCATGCTCTGGTCATTTAAATTTCCGGGAGGCCCGGATGTGAATGAAACTCTCACAGGACAAAGGTGCGCCAGGAGGAGTGGGAATGTGTTACACAACTTGTTCTATATGTTACATCGTTCACACATTCTGATGCGCTCCCGGGAAAAGCATCCTGGAAAAAACAAAAAACCCCGCCGGATGACCTGGCGGGGAGCTTCGCATGGAGTGAATTTATTGCTGCGCGATCAGCTTGCCCGATCGCATCGTTTGATCGTCGCTGCCGGTTATTTTGTAGAAGTAAACGCCGGAAGGCAAATGACCGGTCTCCAGCCGCGTCGATCGCTGCGTCAGGACGGCATGCATCACCACTGCGCCCAGCACATCGTACACTTGCAGCTCGCAGCGGTTCACCGGCGAAGCCTCCTCGAGCACCAATGCCAGGGAAGTGCTGAACGGGTTCGGCCAGATCGTCACCGCGCCGCTTGAGCCTGCAGGAGATGCAATGCCCACGGTGCCGCAATTGGAAGGTATCGAGCCGGCAACGGCGGTCATCGCTGCGCCCGATAAAGCGCCTGCGGTCGTCAGCGCCCTGCCGTTGAGCGTAACGCCCGTGTTGATCGCACCCAGCGCGCCGTTGTTACAGATGATCGTTCCGCAAAAAACAGAGTAGTCGCTGATGCTGACGGCGCCTTCCACCTTCCAGTATACGTTGTCCGCCTGCGCGCCGTTGATCAGCACCACTTTTGAATACGTGCTGGTGGAAAGCGCGCCGTTGACCTGGATCACGAACACGGCATTCGCATTTCCCTGCGCGTTGAGGTAAAGCGTATCCGTAAATGTCGCGGCGCCGTTCATCAGGTACGTATGCGGCGTCAGCACCAGGTTCTTGCCGAACTGCGCAGGATACAGCAGCTCGATCTCGTAAGGCAGCACGTTCACGTAATTGTAGGCGACCAGCAGATCAGCTGCGCATTGCGCCGTCGAGCCGTCCGGGACCGCGTGGATCGTGCCCGTTACATATAAGGGGTTGTAGCCCGAAACGGAACCGTTGTTGCTGCCGACATCGCCGGTGACGTACGTTATGCCCGTGTTCGACACAGCGCCGTCAGAAGAAAAAATGGCATAGCAGGCGGCCGCGCCGAGCGGGGGAGCTGCAGGACCCGTAAGCACCGGGCTGCCGCAACCGACCGGCGTATAAGCCAGCACGCCGTCGACCGAAACTGCGCCGGTGGTGGAAAACGCGCGGCCTTCAAGCGTATCGCCGGCGCTGAGGCTGATGGCGGCATTATTCGCGATCACCGTTCCTCTCATGAACGTGCCCGAAGCCATATTGACGGCGCCTTCCACTTTCCAGAATACGTTGCAGGCGAGTGCGCCGTTGCTCAGCCTGATTTTTGAGCCGGCGTTAGCGGACAAGGTCCCCTGTATTTGGAAAATGAATACGGCGTTGGAATCATTTTGCGCGTTCAGCGTCAGGTCGAGATTCAGCGTTGCCGCGCCGGAAATGGAATACACGCCGGGAACCAGCACCTGCCCGTTCCCCAATAAGGAGGCGGGAAAGAAGGTGGGTACGGCGGCGTTCAGCTGGTTGTACGCGAGCAGCAGGTCGGCGGAGCATTGCGCGCTGGCGCCGTCGTTGTCATGCATCACGCCGTTCACATTTCCGAAGGCCGTGCTCGAGCCGCTGTTCGTTCCTACGTTACCGGTCAGCTGTGAAATGCCGGTGTTGCTGACGGCTCCGTTCGAAGAGAAAAGAACGAAACCTGCCGCCGTTCCCAGCGAGGGAGCCTGCGCGAAAGCCGTTCCGCCCAGCCCTGCAAGCGCCAGTATGAAGAGTAATTTATTTTTCATTTGAATGGATTTTTAAAAGGGTGAACTCATTTACCTCGCAAAGGTGCGCCGGGAGGAAAGCGAATGCGTTACACAACTTGTTCTATATGTTACATCGTTCACACATTCTGATCCGCTAAAAAAAAACGTCATAAAAAAAACAACGCCTCTCCCCGATCGCGCTGCTGCAAAACAAGAAAGCGCCGCCGTGAAGCAACGCTCTTCTTTTTATGCCTTGAAAATATTTACTGGTTCGAGATCGAGCAGGCGCTCATGGTGACGGAACCGGTGTGCGACATGGCCCGCCCGCTGAGCGCAGCTCCCGTATCGAACGTGATGGATTGCATGGCCAGGATCGTTCCTTTGAAAACGGAAGCCGTTCCGAAGGTGGCCGAGCTGCCGACCTGCCAGAAGATGTTGGCCGCCTGCGCGCCGCCCTTGAGGATGACCCGGCGGCTTTGTGTGACGGAGAGCGAAGAGCCTACCTGTATGATGAAGATCGCATTCGCATTCCCCATCGCGTCGAAGGTGAGATCGCCGGATGAAAGGGACAGCGAGGAAAGCGACTTGTAAAGTCCCGGCGTAAGCGTCAGCCCGCCGATCTCGCCCGGCAGGATCGTCACGTCCGGGCTGCGACGGCCGGCGGCATCGTTGTACGCGGCAAGCAGGTCGAGCTTCGCCTGGCCGGCGACGGCATCATTGACGTATTTCGCGCCGAGCAGGACGCCGGGAGGAAATCCCGCTATCGAGGAGCCGGAGTTTTTCAAAGCGATATCGCCGTTGACCGTCGTGGCGCCGGTGCTCGTGACCGAAGAGCCTGCGAGAACAGCCAGCCCGGATGCGAGGCCGAGAGGCACGGCGGCCTGCGCGGTGGACTGAACAGGGATCACGAGCGGGAGGGCGGCATGGAAGTGATTGGCAGGAACAGGCGTTTCTTTTTTGCAGCCGGGGACGAAAGCAAGCGATGCGAGGGCAAGGGTTGCGAAGAATAATTGCGTTTTCATTTTGCGTGTATTAAATCTCCGCCGCTGGCGGAACAGATGTGAATAGCTTTCACTCTGTAAAGGTGCGGGTATTCGGGCCGGGAAGCGTTACACACTTCCGGGCAAGAGTTGCATGATTCACACTTTAAGAGGAATGGCGCGCAGATCAGGTCACTTCTTCGTACCCGCTCTTGATGCTGGTCGAAAGCGCTTTGAAACGAACGTTCGCTTTGATGGTGTTGCGCGCTCCCGCGGGAATAATAATGGATTGCCCGGTGTCCAGCAGGCAGGATGCGTCGTCGATCAGCACTTCCGCTTTCCCGTCGATGATCTGGATGAGCGTATCGAAGGGCGACACTTTCCCGACCAGGATCTCGCCGCAGTCAAATGCCATGAGGCTGACGTTGCCCGTGGTTTTCCGGATGAGCGTCTTGATCACCACCGCATGCGGCAGGTAATCCAGCAACTCGCCCACAACGAACGCAGCCGACTTTTCAACTCGAGAATTCTCCACGCGGGCTACAGTTAAAAAAATGATTTAAAATAAATAAAGAACCTCCGGCTAAATTACCTGCGGCAAGCTGCGCTTGAGAATGCCGATGATCTTGTTCATCCGGGCCTCTATGCGGCTCATCAGCTCTTTCTGCCTGCCGGCGCCGGGCGCCTGATCGTTGCCGTTATGGTGCTCGAATCCTTCCTTCAGCAGCACAGGCTGCACGTTCCATTCACGGGCTCCTGCCGGGTTCCCGGCGGTATTGTTTTGATGCGTGTCCATAAAATTTCAATGTTTAGCAAGTAAAACAAGGCGAATAAAAAAGACAGGTTTAAGCTCCTGTCTTTTCGCCCGATCGACAGGGAAGCTTAAATGGTTTCCGGCTGACCTTTTTTGATGATGCCGATCACTTCGCTGTGCTTCATGTTCAGCCTGGTCGCCATGCGGCCGAGCAGCTCATGCTCTTTCCCGGATTCGAATTCCAGGTCGGCGTCCGTCAGCTGCGTGAATTCTTCCTTCAGCAGCTTCGATTGCGCGTTCCAGTCGCCGCGGATCGCAAATTTTTCAGCGGGGTTCGGCTTATTCGTCTCGTTCGTGTTGTTCGCTTTGTTCGTGTCGCTCGTGTTGTTCGTGTCCATTAGTTCAAGTTTTAACAGTGAATAAATACTAACACGACAAAGGAGCGGATTTCCGGCCCTCAAAGCCTTACACATTTCCGGGTAAGTGTTATACAAATCACATGTTTTCCAGGTTGCCTTTTCGTTTTTGCTTCAGCTGCTTGTAAAAGCTCGGCGAAAGCCCCGTCACTTTCTTGAACTGGTTCGACAAATGCGAAACGCTGCTGTAGTGCAGCTTGTAGGAGATCTCCGTCAGCGTCAGCTCATCGTACAGCAGCAGCTCCTTTGCCCGTTCGATCTTGTGGATGATGATGAATTGCTGGATGGTGATGCCTTTCACTTCCGAGAACACGTTGGACAGGTACGTATAATCGTACCCCAGCTTTTCGCTGATGTAATCGGAGTAATTGGCTTTCGGCGGCTCGTCGCAATAATGGATCATCTCGGTGATCACGTTCTTTATTTTCTCGATCAGGATGCTTTTTTTGTTGTCCAGCAATTCCAGGCCCGAACGAAGCAGGTTGGCTTTCAGCTGCTCGCGCTGCTTTTCCGTAATGTCTTCCAGCACTTCCACCATGCCCAGGTCGACGAAGACATATTGCAGGCCGAGTTTTTTCAGTTCTTCCTTCACCATCATCTTGCAGCGAAGGCTGACCATGTATTTGATGTATAGCTTCATAATGCTCTTCTGACTAAAATGTTCAACGCTCCTGCGCCGGTCTGCTCAAAAGCGGGGATTCCACGCTGTTCTAAAACAGGAGGCCGGCGATTTTATTTTTAGCGGGGAAGGGAACAGGCTGGTGTGCCTGCCGGTTCAGCAGCGTGAACGGTCTGTTGCCTGCAAGATACCCTTTATTTGCGCCGGATTGCGCGGGAACTGTGCGCAGGCAGCGGTTATAAGCGCAACAAGGCTTGGGAATTGTGCTCCAAGCCTTGTTCTCCTATTCCGCGGTTCCGTAGGGATTCGAACCCCAAACCTCCTGATCCGTAGTCAGGTGCTCTATCCAGTTGAGCTACGGAACCGTAATAATGGGTGCAAAGATAGCACTTCTGAACGAATTGCAAATCCAGAAGGAAAAACTCGCCGCAGATTTCGCAGATTCATGCAGATTTTGATTCCGGGGCTGCGATTATATTTGCCTCACCTCATCAGCGTAGATGAAAAACCTCGCCCGGGCATTCCCTCTCTTCTGCCTGCTGCTGATCACGGCGGCGATGGAAAGCTGCGGCAGTTCGGGTAACAGCGAAGAGGCGGCCGCAGCAATTTCAGACACCGCGCAGCTGCTCCGCCGCCTCGACACCATCGTCGCGCAAATGAACAAGGCCGTGAGCCGGGAAGATCGCCTCACGGCCATCCGCTATTGCGAGGAAGGGCTGGCGCTCGAGATCCGGCTGCCCGAGGAGAAAAAAACGTACGGCGATCTGCACAGCCGCTTCGGCGAGCTGCTCTGGCAGGCGGGGCTGTACGATTATGCCGCCGAGCATTTCCGCAAGGCGATCGCGGGAAGCGAAAAAAAGAAGCCCGCCGACCACAGCGGCTTGTATAACAAGCAGGCCAGGCTGGCCGCGTTCTTCGTCGGCATGAAAAAAACGGACAGCGCGGCTTTCTATTACCGCAAAGCCATCGCCACCGCGCAGAAAGATCCCGATCCTTTATGGCTGGCTTCGGCCTACAACAATTACGCTTTCCAGCACGAAGCCGCAGCCCGCCTCGACTCGGCCGGTTTCTATTATACCCTCGCGGAGCGCTCGCTGAGGCTGAAAAACAAGGACGACTCTTCCCTGCTCGCCAGCATCCGCGACAACCAGGCGCACCTGCTGCTGCAGCGCAAAGCCTATGCGGAAGCGGATGAGGGCTACCGGCGAAATGAAAAATTATATCATCGCCTGCGCAGCCACAGCGGGCAGGTCAAATCGCTGCTCAACAGCGCAGAAGTGTACACGGCTGCAGGCAAGCACCTGCAAGCGCTGCAGCTGATCGACTCGGTGTACAATTCTTTCCAGGATGTTTTCTCCTCCGTCGCCTGGCAGCGCTTGCGTTACCTCAACATGCATTACCGGCAATTGAAAACGCTGGATCGCACCGGCGAGGCTTTGGCCGCGCTGCAGCAGCTCGAGCATTTTAAGGACAGCACCGCCGCGCAGCAGAAAACCCGCAACGCATCGCTGCTGAGCGTCGCCGCCTCGGGCGAGCTGGAACGGCGCCGCCGCGAAAATGAGATCCGCGAGCTGCGCCTGCAGAAAGCCATCGCGCAGTCGCGCCTGAATTGGATCATGGGCCTGGCCATCGGCTTTTTCAGCCTGCTCGCCATCGCTTTTCTCATCCTGCTTTTCCGGAAAAAAAGCAACGAGCAGACAGCCATGATCAGGCTCGCGGAAGCCGATCTGCGCACGAAGCAGCTCGAAGGCGAAAAGCTGCAGCACGAACTGGAATTGAAGAAGCGCGACCTCACCGACATGGTGCTGCTCAACCGGCAGAAAAAAGAGATCATGAGCGACCTGCTGCGCGACCTGCAGGAAGTGCTGCAATCGGAAGACAGCGAAAGCGCGCTGAAGCGCCTCGTGCACGAGCTCCGCGCGCGCAGCCAGACCACGGAATCGCTCGAGCTGATCGGCGAGAACATCGAGAGCGTGAACAAAGCCTTCTTCGATAAGCTCGAGGCGCAGTATCCCGACCTGAGCAAAGGCGAGCGCGCGCTCTGCGGCATGCTGCGCATGAACCTTTCCACGAAAGACATCGCGCAGCTGCGCAAGATCACGCCCGAATCGGTGAAGATGGCGAAGAAGCGCCTGCGGCGGAAGCTCGGGCTGCAGCCGGAATCGGATCTTTACCTCTGCATGCAAAAAATGTAAGCCCAGGCGTTTCCCGCCCGGGCTTACCGATCGCAAAATTTATTTTTCGAAGGGAATAACAGCCGCACCGTCGCCGGTGCAGCCGCCGTGCTGAAAAGCTCAGCGTCCCGCGTTCAACCGGCCCTTCTCCAGTTGACTGAGACGGCGCTCGATCTGCGCATGCTCGCTCTTCAGCTGGTTCAGCTCGTTCTCGGATTTCAGCAGGCGCCTGAACAATTCCTGCGTGGCGGAAATGTTCAGCATGGACAAGGCTTCGTAATCCACCGTGTGGAAATCGTTCACCTCGCGTCCGTACACGAACACTTTTCCTTCGTCGCTCAGCGCTACGCTGAACCCGTTCTCGTCCGCCGACAGCACGGGCGCCAGCTCGACGCGGTTCTCGAAGATCAGCCGCACCTTCTCCCCTGCCTTCAGCGAATTCTTCACCGCGATCCTTCCGCCGCTGATGGACGTAAGCGTGTAGATGTCGGGGATCACGTCGCACATCGTGTTGACGGCGTTCGGGTAAACGGCTTTCACTTCCTGCGCGATCACTTTTTTGTACGCGCGACCGCCTTTCTCGATCGTATCGATGAGCGTGTAATCGGTGATGCGCAATTGGAGCAGCGTATTCAGATCATGCGCGCCGTTGCTGCGTCCGTGGATGCGCTTGATGCGCGCGTCGGAGTACGCGTTGAATTCCGTTGCGGCGATGCGCGCGCTGGCGTAGATCGAATAGTTGTTCGCTCCCGTCGCAGTGCCGACGTTGCCGCTGCCGTTCAGGTAACCGAAGGTCAGCGTGTTGCTGGCGCTGCCGTTCACCACCAGCCTGGCCTGCGTGGGCGTGGACGTGCCGACGCCGAGGTTGCCGTTGATGTTCACGTAATCGCTGTTGAAATCGCCCCAGATGAGCGGGGCGGCCGTGTTGCTGTTGTCGATGTACAGCTTGTTGCTGCCCGCCTCGTTGTAGCCGGCGGAGAAGCCGATGAACACGTTGCCGCTTCCGAGGTTCTGGCTGCCCGCGTCGAAGCCGACGACGGTGTTGTTGTTGCCGGTGACGTTCATCAGGAGCGCCCCCCCGCCGAGCACTGTGTTGAACGTGCCCGTGGTCAGGCCCTGCAGGCAACCCGAGCCTACACCCGTATTGGAGCCCGTGGTCGCATACTGCAGCACGCTGTTGCCGATGGCCACGTTGTACGAGCCGGTCGTGTTGGAATACATGGCCTCGTAGCCCAGGACCGTGTTCCTGTTGCCGGTCGTGTTGTAGAGCAGGGCATGCTCGCCAACAGCGATATTCCGGTCGCCGGTCGTCGTGAAGCGCATCGCTTCGTAGCCCAGCGCCGTATTGCTGGCGGACGCATTCGCATTGCTGAGCGAGCGGACACCGATGGCCAGGTTTCCTTCACCGGCGACGTTATCTTCCAGCGAATTGCTGCCGATCGCGATGTTGCTGTTCGCCGTCGTGTTCAAGGTCAGCGTAGAAGTTCCGATGGCGATGTTCTGGTTGCCGCTCGTGTTTGAGCCGAGCGCGGAATTGCCGAGCGCCACGTTATAGTTTCCCGTGGTGTTCGCGTCCAGCGCGTCACTGCCCAGCACGCTGTTGTTGATGCCGGTGGTGTTCGCGTACATCGCACGATAGCCGACGGCCGTGTTGCTGGAAGCTGTGGTATTGGCTTGCAGCGCCCCGTCGCCGAGGGCGCTGTTGTTGCTCCCTGTCGTGGTAGCGTTCAACGCATTGTACCCGACGGCGGTGTTGCTGGAAGCCGTCGAGTTGGCGAGCGCCTGGCTGCCTACAGCGACGTTATTGTTGCCGGTCGTATTCAAGCCGAGCGTTCCGCTGCCCACCGCCACGTTATAGTTGCCGGTGGTGTTCGCGTCCAGCGCGTCCGAGCCGAGCACGGTGTTGTTGCTCCCGGTGGTGTTCATCCGCATGGCGCGGTAACCGACGCCGGTGTTGGCGGAAGCGGTGGTGCTGACCTGCAGCGCGCCGGAACCGACGGCGACATTCTGGTTGCCGGTCGTGTTCGTGCCGAGCGCGTTGGTGCCGAAAGCGGCATTGCTGTTGCCGGTCGTATTCTCGTCCAGCGTGTTGTCGCCCACGGCCGTATTGAAAAAACCGGTGGTATTCGCATTCAGGGCATTGTAGCCCACGGCCGTATTGTTGCTGCCCGTGTTGTTGAAGAGCGTACGTGCGCCCACCGCCGTGTTGTTGTTGCCGGCAACGCTGCTGGTCAGCGCATTGTGGCCCAGCGCTACGTTCTCGATGCCGGTGGTATTGGCATCCAGCGCTGCGTAGCCGACGGCCACGTTGTTGAACCCGGTCGTGTTCGCGCCGAGCGAGTTGCCGCCGACTGCCGTGTTGCTGCTGCCGGTCGTGTTCGCAGTCATCGTGTTGTAGCCGACCGCGGTGTTGTTGGAAGCGGTCGAGCTGAGCAGCGAGCTGTTGCCGACGGCCACGTTGTACGAGCCGGTCAGGTTGCTGCCGAGCGCGCCGCTGCCGATGGCGACGTTCTGTATGCCCGTCGTGTTCTGATCGAGCGCGTCGGAGCCGAACGCGTTGTTGAAGCTGCCGGTGGTATTGTCGTTTAGCACGTTGTGCCCGACCGCGGTGTTGTTGGAAGCCGTCGAGTTGTACAGCGCTCCGCCGCCGACCGCTACATTGTAGGAGGCGGTGGTCACGCTGCCCAGCGCACCGGAGCCGAGGGCGATGTTGCTGCCGCCGGTCGTGTTCGCGCCGAGCGCGTTGATGCCTACGGCCACGTTCTCGCTCCCGGTGGTCACACTCTGCAAAGCGTTGCTGCCGACGGCGGTGTTGTTGCGCGAAGCATAGTCGTCATTCAGTCCCGCGCCGGAGCCCAGGTACGTGGAGCCGCCCGTGTTCGTCACTTCGATCGTGCCTTTGCTCATCACGTAATGCTCGGTGCCGTTCAGCTCGAAGCGAATTTTATTCTCGTTCGGCGAAGCTTCGGTGCGCACGCGGGTGTTGCGGTCGGCGTCCTGGAGCAGCGAGAGCGTGTCGGCGCTGAGCGCGGCGAGGTTCACGGAGTTGCCGTTGCTGATGCTGAGCACGTCGCCGGCAAGGCTGAGCGTTTGCTGATCGTCGTCGGTGAGCACGATGTAGTTTCCGTTGGAGATCGCAATCGTGTCGTTGACATAACTCAGCGTTTGCGCGTCATCATCAGTAAGCACGATCGAATTTCCGTTGGTGATCGTGATCGTGTCGTTGACATAGCTCAGCGTTTGCCCGTCGTCGTCAGCGAGCACGATCGAGTTGCCGTTCGAGATGTAAATCGTATCGTTGGCGTAGCTCAGCGTCTGCGCATCGTCGTCGGTGAGCGCGACGGAATTTCCGCCGGAGATGGAGAGCGTGTCGTTGCTGAGGCTCAGCGCCTGCTGATCGTTGTCGTTCTCCACGTTCTTCGCGTTCAGCGCGTACGGCACGGAAACCAAACGGCTCGTGCCCATCGTAACGAAGCTGCTGCCGCCAGCGGGATCCATTTCCGTTTCGAGGAAATAGCTGTCCGTTCCCCAGCTGACGGCGGGAAGGCTGCCGCTCTGCACAGTACCTGCACCGACCTGGATGCTGAACAGGCCGAACTGGTTCGTGGTCACGGCATGCGTTTCCTGGTAAACGATCGTGCCGGACGAGCTGCCTTGACGGATGGAGAGGCGCAGGCTGATGGCCTGGCTGGGAAGCACGTTGCCGCTGCTTGCGCGGGCCACGCCCTGGTAGTTGAAAAGATCGGGACTTTGCGCCTGCGCCGCCAGCGATACCAGCAGGGCAAGCAGGAGGAATATGTTGCGAGTCATGAGTTGAAGCGTTAGAATGGGTTTTTAATTGGAACGGATCAGCTTGCAGGTTTTCAGCAGCTTGCCTGAAGCATCGGTGATGCGCACGAAGTACATGCCCGCCGGCAGCGCGCCGACCTCGATCGTCTCCGGGCTGCCGCCGCTGAGCTGCTGCTGCGTGAGCAATTTGCCCTGCGTATCGAACAGCAGCATGTTGAACATTCCTGCTGCGCCGAGGATGTTGATCGTGAAAAAGCTCGAGGCAGGATTCGGATAGATCTCCGTGGTGATGGCCGGCTCGAGGTTCAGCACCGAAGTGATCAGCAGATCGGGCTGATGGAAACCTTCGGTGATGATGTGCTGTCCGGATGAAGCGGTTGCGATCATCAGCTCGCCCAGGGTGTAGCTGAGCTGGCCGCCCGCGTTCGTGAAATGGTCGCCCGCCGTCGCGATGACGTCAGGGCCGATGGACTGCGACCGGGCCATAAAAGGCCAGACGCAGACGCAGAGGATCAGGATCTTTTTTTTCATGAGCAGAAGGGAATTTGGATTTATTCATGAACGGTGAATCGATCGATGGGCCGAAAATATCTTCCGGGGTCGCCGAACTCCTAATCCGAGGGGGGAACAAAAAGGGGACTGTTTGTCTCCGGGTATTTTACCTTTTGGAAATCAGTGATTTAAATTTAAATCCGTCCACAAAGGCAAGGGTACCCTGAAGCCGAAAAAACAGGATAATTAAACGTGCAGGAAGAATTTTTTCACCTCGGCTCGCCATCAAAAAAGAAAATATCCGGCCACCTCTTTATAAAAAAGAGCTCAGCCGGTCAGCCCCGCAGCACCTCCAGCACCCGCATGATCTGCACCGCCTCCCCCGCCTCCCGCACCGGCGGAAGTCCCGGCAGGCTGCTTCGTATTTCATTCAACATCCCGGTATCGAACGCCGGTCCGCCGCCCGCCCGCTCCATCGTCCACAGCAAAGCGATCGCCGTTTTCAGGCTCGACGCTTTTACGCGCAGCGTGTGCGGGGAATGTCGCCCGGGATGCAGGTGCACGTACCGCGGCTCGCCCGCATGGCCCAGGCGCAGCACCCACTGCGAGCCGTCGCTCAATTCCAGCGTGCGGAAACCTTCGGACTGCAGGAAATCCGCATACGTTTCATGTTCCTGCACGCCGCGCGCTTCGAGAAAATTCCAAACTTCTTCGAAAAGCTGCTCCGGCGAAAGCGCACCATGATAAAGATCCATCAGCGAGTGGCCGATCTTCGGCAATCCTTCTTTCAAGCGCTCCGGCGTATCGCAGGCGCGCGTGAAGGCGGCGATGGCGGAAGCGTGGTGCTTGAGGAGATTCAGCTGAAGGGGAAGCACGAGGCAAAGATCGTGGTTTTTGAGATCGCAGTCCGGTTGCGGGAAGGCCCGCGCGCAGGCACACGCATTTGCACGCACTCACATTCCCCGTACATTTGTACCTACATGAAAACACTGTACAGCTACTACTCCAGGCATTGGCTGATGACGACATTCGCGCTGATCCTTTCGGCGGTCAGCATCGTTTTTTCCATGCTCGATCCCCATCTCTACAACCTGCTCATCGACGAGTACCTCACGAAAATTCCCGGGCATACTTCCGACACTTTTTTCCGCGGCGTGACGCTGCTGCTGCTCGGCGTGGTCGGCGTGGCGATGATCTCGCGCATTGCGAAGAACATCCAGGATTACATGGTGAACGTGATCGTGCAGAAAGTGGGCGCGGCGATCTACAAAGACGGCATCCGCCACACGATGGAATTGCCGTACCAGGATTTCGAGGACAAGCGCAGCGGCGAAACGCTGGGCATCCTGCAGAAAGTGCGCAGCGATACAGAACGTTTTACGCAATCGTTCATCGGCGTCGTTTTCTCCACCTTGGTTTCCGTGATCTTCGTCACCATTTACTCCTGGAGCATTTACTGGCTCATCGCACCGATCTTCCTGGTGACGCTGCCCATCATCAGCATCATCAGCCTGGTGCTGAGCAAGCGCATCAAGGAAATCCAGAAAACGATCGTGAAGGAGACCACGGCGCTGGCGGGCTCCACGACAGAATCGCTGCGCAACATCGAGCTGATCAAAGGTCTCGGGTTGAGCGAGCAGGAGATCGGCCGGCTCAACGGCATTACCGGGCGCATCCTCGAGCTGGAGTTGCAGAAGGTGAAGCGCGTGCGCACGCTCGCTTTCATCCA
>Ga0196978_1000832_pt1 | contig 14887 bp, 15 predicted proteins | sample S3v_2013CmetaG_FD_155491 | JGI IMG/M metagenome (GOLD analysis project Ga0196978, IMG submission 155491) | Soil microbial communities from Anza Borrego desert, Southern California, United States - S3+v_20-13C | ecosystem: Environmental > Terrestrial > Soil > Desert | place: USA: California... | reverse complement strand
CGAGGAAATCGGCATCGATCCATCACACGTGCAGGTGATCGGCAGCCTCGACGACGTCTATACGATGGCGACCCAGTACGTGATCACGCCGTGGGTGGGCCTGCTGCCCGAGAACTACCAGTTCGTCGCCAATCCCTCGGAGGTCGCCGACGTATTCCACGTGCCGCTGCGCGCGCTGCGCGATCCGCGCCATCACGCGCAGCAGGTACGGCAATGGGGCGGGAACGACTACGACATCTCGGTGATCACTGCCGGCAGACACGAGATCTGGGGAGCCACGCATTCGATCACGATGAACTTCCTCGAACGGATCGAGGAGATCGAGCACCGCATGCAGAGGTCGGCCGGCGCGACATAGCGCGGCCGCGATGGCTGGCGTCAGAATTCGACGACCATGCCGTCGGATGCGCGGTCGAAGCGGAATTCTTTCGCGGCGCGCACGTCCTCGCCGAGATGGGTCAGCAGCAGCCGCTTGCACCCGAGCTCGTCGCGGTGGGCGAGCAGGTCGGTGTAGGCCGTGTGCATCGGCGTGGCGGGCTCGAGCGTGCAGCACTCGCACAGGAACAGGTCCACGCCCTGGCTGCGCTCGACGAACTCCTCGGTCCACGCCGAATCCCCCGAGAACAGCACGCGGCCTTCGGGCGACTCCAGGCTGTAGCCGAGAGCGACCGGATCGGCGTTGTGCGGGACCTTGAACGATTCGATCCGGAATCCCGCGACTTCGGCACGCGAGCCGGGACGCATCTCGCAGACCTTGATCTCGAAGGGCAGCTCGAAGGACTGAAGCTCGCGGTAGTAGCCGGCGTACAGGGCCAGGCTGCGGGTCAGGACCGTGGGCGGGCCGACCAGGGTCAGCGGCCGCGTACGCGGATTCTCGAAAAGATACTCGAGGAACAGGAAGGGAATGCCGCCAAAATGGTCGCCGTGCAGGTGGGAGACGACCACGGCGTCGATCTCGCCGGTGGGAATCTTGTTGCGCTTCAGACCGGCCAGCACCGACGGTCCGCATTCGAGCACGATCTTGCCGCCGGCATGCTCGAGGACATTGCAGCTATGGAGGTAGCCGGCGGCGCAGAACGCGTCCCCCGAGCCAAGCACGGTAAGCTTCACTACTCGCCAGGGTACGGGGTGGTAAGACCGCAAGTCAAGGCGGGGGTCGAACACGGGCAGGTTTGCAAACGGCAGCCTCCGCACGGACTTGTACGAAGTGGTGCTGGAGCTGAGGATCGAGTCGCTGGCGTTCGGCGGAGCCGGCGTCGCGCGCAGCGATGGGCGCGTCGTGTTCGTGGACGGAACCGTTCCCGGCGATCGCATACGAGCCCAGGTGATGGCGGACCAGGGCAGCTACCTGCAGGCGCGCGTCCTGGATCTTCTCGAGCCCGGAACCGCCCGGATCGCGCCGCCGTGTCCCATCGTTGCCGATTGCGGAGGCTGTCCCTGGCAGCAGGTCGACTATCCGACCCAGCTCGCGGCCAAGAAAAAAGCCGTCATCGACGCGCTGACGCGAATCGGCCGTGTTTCCGAGCCTCCCGTTGCCGACGTCGCGCCGTCCCCTCGCACGTTCGGATACCGGAACCGGCTCAGCCTGCGCTTCCAGGACGGCCGCATCGGCTTCTACCAGGCACGCACCAACCGCCTGATTCCCGTTCCTGACTGCCTGCTGGCCGAGGAGCCGCTTCGCGCGGCGCTGCCGCGGATCGAGGCATTCGTCGCGTCGCTGACGACCCGCGTCATGCGCGTGGAGATCGCCACGCGCGGTCGCCTTCCGGGCCTGGTCGTCGCGATTCAGAGCGCCGGCCGCCTTCGCCATGGCGACACGCACGGAGCCCGCGAGTTCGTCGAAGACCGCTCCAGCCCGGTGCGAGGAATCGTCATGCAGGGCCGCGGCTGGCGGCGGCAGTGGGGCGATCTTCGGCGCGTGTTCGAGGTTGCCGAAGGCATCGAGATCGAGCTGCCGGGAGCTTCGTTCGGTCAGGTCAATACCGAGGGAAACCTGCTTCTGGTGCGCAAAACCGTCGAAGCGGCGCTTCCGGGGCGCGGTCAGGACGTGGTGGAGCTGTACGCGGGCGCCGGCAATTTTTCGCTCGCGCTGGCGCGCCGCGCCGGTCGCCTGGTGGCAGTGGACGAAGACCAGAACGCTATCGATGCCGGCCGCCGCTCCGCGCACGCTGCCGGTATTGCCAATGTACGTTTCGTGGCTGCGCGCGCGCTCGAGTACCTGGAGCGCTCGGCAGCACGTCCCGACGTGCTCGTGGTCGATCCACCACGCAGCGGTCTCGGTGACGCAGCCGCGTCGACGGCGCGGCTCCACGCACCGCGATGGGTCTACGTATCGTGCAATCCTACCACGCTGGCACGTGACGTGCGGATTGCGGTCGAGCACGGTTATCGCCTGACCGAGGCGTCGCCGATCGACATGTTTCCGCACACTTTCCACGTCGAAACCGTGTGCACCTTAGAGTTGACATGAGCCGGACCCGCTCTTACGCTCGGCCTCGGACGCACCGGGAGACCGGCACATGAAGAAAAAGACGCCAGCAGCAAAATCCACCGCTCCGCGCACTAAGATCACCATCATTCCGGGCAAAGGCGTCTCCCAGGCGATCAACTACCTGCTCGAAGATCGCGACGAGCTCGAGTGGCTCGTGGCGGTGGGCCGCAACAAGGACGGGGAGATCTTCTTCTACGACACCGGCGGCGACATCATCGAGGATCTCGGCACCCTCGAGTACCTGAAGGCCCGCATCGCGCGGGCGCATTTCGGCGAAGACGTCGAGTAGCTACGCCGCGTGCTGTAGGTAGCCAACCTCCATGCAGCCGGACGTCTTTTTGATAGCCGCTGCCGAAGGCCGCACCCCCTAACGGCAGAAGCCTGTCCACCATGGTGGCCCAGATGCTCGACTGTTTTGGAGGCGCTCGCGCTTCCTCGCATCGCGATTCGAGGGTAGCCGCCGGCGCTCCGAGCGGTAACTGTCGACTTCGATTTAGCTAGCTGAGCAATGCTTATGCCTGCACATTCGACGCAATTCGATGGAGAACAGAATCAGGAGGCGCGAGGATAGCGTTGCGTAGTAACTCGACGCCCCGGCCAAGGTCCTCCTCTTGCCGCGCCAGTACCCACCCACAGAAAGTGCGTTCACCGGTGTGCCCAAGGCCGGTAAAGAATCCGTACATCAGGTTTCCAAGCGGGTTGACGAGTAGAATCACGCTACCTCGTGCGTGCGCACCGTCCCTAAGCGATCGCCAACTACCGATGAGATAGCCATCTTCTGCGACTTCAGCGTCTACACCATAGTCGTCGCCCATTGGGTTCTTCCGATTGCGCATGCGGATCTTACCCAACCGCATTGCAATCTCGATCTCCTCGCCAACGGTTTCCATTTCATCTCTAAAATCAGGCCGATAGATAGAATGCCAAACTCCCATCAAGGCTAATCGTTTACGACTTTGAAGATACCCACGAAACCAAATAACCGCCCACGCGATCAGTTCTCCGAGAAGAGCACCAGCGACCAAGTATGCTATCTGCGATGCCATCTACGCACTCTGAAAGAACCGCGGTGCGTCCAGCCGCAGGTCTAAAATAAAGGCACGCAAACTATCCACCTCGCCGTTTGCGGCTTCACCAATGCATTGTCGTTGCAAAACGGAGTGGCAACGCCAGTGAAATTCTTTTATCTCCGACATCGTCATGCCTTTTCCTTGCAGGTATGGCACCGCCCAGAAACTAAAGCTCTGCTGCGGACACCACCACGCGCTCGTAACACTAGAGAAAGCACGGTCAACAGCGTCACATGCCTCGTCAATGCACATTGTTGCGTGTTTCCAACTGTAGCCGGTGCCCTCAATGCCATACTTGGGCGCGCTGTTCCCAATTGGTGCGCGAGGGTTGTACCACCACGGCTCCATACGAAACAGATCCGGCGCGGCCTCGTTAATGAACTCGATCGTCTTATCGATGCTTTGCGACGTCTCCCCAGGAAAGCCCGCAATGAACGATGCGAACGTGAGTATGTCTCTCTGCTTCAGCGCATGAATTCCGTGGCGGTACTTTTCAGCCGAGGCCACCTTGTCCATATTTCGAAGAATCGCGTCATCACCCGATTCGATGCCTAGGAATACGCCGCCACAACCGCTGCGCTGCATCAGGTCGAACACCGTCTCATCTGCCACAGACGAACATCGAAAATAAGAGAACCACCGCACCGGCAACTTCGCATCGGCGAGAAGCTTGCAGACCTCACGAAAGCGTCGCTCAGGTACGTTGAAGGTATCGTCGATGAAAATTACGTTTTGTACCCCAAGGTCCGCAAGTTGCCGCACTTCATTGAAAACATCTTGGGGGCTGACAAGCGCCAGCTGCCCGGCACGCGTTGGATAGTCGCAGAACGCACACGAGTAGGCGCAACTTCGCGCTGTCCGGGTTTGAATACTGCGGCCGAGGAAACCGACATCGGGATCAGACCAATTTATGATCGCATCCGACATGGCGTTATTTTCTTTCTCGACCCAAGTGAATCGCCAGACGCCGCCCTCGCGGTAGAGTAGGTTGGGAACGCCGCTTACGCTGGTGCCCGTCCGTAGATGGTGCAGCAGCGCAGCAAGCGAAGATTCACCCTGCGACTCATCAATCAGAAAGTCGATGTCGAGAGCGCTGAGGACTGTTTCCCGCACCCCCGGGTCCATTTCCGCGATATGCTGCACAAGGGGTCCGCCTACAACGATCTTCGTCGTCGGGCTGTGCTCGCGAGTGAAGGCGACAATCTCGTCGATCGGGGCCGTGTGCTCATAAAACGTAGTGGTGATGGCCAGCAGCACGGGACGGTGTTGCAAGAGTTCCGCAAGCAATGGACGCTCGGCGTTGTAGAAGCCAACACCTGCGACGGAAAAACCCCGGCGCCGCAGGAAGTTCCCCAGGTATGCGGTTGCCAGGTTGGGGACCTCACAGACGTGGTAAAAGGGCTTGGCCGAAACCCTACCCTCTTTAGAACCGGCGAAACACAGATCGTTGATAACGTCCATGTACGTCAAGGCTCGACCGCCAAGACAAAGGTGGTCGCGCGCGAATATCCGAGCCTCTGGTGACCGTCCACCTGAGTCGAGCAGTACGCGAAATTTAGTCTCTGTGTCGTCGTTGTAACCAACAACAATGCAATCCAGGTCACGTTTCATGTTCAAACCTTCGCGCCCCATGGCACTCAGCGCCGAAACGAACCCCACCCTCTACAAATAACAACCTCCCTACTGGCCGAGCGGCACTTGGGTTCATACATCGCACGCCTGCATTGCACCACGACTTTTTACACCAGCGCGCTGGGTAATTGCCGCAGCGAACAGCGGAGGGAGGGATTCAGCACCGTGTCTCGTCTCCGGCCATCGAGAGACTCCTGCGCTGCTAGTTTCTCGATGGCGTGCTGCACCGCGACGCTTGTGGAGACGAGAAATTGTCAGCAACGAGCCTCCACCTCTGCCAAAAAACGTGCAACCAATTTCGGCGTTTGATTGACGCGTTGCCCGGGGAACGTCCACGAGCATGTGACGAACTCCTCAAATCGCGTACGAGATATGCTGGGGTGCAGTAGCGCGCTGCGACGTTTTCGCGCGCGTTGAGGGGCAAGGTGGTCAAATTAAACGTTTGTCTTTCCGTTGCCGATCGCTTCGCGAAAGAGCGGCTGGAGCAGTACCAAATCGCGAGTCATAGACTGCTTACCGCATCGCCAACGCGTCGTGCTCTTTCCGGGCGGCCGTCGCGGTGGATGTTGAGACCGGTCGGTTCCCCGGTCGCCGCGCACGACGGGAGCCGGACCAACGACGGCGGCCTCTGGCCCGTCGCTATTGCAGTTCGTGGAAAACCAGCCCCGTCAGCAGCTTCGGGTAGAAGTAGGTCGACTTGTGCGGCATGAGCTCGCCGGCTCGGCAGACGGCGGCCATCTGTTCGGGCCGCGTGGCGTTCATCAGGAACGCGCCTTCGAGGCCGCCGCTGATGACGCGCTCGATCAATGCGCGGCCGTCGATCGAGTACGCGATCTTGGCGTCCCTCCCCCCGGCCGCAGCCAGCGCACTGCCGAGAATGTCCTCGTGCAACACCTTGACGTCGAGCTCTTCGAGCGGCGAGGGTGCACCGCGGCTGACGCCCTTGGTGGCCAGCAGCAGGTGCGGCAGGCCGCGCAGCGCAATTCCGAATGCATGCGTCCTGGTATCGGCCGTAGCCAGCGCCGCAAGAAGCTGCTCGGTGCCGGCGGCGCTGCGCTCGAACCGCTGCAGGCGGAAGTGCGTGGACAGAGCACGCCAGAACGCGTCCGGATCGGCGCCGCCCGAATCGACCAGCTCCCGGTGCGTCGGCAGGATCACCATGCCCGGGTCTTCGAACGTTGCCAGGAACGCGAGCACGTGCGCGGCCGGCGCTTCGTCGTCGCCGGGCGCATCGTCGCCGGCAGGCGGCTCCTGACCGCCGGTGATCTCATGGTAGTAGTTGAGCGCGGTCTCGTAGCGATGGTGTCCGTCGGCGATGAAGAGGGCCTGTCCCGACACCGCCGCACGAATGGCTTCGATGTTGCCGGCATCGCGAACCGCCCACAGGCGGTGGCGATTGCCCTGGTGCATGACGTCGATGTCGGGAGCGCTGTCCCAGCCGCCGTCGGGCTGAGGCACGAAGCCCGGCCGCGAGTACACGCAGAAGATCGGACTGAGGTTGGCCTTGACGCGCTTGGTCAGCTCGAGGCGGTCGCGCTTGTGGTGAGCGAAGGTGTTCTCGTGGCGCAACACCACGCCGGTCTTGTAAGGCTCGAGCGCCAGCGCCCCGAGCACGCCGATGCGGCGGCGCGGTCCGCCCGCCTCGAAATCCTGCACGTACAGATAGAAGGACGGCGCGTGGTCGCGCTGCAGGATGCCGCTGCCGCTCCACTGCCGGTACTGACGCGCAGCCTCGTCGTGTCCGTCCTTGTTCAGGATCAGGCGCGTGCAGTTGTAGGGGCTGGCATCGTAGAGAGCGTCGCGCTCGCTCGGACTGATCACGTCGTAGGGTGGTGCGACGACACGGTCGAGCGCGCCGATGCGCGAAGGCTCGTAACGCACGCCGCGAAAGGGACGGAATCTAGCCAAGGCAATCCTCCGAAAAGGGCACGACGGCGGCCAGGTCGGCCATATCGATCGCGCCGGCGCGGCGCAGATACGCACGCGAACCCAAAAACTCAACTACCGTCGAGACGCTGCTGTCGCGTCGCGCTCCCCCGTCCAGGAAGGCACCGATACCCTTTGGAAAAGACCGTCGCGCATCCTCGACGGTGCGCGCAGGCGCCTGGCCCGAAACGTTCGCCGATGTCGACGTCAGCGGCCCGCCGAAGCAGCGCACGAGCGAGGAAGCCATCGGATCGCTGCTGCAGCGCAGCCCCACACCTCCGCCGGGTCCTACCAGTGCCTCGGCCACGCTGGCGGCAGCAGGCAGCACGATGGTGAGCGGGCCGGGCCAGAATCGCCGTGCCAGCGCATGCGCACCGAACGGCACGGCCTCGGCCAGAAGGCTGGCTGCCGATGCCAGATCTTCGACGAGCAGCGAGATACCGCGTCCGCCTTCGCGGCCCTTCAACTCGAGCAGCCGCTCGATGGCACCAGCATCGGCGGCATCGGCACCGATGCCGTAGACGGTCTCGGTGGGATAGACGACCAGAGCGCCGCTTCGCAGCACACGAGCCGCATCCGCTGGCGAAGTGGTGACGAGGTCCAGCTAGCTTCCCTCGGGAAAGCGGCGGACCAGACCCTGCACCGCGTCCGCCATCTTCTTCTTACGCTCGGCAAGCGCGCGCGCCAGACGCGCATCGGACAGTGACAGGATCTGCGCCGCCAGAAGCGCGGCGTTGCGGGCGCCGGCGCTGCCGATGGCCAGTGTGCCCACCGGCACACCGGCAGGCATCTGCACCGTCGACAGCAGCGAGTCCATTCCGCGCAGCGATCCCGAATCCAGCGGCACTCCCAGCACCGGCAGCGTCGTGCAGCCCGCCACCGCGCCGGCAAGATGCGCGGCCAGTCCCGCTCCCACGATCAGTACCTGCAGGCCGCGCTCACGGGCGGTCGTGGCGTATTCGAACGTCTTCTGCGGCGATCGATGCGCGGACGTGACCACGACCTCGTGCGCGATGCCCAGCTCTTCGAGGATCTTGGCGCCTTCGCCCATCACTTCCAGATCGCTGGCGCTGCCCATCAGGATTCCGACCAGTGGCCTTGCCGCGCCACGTCTGGATGCCGGTTTGGCACCCGACGCCTTTGCCGCCGGCCCGCCCTTGCGCTTGCTCGTGCTCATGAAGCTCCCTTTTTCTCGCCGCGTTCCCGCTGCAGGGCGCGCCAGGCGATGTCGCGGCGATAATGCGCGCCCTTCCAGTGAATCTTGGATGCCGCCGCGTAGGCGCGCTCGGTCGCCTCGGCAGCGGTGGTTCCGACCGCGCATACTCCGAGCACGCGCCCACCGGCGGTGCTCCAGCGTCCCTGATTGTCGCATCGCGTGCCGCCGTGGAAGACCTGGACGCCCGGCATGCGGCGGGCTTCGTCGACGCCGTCGATCGCGTCACCGCTTCGGACCTTGCCCGGATAGCCTTCGGCCGCCATCACGATGCATGCCGACGTGCCCGGCTCCCACTGCGGCCGCACGTGCCCCAGACGCCCGTCGATGGCGGCGCCGGCCAGCTCGACCAGGCCCGAGCGCAGACGCATCATGATGGCCTGACACTCCGGGTCGCCGAAGCGCACGTTGTACTCGAGTACCTTGGGACCGTCACTGGTCACCATGATCCCGGCGTACAGGACGCCGCGGTAATCGATCCCGGCGCGCCGCAGCGCTGCCACCGTCGGCTCGATGATGGTCGCCATGATGCGCTCGTGCATATCCGGCGTGACCACCGGCGCCGGCGAGTAGGCTCCCATGCCGCCGGTGTTGGGTCCCCGGTCGCCGTCGAGCACGGTCTTGTGATCCTGCGAGGTGACCAGCGGCAGCGCCGTGCGCCCGTCGGTGATGGCCATGAAGGAGGCTTCCTCCCCCTGCATGAATTCCTCGACGACGATGCGGCGCCCGGCCTCACCGAACGAGCCGGCAACGAGCATGTCGGCGATGGCAGCGTCGGCCTCTTCGGCACTGGCGCAGATCACCACGCCCTTGCCGGCGGCCAGACCGTCGGCCTTGACGACGACCGGAAAGCCGAGGTCGCGCGCAAAGCGCGAGGCCTCGCCGGCTTGTGACTCGCCGAACTCGCCGTAGGCGGCGGTGGGGATGCCGGCATCGATCAGCAGCCGCTTGGTGAATGCCTTGGATGCTTCGAGCTGGGCGCCTTCGCGGTCCGGTCCGAAAATGCGCAGTCCGCGCGCGCGAAACTGATCGACGATGCCGGCAGCCAGCGGCGCCTCCGGCCCCACGATGGTCAGCCCAATCGACTCTCGCGCGGCAAAATCAGCCAGACCCTGCAGGTCCATCGCCTCGATGGAAACGCGCTCGGCGACCTCGGTCATCGCTTCGGAGCCGGGTGCCACGTAGACGCGCGTTGCCGCGGGATCGTTCGCGAGCTTCCAAGCCAGGGCGTGCTCGCGCCCGCCGCTTCCCACAACCAGTACCTTCATGAAGCTCTCAGTGCCGGAAGTGGCGCACGCCCGTCAGCACCATGGCCATGTCGTGCTCGTCGGCAGCAGCGACGACTTCGGCGTCGCGCAGGCTGCCGCCGGGCTGGATGACGGCGCGTGCGCCGGCTGCCGCGCACACATCGAGACCGTCGCGAAATGGAAAGAACGCATCCGATGCCACCACGCACCCTTCCAGGGTCAGTCCGTGCTCGCGCGCACGTGCCACGGCAAGGCGCGCCGAGTCGACGCGGCTCATCTGTCCGGCGCCCACGCCGACCACGTGGTCTTCGTGCGCGAGCACGATGGTGTTGGACTTGGCGTGCTTGCAGACCTTCCAGGCGAAATCGAGAGCGCGCAGCTCCGCATCCGAAGGCGCGCGGCGTGTGGCCACCTTGCACTGCGCGGCGACCGACGGTTCGAGATCGCGGGTCTGCACCAGCAGCCCGCCCAGGACGCGCTTCATGTCGAGGGAGGACTGGCCGCCGGGCGTGCGTGCATCCACGGCCAGCAGTCGAACGCCCGCCAGCTTCTTGCTCGAGGCATAGAGCTCGAGGACCTCGGCGCTGAACGAGGGCGCCAGGATGATCTCGAGAAAAACGTCCTTCATCGCCTCGGCCGTGGCCAGGTCCACCGGGCGGTTGAAGCCGACGATACCGCCGAAGATCGAGACGGGATCACAGCGCCGCGCCTTCTCGAAGGCCTCGCGCGCACTGCCCGCCACCGCCACGCCGCACGGGTTGGTGTGCTTGATGGCGACACACACCGGCTCCTCGAACTCCATGACCAGCTGGAGCGCCGCGTCGGCATCGACGATGTTGTTGTAGGAGAGTTCTTTGCCCGCCAGTACGCGCGCCTCGGCCACCGAGGGGCCTTCGATGTACGGCGCGCGGTAGAACGCCGCGCGCTGATGCGGATTCTCCCCGTAGCGAAGACCTTGCACCAGGCGCCACTGGTGGTGCAGCGTCTCGCCGAACTCGGCCAGCTCGCCAGCGCCATCGGCGCGAGCCTGACGGCCGAGCCAGTCGGCGATCATGCCGTCGTAGGCAGCCGTGGCCGCGTACGCCTTGCGCGCCAGCCGCCTGCGCGTGGCGATGGAAACCTCACTGTCGCGCTGCAATTCCTCTATCACCGGCGCGTAGTCGGCAGGATCGACGAGGACGGCGACGTCGGCGTGATTCTTGGCTGCCGAACGCACCATCGAAGGTCCGCCGATGTCGATGTTCTCGATGGCCTCTTCGTAGCTGCAGCCGCGCGCCGTGACGGCGGCGAAGGGATAGAGGTTGACGCAGACCAGGTCGATGGCCTCGATGCCCTGCTCCTGCATCTGGCGAACGTGGGAGGGATCGTCGCGTCGGGCCAGGATGCCCCCGTGGATGCGTGGGTGGAGCGTCTTGACGCGGCCGTCCATGATCTCGGGCGAGCCGGTGTGCTCGCTGACGTCGACCACGCCGATGCCGGCCTGCCGGAGCGCGGCAGCGGTGCCTCCGGTCGACAGGATCTTGACGCCAAGCTCCGCGAGCGCGGCGGCGAAGTCGACGAGCCCCGTCTTGTCGCTGACGCTGAGCAGCGCCGTCTTGATCATCGAACTCCCCGTCTCACTGCGATCGTTCCTCGAACACCCGCTCGACCCGTTTCCCTACGCGCGCGACCAGCTCGTAGCCGATGGTTCCGGCGCGCTCGGCCATCTCCTCCACGCTCGGCGTGGTGCCCCACATCGTGACGCGATCGCCGACGGCGACCCCGTCGATGCCGCTGACGTCAATCATCGTATGGTCCATGCAGACCCTTCCAATGACGGGAGCCAGCCTGTCCGCCACGCCGACCATCCCGCGGTTGCTGAGATGGCGCGGGTAGCCGTCTGCGTAACCGCAGCGCACCGTCGCGACCCTGGTCGGCGCCGTGGTGCGGTAGGTGTGGCCGTAGCTGATGCCTTCGCCGGCATCGACGTCGGCGACCCGCACGATCGCCGCTTCCAGCGTCATCACCGGCGTCAGACTGGCGCGGTCGCGCAGGCCGGCATCGGGATAGATACCGTAGAGCATGATCCCGGGCCGTACCATGTCCAGGTGTGCTTCCTTTCGGGTCAGGATCGCAGCGCTGTTGGCCATGTGCCGCTGCAGCGCGAAACCCCTGGCGCGCAGGGCCTGATCGACTTCGAGCAGGCGCTCGAGCTGGCCGAACGTCACCTCGCCGGTGACCGACTCGGCCTGCGCGAAATGCGAGCACAACGCGACCGGCGCGGCGCCCGCAACGCGCGAGGCCGCTTCCACGAACGCGACGGCATCGGCCGGCGCCACGCCGAGCCGGTGCATGCCGGTATCGAGCTTGATGTGAATGGGAACGACCGTGCCCGCCGCACGGGCCGCGGCGCCCAGCGCCTCGACGACCGAGATCTCCTGCGTGGCCACCTCGGCGCCGGCAGCCACCGCGGCCGCGGCATCCTGCGCAAGGATGCCGCCGAAGATCACCACGCGCGCATCGGGCGCGATCGAATGGATGACAGGCGCAATTTGCGCGCCCTCGGCTATCGTGACCACGCCGAAGTTGCGGCAGCCCGCGGCCAGCAATGCCTCGGCGCATCCGACCGCGCCGTGTCCGTACGCGTCCGACTTGATCATGGCCAGAACGGGCACGGCGCAGCCGACCAGACGTCCGACCTCGCCGAAGTTGCGTGTCAGCGCGGCGGGATCGATGCGGGCGACAGGAAGACTGGAGAGCGCCGCTCGTGCGGCCATCGCGCGCTGATAGCAATGCAACGGAAGGTTGTAAAACCGCGATTGTCTCGCTAATCCGGCATCATGCGCGTTCAGATCAACGGCGAGGAGAGCGACGTCGACGCGGGTGCGACCATCGCCGATCTGGTTGCGCGTCTGGGCCTGGGCGGGCGACGCGTGGCCGTCGAGCTCAATCGCGACGTGGTTTCGGCCGATGCTTGGAGCACGACCTCCCTCCGCAGCGGCGACGTGCTCGAGATCGTCCACTTCGTGGGCGGAGGCTGACGTGGTCGCCGATACATTCGAGCTCGCCGGCGTCCAATACCGTTCCCGGCTGATCGTGGGCACCGGCAAGTACGCCGATTTCGAGCAGACGCGCCTGGCCGTGGAGGCCTCGGGCGCCGAGATCGTGACGGTGGCAGTGCGGCGGGTGAACATCACCGATGCCGGCAAGCCTAACCTGCTCGACCACCTGGACCTGAAGAAGTTGACCATCCTGCCCAACACGGCCGGCTGCTACACGGCCGAGGATGCCGTTCGCACCTGCCGGCTGGCACGCGAGGCGGGCGTTGGCAAGCTGGTCAAGCTCGAGGTGATCGGCGACGAGAAGACGCTCTTCCCTGACGTGCCGGCGACGCTGGAGGCGGCGCGCCAGCTGGTAGCCGACGGCTTCGACGTGCTCCCGTACGTCACCGACGACCCGGTGGCCTGTCGCAAGCTCGAGGACATGGGTTGCAAGGCCGTGATGCCGCTGGCCGCGCCCATCGGGTCGGGACTCGGCATCCGCAATCCGTACAACATTCGCATCATCGTCGAGCAGAGCAGCGTCCCGGTCATCGTCGATGCCGGCGTGGGAACGGCCTCCGATGCAGCGCTGGCGCTGGAGCTGGGCTGCGATGCCGTGCTCATGAACACGGCCATCGCCGGCGCCAAGGACCCTCTGCTGATGGCCATGGCAATGAAGCTCGGTGTGGAGGCTGGCCGCGCCGCATATCGGGCCGGTCGAATCGCCAAGCGCCTCCATGCCAGCGCCTCCTCTCCCATCACCGATCTGATCGGCTGAGCGCCGTGGCCGTGCGGCAGCCGCTGCCCCATCCGCCGCTGATGCTCATCACCGGCGACGTCGCCGGCGGCGCCGATCTGACCAAGCGATGCCTGCAGGCCATCGAGGGCGGCATCCGCTGGATCCAGATTCGCGCCGTCCAGGGCAGCGGCGATTCGCTGCCTGCACGGATCGTCTGCGAGACGGCGCAGCGGCTTCTTCAGAACCCGGAGGTGACGGTGGTGATCAACGACCGGCTCGATACGGCGCTGGCCGTCGGTTCGGGACTGCACCTTCGCGCCGATGGCATCGAGACGGCGCAGGTAAGGCGGCTGATCCCAAACGGGCGCCTGCTCGGACGCTCGGTGCACTCGTGGGAGGAGATCGACGCAATCGGACCGCTGCTCGACTACGTCCAGATCGGCCCGGTCTTCGACACGGCCAGCAAGCGTCGCTACGGCGCCCCCCTGGGTACGGGGCAGGTTACCGCAGCCGCACGAAAACTGGGCGAACATGCCGACCGCGCGGCGTTGGTGGCAGTCGGCGGCATCGATGAGCGGCACATCGAGAAACTTGCCGGATGTGGCGCCGACGGTGCGGCCGTCATCGGCGCCATCTGGAATGTCGCGGACGTCGCCGCCGCAGCCGCGACTTTGACGGATCGTGCAAAGCTGGCCTGGCCGGAATCCCGCCTCAGAGGCTCGAGCTGATATAGATCTTGACGCCGCGGCGCATCAGCTCGCCGAGGTGCGTCGAAAGCTGCTCTTCTGCAGCAGCCCGTTCGACGCCGTCCACGAAGATTCGGACGGCTCCGACGCCTGTGCTGGCCGATTCCTTGAGCATGTCCAGGGCGTAGCCATCGAAGGCGCCCGCGACGAAGATCGTACCTGATGCATCCGCTGCCGGCTCGAGCCGAGCGCGAAAGGAAGGGGTTGCCGACACATAGTTCATCATCGTCATCTCACTCTCGCCGCCCGTCCCCGCTGTGCATGCAGCAAGGGGCGGGCCAGGTTCCGTCACGGTGCCAACGCTGCGATGTCACGTGGTCCACGCGTGGTCGCCATCGCACTCGAGGCCCGAATGTGCACAACCAACCGTCAGCTGCTCATGAATTGAGCGTTCGTTTTCCGTCTCCGTCAGCCGGGGACCGGGCAGTGGCCTCCGGGTGCCGAGTCATGTAGCAAGGGCCCGTGCGAAGCGTGGCAGGTTTGGCGGCTTTGCAAGAAGACCTGCCGCTTCAACCGAGCTCCCGATTCGAGTTCACCATCGACGTGGCCAGTCTGGGGCTCGACCCTGACCTGGTCGAAGCCGTAGCCAGTCAGGGACCCCTGTGTTTCCTGGATTTCGAGGCTACTGGCCTGGATCCCGCCACCGACGAGCTCATTGAAGCAGGCGCGATCCTGATCGAACCGGGCCAGCGACACGCTCGGGTGTTCAACTCACTGGTGCATACGACGCACGACCTTACACCTTTCATCAAGAGGCTGACGGGAATTTCGCAAGAAGATGTCGCCGGGGCTCCGCCCTGCTC
>Ga0196978_1000831_pt1 | contig 14893 bp, 11 predicted proteins | sample S3v_2013CmetaG_FD_155491 | JGI IMG/M metagenome (GOLD analysis project Ga0196978, IMG submission 155491) | Soil microbial communities from Anza Borrego desert, Southern California, United States - S3+v_20-13C | ecosystem: Environmental > Terrestrial > Soil > Desert | place: USA: California... | reverse complement strand
TCGACGCGCACGAGGGCCAGCTGGCGGGGATGACGGAGACGTTCCAGCTGTTTCGCGGAAGACGGCTTTCGCCGCCGCCGGCGGGGTGTGAGCAGGTCGTCAATGCGCGCTATGATGTTCTCACGCAGGAGCATTGCAATTGCTTTTCTTACCTCACCAATGAGAATTCGCACAAGATCAGCTGCATCGATTGGCGTTCCGGCAAGCTGCGCACGGTCCCGATGCGCCATGTAGCCGTGTGCATGGCGGTTGCAGGAACCGATACGATCTACAGCAGCGTGGCGTTGCTCCGGCATCGCGCGGATGGCAAAGAGCGTACGCTGCTGAACGGAATTTCCGCGCGGCGGGTGCGGCAAATTTCCCCGGCGGGAAAAGCAAACCTGTTCTGGCTCGTATCGGCCGACGGCATTTTTAAGATCAGGCTGCTGCCCGAAAAGGACAGCGCCCTGCTGATCAAAAATTTTCAAGGATTAAAAGGCGCCGTGCGGCTGTTCGAGCTCGCGGATATGTTCATTGCCGCATCGGCCGACGGTCATTTTTACCGGCTGGACACGAGCGCCGGGCATTTCACACGGCTCGATCATCCCGGCCGGCACGACGTGCAGTGCGTGCGGAAGGTGGAGCGCGGGCGCGTGCTGATCGGCACCGCAGACGGGCTCGTTGAATTGACCGCGGATAGATCCGGGGCGGAGCATATCAGCTGCATAAATCTTTCCCATGCGCTGGGCTTGCCGAAGCGGCTGATCAAAGACATCGAGGTGATCGGCGACAGCGTGTACTGCCTGAGCGAATCGGAAATTTTCACGCTGCCGCTTTTTTTCGCGCAGCAGCCGGAAGCGCATGGCGTGATCGACATCAGCAGCGTGGCGGTGAACGGTGCGGAGCTGCCGCCGCAACAGTCGCCGCAGATATACAACGACGCTTCGATCGAATTCAGGATCGCTTCCATCAGCTTCAAGGACGGCGGCAGCTACACGTATCGATTTCGCTTGCTGCCCTTGCGCACGAGCTGGCAGGAAGGCGTGTCGGAGGCGCTGGCGTTCTACAATCTTCCCGCGGGCGATTACACGCTGCAGGTCAAAGACCGTTACGGCAAGCAGGTTGATTTTTTCTTTCACGTCGATCGCTATTTCTACGAGGAGAATTGGTTCATCGCGCTGTCGGTGCTCGCGCTGGCTTCCGTGCTGGCGTTCCCTTTTTATTTCGTGAGCCGGATGAAGGCGGCGCGGGCGCGCCTGGAAAATGAAAAGAACAGCCTGCGCCTGCGCGCGCTGACCACGCAGCTGAAACCGCATTTCGTCTTCAACGCGCTCAGCTCGATCCAGTCGTTCATCCTGCGCAAGAACACGCGCGAGTCCAGCGACTACCTGGCCAAGTTCGCCATGCACATCCGCCATGCGCTGGAGCAATCCGGCCAGGACGAGCTGCCGCTGTCGAAAGCGCTGGAATCGCTGCGCAATTACCTCGACCTGGAACGCATGCGCCTGGACGATGCGTTCAGCTACCGCATCACGATCGACCCGCGCATCCGCGCCGAAGAGCTGAAGATCCCGGTCATGCTCATCCAGCCCTACGTCGAGAACGCGGTGATCCACGGCATGGTCGGCCTCGGGCGCGCAGGGCTCATCGAGATCGACGTTCAGCTGGCTGCGCGCGGCACGGTGCTGTGCATCATCCGAGACAATGGAAAAGGATTCGCTGCGGATGCGCAGCACGGGAACGGCATCGGCACGCAGATCAACCGCGAGCGCATGCAGCTCCTGAACGCGCTGCACCGCAACAGGTATGAAGTCAGCCTGCAGGCCAATGCGCCGGGGCCGGGCGTGACGGTAACGATCCAAATTTCTTTCGAGCATGAAAAAGATCAGCGTCTTTTTAGTTGACGACGAGACCGGCGCGCTGCAGGCCTTGCAAGCGATCATCGCCGAAGGCGCGCCCGAATTCGAGATCGCCGGCAGCGCGCGGAACGTGGAGGATGCGCACCGCCTGGTCAGCGCGCTGCGGCCCGAGCTGCTCTTCCTCGACATCCGGCTGCAGGATCAGACGGGCTTCGACCTGCTGCGCAAAGGATTCGATTTCGAATTCGAGGTGATCTTCGTGACGGCTTACGATCAGTACGCGATCCAGGCGTTCCGGAGCAGCGCGCTTTCCTACCTGCTGAAACCGGTGAGCTTCGACGATTTCGAAAAAGCGAAGCAGCGCGCGATCAAGATCATCCGCTCGGGGAAACGGGATGAAACTTCCGTGAGCCGCGTCAGTGAAGTGTTCAAAAAAAAGATCGCGATCGCGCAAGGTTCTTCCATCGAGTACCTCGACCCGGAAGAGATCATTTACCTGAAAGCGGACGGCAGCTACTGCGAAGTGCATATGACAAGCGGAAAAAAAATGATCTCGCGCCCGCTGAAATTTTTGGAGCAGCGCATCCGCTCGGGGCGCTTCGTTCGCGCGCACCGTTCTTATCTCGTCAATGCCGCGTTCATTCGCAGGTGGGACAAAGCGGACGGCGGCTCGCTGATCCTGCAGAACGGTGAGAATATCCCGCTGTCGAGGGAGGGCAGGAAGCGCGTGGCGGAATTGTTTTAAAAGATCAAACGGGCGGTTCGCTTGACGGGCGAGTCGTTTCGGAAAATACCGTTGGCGCGGCGGGCTTTGCTTGATGATATTAGAAGAAAAAAACCTTCTGTCATGAAAGCAAAACATTTTCTCTTCCAATCTCTCGCCGGATATTTTTTGTGTGCGACGCCGCAACTGAGCGCACAGAACATGGCGCAAACCGGGGCTCCTTACATCGGCACGATCCGCCACACAGGTGGCAATGTCGCCATCGGCTCGACCGGTGCCACAGCGTTGCTGGATATTCAGAACAGCAGCAATTCGAACAGGGCGTTCAACATCTACAATTCGGCGGCGCCGCTGGCGATGAGCCTGGCCACTACCACGCCACAGATCGCCATGTTCACTTCGACGAGCGGTCTTCAGCAGCCTTCGCTGACGATGCGGAACGTCGTCACAGGTTTCAACCTGCAGGTGCAATCGACGATCCTGGGCGGAAATGCGGATTTTTCTTTCGGCGTGGCCAGCCATCCCGAGGCGCTGACGATTGAGCAGGGCACGGGGTTCGTGGGCATCAACACCGCCGGCACATCGCTTCAGGCGGCGCTGCAGATCCACAAAAGCGGACAGGCGATCATGATCCAGGCCGACCCGACGCTCGCGCCGAACTCACAAGCCTGCGATATTGTTTTCGAGCATCCGGCGACAGGCGGCACTAACCGCGAATGGGTGATCAGGTCGACGGGGCCGAATCATACGTTTTTTCCTCATATGCTGGAGTTCTGGGCGCCTGAAGCGCCGAACCCCGTCGTGCATTTTCCAGGAAGCAATATAAAAGTGGCGATTGGCACAACGAGCACACCGGGCAATTACGGCTTATACGTGGACCGCGGCATTCTCACGGAGAAAGTGAAAGTGGCGATCAACGGCTCGGCGCACTGGGCGGATTACGTGTTTGCGAAAGATTACAAGCTGATGCCTTTGCCGCAGCTGGAAAAATTCGTCACTGAAAGCAAGCACCTGCCGGGCATTCCTTCCGCGGAAGAAGTGACGGCAAGCGGCATCGATCTCGCGGAGATGAACGCGAAGCTGCTGGCGAAGATCGAGGAGCTCACGCTGTACGTCATCGACCTGGAGAAGCGATTGAGCGTCATCGAGAAAAACGACGACAAATGAGAGCGCTCGTTTTTACTGTCGCAATGCTGCTGGTCACGCTTGCCGGGTTTGCGCAATACAACATGGTGCCGAATTATTCGTTCGAGAGCGGCACTGCGCAAAATCCCGACGCCTCGGCCGAGTTGTACGAATGTGATCACTGGGAGTCCGTCGGCACGCCCGACTGGCACACGACCCAGGTATTCGGATCGTCTCAATGGCACCTGAAACGAACACACGGACCGTCGCTCGGGACAAGCGGCTGGGGCGGGCCCAACTGCTCAAGCTGTCCGCTGCAGGATCCTTACCGAGGAGATTACATGGCGGCGATCGGCAATTGCGAAGGCCTCTACCTGCACCTGAATGATGAAACGTTTGATTTTGCTGCGGGCTGTCAATTTTCTCTGAGCTTCATGATCGCCGCGCGTGATTTTTACACTTCGCAGCAAACCAATCCCTGGTACGACCAAATCGACGTGCTGTTCTGCTCCAGCCAGCCCGGTCCTTTCAGCGGCCTGCCTACCTGCTCGGAAACGTTCAATGAGATTACGGAATACGCAGTCTCCCACCAGCTCGAGCGCGGTTATCAGAACGGCGTTGTGGTGGATGATTTCGTTCCCGGGCAGTGGCTCCGGCTCACGTTCAATAATCTTGTATGGAACGATGCTTACGAATGGATGATGATCCGCATGGCCCCGCAGCAGCCTTTCATCCCGCAGAATTTCGGATACGATTCGAAGAATTACTACTACATCGATGACGTTACGTTAACCAGGTCCGTCAAGTTGCTTGAAGAATCGGTCGTGATCGACCAATGGAATGAAGATGACGAGACAACGTACGATTTCTGCAACTACATTCAAACGGCTACCGGCGGAAGCTATCATCCCGTCTTTACCGGAACGCAGTTTCTGACGGCCGGCAATTATATCGAAGTGCTGCCGGTATCCCTGATCCAGCCCGCTGATCCGGAAAAGTTCATTTTGCTGCAAGCTAACCCTTGTTATAATTGCAATGGTGATGCGTACGTCGCTGATTTCAGGCTATGCCTCTGCAACGCCAGCGAAGATCCCTGCGAAGTCGTGCTGGCCACTCCGAACTTCTTGCTCACGTCGCCGGTCCCGACCATCAGCGGTTATACGTATCAATGGTCTAGTACTGATCCGATCATGAATGCATTCATCTACACTCCGAATTCGCCGACCACGGCCGTTATGGTTCCGCCGATGACCGCCTTCCCATTTTGTGAAGTGAACCATCATTTTCTTTTTTATCTGAAGGAGTTCAACGGTTCCGGCCAGCTCGTAAATACGTATCCGCTGGAGGTTATTGCCTACAACGAATGTACGCGCACCGAATACCAGTTCCTGAACGGTGACGATGCAGCCTGGCCCATGGTGGAATGTGAGGGAGAGGGTGGACGATGGGCAAAAGAAGATCCTGAAAAAGGCTCGGACGGCATCAGCGTTTTTCCAAATCCTTCGAACGACGTGATGACGATCAGCTTCGGAACGCCCGGAACGTACAAGCTTGTCGTGCATAACGCCATGGGCCAGGTCATGCGCGAGGCGCAGGCAGGCACAGGCAATTTTCAGCTGGAAAAGAAATCGCTGGGCGCGGGTGTTTTCTTTCTTACCGTGTGGAATGATTCGGAGCTATTGTTCAGGCGCGCGATCGTTTTTTCGGAGTAGTGAATGTCCTGGAATAAAAAAAGAAGCGCCGATGTTCGGCGCTTCTTTTTATTTTTCCCCTGCGTGCTAGGCTTTCGCATTCTGCTCCTTGAACATCGCATCCGAGCGCTTCTGCATCTCTTCCCAGCTCAGGTCTTCGATGTGCGTGGCGATCGTCCATTTGTGTCCGAACGGATCGATCAGCGTGCCGGAGCGGTCGCCGTAGAATTGATCTTTCACTTCCATGTTCTGATCCACCTTTCCGCCCGCGTCGACCGCGCGCTTGAAGACTTCGTCCACGTTCTCCACGTACAGGCAGAGGCCGACGGGCGTTCCGCCTAAGGTTTGCGGACTCTTGTGTCCCCATTCGGGCATTTCTTCCGCGAGCATGATGCGCGAATCGCCCACCTGCAGCTCGGCGTGGCCGATCGTTCCGCCGGGCATCGTGAGGCGGCCGATCTCTTTCGCGCCGAACGCTTTTTTGTAGTAGTCGATCGCTTTGTCTGCGCCTTTGATGATCAGGTAGAAGGTGAGACTGTGGTACCCTTCGGGTATCGGTTTTGCTTTGGCCATGTTGTTCGTTTTTAGTGAAGGATAAAATTACGCCGCGCAGAAGGCGATGTCAAGCTCAGCAGTAAGGCGCAGCATTAAGGATTACGAATAAAAAGCATGCGCTCCGTTAAGCGCGGTGCGAACGGTTTTCACGGATTTCGTACTTTACGCCAAACACAAATCCATACATGCGAAAACTGTTACTTTTTCCCTTGCTGCTCGCAGCGAACATCGCCTCCGCGCAGCTGAACATCGACACGCTGGCCTTCCAGGATTTTGAAGTCACGCCGGCCCCGCCGGTCTGGACGTTCACCGGTCCTGTGATCTACAACAGCGGTTATTCCACCGCTTCGGCCGCGCCGGCCAACAGCCCGATCGGCATCGGCGGCTCGCGCGCCTGGGAAACCACCTCGAACAGCGGCGGGCTCCTCCTCGAATTCGTCAACACGGCTGTTCCTGCCGGCTACGACAGCATCCGCGTGCGCTTCAACCTGGCCGCGATGAACCTGATCACCAGCACGGGCGGCCCGGACAACCTGGATTACGTGCTCATCGCGTACAGCGTCGACGGAGGCGCCAACTACGTCAACCGCATGCGCATCCGCGGACCGGTGAACGATAACGGCTTCTGGCCGTACAGCGCTACCGGTTACGCAAAAAATTATTACCAGCCCGCCACCGAGCAAGTGTTCCAGCCCGTCAATCCCGGGCTGCAGACCACGCTCGGTTACAGCACCTGCGAGATCGTTTTTCCCGGCACGATCACGCAGATCGCCATGCGCATCACCGGCCGCTCCAGCTCCTCGACGGATACCTGGCTGGTGGATAACCTCGTGCTCACCGGTGAGAACAACTGCGCAGCAAGCTTTTCCAGCATTACGCCCGTAGCCTGCGACTCGTACACTTCGCCGTCAGGCAACGTTTATACTTCTTCGGCCGCATTCTCAGACACCATTCAGAACACCGCCGGCTGCGACAGCGTGATCCTGGTCAACCTGGTGGTGCACAGCTCCAGCGCTTCGAGCATCAGTCCCGTGGCCTGCGAGAGCTACGTGTCGCCTGCCGGGAACGTGCACACGGCATCGGGCGTCTTTAACGACACGATCCCGAACGGCAACGGCTGCGACAGCGTGATCACGGTCAACCTGACGGTGAACAGCAGCACCACCTCGGGCATCAATCCCGTCGTATGCGATACGTATACTTCTCCTTCGGGAATGATCCATACGGCTTCCGGCGTCTTCAACGACACGATCCCGAACAGCAGCGGCTGCGACAGCGTGATCACGATCAACCTGGTGGTGAACACGGTCGATGCGAGCGTCACGACCAGCGCGATCACCATCACCGCCAACGCTTCGGGCGCGCAGTACCAGTGGATCGATTGCGGCAACGGCAATGCGCCGCTGGCGGGCGAAACAGGACAATCCTTCACCGCCACGGTCAACGGCAGCTACGCCGTGATCGTCACGCAGAACGGCTGCAGCGACACTTCTTCCTGCGAGCAGATCCTTTCCGTGGGCCTGGCGGAGAAAACAGCATCCGGCCTGGAAGTCTATCCGAACCCTGCGCAGGACGTGCTGAACGTCCGGCTGGCGAAGACCGCCGGGCTCGTCACGATCCGTCTCACGGCGCTCAACGGGCAGGTGCTGCGCGAGCAGCAATTCCGAAACACGGCGATGCTGAAACTTTCGCTGGCCGGGCTGCCGGCGGGCGCGTATTTTCTCAATGTGACTGCAGATGAGGCAGCACATGTGCTGAAAGTGATGCGTGACTGATCAATGAGCGCATGCAAATAAAAAAGAGGCTGTCCGTAAAGACAGCCTCTTTCATTTACGCGAGCAGCTTCCGCTCGATGCCCGCAGGAACGAGCTGGTAACCGCAGAACGTGAGGCTCACGTCCGCGCGGCCCTGCGTGTTCGTGCGCAGCGCGGTGACGTAACCGAACAACTCGGCCAGCGGCACTTCGGCGACGATCACCTGCGCGGCGCTCTTCGCTTCCATGCCTTTGATCAGGCCGCGGCGCCGGTTGAGGTCGCCGGTGATCACGCCGGTGTATTCTTCCGGCGCCGTCACTTCCACGGTCATCACGGGCTCCAGCAGGTGCGGAGCGGCGAGCTTCGCGGCTTTGCGGAAGGCGATGCGCGCGACTTCTTCAAAATCCTGCGCATGCGAATCTTTCTCGTGGATATCGCCGTCGAGCAATCGCACGCACAAGGACTCCAGCGGGTATCCCGCGAGCACACCTTCCTTCATCGCCGCTTCAAAACCTTTCTGCACGGAAGGAATGAACTCCTTCGGAATTACGCCGCCTTTGATCTCGTTCACGAACAGCAAGCCGGGCAGGCCGTCGCCGCGCGGCGAGAGCTCGAAGCGGATGTCGGCAAAGCTGCCCGCTCCGCCGTTCTGCCTCGACAAGCGCTCGTGGTGAACGACCTTGCCCGTGAGCTGCTCTTTGTACGCCACCTGCGGCGCGCCCTTGCTCACTTCCACCGCGTATTCCGATGCAAGCTTTTCAAGAATGACCTCCAGGTGCAGCTCGCCCATTCCTTTCAGGATGGTTTGTCCCGATTGCGGATCGATCTGCACGGCGAGCGTGGGATCTTCATCGAGCAGGCGCGCCAGCGCTTCCGCCAGCTTATTGCCTGCGTCCGACGTTTTCGCCTCGATCGCATAACCGATCACGGGCTCGGGGAAATCGATCGCGCCCAGCACGAGCGGGTGCGCGGGATCGGCGAGCGTATCGCCGGTCTTCGCATCCTTTAAGCCGATGATCGCGCCGATGTCGCCGGCGCGGATCTCGTCGACCTGCTCCACCTTGTCGGACAGCACGCGCAGGAGGCGGCTGACGCGCAGCTGCTTCCCGGTGCGGCTGTTCCAAACGGCTTCACCGCTCTTCAGCGCGCCCGAATAAACGCGCGCCATCGTGAGCTTGCCGAAATCGTTCGCGACGATCTTGAACACGAGCGCGCTCAGGCGTTCGCCCGCTTCGCAACGCCGCGTGAGCGTTTCACCGGTTCCCGGCGCGCGGCCTTCGATCGCCGCGATGTCTCCCGGCGAAGGCAGGTAACGCACCACGGCGTCGAGCAAAGGCTGCACGCCTTTGTTGCGGTACGCAGCGCCGCAGAGCACGGGAACGAGCCGCATGCCGAGCACGGCGCGCCGCAGCGCGGAGTAAATTTCTTCCGCGCCGATCGATGCGGCTGATCCGGCGTATTCGTTGAACAGGCCTTCATCCTGCAGCATCAATTCTTCGAGCAGCCGCGCACGCATGCGTTCCGCTTCGGGAACAAGCTCCGGCGGAATGTCGATCAGCTCGAATGAAGAACCGGCGGCATCCTTCCACACGACCGCGTTCCAGGCGATGAGATCGACGATGCCTTCAAACGCGTCTTCCGATCCGATCGGGAGCTGCACGGCCACGGCGTTCGCGCCGAGGCGCGTGCGCAGCTCAGCGAGCACGCGCATGAAATCGGCGCCCTGCCGGTCCATCTTGTTGACGAACGCAATGCGCGGAACGTGATAGCGATCGGCCTGCCGCCACACCGTTTCCGATTGCGGCTGCACGCCCGAGCGCGCGCAGAACACGGCCACCGCGCCGTCGAGCACGCGCAGCGAACGCTCCACCTCCGCCGTAAAATCGACGTGGCCCGGCGTATCGACCAGGTTGAGCTGGAATTTTTCGTTGCCGTGTTGCCAGTACGTGGTGATCGCCGCCGAGGAGATGGTGATGCCGCGCCTGGCTTCCTGCGGATCGGTGTCCATCGTCGTGTTGCCGCTGTCCACGTCGCCCATCTTGTGGATGAGCCCGGTATAATAAAGGATGCGCTCGGTGACGGTGGTCTTGCCTGCGTCGACGTGCGCCATGATGCCGATATTTCGAAGAGTTCTCAGAGTTTTCATAGTGATGTTCGTTGTTATAAATATAAAAGCCTCTTATCCGGCGGACGAGAGGCTTGCCATGGTGCAAAGCGTTGCCTAACCCGGATGAATTTTCCCGAGGAAAACTGAAAATGTTTTAATGATGCGCTTCCGCATTTGCTTCATGACGATTAAATGTGAATTGGAATTTTTCAGCGTGCGGGGAGGCAAAACAAAAAAGCCTTCTCCGGAAGGCTTTTCATATCAGGAAAGAATATGATCAAGCGCTGGCGTCCGGGCAAAGTTCGGCCTCCCCGTCTGTAAATAAGACGATCTCACGGCTGAGGAGTATGAACTTGCGGACTTTCATGGCGGCAAATGTAATGCAGGATTTTGATCTGCAAAATTTTTTGTCCGGCTTCGGCGCAAAAATTTGCCGCGCTGCGTCCTGGAATGTTGCCGCAGCGGGAGAGTGCAACGAAACACGTAAGCATTATTTACGCATGAACTATTCTTTCGTTACACCGCGAAGCTGTAACCTTTTTGCATTTGCGCCAGGGCGAAATGAAGCTCAGCGTTTTGCGGAAAAAACGGCCGCGCTTCTTTTTTTATTCAAAGCCTCCTGGTGAGAACCTTCGGAAACCGAGGGCTGCGCGCACGCGTTACAGCGAGTATGGAACAGCAGATAAATCATAAACAGAAAGGAGCTCGTCATGAAAGCATGTTTACTTATCCTGTTCAGCGTGTGGTTCGCGCACGCCGGAATAAACGCCACTCCCGCGCTCCGCTCGCCCGGGCTTGAAATTTCCTGCGGCTTGTCCGAGAAGGAAATTCCCGTGAAAGATTACCGCATCCTGGTCTTCGAAGACAGCCTGCTCAAAGATTCGCTTTACGTGGACCTGGAGCTGCCGGTGTACCTGCAGCTGGAGCTGAACAAGCGCTACTGCCTGAAATTTTTCAAGAAGGGATTTCTCGATCGTGTCGTGCTGGTGGAGACGGGCGTTCCCCCCGGGAAAGAGCGAAAGCGTTACAGCTACGAGTTTGAGATCGAGATGCTGCGCGACAGCAGCAACCCGAACACGGCGGGCGATCTGCCGGTGGCGCTGATCCATTATAATGCGGCGGAAGGCGCGTTCAGCTACAGCGCGCAGTATGCGGAAAGCATCGGGCACCGGCCGGAATTTGTCGTGCCGGTGGCGCGCAGCGCGCGGAATGCGGACGTGCCGGAAGAGCGGCCGGCGAAGAAGAACGTGGTGCGGAGGAAGATGTGACGCGCAGCTGCAGCGAAGCAGCTACCTCACCATCCCCGAATGCTTCGTCACCAGGTCGATGATCTCCCGCGCTTTTTCCTCGCGGCTGAGCGTGATGGGCGAACGCGTCTTCACGAAGCTCTGCGAAAGAAAAGGCCGCGCGAATGCGGGCTGGCGCTTCACGACGCCTTCGGGGTCTTTCATGTACAGCCAGAGATCGCCGTTGCCTTGTCTTTCCATGCGATCGAACTCGTGCCACTCCAGGAACGTTTTTCTGAAGCCTTCCCGGTTCAGGAAAATGCCTTTGCTGTTGACGCCCAGCGCCGGGTGCTTGAAATCGATGCTCAGCCACATCAGGCCGTACAGCACCGGCATGGCGATCACGAAGCCAAGGCCCCAGTAATAGAGGATCGTCGGAAGACCGGCCAGCTTCTCTTTGCCCGTGAAGATCTCTTTTACGTAGAAGGTATATTCTTCCCAATAGATCTCCGACCAGATCATGCAGCCGATGGCCGCGAGGAAGATGAACAGGCCGATGCCGTAAACGATCTTGATCTTCTTTTTATCGACCATGACCTGGGCCTCGAACACGAATTTGGCATTCGTCATTGGCGTGAATTTTTTGAATGATGTGAAGCGGATGCTGCGCGCGCGCAGGAGCTCCCCAATAAAAAACAAAATTCCAAACGGCTTTCTGAGAGCGTGCGTTGCATTTCGGATCAAAGTGTTCTTAATTTTAGCGCAGCGCAAAAAAAAGCGCGCAGGGATCTTTGTCCTCCGCGGGCCTGCGCGTTCGCCCAGTCTCGCGCAAATGCAGGGCTTGCGGGAAATCACAAATAGGAAACCGATGGCAAAAACCGACGAGACCCACGAGCTCATCCGGATCATGAGCCCGAATGAAAAGCGTTTTTTCCGCTTGTCTTCCGGGCGCACCGGGAAAGAGACGAACTACCTGCGGGTGTTTGCGGCGATGGACGGCATGAGCGAGTTCGACCAGGAAAAGCTCGGGCGAAAGCTGGGCGGGAGGAAGCTCAACCTTTCCTATGAAAAAGGCTACCTGCACAAGCAGCTGCTGCGTTCGCTGCGGCATTTTTATTCGGACGGCAATTCGGCGATGGCGCTGCAGGACATTCTAAAATCGCTGGAGATCCTTTACCGCAAGCGCGCGGGCGTCCAGTGTCAAAAGCTGATCGATAAAGGGCTTGAGATCTGCCGGCAGTTCGAGCAATGGAATTATCACCTGGAGCTCATCGACTGGCAATACCGCTTGTATGCGCGAACGGGAAATTACCAGGCGCTGGCGAAGTTCGAGGAAAGCGGGTTCCGCGAAAAGGAAGCGCTCATGCGCAAGATCCACCTCTATTCGCTGCGCTACGGGCAGATGTGCTTCGTCATGTCGGTGCTGCAGCAGAAAAGCGATTACATGAGCGCGCCGGAAAGAGCGCGCTTCGAGCAGCTCCGGCTCAGCTGCAATGAGCAAACGCGCGACGAGCAGCACGGCTTTCGCATCACCGACCTGTCTTATGCGACGCAGTCGCTCATCCATCATTACCTCGGCGACCTCGGGCAGTCGTATCTCTGGAGCGCGGCTACGCAGCAGCTGTACCGGGAACATCCGCGGTTCATGTTCGACCTGCCGTTCAAGTATTTTGCCGCCAAGTGCAACATAATCAACCGCTGCATCAACCTGGAGAAGCATGCCGAGGCGCTGAAGCAGATCGACGAGCTGAAAAAATTCGTCGCCGGCCTCGAGGCTTTCGACCGGCTGGAGATCACGGATGAATACCAGGTGTCGGTGATCAGCTGGCAGTCGCACATCTATTTCAAAATGCGGCAGCCTGCCGAAGCGCTCAAAGCGGCGCGCGCCTACGAGCGCGAGGTCGATCCCAGGCGCCTGCGGCAGAACCTGCGCCTGTTCGCGGATTCGGGTCTTTCGCGCATCTATTTTACCTGCGGCATGTACAAGGAAAGCCTGAAGTACGTCAACAAGCAGATCCGCGAAGGCCTGAAAGGACTGAAGCTCGACTACCTGCTGTTCGCGTTCCTGCTGCGCATGTGCATCCACGCGGAAGAAGACGATCCCGTGCTGCTCGATTCGATGCGCGGCGCCCTTGAGCGTTTCATGAAAAAGCACCAGGTGAAAGATGAGTTCGCGCACGCGCTCACCGGTTTCATCCGCAAGTACGGCGCAACCCCCGGCGAGAAAGCGCGGCAGCAGCTTTGCGCGCAGCAGCACGGCAGGCTGAAAAAGCTGGTGACGGCGAAAACGAGCCAGTACGAAGTGATCCTGGAATGGATGAAAGCGAAAGCGGAGCGCAGCGGTAAGTAAAATAGTTCTACTTTTTCGGCGATGAATACGGGTACGATCCGGCTTCGGTTCCTGCCGCGAAAAAACCGCCACATGAAAAAAAATTTCCCTGCGTCCTTCGTTCCGCTGCTCGCATCGGCGTGTTCCTTTTTGCTGTTCCCGGCCTGCTCCGGCCCGGCTGAAAAAATTGATCAACCGGGAACAGACAGCCTGCAGGCTTCAACGTTCCTTTTTCTCTCCGACATACACCTGAACACTTTCGACAGCGCCACCGAATACGGCGAAGACACGGGCCTGCAGCTCTGGAAAAATTTTCTTGCGAAAGCGGATTCTATTTTGTCTGCGACGGACGCCCCGCAATTCATCATTTACACCGGCGATCTTCCCGCGCATTATCCCTGCGATTCGAGCTGCTACCTCGCGCCCGGGGACCGCGAAACGCACAACGCCAATTTGAAGGCCATCCTCGAAGGCCTGCGCGCGCTGGCGGACAAATGCAAGAAGCCCTTGTTCTACCTGCCCGGCAACAACGACGGGCTGGCCGGCGATTATTATTCCTTCGCCGATGAAAAGCAGCAGACGCCGTTCTCGCTCGTGCCCGACGGCAAAAATCCCTTTCCCGCGCTCAACATGCAGCCCGGCAACAAAGCGCCCTGCATGGTCGACAACCCGCATCCCGCGATGGGTTACTATTCCGCGAAGCCCGTGGAAGGCTTGCGCCTGGTCGCGCTGAACACGGTCATCTTCAGCCGCAATTTCGACGCGGTCGACGGCACGGCGCCGGATGCGGATCGCGAGGAAGAGATGGAATGGCTGGCCGCGCAACTGAAAGATGCGAGCGCGAAAAATGAAAAAGTGTACATCGCCATGCACATTCCCCCCGGCCTCGACGCGTACAGCGGGAAGAGCATGTGGACGGACAAGCCGCTGAAGAACGGCACGCTGCTGAATAATTTTCTCGCGCTCACCACGAAGTATAGATCGAGCATCGCCGGCATCCTCTACGGCCACACGCACATGGACGAGCTGCGCCGCCTCTACGATACCACGGGCACGACGGTCACCGAAGTCGCGCTCTGCTGCCCGGGCGTGACGCCGCAGCACAACAACAATCCCGGCTTCAAAGTGGTCAGCTACCAGCCGCAAAGCAAAGAGCTGCTGGATTTCACGACGTATTACACCAGGCCGCAAAACGCCTATTGGGGCGCGGGCACGTATACCTTCAGCTCCGCTTTCGGCTGCGGCAAAACCTGCCATCTTTTCGAAACGTTCGGTGCGATGCCGCTCGCGAAGGCCGCCGCCTGCATGGACAGCATTTTCACAGTGAAGAACGGCCCGGCGGGTTATGACATTTCGCGGGGCATCGAGGTGAAGCCGGGGCAGTGAAACGCGGCTGGATTCGTCGGTTTTTAAGAAAATATTCTATATTCACAACTGGCAGCACAAGACCGGTTAAGCAGGAGCTCGAATCCAAACATCATCCGCTTAACGATTTCGTCTTTTCGAGGGAGAATCATCAACAGTACAAGCAAACACACACGCAA
>Ga0196978_1000829_pt1 | contig 14927 bp, 6 predicted proteins | sample S3v_2013CmetaG_FD_155491 | JGI IMG/M metagenome (GOLD analysis project Ga0196978, IMG submission 155491) | Soil microbial communities from Anza Borrego desert, Southern California, United States - S3+v_20-13C | ecosystem: Environmental > Terrestrial > Soil > Desert | place: USA: California... | reverse complement strand
GTCGTGGTGATCCTGGCCGCCACCGCACGGCACGCTGCCCGCAAAGCGCGTGAGCTCGTGCAGCGCAAAGGCGCCCTCACCGGCGGCGGACTGCCCGGCAAGCTCGCCGACTGCGCGGAAAACGATCCCGGCAAATGCGAGCTCTTCCTCGTCGAGGGCGACTCCGCCGGCGGAACTGCCAAGCAAGGCCGTAACCGCGCCAACCAGGCGATTCTCCCGCTGCGCGGAAAGATCCTCAACGTAGAGAAGGCCATGGAGCACAAGATCTACGAGAACGAGGAGATCAAGAACATCTTCACCGCGCTCGGCGTTTACCGCGGCACCGCTGAAGACGATCGTGCGCTCAACATCGAAAAGCTTCGCTACCACAAAGTCGTCATCATGACCGATGCCGATGTCGACGGCAGCCACATCTCTACGCTCATCATGACCTTCTTCTTCCGCCAAATGAAGGAGATCATCGAGAACGGCCACCTTTACATCGCCACGCCGCCGCTTTACCTCGTGAAAAAAGGAAAAGAGGAGCGCTACTGCTGGAATGAAGAGCAGCGCGACCAGGCCGTGCGCGACCTGGCCGGAGAAGGAAAAGAAAGCTCGGTGAACATCCAGCGCTACAAAGGTCTCGGCGAAATGAACGCCGAACAGCTCTGGGAAACCACGATGAACCCCGACAAGCGCACCCTGCGCAAAGTCACCATCGACAGCGCCGCCGAAGCTGATCGTATCTTCTCCATGCTTATGGGAGATGACGTTCCGCCTCGCCGCGAGTTCATCGAGAAGAATGCGAAGTATGCGAAGATCGACGCGTAAACGCTCAGCTATAAAAACAAAAAGCCGCCTCATCAGGCGGCTTTTGTTTTTATGACGTTCCGCAAATTCCGGCGACCGTACTAACTTATGCTGAGCGAATTGTCATTTCATTCAAGAAGAATGCCGCGGCGTACGTTTGGGATCCATGCCCAATAGTTTTTGATGGCATCACCATTGTGCTTATGCAAGCCCCGAATTTTAGGTAAAAAGCGCCAGCGTGACAAAAGAAAAGCCCCGCCTCTACTTAGTAGGAGCGGGGCTTTTCTAAAATTTTTCAGGAAAACTAGTTGGTGCCTTTCTTCGGGAGCTCAGGTGAATTGTCGGCAGGCTTTAGCTGCACGCCTTCGCTCTGCACCGGTTTCACGCGATCCGGGCCGATGGGGAAGCGCGCTTTGCTGTATTCGCTGCCCTGCATCCCGTTCTGATCCGGCGTATCGATGCGGTTGGCGACGATCTGCCAGGTGAATGAAACGTTCGAGCTTCCGCCGTTTAATTCCACCACTTCGAAGCTGTGGTTGGTTTTGTTCGTCACGTACACGCCTTTGCAATCGCCTTCGAGCTGGATGAACACCTTCATCGGCTTGTCTTCCGACACGTAAATGTTGCGCACCAGGATCGGGTCAAGCTCGATGTGCGCGCGGCCGTTCACCAGTTGCGCCGTTCCGAAATCCTGGAAGAGCACTTCGGGCGCTTCGGTGCAGAACATGATGCGGTTCTTGCCGTTCTCATCCGGCACCATCGTCGACTTCGCGCCGCCCGAGAGAATACCGAAATCCAGCGTCATAAAATTCGTGCGGCCGCCGACGAAAGCGTAACCGTTCACAGAGCTCAGGTAGTCGAAGTAACCGCCCCAGCGGTCGAATGAAAGCGGCTCGGTTGCATAACCCGTCGTGCCGAAGAAACGCCCGTTACCCACAACGCCTTCACCTTGCCCGGTGTTGTTGATCGTGGTGATGTTCGTGCCGCCGCCCATCACACCGACGCCGGTCGTATTGTTCGTAGCGATCGCATACACACCGTTCGCTGTTCCGTTCGCAGCAAGGCCGGAGCCGTTCGCCAGTACCGTACCTGCAGTGATATTCGTGCCGAGCGCAATGATTCCCGTACCCGTCGCGCTTTGGTTGAAGCCGCGCACGCCGGTCACCAGCGCTCCGTTCGTAGCGCCGTTCACTGCAAAGCCGCCCGTTGAAAGAGCGCCCACGGCAATGCCGGCCACCTGGTTGTAGCCGAATACGCCGATACCGTTCACGTTGTTGTTGACGCCGTATACGCCCACGCCTGTGCTGGCATTCGAGCCGAGCACGCCCTGGCCGGTGCCGGTGTTCTCGCCGTAAATGCCGGCAAATGCACCTGTGCTGTAGCCGTTGATCGGGAAGTCCGTCTGGTTGGCCACCGAATTGATGGCGCCTGCCGAGCCTGTGCCGTAAACGGAGAACAGGTCACCCGCCTGCGCGGTCGTTCTGTTGATCATCGCCTGGGGCGTTGTGAGGAAACGCATGCGTTCATTCGTCGCAGCGGTGCCTGCAGTTTTCACTACGAACGCCTGCGCATCCGTCGTGCCGATAAAGTTCGTACCTGCCGTCGTGCCGCTGTTGCCCGTCGTCAGCCACGCGCTGTTGAGGCTCGTGATCGTCGAGGGGATCGAAGTGTTGATCTGCACGGTGCCGTTAGCGTTGTAGGTCACACTGTTGATCGTCCAGGTCGGGCCGGTGGGGCCGGTTGCGCCGGCTGCTCCTGCGGCGCCGGTCGGGCCGGTTGCACCGTTAGCGCCTGCTGCACCGGTCGGACCGGTTGCGCCTGCAGCGCCGGCAGCACCCGTTGGGCCGGTTGCGCCGTTAGCACCGTTCGTGCCGTTTGTTCCTGCAGCGCCGGTCGGGCCGGTTGCACCGTTAGCGCCAGCTGCGCCGGTGGGGCCTGTTGCGCCGTTAGCTCCTGCAGCACCAGTGGGGCCAGTAGGACCGGCAGCACCTGTTGCGCCGTTCGTTCCATTCGTACCCGCAGCGCCAGTGGGGCCGGTCGGGCCGGTAGCGCCGTTGGTTCCATTCGTACCGTTTGTTCCGTTAGCGCCTGCAGCACCGGTGGGGCCAGTAGGGCCAGCTGCGCCGGTTGCACCTGCTGCGCCGTTAGCGCCTGCAGCACCTGTGGGACCGGTCGGGCCGGTAGCGCCGTTGGTTCCATTCGTGCCGTTTGTTCCGTTAGCGCCTGCAGCACCGGTGGGGCCGGTCGGACCAGCAGCGCCGGTGGGGCCTGTGGGCCCGACGCCGAAGCCGGTGGGGCCTGTAGCACCCGTGGGACCTGTGGGGCCGGCAGCACCGGTAGCACCGTTCGTTCCATTGGCGCCGGTGGGGCCGGCAGGGCCGATAGCGCCTGCGCAATCCAGCGCGTTCCAGTTGCTGTCGCCGTTAATGTCTTCAGCAGGGTCCTGCACGCCGTCGCCGTTCAGATCCCAGCAGCTGATGCCGTTGTTTCCGTTGGTTCCGTTGCTGCCGGCAGGGCCGGTCGGGCCTGCGGGGCCTACAGCTCCTGCGCAGTCCTGGGCGTTCCATGAACCGTCGCCGTTGATGTCTTCACCGGGATCCTGCACGCCGTCACCGTTCAAGTCCCAGCAGCTGATGCCGTTGTTCCCGTTGGCGCCGTTGCTGCCGGTCGGGCCCGTGGGGCCTGTTCCGCCGGAACCGCTGTTGCACAGCGAGACCCAGCTTGCGGTCGGAACGCGATAGTAGAAAAAGCACATCGAGTCCGTGTCGTACACCAGCAGGCTGTTCGCAGGTGTAGCGATCGCCAGGCGCTGTACTGCCGTCATGCGCGGCACAAGCATGCCTTGCGTCGTGGACTGCAGTTCGAGGATGGATGTAGCATCCGGCGTGTTCGTGCCGATGCCGACGTTGCTTTGCGCGAAAGCCGTTGCAGAAAAAAGAATAGCGATCGCGGAAGAAAGTAAAATTCGCTTCATGAGCGGATAAGTTTTCTGAGTTTGGGTCGAAAAACAAATTTATGCAAAATTCGCTGAGGGCAAAATTTATCTCTGTGATTCAGCGCTTTTCCCAAACTATCGTGTGAGTTCACGGAATAAAAAAACCTCGCCTGCAGGCGAGGTTTTTATTGAAAATGTTGAGCTCAGTCGTGCTTCGGTCGCACGAGCCCGCTGTTATGCTCTTGCACGGCAGGCGACTGATTTTGCGAAGGCGTTTCGTTCGTTCCCTCGCCCGCTTTTTTCAGCGAGGTGGAAACTTTGATCACATCGCCGGATTCTACAGTGGTTTCCTGCGAAGCGTTCGGCTGCGTCAATGCTGTGTGAACGATTCGGGCTTTCGTGGTGTCGTTCGTCTGCGCGATGACGAGCAGCGGAGCGGAGAAGAAAAAGAAAAGGAATAATTTTTTCATAACGCTGCCGGCTTAACGTTTTACCTGGATGATGGAGATGGAACGATCGTACACGGAAAGATTGCCTGCGGTCGGCGTGTTGATGTACAGCGGCGTCAGCACCAGTCGATAGTAGTAAGTGACACCTGCAGTGAGGTTCAGATCGACGAGCGAAACTGTTGCGTTGCCGGCGAGCCCGTGCGTGGCGACATAGTTCCCGTTCGTTGCGCCTGCGCCGTTGTTGTAATCCGAAACTTTTAACCCGACTATCGTCGATGCAGCGCCCAGCGTAGTGAGATTGATCGTGAAACCTGCGTCCTCAGCGCGCTGCAGGGCAACACTGTAAGCGGCAACGCCGTAATTCTGCGACCAGGTCAATCCGCCGGCGTATACGTCGCAATACGCAGAGATGAACACGCCGCTGTTGTTCACACCGCTTCCGTCGGAGATCGTAATGCTCGAAGTGATGCCGTTCAGCGCAGTGGCGCCGGCGTTGTAGGCAACATTCTGCAAGACGTTTGTGCGCGCACCCGTCATTTCCTGGTTGATGAAATCACCGAGGATCTTGGCCGAGCCGATCACGTCGAGTCGGTTGACGGGGGCAGGATTGTTGATGCCGACGTTGCCGCCGGAGGTCACACGCATTTTTTCCGTGTTGTTCGTACGTACAACAAGATCGTTCGGGTCCGTCGTGCCGACGAAATTTGTAGCCGCGTTGGTGCCTCCGTTGCCGGTGATCGTCCAGTGCGTATTCAGGTCAGCGCCTGTGGGACCTGTCGCGCCTGCCGGCCCGGTTGCTCCGGCAGGACCTGCTGCGCCCGTTGCTCCTGCAGGCCCGGCGGGACCGGTTGCTCCTGCGCAATCCAGCGAATTCCAGGAGCCGTCGCCGTTCGCGTCTTCACCCGGATCCTGCACGCCGTCGCCGTTCGTGTCCCAGCAGTTCAATCCGTTGCTCCCGTTCGTTCCGTTGGAACCCGCTGGTCCGGTCGGGCCTGCGGGACCAGCAGCACCTGCGCAATCTTGCGCGTTCCAGAAGCCGTCGCTGTTAATGTCTTCACCTGGATCCTGGACGCCGTCGCCATTCAGATCCCAGCAGCTGATGCCATTGTTCCCGTTCATGCCGTTCGATCCCGCGGGGCCTGTCGGTCCTGTCGGGCCGTTGCCGCCGGAGCCGCCGTTGCAGAGCGAGACCCAGGTCGCGCTAGGTTGCTTGTAGTAGAAAAAGCACATCGAGTCCGTATCGTACACCAGCAAGCTGTTGGCGGGTGTAGCGATGGCCAGGCGCTGCGCGGCGGTCATGCGCGGCACCAGCATGCCCTGCGTGCTCGACTGCAGCTCAAGGATGGAAGAAGGATCGGGTGTGTTGGTGCCGATGCCGGCGTTGCTTTGCGCGTGCGCCTGCATGAACAATGCAAAGATCGCTGCGAAGGAAAGAAGGAGCTGCTTCATGAACGTTGAGTTTTCTGTGAGTTGGAAGAGAAACCCTGTAAGCGGAATCTATTCTGAAATAAATTTCCGGCAACACGAACGTTCAACAGGATAAAAACAAGAAGCCCCGCATCAGCGGGACTTCTTGTTTTTATCAAAAGATGCTTATTTGTTTTTCAGCTCTTCGACTTGCTTCTGCAAATCCTCGAGCTTCTTGTTCTGATTCTCGATAATTTTCTGCTGCTCTTTCACCGCTTCGATCAGCACGGGGATCAGACCGTCGTAGTTCACTGATTTGATCTGGTAGCTCAGGTTCGGCTCATTGGCGCCGCGGCGACCGGTCACACCCGGAACCGTGCTGTTCTTCACGAGGTCGGGGAAGACGGCTTCAACTTCCTGCGCGATGACGCCGAATTTGTGCGCGTCTTTCGAGATCAATCCCGGGTAACTGCTTTGGTTGAGGTCATACTCCACGCCGCGAATTTGCATCAGCTTCGTCAGTGCATTCTCAACGGGCCTGATGTTTCTCTTGATGCGCGCATCAGAGGTCACGTAGTAGTTGAAGGGAGCGGGCGTTCCAACGTCGCCGTTGAAGAAACCTGCCCAGCCGAGGCCTGTGTTCTCCACGCCAAACACACCCACTGAAGTTGCGTTGATGGCGATGCCGCGCACACCTGCACCGTTCACGCTTGTGCCGGAGTATTCTCCCTGCACGCCGCCGAAGTTCGTGTTGCCTGCCTGTACGCTGCCGTACACACCGCCGCCGTTCTGCGAAGTGTAGCCGTTCACTGCCCAGGGGAAGGTTGCGTTGCCGACGGCATTCATCAGGTCACCTGCCAACGTGGTGTTCAGCGTGCCGACGAAGAATTCACCCAACTGGCTGAAACGGGCGCGGAAAATGCCGTTCGTGCGGATGTCCATATTCTGTGCGTCCGTTGTGCCGAGGAAGTTGGTACCCGCGGTGGTCGTATTGCCGCCGTTCGTGCCGCCGTTGCCGGTGATTGTCCAGTGTGTGTTCAGGTCAGCGCCGGTCGGGCCGGTTGCGCCAGTAGGACCGGTTGCGCCGTTCGCGCCGTTCGTTCCATTCGCACCGGTTGGGCCGGTTGCACCATTCGTGCCGTTTGTTCCTGCTGCGCCTGTGGGGCCGGTTGCTCCGTTAGCGCCATTTGCACCAGCCGCGCCAGTGGGGCCGGTTGCGCCGTTCGCTCCTGCTGCGCCGGTCGGACCCGTCGGGCCGGTAGCGCCGTTAGCACCGTTCGTTCCATTCGTACCCGCAGCGCCAGTGGGGCCGGTCGGGCCGGTAGCTCCGTTGGTTCCGTTCGTGCCGTTTGTTCCGTTAGCGCCTGCAGCACCGGTGGGGCCAGTCGGGCCAGCTGCGCCGGTTGCACCTGCTGCGCCGTTAGCACCAGCTGCGCCTGTGGGGCCGGTCGGGCCTGTAGCTCCGTTGGTTCCGTTCGTGCCGTTTGTTCCGTTAGCGCCTGCAGCACCGGTGGGGCCGGTCGGACCAGCAGCGCCTGTGGGGCCTGTGGGCCCGATGCCGAAGCCGGTGGGGCCTGTAGCTCCCGTGGGACCAGTGGGGCCGGCAGCACCGGTAGCACCGTTCGTTCCATTGGCGCCGGTGGGGCCGGCAGGGCCTGCGGGGCCGATAGCGCCTGCGCAATCCAGCGCGTTCCAGTTGCCGTCGCCGTTAATGTCTTCAGCAGGATCCTGCACACCGTCGCCGTTCAAATCCCAGCAGCTGATGCCGTTGTTTCCGTTGGTTCCGTTGCTGCCGGCAGGGCCGGTCGGGCCTGCGGGGCCTACAGCTCCTGCGCAGTCCTGCGCGTTCCAGTTGCCGTCGCCGTTGATGTCTTCACCGGGATCCTGCACGCCGTCACCGTTCAAGTCCCAGCAGCTGATGCCGTTGTTCCCGTTGGCGCCGTTGCTGCCGGTCGGGCCCGTGGGGCCTGTTCCGCCGGAGCCGCTGTTGCACAACGAGACCCAGCTTGCGGTCGGAACGCGATAGTAGAAAAAGCACATCGAGTCCGTGTCGTACACCAACAGGCTGTTCGCAGGTGTCGCGATCGCCAGGCGCTGTACTGCCGTCATGCGCGGCACGAGCATGCCTTGCGTCGTGGATTGCAGTTCGAGGATGGATGTAGCATCCGGCGTGTTCGTGCCGATGCCAACATTGCTTTGGGCCGCAACCTCGTTCGTCAATGCCAGAGACGAAGCAAGAAATAGCCCAACTAATAATTTCGGGTAATGTGTTTTCATGTGAGAATGGGTTCTGCTAGACAAAAATAGAAAAGTTTTTGATTCAAGCAAATGCGTGCAAAAGGCTAAAAACAAGATAAAACGGTGCGGCCCGAAAGCAACAGATGAGCTTTGAAATTTTAATTGCTGCGACCTACGCACGTGGTCTTGCCAATGAAAAGGCCCGCAATATTTTTTTGCGGGCCTTTCAAAGCGATGAGCTTTTTACCTGATCAGGTTCACATGCCCGATGTAGCGGCGGCGCGAGCCGTCAGGATCGTACGTAGTGATTTTCCAGACGTAAGTATCGATCTGGGCGATATTGGGGTGACCTTGAACTTTTCCATCCCAGCCCTTGCTCAGGTCCGTGGTCTTAAAGATGAGGTTGCCCCAGCGGTCGAAGATGAGCATTTCGAAACGGTCGGGATCAATGCCGATACCTTGCGGGAAAAAGAGCTCGTTCAGGCCATCACCGTTCGGTGTAAACGTATTTGGAACGTAGATCGCGTAATCTTCTTTGATGTGCACCGGGTATTCGATGCTGTCGACGCAACCGAAGCTGTTGGTCACTGTCAATTCCACCATGTAGTAGCCGGTGTCCGAATACATGTATGACGGATTCTGCTGGGTCGAAGTTCCGCCGAGCGGGTCGCCGAATTCCCAGTTCCAGGTCACTGCGCTCAGCGATTGATCATAGAAGCTGATGTTCGGCGAAAGCGCCGTCGTTTCGAAAGTGGAAGCGCCGAAGTTCGCTACAGGATCAGGATACACTGTGACGTAGTTCGGCAGCGTGCTAGAAGCGACGCACCCGTTTACATCGGTCACCGTCAGTGTAATGTCGTATGAGCCGGGTACTGCGTAGCAATGAGAAGGCGTGCTGGCCGTTGAGGTCGAGTTGTCACCGAAATCCCAAACCATTGTGGCGGCGCTGGTCGTGTTGTTCTGGAAGCTCACGCAAAGCACGGCGCAACCTGTGGTCGCCGATGTAGCGGCGAAGGTGACGTTTTGCGGAGGCTGTACAGTAATGGTGACTGTGCCGGTTGCAGAAGGCGTTCCGCAGCCGTCGGTGAGCGTCACGGTGTAGGTCGTCGTTGTCGCCGGCGTTACAGTTTGGTTCGCACCGTTCATGTTGCCGGGCATCCAGGTGTACGTGAGATTGCCGTCGCCGCCGTTGCCCACCGCGCTGATCTGCGTTGAGCCGCCGGGGCAGATGGTGAAATTGCCGGCAGGCACCACGTTGAGCGGAGGGTTCACGATCACGGTTACGGTTGCGGGGGCGGAAACGCATCCGTTCGCATCCGTAGCGATGACAGTGTACGTCGTTGTCGTCGTCGGGCTGACCGTTACGGGTGAGCCGGTCATGCTGCCGGGCATCCAGTCGTAGGTGTAAGTAGGTGTTCCGCCGTTGCCGGTAGCGCTGAGCGGCGTGGATTGACCGATGCAGATCGTGGGCGAGCCTGCGGGCGGTGCGACGGTGAGCACGGGAGGTTCGGTGACCGAGGCCGTATTCGTGCTTACGCATCCGTTCGCATCCGTTACCGTCAGCGTGTATGTGCCGGGGCAAAGGTTGCCGATGCTTTGCGTGTTGGCGCCGTTGCTCCAGGCGTAGTTGTAAGGTGCGGTGCCGTTGCTTCCGAAGCCGTCGATCGATCCGTTGCATGCGCCGTTGCAGGTGACGTCGGCGAACGCGCTGATCTGCGCCGTGACACCGGGCGTATTCGGTACGTTGGCCTGCGCCTGCATCGTGCAGCCGTTGAAGTCGGTGACAGTGACCGTATATGTGCCGGGAGCAAGGTTAGTCTCCGTCTGGCCGGTTCCGCCGGAAGACCAGAGGTAGGTGTACGGCGGCGTACCTCCGTTCGCGTTCACGGTAGCTGAGCCGTCGTTCAATCCGCAGTTGGCGGAAGTCGTATTCGTTGCGAGCACGATCGCCGGCGGCTGTGTAACAGTCACAGTCTGCTGCGAGGTGCAGCCGATGTCGTCCGTCACGATGATCGTATAGGATCCTGCGCAAAGGTTAGGCTCGCTCGGGCCGCTGCCGCCGGATGACCATTGGTACGAATACGGCGCGAAGCCCCCGTTGGGAATTACGATCCCTTGTCCGTCACAAACGCCGTTGCAGTTAGCGGGAAGACCGGTGCTGTTCATTGTCAGCGGCTGCGGCGCGACGTACACGGTGACCTGGTCGGTGCCGATGCAGCCGTTCGCATCGGTTACAGTAACAGTGTACGTTGTTGTGGTGCTCGGATTGGCGTTCGGGTTGCTGACGTTTGTTGCGCTCAGCGAAGGATCGTTGTTCCAACTGTAGCTCACGCCGCCGGACGCGTTCAACTGCGTGGGAATTCCGGAGCAGATCGAATCATCGACGCCTGCGTTCGCCGTGTTCATCGGTGTGACAGTCACCTGGACCGTAGCCGTCCCCTGGCAGCCGCCTGCATCGGTGGCCGTCAGTGTGTACGTTGTCGTTACAGTCGGTGATGCGGTTGGTGTCGGACTTGTAGTGCTGCTGAGGCCGGTGCCGGGCGACCAGGAATAGCTTACTGCGTTAGGCGTGGTGCCGTTGAGCGGCGTGCTCCCGCCCTGGCAAATCTGTACGTTGGCCATCGGCGTCATCGCAAGTCCGCTGACGTTGACCACGACCTGGTCGCTTTGCGTGACTTGCTGACCGTTGCAATTCGTGTACGTAAGCTGCGCCGTGTACGTGGTGGTTTGCGAAGGGCAAACGCTCACCGTAGCGGTCGTGCCGACGGAAGCCATCGTGGTATTGTTGATCCAGTTGATGGCGTAGGTGTTGGCGCCGGAGGGCGTGTAACGGCGCGCATCGTTGTTGGCGTTCCACTGCGTAGGCGTGTTGCGGCCGGGCACTACCGTCGCCATTGTACCGGCATTGTTCTGAATCGCCTGGATGGCCCTTCCGCTGTTCCAGCTTGAGCAAAGCGGTTTCGTCTGGATATAATTCTCGATGATGTTCGTCGTTTCGTAGAGCACGATCTGCTGTGTGCTGGGCGTGCCGCAGGAATACATCGGCACAGCGTTCCAACTGATGACGAAGCGGCGGCAAGGAGTTGTTCCGTACGTTGTGTAGCGAACCGTTCCGCCGACGCTGGGATTCATGTCATGCCAGGGACCCATAACGGCATTGATGGGCGTGCCCGCGGCATTAGTAGGAACCGGTGTATTGGGGATCGGCCAGGTGCAATAGCCGCCGGCATTGGCGAGGTTGAAGGAAATAACACCGTTTGATCCGATGATGCATTGCGTGTAAACAGAGCCGTAAAAGCAAAACGGGAACGGTATGTTGATCGCGTTTGACCAGGAGTCATCAGTAAGGGCTACCAGCGTGCCGACGTTGTACGGGTCAGGTGCATAAGGAATCTGACTGAGCGTATAGCTGCCGGTTTGATTAGTGGGCGTAAACGTTGCCGTCAGTGTTGCGCAGTTCGGCACGCAGATCGTTTGATCGGGACCTGCGTTGACATTGCAGACCGTCGCCGACTGAGCAAAAGAAACGGCAGAAGCTAATACGCCCAGGAGAAGGGAGAGGTAGAACTTCTTCATGTTTTAGCCAAGTTTTCCGGCGCAATGATCGGGCGATCCTACACCGGGATTAAACAAATATAACATAAAATTTAGTCCGGGTGTGACCGATCCTATCAGAAATATTGAAAAAATCCCGGACGAGCTCATCGGCTCGCCGGGATAAATGTCACAGATACTAAGGCTTATCGAACGACCAGCCGGCTGCAGGATAAGATACGGGCTCCTGCCGAAAAACTTAGCAGATAAGTTCCGGAGGAAAGATCGCCGGTGAACAGTTCACAGGAGAGCTTTTTTTCGCCTGCATTTTTGGTAAATGTTTTTTCACTCATCAGGAGGCGTCCGCTGATATCACGCAGCTGCACTTCTACATTTTCCAGGAGTTCATCGGCTTCCAGAACAGCCTGCACATAGTTGGAAGCAGGATTCGGAAAAAGCTGCATGCTGTATGCCGTTTCATGTTCTTTTATGCCTACTGCATTGTAGCTGTAACGCACGGTGAGATAATCATCATTGGTGAGATTGGCGCTCACGCCGGTCACCCACACGTCACCGTTCGGCCATACGGCCATATTGTTGCAGCGATCATTTCCGTTTGCGGGCGCGTTGTAGCGGAGCACCCACTGCTGCGTGCCGCTGTTGCTGTAACGTACGACGGTGAAATCCTGGTTGGTGACATTGCTTTTGCTGTAGCCTGCCACGTAAACGTTCAGCGAATCGTCAAGCCCGATGGAATAGGCACGGTCGTCGTCGCCGTAGTCGTACCGCTGCGCCCAAACCTGGTTGCCGTTTGGATCGTACTTCAGCGTGGCGTAATCGGGAGGCGTGCCGTTCCCGCCGGTGGGCTGGCTCTGGCCGGTGACGTATACATTGCCCAGCGTATCGGCGATAATGTCCCAGGCTTCATCGTAACGGTTGTTGCCGTTGTTGTAGCGCTGCGCCCATTGCTGGCTGCCGCTGGCGTTGTATTTCACCGTGACGTAATCGAACCATTGGTTGACCTGAAAGCTGTAGCCGGCGACAAGCACGTTGCCGAATTTATCCAGCGTGATGGCTTTGCCGTAATCGTTGTCGTTAGAAGGCCCGTTGTAATGCACACGCCAGGCCAGCGCACCGCCGGTCATGTATTTCCAGGTCATCATCTGCACGTTCATCGAAACACCGGAACTATCGGCGGAGCCGACGACGAACACGTTGCCGATCGCATCGACTGCAATGTCGCGGATCTCGTCGTTGCCGGAATTTCCGCTGTCGTAAACGTCGGCCCACAATTGCGTGCCGCTGCTGTTGTATTTGATCGTTACGGCATCGTAGTCGAAGCCGTTCGTTGTCGTGATGCCGCCGACGTAAACATTTCCTGCGGGATCGATATCGATCGCGTTGCCTTCATCCACCGAGTTGGCGGTGCCGTTATAAGGCGTGGCCCATTGCTGTGCGCCGCTGCTGTTGTATTTGATGGTGATCACGTCGTTCTGGTTGCCGCCTTTCGAGTAGCCGGTGACGTAAACGTTTCCGCTATTGTCGACCTCGATGTCGCGGCCTTCATCATTGTCATTGTTGCCGTCGAACGTAGCGGTCCAAACGACTTGTCCTGTGGGACTGTACTTGATCGTGACGATGTCGAGATTGCCGTTGTTTCCGAAGCTGGTTCCGGTCACGTAAGCATTGCCGGCCGCGTCAACGGCAATCGCGCGTGCCTCGTCCGCATCATCCGGCGGGCCATTGTAACGTTCATCCCACCAGACCGGAGGCTGGGCGATCAGGGGAGCAGCCGTGCAGCATAAAAAAGCGAAAAACGTAGAGATTTTTTTCATGTGTTTTGAATTGTTAGGCGAAAGATACGCAATCGCGACGGGCAATAAAAAACGGCCCGCCTTGCAGCGGACCGTTCCAGAAAAAGCTCCAGATAATTATTTAATCAGGCTCACTTTGCCAATGTAATTGTGCTTGTTGCCGAGGTAATCTTTCACGCTGATCTTCCAAACGTATGTATCGATCTGCGCGATCTCTTCGCCTTGGTTCGCTTTGCCGTTCCAGCCTTTGTAGAGATCATCGGTGTAGAAGATCATATTGCCCCAGCGGTCGAAGATCCACATCTCGAAGTTGTCCGGGTCGATGCCCATGCCTTGCGGGAAGAACAGGTCGTTGTTGCCGTCGTCATTCGGCGTGAACGCGTTCGGAACAAAGATCACGAAATCGCCGTCGATGCAAACCGGGTAAGTGGTGTCGGATGTGCAGCCGTAGATGTTCGTCACCGTCAGCGTCACGACGTGGCAGCCCGTATCCGGATAAGAGAAAGTCGGGTTCTGAAGGTTCGAAGAAGAATTGAGCAGATCGCCGAAGCTCCAGCTCCATGCGGATGCGCCGATGGACTGATCGGTGAAACTGATCTCCGGGTTCAGGATCGTGGTAGGCTGCGGGCCGAAGGAGAAGTCGGCGACCGGCAGCGGGTACACATTGATGTAGCCCGGCATCACGACCGTAGAGATGCAGCCGTTCGCATCCGTCACCGTCAGCGATACATCGTAAGCGCCCGGTGTTGCGTAGCAGTGGATCGGCGTGCAGGTGGTGTTGTCCGTTACACCGTCGCCGAAATCCCAGGCGCAGCTCACCGCTCCAACCGTCTGATCAGTGAAGCTTACGCAAAGCGGCATGCAACCGCTTTGCTGATCGGCCGTGAAGGTAATCTGTGGAGGCGTTTGAACAGTCACGCTGACCGTCGAAGTGGCGGCAGGTGTTCCGCAGCCGTCGGTGATCGTGACGGTATAGATGGTCGTTGTGCCGGGCGTTACGTTCACCGGGTTGCCGGCGCCGGGCGCGGGCGTCCAGGTATACGTGTAGTTGCCGTCACCGCCGCTGCCTGTTGCCGATAGCTGTGTGGAGCTGCCGGGACAGATGGAAACGTTCGGCGAAGCAACAACTGCGAGCGCCGGGTTGACAGTCACAGTAACCGTTTGTGCAGGTACGGTGCAGCCGTTCGCATCCGTCACGTTCACGGTGTACGTTGTCGTCACCGTCGGGGAAACGTTCGGGCCGTTGGGTGACCAGACTTCCGTGTACGGGGGCGTGCCGCCGTTGATCGTTGTCGAGAGTGTTGTGTTCTGACCGATGCAGATCACCGGCGGAGAAGAAACAGCCAGCTGTATCGGCTGAGGCTCGGTGATGGTCACGGTAAGCGTAGCCGAGCATCCGTTCGCATCGGTGACCGTCACCGTGTATGTACCGGCGCAGAGGTTACTTTCCGTCAGGGCGTTTCCACCGGATGTCCAGCTGATCGTGTACGGACCTGTTCCCCCGCTGGCCGAGATCGTAGCCGATCCGTCGCAAACGCCGTTGCAGGTGGCGTTGCTGCTGGCAGTGAGCTGGATGTTCACGCCGGGTGCATTCGCAACCACTACGCTGTCGATCGCGGTGCAGCCGTTGCCGTCGGTAACCGTTACGGTGTAATTGCCCGGGATGAGCGAGGTACCGGTAGAGCCGGACAGCGAGCCGGGATTCCAGAGATAGCTGTAGGAACCTGTTCCTCCGCCGGCCACGACCGTTACAGAGCCGTC
>Ga0196978_1000826_pt1 | contig 14952 bp, 10 predicted proteins | sample S3v_2013CmetaG_FD_155491 | JGI IMG/M metagenome (GOLD analysis project Ga0196978, IMG submission 155491) | Soil microbial communities from Anza Borrego desert, Southern California, United States - S3+v_20-13C | ecosystem: Environmental > Terrestrial > Soil > Desert | place: USA: California... | reverse complement strand
CCGGATCACCCGGCGGGTCGGCACTCCCCGGCGGGTCAGCTTCGCGTGCCGCTGGGGCAACTTTGGGCGCTGCCGGTTCGGCGCGCGCGCCGGAGTTCGTCAGTGTTGACGTCTCCGCCGCGCGCGTCGAACCACACCTCGTCGCCATCACGCAGCCGCGCTCGGGCCACGCCGAGCGCTACCGCTCCTTGCGCACCCGCGTCCTGCACGCCGGCGAGCGGCGCAAGATGCAGGCGTTCGTCATCACCAGCGCCGGCGTGATGGAGGGGAAGACGCTGACGGCCGTCAACCTCTCGTGGCTGCTGGCGCAGACCGACGGCGTCAGCGCGCTCCTGATCGACGGCGACCTGCGCAACCCCTGCGCCGGCGATTACCTCGGGCTCGACGCGCCGACGGGCCTCTCCGAGGTGCTCGGCGGCGAGCTGAAGCTGGCCGACGCCATCGTGCGGCTCGAACCCGCCGGGCTGCACCTCCTGCCCGGCGGCTCCGCCCGCGACGACGGGGCCGAGATGCTCTCGGGGCCGCGCTTCAGCGCCGTGCTCGCCGAGGCGCGCAAGATGTTCGACTACATCATCATCGACGCGCCGCCGCTCGCCGTCTTCACCGACGCGAGCGTGCTCATCAACCGCGCCGACGCCGCGCTCATCGTCGCGCGCGCCAACCGCACGCGCTTCGGCGCGCTCGACCGCGTGCTCGAACCGCTCCCGCGCGAGCGCCTGCTCGGCGTCGTCCTCAACGACTCGGACGAGCAGTTGAGCGAGCAGAACTACTACTACCGGCGCTACTACGCGCGCCGCGACGGCGGGAGGGGACAGACGGATCGCGAATCGTAAACCGTGAATCGTTAAAAGCGGTTCTTCGATTCACGGTTCGCGGTTCACAGTTTTTACCAAGATGGCTTCGACGCGCTTTCACGTCCGGACGACCCTGCTGCTCGTGGCCGAGGCGCTGCTGCTCTTCGGCGCGGTGGTGGCCGCGGCCTACCTGCGCCTCGGCTGGGCCGAAGCCTACCGCGAGCTGTACGACGAGTACGGGTTCTACAAGGCCGCGCTGGCGGCCGCCTTCTGCCTCGCCGCCTTCTACCTCTACGACCTCTACGACTTCGTCGTCATGCACGACCGCCGCGAGCTGGTGCTGCGGCTCGTGCAGGCGCTCGGCCTCGCGTGGGTCGCGCTGGCCGTGACGATGTACGCCGTGCCGCACCTTCTGATCGGCCGCGGCGTCTCGCTCATCGCGCTGCCCCTCGCCCTGCTCCTGATGGTCGGCTGGCGCGTCTCGATCCACTGGCTGATGGGCCACCCGAGCGTCGGCGAGAAGATTCTCATCGTCGGGTCGGGCGAGTCCGCCATCGAGATCGCGCGCGAAGTTTTAGAGCGCCGCGACGCCGGCTACCGCGTGGTCGGCTTCGTGGACAACCGCCCCGAGTTAGTCGGCCGGAGCCTGCTCAACCCGCGCGTCGTCGGCCTCACCTCGGAGCTGCCGGCGGTCGTGCGCCGCGAGGGCGTCAACCGCATCGTCGTCGCGATGGGCGAGCGGCGCGGGCAGTTCCCCGTCCAGCAGCTCTTAGACCTCAGCCTCTCCGGCGGCGTCGCCATCGAGGAGTGCGCCAGCTTCTACGAGCGCCTGACGGGGCGCGTCTCTCTGGACATGATGCGGCCGTCGTGGCTCATCTTCTCGGGGCGCGGCCGGCAGGCCCGCCTCTCGGGCGCGCTGCGGACGCTGATGCACCGCGGCGCGGCGCTCGCCGGCTTCGCCCTCTCGCTCCCGGTCGCGCTCCTGACCGCGCTGCTCATCAAGCTCGACTCGCCCGGCCCCGTCTTCTACACGCAGGAGCGGGTCGGCAAGAACGGCCGCGCCTTCCGCGTCTACAAGTTCCGCTCGATGCGCACCGACGCCGAGAAGGACGGCCCCGTCTGGGCGGGCAAGGCGGGCGACGCGCGCGTCACGCGCGTGGGCCGCGTCATCCGCAAGATTCGCGTGGACGAGATACCGCAGTTCTGGAACATCCTGAAGGGCGACATGAACTTCGTCGGCCCGCGCCCCGAGCGCCCGCACTTCGTCCGCCAGCTCGCCGAGGAGATTCCGTTCTACGAGCAGAGGCACCTGATCCCGCCGGGGCTGACCGGCTGGGCGCAGATCAAATACCCCTACGGCGCGTCGGTCGAGGACGCGCGCCAGAAGCTCCAGTACGACCTCTACTACATCAAGAACCAGAGCCTCGTGCTCGACGCCGTGATCCTGTTCGAGACCGTCAAGACCATCCTCTTCGGTCGCGGGACGTGAAGAGCAGTCGTCAGTCGTCAGTCGTCAGTCAAGGCAATAACTGAAAACTGAACACTGAAAACTGATAACTAGTTCGGAGGTTGTGATGATGAAAGTGAAACTCGCCGCCGCGCTCGCGCTCGTCGCGCTGGCCCTGCCGGCCGCCGCGCAGGAGCAGGGGAAGCAGGACGACGGGCGCAAGCCCGCGCCCGCGAAGGTCAGGGCCGAGGAGCGGCTCGAAGCCGACGACCCCGGCCGCGTGCCGGCGGGCGTGCCCGAGGAGCTGCTCGCCAACCGCCACGAGCAGATGGGCGAGGAGGCCGACGCGCTCGTCCCGCACTACAACAACTTCCTGACCTCCTACCTGCTCGGCCCCGAGGACGTGATCTCCGTCACCGTCTTCGGCCACGACCGCTACTCGAAGGCCAACATCGTCGTCCCGCCCAACGGCAGCATCGACTACTTCTTCATCCGCGACGGCCTGCACGTCGTCGGCAAGACGACGCGTCAGGTCGCCGACGAGATCACGCGCCACCTCGAAGAGTACCTCATCGACCCGAAGGTGACGGTCTCTCTGGAGAAGGCCATGTCGTACCGCTACGGCGTGCTCGGCGACGTGGCCAAGCCCGGCATCTTCGTGATGAACCGGCGGCTGAGCGTCTACGAGGCGCTGCTCGACGCGGGCGGCATCCTCCGCACCGGCAAGAAGCAGGTCGTGCTGCTGCGCTGGAACCGCGACCGGATGATCGAGAAGCAGGTCATCGACGTGGCGGCCATCGAGAAGGGGCGCGTGCCCGACAACTACTTCCTCCGCCCCGGCGACCAGATTTTCGTCCCCGGCAACAAGTGGAAGACCGTGGACAAGATCATGGAGATGATCCCCGTCATCAGCTTCGCGCGCATCTTCACCGGCGGGTTCTGAGGGGCGGAAGGCGGAGGGCAGCGGCGATGAGGGATTTACCCGAAATCTCAAGTCCGGAGTCGCCCCGTCCGGCGGCCCCCGCCGCCCGCCGCCTCCTGCCCGCCGCCTTCTGCCTCCTGCTTTCCGCCTTCTGCCTCCCGCCAACTCCCGCCTCGGCCGCGTCTTGGTCGAAACAGAAGTCGGGCACGTTCGCGTGGCTGCACGCCGTCCACTTCCTCGACGAGCGGCGCGGGTGGGCCGGCGGCGGCAAGGGCGCGCTGCTCTCGACCGAGGACGGCGGCGCGACGTGGCGCGCGCGCCGCCCGCCCTCGGAAGACGCCGTGCTCGACATCTTCTTCCTCGACGAGCTGAACGGCTGGGTCGTCTGCGAGCGCGACTTCTTCCGCCTGAAGACGAAGACCGAGGCGCGCTCTTACCTGATGCGGACGGGGGACGGCGGGCGGACGTGGGCGCGCGTCGAGGCGGCGGGCGCCGACGCGGACGCGCGGCTCGTCGGCGTGCGCTTCGCGGGGCGCGAGCGCGGCTGGGTCTTCGGCGAACTGGGCGCGCTCTACGCGACCTCCGACGGCGGGCAGACGTGGGCGCGCCAGCCCGTGCCGACGCGCCGCCTGCTGCTCGGGGCCGCCTTCCTCGGCGAGAGTCGCGGCTGGCTCGTCGGCGCGGGCGCGACGCTGCTGCGCACGACGGACGGCGGGCGGACTTGGCACGAGGGGAGCGTCGCCGGCGGGCTTTCGCAGTTCGCCTTGCGCGGCCGCGCCGACAGGCAGGCGCGCGAGGAGGCCGAGGCCCGCCGCGCCGGGACGACGCTAAGCGCGCCGGGCGCCCCGAGCCTGCGCATCAACGCCGTCGCGTTCGCCGACGAGCGGCGCGGCTGGGCGGTCGGCGCGGGCGGCCTCGTGCTGAAGACCGCGGACGGCGGGCGCACGTGGCACGCGCAGGAGTCGGGCGTCGAGTCCGACCTCCACGACGTGAAGTTTCTCGACGAGCGCGAGGGCTGGGCCGTCGGCGGCGGCGGAACCATCCTGCGCACCGCGGACGGCGGCGCGACGTGGCGCGCCGAGACGCCCGTCACCCCGCACACGCTCGAACGCCTCTTCTTCGCCGGGCGCGCGCGCGGCTGGGCCGTCGGCTTCGGCGGGACGATAGTCGCCTTCGGCGAAAAGCGTTAGGCGGAGGCCCGGCGGCCGGGCTTCCGTTTCGTCCCGCCGTCTACCCCTTCGGAGAAGTTCCCATGCCTCAAACACCGATCTCGAAATCATTAAGCTTCACGCGGGCGGCGCTGGCGTTGGCCGCGTCGGCCCTGTCGGCGGCAGTTTGCGTGTCGGCGCAGACGGGCGCGGGGGCGGTGCGCGAGCGCCGCGCGGGCGCGGCGTCGAAGCAGTCGCCCGCGGCGAAGGCGGGTGAGGCCGTCAGGGGCGCGGGCGCGCCGGCCCTGCCCGCGCCGGTGAACAACGAAGAGGCGGGCGGGCGCGCGGCGGGCGTGGGCGGCGGGCCGGAGAGTTTGAAAGCCGGCGCGGGCGCAGAGGCGAAGGGCGCGCCGGCCGACGCGGGTGAGGGCGGCGCGGCCGAGGCCGAGTCGGGCGCGGTCAAGGGCGAGCCGGGCGAGGCCGAGTCTGGCGAGGCGGACGCGCCCGCGGCCCCCGGCGACTCGTCCGTCGAAGGGTTGCGCGCGCGCGCCGAGGCCGAGAAGGACAACGCGGAGCGCGCGCGTTTGCAGCGCGAACTGGTCGAGCGCCTCGCGGCCGAGGGTCGCACGGCCGAGGCCGTCGCCTCTCTGCGCGCGATGCTCGCCGAGGAGAGGTTCGACCCGCCCTTCTTCTACAACGTCGGGAACCAACTGGCCCGGCTCGGAGAGTCGGGCGCGGCCGTCGAGGCGTACCGCAAGGCTTCGGGGCAGCGGCGCGGCGGCTACGCGCGCGCGCAGCACAACCTCGGCGTCGTGCTCACGCGGCTCGGCCGCTGGGACGAGGCCGAGGCGGCGCTCACGACCGCGCTCCGCCTTGAGAACTTCAACTACGCCGAGGCCAGCTACAACCTCGGCCGCCTGCACGCGCTGCGCGGCGAGTCGGGCCGCGCCGTCGAGGAGTGGTCGCGCACGCTCCGCATCAGGCCCGACCACGCGCCCGCCGCCGCCGCGCTCGCGCTCGCCGTGGCCGCCGACGGCGACCCCGCCGAGGCCGTCGCCGCGCTCGACGCCTTCATCGAGCGCGCGGCCCGGCGCGGCCGCGGCGTCCCGCCCGAAGTCGCCGCCGCGCGCGCGGAAATCCTCGCCGGCCTCCCGGCCGAAGCGGGCGCCCGCGAGGAGAAGAGAGAGCCGCGGCGGCGCGCGGCCGAGAGCCTGAAGTGGTCGGGCGTCAACGCGGCGGGCCGCCCGCTCGCGGTCGGCAAGCGCACTTACGACTTCCTGCGGCGCGCGCGCGCGGCCCGCGAGGGGGCGCGCTTCGACGAGGCCGTCGCCCTCTACCGCGAGGCCATCGAAAGCAACGGCGGTTACTTCGCGCCGGCCGACCTCGAACTCGGCTTCGCCCTCGCCGGCCTGCGCCGCACGGACGAGGCCGCCGCGCAGTTCCTCGCCGTCACCAGACGTTCCGGGCCGCGCTACCCCATCGCCTTCTACCACCTCGGCCGGCTCCTCGAACACGCCGGCCAGTTCCCCGAGGCCGGCGACGCCTACGCGCGCGCCGCCGAGCTGATGGGCGACGCCGGCCCGCAGTTCTTCGTAGACCTCAGCCGCGCGCGAGAGAAGGAAGGGAAGCCGGCCGAGGCCGTGGCCGCGATGGAGAGTTACCTGCGCGCGGCCGAGCGCCTCGGCGACGTGCCCGGCTGGGCGCGCGAGCGACTCGCCAAACTCCGCAAACTGGAAAAGCCGTGAAGCGGCGAAGGCCGTAAGTCGTGAATCGTTGAAAGCCCTGAGGGCCGCCGGCGCTCGCATCATGCGGGCGTCGGCGGCCCTCGACGCGTCTTCACGATGCGCGATTCGCGGCTCGCGACTTACGGCTTCGTCCCGCTTTCTGTATGCTTGAGGCGGCATGGCGAAGAAGAAGGCAGAGCCGCGGGGCGGCGAGCTGGTCATCATCGGCGGCGCGGAGGAGAGGGAGGGGCCGTCCGAAATCCTGCGCGAGTTCGTGCGCCTCGCGGGCGGCAAGCGCGCGCGCATCGTCCTCGTCGCCGTCGCCTCGGAAGCGCCGGCCGAGGTCGAGAAGACCTACCTCGCGGCCTTCCGCCGCCTCGGCGCGCGCAGCGTCCGCGCGCTCGGCGTCTCGGCGCGCGCCGACGCCAACGACGAAGAGACTTTGCGCGCCGTCCGCGAGGCGACCGGCGTCTTCTTCACCGGCGGCAACCAGCTCCGCCTCTCCCGCCTGCTCGGCGGGACGCGCCTCGACACGGAGCTTCACCTGCAACGCGAGGGCGGGCTGGTGCTGGCGGGGACGAGCGCGGGCGCGGCCATGATGTCGAGCGTGATGATCGCCGGCAACGCGCCGACGCTGACCCTGCGCGCCGGCATGGTCGAACTCGGCTCGGGCCTCGGCTTCCTCCCCGGCGTCCTCATCGACCAGCACTTCGAGCAGCGCGGCCGCCTGCGCCGCCTGCTCGCCGCCATCGCCCAGTACCCGCACGAACTCGGCCTCGGCATCGACGAGGACACGGCGGCCGTCGTCAGCGGCCGCGTCCTCGAAGTCTTCGGCCACGGCTCGGTCACCGTCATCGACGCCGGCGGCCTCACCCACACCAACCTCGGCGAGGTCGAGCGCCACGAACTGCTCGCCATCTGCGGCGTCCGCGTCCACATCCTCCCGGCCGGTTACCGCTTCGACCTCCAGAACCGCGCCCCCATCGTCAAATAAGCTCAAAGCAGAGGCCCGGCCGCGAGAGGGGGCGTCGCGAGCCCCGCCGGCTTCAGGCCGGCGGGACTTGAGACGCCCCCCGCGGCCCTCCGACCAACGTCTCTAACTCGTAGCCGACGGGGCGAAAGCCGCGTCTGTACGGGCCGGGACAGACCGCCAAGATTTTCCTAACGTATAAACACAAATTAGTTAAATCCCCCATTTAGTATCGGCGCCCCTTACGCCCGGCGGCCTCAGGGACGCTCTTTTTGACCCTTGAAATTTTCGGCGCGGCCCGGCGTCGGCGACTCCCGTTTCGCACGGAGAGCTTATGGAATTGAGCGAGGCACGCGGACGGCTCGTCGCCATCGGCGGCGGCGACATCAGGAGCGGCGACGCGCCGCTCCTCAGAGAGTTCATCAAACTCGCGCGGGGGCCGAAGGCGCGCGTCGTCGTCATGACCATCGCCACGGACGACCCGGCCGCCGCCGCCGCCGAGTACCGGGCCGCCTTCAAGCGGCTCGGCATCGACGACGTGCGGTACGTGGACGTTTCCACGCGCGAGGACGCGGCGAAGCCGGAGTCGCTCGAAGCCATCGAACAGGCCACCGGCCTCTTCTTCACCGGCGGCGACCAGCTCCACATCACCAGCCTCATCGGCGGCACCGGGATGCAGAAGCTCATCCACCGCCGCTACGAGCGCGGCCTCGTCATCGGCGGGACGAGCGCGGGCGCGGCCATGATGTCGAACTCGATGCTCATCCGCGGCGAGTCGGACGAGAACCCGAAGCTCGGCGGCGTCGAGATCGGGCCGGGCATGGACTTGCTCGTCGGCGCGATGATCGACACACACTTCTCGCAACGCGGCCGCTTCGGCCGGCTGCTCACGGCCGTCGCGCACTACCCGCAAGACCTCGGCCTCGGCATCGACGAGGAGACGGCGATGGTCGTCAACAAGACCGAGTTCGAGGTCTTCGGCAAGGGCGCGGTCACGGTCGTCGACGCCGGCGCGATGACCTACACGAGCCTCCCTTACGCCGAAGAGGAGAAGAACCTCTCGCTCTACGGCGTCCGCGTCCACGTCCTCTCGGCCGGCCACAAGTTCAACCTCGCCGACCGCGAGCCCGTCATCGACAAGGACAAGGTCAAACAGTCGAAGTCCTCCGACTCGGAAGCCGACGGCGAGCCGCCGGAGTCGAAGGGCGGGGGCAGGGCGGCGCGCAAGGCCGCGGGTAAAGGCGTCAAGGGGAAGAAATGAGAGTCGAATCGATCCGCACACTCGCCGGACCGAACGTCTACACACACAGTCCCGCGCTGCTCATGCGCCTCGACCTCGAAGACCTCGCCGGGCGGGAGACCCGCGAGTTCGAGGGCTTCAACGAGCGCCTGCTCGCGCGCCTGCCGGGTCTCGATAGTCACCACTGCTCGCGCGGCTACGCCGGCGGCTTCGTCGAGCGCCTGCGCGAGGGCACTTACTTCGGCCACGTCGTCGAGCACGTCGCGCTGGAGCTGACGGGCTTGGCCGGCGTCGGCGTCACCCACGGCAAGACGCGCTCGGCCGACCGGCCCGGCCTCTACCACGTCGTCGTCGAGTACAGGGCCGAGCGCTGCACGCGCTTCCTGCTGGAGACGGCCGTCGCCCTCGTCGAAGCCCTGCTCGCGGGCGAGCCGTTCCCCGTCGAGGAGCGGGTCTGCGAGGCCCGCCGCATCGCGGCGCGCACGGAACTCGGGCCTTCGACGCGCGCCATCGTCGAGGCCGCCGCGCGTCGCGGCATCCCGTGGTCGCGCGTCGGGCCGGACAGCATCGTGCAGCTCGGCTGGGGCCGCCACCGGCGCTTCGTGCAGGCCGCCACCTCCGACCTGACCAGCTCGGTCGCGGTCGAGATCGCCGCCGACAAAGACCTGACCAAGCAACTGCTCGAAGCGGCCGCCATCCCCGTCCCGCGCGGCGTCGTCGTGAAGACCGAAGCCGAAGCGGTCGCGGCGCTGCGAGAGCTCGGCGGCGCGGTCGTCGTCAAACCGCTCGACGGGCGACAGGGCTGCGGCGTCTCGCTCAACCTCTCGACGGCCGAGGAGGTCGCCGCCGCCTTCCGCATCGCCCGCGAGCACTCGGGCAGCGTGCTCGTCGAGGAGTTGATCCGCGGGCGCAACTACCGCGTGCTCGTCGTCGGCGGGCGGGTCGTCGCGGCCAGCGAGCGTCTGCCCTGCCACGTCGTCGGCGACGGCCGGCGCACCGTCGCCGAGTTGATCGAGCTGGCCAACGAAGACCCCCTGCGCGGCGACGGCCACGAGAAGCCCCTGACGAAGATCAAGGTGGACGACATCGCGCTCGCGCACCTCGCGCGGACGGGCTGGGGGCTTGAGCGCGTGCCCGCGCCGGGGCAGACGGTCTTCCTGCGCGAGAGCGTCAACCTCTCGACGGGCGGCGTCGCGCGCGACGTGACCGACCGCGCGCACGAGAGCGTTCGGCGCGCCTGCGTGCGCGCGGCGCGGGCCGTCGGCCTCGACATCTGCGGCGTAGACCTCGTGCTCGAAGAGATCGCCGCGCCGTTCGTCAAAGGCAGCGGGGCCGTCATCGAGCTCAACGCCTCGCCGGGCCTGCGCATGCACTGCCACCCGAGCGAAGGCCGGCCGCGCGACGTGGGCGAGGCCATCGTCCGGATGCTCTACCCGGAAGGCGACGGCCGCGTGCCCGTCTTCTCCGTCACCGGCACGAACGGCAAGACGACCGTCACGCGCATGATCTCGCACGTCCTCGCCTCGGCGGGCCTGACGGTCGGGATGACGACGACCGACGGCGTCTGGGTCGGCGGCGAGCGCGTCGCCGAGGGCGACACGACGGGGCCGCACTCGGCGCGCGCCGTGCTCTCCGACCCGACCGTCGAGGCGGCCGTGCTGGAGACGGCCCGCGGCGGCATCGTCCGCCGGGGCCTCGGCTACGACTGGTCGGACGTGGCGGTGCTCACCAACATCCAGCCCGACCACATCGGGCAGGACGGCATCGAGTCGGTCGAAGACCTGCTCTGGATCAAGTCGCTCGTCGCCGAGCGCGTCCGCGAGGGCGGCGCGCTCGTCTTAAACGCCGACGACGAGCGGCTCGCGCGCCTCGCCGACCACCCGCGCGTCGCCAAGACCGCGAAGCGGGTCGTCTACTTCTCGATGCGCGAGAACCACGTCGTCATCCGCAAGCACGCGGACGCGGGCGGCACGGCCTTCTTCGTGCGCGACGGCTGGGTGGTCGAGGCGTCGGGGTTTGAGCAGCGACGCCTGCTGCGCGTGGCCGGCGTGCCCGCGACGGTGGGCGGCGCGGCCGAGTTTCAGGTCGCCAACGTGCTCGCCTGCGTGGCCGCGTGCCGCGCGCACGGCGTCTCGGTCGAGCAGGTCGCGTCGGCGCTCGCCACCTTCCGCGCCGCGGCCGACAACCCCGGACGCTTCAACCTCTACCGCCTGCCCGCGGGCGGCCACGCGCTGCTCGACTACGGCCACAACCCCGAAGCCTTCCGCGCCGTCTGCCAGACGGTCGCGCGCTGGGACGGCCTGCGCGCGACCGGCATCGTCGGCCTGCCCGGTGACCGCGCCGACGAGCTGATCGAGGAGGCGGGCCGCGCCGCCGCGCGCGGCTTCTCGCGCGTCGTCATCAAGGAGGACAAAGACCCGCGCGGCCGCGAGAAGGGCGAGGTGGCCGAGCGCCTGCGCCGCGCCGTTCTGGACGAGGCGCCGGGGCGCGAGTGCGCGGTCGTGCTCGACGAGGCCGAGGCGCTGCGGGGCGAGCTGCGAAGGCTCGGCGCGGGCGGGGTGGTCGTCATGTTCTACGACAAGCTCGAACCGCTGCTGCGGGTGCTCGAAGAGTTCGGGGCCGAGCCGGCCTCCGGCATCGCCGGCCTCGTCGTGCGCGAGGAGCCCGCGCTCGCGGCGGCGGCCGCCGCCGGCTCCGAGTCGCGCGCCGTGACGCTCGTCCGCACGCGGCGCGCCCTAGCCTTCGCCGCGCAGGACAAGACCGCACAGGACTGGCAGGGCTACATCTGGCGGTAAAGCAGTAGGCGGCAGCGCCCCGCGTGAAGTCTATTGACGCCGACACGCGAGCGGTTCGTTAGCGAAGGTCTTCCTACTGCCTACTGTCTACCGTCTACTTCTCTTAATGATGAACATTTCGGAAGCCTCAGCGGAGCCGCTCGTGGAGGTCACGCGCGGCTCCGTCGTCGAGTCCGCGCACCGCGGCCACTTCGTCGCCGTGGACGGCGAGGGGCGTGTCGTCGCGCGCCTCGGCTCGCCCGACGCCCTCACCTACGTGCGCTCGGCCGCCAAGTTTCATCAGGCGTTGCCGCTCGTCACGTCGGGCGCGGCCGACCGTTTCGGCATCAGCGAGCGCGAGCTGGCCGTCGCCTGCGGCTCGCACAACGGCGAGCCTGTCCACACCGGGGCCGCGCTCTCCTTGCTCGGCCGCGCCGGCCTCGACGCCGCGAGCCTGAAGTGCGGCCCGCACGAGCCGTACGGCAAGGAGGCCGCCGCGGCCCTCAAGCGACGCGGCGAAAGCCCGACGCCGCTGCACAACAACTGCTCGGGCAAACACGCCGCGATGCTCGCCCTCGCCGTCCACCTCGGCGCGCCGCCCGAGAGCTACGACCTCCCCGGCAGCCCCGTCCAGCGCGAAGTGTTCGGCGTCGTCTCCCGTTTCACGGGCGTCCCCGTCGAGGAGCTTCGCTTCGCCACCGACGGCTGCGGCCTGCCGGCCTTCGCCCTGCCCCTGCGCGCGATAGCGCTCATGCACGCGCGGCTCGCCGCGCCGCCCGCCGGGCTCGGCGAAGGGGCGCGCGACGCCTGCCGCCGCGTCGCCGCCGCCGCGCTCGCGCACCCCGAGATGGTCGAGGGCGACGGTGAACTTGACACCGAGGTGATGCGCGCCGCCGGCGGCCGCCTCGTCTCGAAGGTCGGCGCCGAGGGCGTCTACGCGGCGGCCGTCTTCCCTTCGGAGCGGTGGCCGCGCGGCCTCGGCCTCGCCTTCAAGATCGAGGACGGCGACCGCGGCGACCGCGCCCGCCCCCGCGCGGCCGTCGCCGCCCTCCGCCGACTCGGCCTCCTCGGCGACCCGCTGCCCGACCCGCTCGCCCGACTCGCCGACCCCGTCATCAGGAACCACCGCGGCGACCGCGTCGGCGAAATGCGCCCCGCCTTCACCCTCAACGTTTAGCCCGCGGCCACGCGACTCCGCCTCCCGGCCCCACGCTCCCACCCGACCTCCCGGCAAAATTCAGTTGACAAACGGGCGCGCGGCTATAAAATACGGACGTTCGTTTTTGTGGCCATGCCGAAACTGAGCACCGAGGTGATGGAGGAGAGGCGGGGCCGCATCGAGGATGCGGCCAAGGAGCTGTTCATCAAGCGCGGCTTCCACGCCACCTCGATGCGCGACATCGCCACCGGCGCGGGCACCTCGCTCGGCAACCTCTACAACTACTACCGCACCAAGGAAGACATCCTCGAATCGATCATCGCCAAGTACCAGAAGGTGATCGACGCGCGCTTGCGCGCCATCTTCGACGGCGTCGAGGAGCCTTTCCACCCCGACAGCCTGACCCGCTTCGGGCGCATGGTCAAGGAACTGGTGAGCGCGCACGCGGACTTCTGGCTGCTCATGTACATCGACGTGCTGGAGTTCGAGAACCGCCATTTCCGCCGCATGTTCGAGGGTTTGGCCTCAAGCCTGCGCCGCCGCTTCGCGCCGCACTTCGCGGAGCTGAAGCGCTCGGGGGCGCTCTACGACGGCGTCGACCCGGCGGTCGGCTTCACCGCCGCCTACATGCAGTTCTTCAACTACTTCCTCGTCGAGAAGCTCTTCGGGGGCCGGCGTCACCTCGGCCTCAGCGACGATCAGGTGGTCACGCACCTGACGGAAATCTTCTGCCGCGGCGTGCTCCGCCCCGAGCGCCTCGCCGAGCTGCGCGCCTCCGCGCCGCGGGCGAGGGCCGGAGGGTCGCGCGCCCGCGCGCCCCGCAGTAAACCGAAACAGGACTGACTGAGCGCAGGCCGGCCGCCGAGCGCATCTCCGGGCTCTACAACCGCCTCTACGCGGGCGCGCCCGCCTACTTCGTGGACGATCTGACGAAGCTCGGCGAGTACATGTCGGAAGTCCGGCCGACCGTCTTCGCCAGCCTGCCGCGCTTCTTCGAGAAGATTCACGCGCGCGTGCTGGCCGACCTCGCGCGCGAGCCGGAAGGGGTTCGGCGCCGCTTCCGCGAAGCTTTGGGGAGAGGGCGCGAGGTCGTGCGCCGGCGTCAGGCGCGCGAAGACGTGCCGGCGGACTTGCTGGCCGGCTATGAGCGCGAGGCGCTGCCCGTGCTGCGGCGCGTGAAGGACTATTTCGGGGGGCGGCTCCGGCTCGCCACGTCGGGCGGCGCGCCGCTCGCCGGCGAGGTGGCCGAGTTCTTCGCCGCCGCCGGGTTGCCCATCCTCCAAGCCTACGGGCTGACGGAGAACATCTGCGTCGCCTTCAACCGCGAGGACGATTACAAGTTCGGCACGGTCGGGCCGCCGATGCCGGGCTGCGAGGTGCGCGTCGCGGCCGACGGCGAGATCGAGGTGCGGAGCCCGATGATGTTCTCCGGCTACTACAAGGAGCCTTTGAAGACGGCCGAGGTGGTGCGCGACGGCTGGCTCCTGACGGGCGATCTGGGCGAGCTGGACGAAGACGGCTTCCTGCGCATCACCGGCCGCAAGAAGGAGCTGATCGTGACCTCGACGGGGAAGAAGGTCGCGCCCTCGCTCGTCGAGAACATGCTCAGGGAGCACCACCTCGTCAGTCAGGCTTACGTTCACGGGGAGGGGAAGAGTTACCTCGTCGCGCTCGTCACGCTCAACGCGGCGGAACTGGCCGAGCACGCGCGGGCGCGCGGGCTGAAGGCCGGGAGCCTCGCCGAACTCTCCCGCGAGCCGGAGGTGCGCGCGCTCGTCGGAGACATCGTCGCGGGCGTCAACCGCCGGCTCTCGTCCACCGAGCAGGTCAAGCGCTTCGCCCTCCTCGGACGCGACTTCGAGGTCGAGCGCGACGAGGTGACGCCGACGCTCAAGCTCAAGCGCGACGTGGTGGCGCGCAACTTCGCGGACGTTCTGGCGGGCCTCTACGCCCGGCCCTTTTCGGAGGAATGACTATGAGACATCAAGGCCGCTTCGCGCCCCGCGCGCTTCTGGCCGCAACCTTCACGCTCCTGTTCGCGGCGACGGCCGCGGCGCAGACGACCGTCGCGCTGCCGGCGAAGGAGGCGGTCGTCTTCGGGCAGAAGATTCACTACGTGGACGTGGGCAGCGGCCCGGTCGTCGTCCTGCTCCACGGCCTCGGCGGCAACACGACCAACTGGGCCTTCAACACGCTGCCGCTCTCGCAGAAGTTCCGCGTCATCGTCCCCGATCAGGTGGGCTTCGGCAAGTCCGACAAGCCCCTCGTCAACTACCGCGTCGGGACTTACGTTGACTTCCTCGACAAGTTCCTCGCGGGGCTGAAGGTCGAGCGCGCGTCGCTCGTCGGCAACTCGATGGGCGGGTGGATCGCGGCCGCCTACGCGCTGAGACACCCGTCGAAGGTCGAGCGGCTGGTGCTGGTCGACGCCGCGGGGTTCGCGCCGCCGAAGGAGTTCGACCTCGCGGCGCTCTCCGGGCTCAACCCCTCGACGCGCGACGACATGAAGCGGCTCGCGGGGATGGTCTTCTACAACCCTTTGATGAAGTCCGACGCGGCGATTGACATGCTGCTCACGCAGCGCCTCTCGGCCGGCGACGGCTACACCATCCAGAGCCTCGTCGAGTCCATCCACCGCGGCGAGGACATGCTCGACGGCAAGCTCGCCGCGCTCAAGCAGCCCGTCCTCATCGTCTGGGGGCGCGAGGACGGGCTGACGCCGCTCGCGCGCGAGGGCGAGAAGTTCCGGCGGGGCATCCCGCACGCCGAACTGG
>Ga0196978_1000825_pt1 | contig 14958 bp, 6 predicted proteins | sample S3v_2013CmetaG_FD_155491 | JGI IMG/M metagenome (GOLD analysis project Ga0196978, IMG submission 155491) | Soil microbial communities from Anza Borrego desert, Southern California, United States - S3+v_20-13C | ecosystem: Environmental > Terrestrial > Soil > Desert | place: USA: California... | reverse complement strand
GGCCGACGCCGGCGCCGGCGCGGGCGTCGTGCTGAGGGCCGTCGGCGGCCGCTTCGGGGGCGGCTCGGCGGTGGCGGCGCTGTTGCTGCTGGCCGTCTGCGCGTGCGCGTTCGTCCTGCTGCTGCGGCTCATCAGCAGCTACCACCACCGCGCCGGCGCCGGCGATTGAGATCGGAGGAGCGGGCCTGCTTGCGGCGGCCGCCCCGGCGAGACGAGCCGGGGGCCGGCCGCTTTTCTGTATGAAGACGAAAAAGCAGAAGGCGGAAGGCGGGAGGCGGGAGGCGGCCGCCGCGCGCGGAGCCGGGGGCGGACGCGCCCGCCGCCCCTCTGCGAAGCGCGTCGTCTTCGCCCTCCTCCTCCTGCTGCCTCCCGTCTTCTGCCTCCTGCCCCCTGCGCTGGCGCAGGCGCCCGACGACTCCGCCGGGGAGGTCGTCGTCGAGGGCCGGCAGGCGGGCGATGTCTTCGGCATGGGGCGGACGGTGCGCGTGCGCGGCGGGGTGCGCGGCGTGATCGCGTTCGGCGGCGACGTGATCGTCGAGGGGCGCGTCGAGGGCGACGCGGCGGCCGTCGGCGGCTCGGTCATCCAGCGGCCCGGCTCCTACGTGGGCGGCGACGTGATGGTCTTCGGCGGCGCGTACCGCGACGAGGCCGGGGGCGCGGGGCGCGGCCCGACGGGGCGCACGATGATGTTCGCCGGCTACGAGGAGGAGTTGCGCGAGCTGGCGCGCAACCCGGCGGGCGTGCTGACGCCGAGGCTGACGCCGGCCTTCGTCGGCTGGCGCGTGCTGGCCGTCCTCTTCTGGTTCATCGTCTCGCTGGCGTTGACGGCGGCGACGCCGGGCGCGGTCAGCCGCGCCGCCGCGCGATTGCAAATGACCTCCTTGAGGGTCGCGCTGATCGGCGTGGTCGGCGCGCTCGTGGTCGGCCCCGGCGCGACGGCGGCGCTCAGGTTCCTGCCGCCGATGGTGGGCGGGCTGGTCTTCGTCACGGCGCTGCTCCTGCTCCTCGTCTCCTACCTCTTCGGCCGCGTCGTCGTCCACGCCGTGACCGGGCGCTGGCTCCAGCGCGTGCTGCTCCGAGAGGGGCGGCGTTCGGAGACGGCGGCGCTGCTGCTCGGCGCGGCCTTCTGGGCCGTCGCGCTCGCGCTCCCCTTCGTGTGGCCGGTCTTCGTCCTCGGCCTCGTCGTCGTCAGCCTCGGCCTCGCGCTCACCGCGCCCTACAGGCTCGTCCGAAAAAGGGGCTGAGGCCACCCCGCGTCCGCGAAAAGGTAGAAAAGCTTTGCCTCGCATGACCCCGTCAGGCGGACGCCTGACGCGGCGCGCGCCGCGGAATCGGAACCCCGCCGCCTTGTGCTCCCCGCGCGTGTTGTCGTAAATTGAGGCTTCCGCGGCCGGCACGCCCCCGACTCTTAGCCTGTGCCTCCTCCGCCTGCGGCCGTCGGACTCCTGCCGGGCATGAAGAAAACTTCCGACCTCAAGCTGATCGTCTTTTTCACCGCGCTCACGTTCCTGCTGACGGTCGTGGTCGTCCTGTCGTGGGAGAGGTTCCTGCTGCCCCCCTTCTTCTCGTGGGTCGAGTCGCACTACCCCGGCCCGGCCAACGCCGAGGCGCGCGTCAAGGTGCAGCAGCGCGTCGAGCACTTCTTCATCTCCATCGCGGTCGACATGGTGGTCGTCACGCTCCTGCTCCGGGTCGTGCGCCGCCAGCACCGCCGCGTCGAGGAGAGCGAGGAGCGTTACCGCGCGCTCTTCGAGCACGCCAAGAACGGCATCGGCGTCGCGCGCGCCTCGGACTTCCGCCTCGTCGAGGCCAACGGCAAGTTCTGCGACATCCTCGGCTGTCAGGTCGAGGCGCTGGTCGGCCGCGACGTGCGCGAGCTTCTGCGCGCCGAGGGCGACGGCCCCGACCCGCGGCGGGGCGGCCTCGCGTGGCTGCTCGGCTCGGCCGAGGCCGGCGAGGGCGAGTTCGTCGTCGCGGCCGTCTCGGGCGCGCCCGTCCACATCTCCGTCTCCTTCAGCACGCTCTCGACGGCCGCCGAGAAGTTGATCATGCTCATCGTCCGCGACCTCACGCAGCAGCGGCAGCTCGAGGCCGACAAGGAGGAGATGCAGCGCCAGCTCTACCAGTCGTCGAAGCTCGCCTCCATCGGCGAGCTGTCGGCCGGCGTCGCCCACGAGATCAACAACCCCCTGAACGGCCTCATCAACTTCGCGCAGCTCCTCAAGGACGAGCCCGTCGAGCGCTCCGACTTTGAGCGGCAGATGATCGACGGCATCATCGACGAGGGCGGCCGCATCGCGCGGATCGTGCGCGGGCTGCTGACCTTCGCCCGCCCCGACGGCGACGGCCACGAGGCGCGGCGCGCCCACGTCGGCGAGACCGTCCAGACCTCGGTCGCCCTCTTCGGCCGCCAGCTGGAGAAGGACGGCGTCCGCGTCGAGGTCGAGCTCGACCCCGACCTGCCGCCCGTGCGCGCCGAGGCGTCCCGGCTCCGGCAGGTCGTCGTCAACATGATCAGCAACGCGCACCTCGCCCTGAAGGCGCGCGGCGGCGGGGGCGAGAAGGTCTTCCGCATCTCGGCCCGCCGGTTCGAGCGCGACGGCGCGCGGTGCGTGGGCCTTGAGTTCTACGACAACGGCGTGGGCATCCCGGCCGGCCTCCTCGACCGCGTCTTCGACCCCTTCTTCACGACGCGCCGCGACGCGGGCGGCACGGGCCTCGGCCTCTCGATCAGCTTCGGCATCGTCCGCGACTACGGCGGCACGATCCGCGCCGAGAGCCGCGAGGGCGAGTTCACGCGCTTCACGGTCGAGCTGCCCGCGGCCGACTCGTGGGAGGCCGAGTATGGTTAAAGTCCTCGTCGTGGACGACGAGCCGAGCATCCGCCTGACGGTCGCCGAGTTCCTGCGCCGCGCCGGCTACGAGACGGTGGCGGCCGCCGACTTCGCGTCGGCCTCGGGGCTGACCGACGGCGTGGACGTGGCCGTCGTCGACGTGAACCTCCCCGACGGCAGCGGCGTCGAGCTGCTCGACCGCCTCAACCGGCGCGAGCCGTACGTGCCCGTCATCATGATCACGGGCGACCCGCAGCTGCCGCGCATCTCCGAGATCATCCGCGCCGGGGCCTACGACTTCATCGTCAAGCCGATCTACAAGGACGTGCTCATCAAGGCCGTCTCGCGCGCGGCCGAGAAGAAGCAGCTCGAAGACGAGAAGCGGCAGCTCGAAGAGGAGGTGCGGAGGCACGCCGAGGAGCTGGAGCGGCGCGTCGAGGAGCGCACGGCCGAGCTCGTCGAGGTCTACCGCGTGCTGGCGCAGCAGGAGAAGATCGCGGCGCTCGGGCGCGTCGCCGCGCAGGTCGCGCACGAGGTCAAGAACCCGCTCGCCGGCCTCCTCCTCTACGCGCTGCACCTCAAGGGCAAGGTCGAGGGCAAGCTCGCCGACTCGGAGACTTCGCTGCTCGACAAGATCGTCGTGACGATCAACCACCTGACGAGCACCTGCGAGCAAATCCTCAGCTTCGCGCGCCCCGTCCATCTCGCCCCCCGCCGCACCGACCTCAACCGCGTCCTCACCGACGTGCTCCAGCTCTTGGAGCCGCAGCTCGCGGCCGCCGGCGTCCGAGTCTCGGCCGACCTCGACCCGGCGGGGGCGCGCGGCAGGCTCGACGAGTCGAGCCTGCGCTCGGTGCTGATGAACCTCGCGCTCAACGCCGTGCAGGCGATGCCGCAGGGCGGCGAGCTGCGCGTGCGGACGCGCGCCGGCGGCGGCACGCTCGTCGCTGAGGTCGGCGACACCGGCACGGGCATGACCGAGGAGCAGGTCAAGAGCATCTTCGAGCCTTTCTACACGACGAAGTCGGCCGGGCTCGGGCTCGGCCTGCCCTACGCGAAGAAGGTGGTCGAGGAGCACCGCGGGCAGATCGCGGTCGAGAGCCGGCCGGGCGAGGGGACGACGATCCGCATCGCCCTGCCGGCGGGAGCGGAGGAGTGAAAGCCGATGCCTGAGCCACACCGGAGCCGCATCCTCGTCGTCGACGACGAGGCGAGCATCGCGGGCGCGCTCGAACTGATCCTCGCCGAGCGGGGCCACGAGGTCTCGGCGGCGGCGAGCGTCGGCGGGGCGCTCTCGCTGCTGGAGCGCGAACGCTTCGACCTCGTCTTCACCGACCTGCGCCTGCCGGACGCGACCGGCATCGAGCTGCTCGAACAGCTCAAGAGCCGGACGCCGGAGACCGAGGTCATCCTGATGACCGCGCACGGCTCGCTCGACGTGGCCATCGAGGCCATCAAGCGCGGCGCGTTCTACTACCTCGAAAAACCCTTCACGCCCGGTCAGGTCTCGATGCTCGCCGAGCGCGCGCTCCAGTTCGAGGCCGTCAAGCGCGAGAACCGCGCGCTCCGCAGCGCGCTGCCGACCGACGGCGAGGACTTCGGCATCGTCGGCCACCACCCGAAGGTGCGGCAGATTCACGCCGTCATCCGCACGGCCGCGCCCTCGGACGCCTCCGTCCTCATCGAGGGCGAGTCGGGCACGGGCAAGGAGCTGATCGCCACGGCCTTCCACCTGCAAAGCCACCGCGCCCAGCAGCCCTTCATCCGCATTAACTGCGCCGCCATCCCGTCGGAGCTGATCGAGTCGGAGCTGTTCGGCTACAAGCGCGGCGCCTTCACCGGGGCCGACCGCGACAAGCGCGGCCTCATCGAGGCGGCGCAGGGCGGCACGCTCCTGCTCGACGAGATCGCCGAGATGCCGCTGCACCTTCAGGCCAAGCTCCTGCGCGTGCTTCAGGAGCGGCGCGTCCGCCGCGTCGGCGACGAGCGGGAGGTCGCCGTGGACTTCCGCCTCGTCTCCTCGACGAACCGCGACACGGGTCAGATGGTCGGCGAGGGCGCGCTGCGCAAAGACCTCTTCTTCCGCATCAGCACCATCAAGGTCAAGGTTCCGCCCCTGCGGGAGCGCGCCGACGACGTGGTGGTGCTGGCCGAGCGCTTCCTCGCGCGCTACGGCGAGAAGTACCGGAAGGGCTTGCGCGGCATCTCGCCGGCGGCCTTCGCGCTGCTGGCGCGCTACGACTGGCCGGGGAACGTGCGCGAGCTGGAGTCGGTCATCGAGCACGCCGTGCTCTTCGCGCAGGGCGATCAGCTCCAGCCCGAAGACCTGCCCGAGCACCTCCACGCGGCGCAGGCGGCCGGCTTCCGCTGCCTCATCCCGCCGCACATGACGATGGAGGAGGTCGAGCGCGAGGCCATCCTCCAGACGCTCGAACGCACGGGCGGCAACGTCAAGCGGACGGCCCAGATTCTCAACTTCCACCGCCCCACGCTCTACCGCCGCCTGCGCAAGTACGGCCTCCGCAACGCCCCCGCCGCGGACGAAGACGGCGAGGAGCAGGAAGCCGCCGACTGAAAGGCCGGGAAGAAAAGTAAGTTTCGAGTTACAGGCGGAAGCCCGGCCGCGGGGCGGGGCGTCGCAGGCACCGCGAGGAGTCTCGCGGCGATGCTTGAGGCGCCCTCGCCCGCGGCCGGGCTTCCGCCCTTAACTGTCCCTTACTGATTCACCGGCGCGCCCCGATGGTTCGCGCTGGGACACGGGCGGCCGCGGCGCGCGCGAAAATAAAACCGTAACGGCGGGCCTGCGCCTCCGCGCCGCGGGCGGGCACGGGGATTGCTTCGTCGCACCCCGCACGGCCGCACCGCGCCGCAGCCTGTGTAGGCTCGCGCGCGCGTTGCTCCCCACGATCCCGACCGTTAGACGATCGCCCGGAGAGGTTTAGAAGTCTAGTGCTCGTGTCCCTGCGCCGTGCCGGTGCATTCTCTGCCGACGAGTCGCGCGGGCCTGAAGCCACGCGCGGCGTCTCCCTGCGGTTGAGTCTTGCGGTGGCACAGAGCGACATCATCCTCATCATCGACGACGAGCCGAGCGTGGCCGACGCGCTCCGGCTGATCCTCGTAGACCGCGGCCACCGCGTCCTCGTCGCCGCCACCGGGCGCGGCGGGCTGGAGCTGGCGCGCCGCGAGCGCGTCCGTCTGGTCATCACAGACCTGCGGCTGCCCGACATCTCCGGCCTCGAAGTGCTCGGCGCGCTCGCCGCCGAGTGGCCGCGCCTGCCCGTCATCCTCATCACCTCGCACGGCACGCCCGAACTCTCCGCCGAGGCCACCAGCGCCGGCGCGGCCGCCGTCCTCTCCAAACCCTTCCCCCCCGCCGAAATCATCCGCCTCGTCGAAGGCTTAAATTAAGTTCAAATAGTCAGAGGCCCCGGCCGTGAGGGGCGGCCTCTCAGGCATCGGCGCGAGACTGCTCGCGAGGCTTGCGACGCGCCCCCTCACGGCCGGGCCTCTGACCATCATCGTTTCGCAATCTTCGCGCGAGGGCGTGATTCAGGGTGAAACACGGGGCGGGTCGGCGTGGCACGCGCTGGAACAGCGCGGGGCGGGGCGGTCGGCGACGGCGGGCCGAAAGTTGCGCTTGTTTTGCGACGAGGTTGCGAATGTGATGCGGCTCCGGAGCGCGGCACAAAGGTTGCACTTGGCGGCCTCGCTCCCGCGTCAAACTCGCGCCGCTCCTGAGCGTGATGTCTGACCGCCGAAGACCGGCGCGGCGGGTTTAAAGCTCCGATGAACTCCGGATGAAGCCGCGCCACCAGCCGGGAGGCGGACGCGCGGCGGCGGCGCAGGGCTTCACTCCGCGCCGGACTCTCAACTCAGCGGCCCCCAGCCTCGCGCTTTCCGCAGGCGGGCCGCAATCGCACCGAAGCGCACAGGGAACAATCAGACCAGCGCCCGACCCGCGACACGCGGGGTGGGAGACGTGCGCCCGCCCGCCGGCTACGCCAGCGGACTCCGGCGGCGCTCAAACGAATCTCCTGACGGGGCCGGCCCTTCCGCCGGCCGATCCTCAACCCGAGGCGGTTCCGCCCTGCGAGAACTCCCCCTGACGATTGAGAGAACACACGATGAATCTAGAACATCTTTTCAGAATGTGGCGGGCGCTGCTGCCGGTCGCCGCCGTCGCGTTCTTCGCGCTGGCTGCGGCCGGCGCGGCGCGCGCGCAGACCGCCAACACCTCCCCGCTCCAGCCGCTGGAGCCGGTGGCGACGCCCACGCCGGTGGCGACGCCGACGCCGACGGCGGCCGCGCCCGACTGCGAGCGCACGGTGAAGGCCGACGTGGTCGCGCTCGATCAGGTCATCACCTACAACCGCCTCGGCGCCGTCAACCCGGCCGGCATGGTCTACGCCCTGCGCCGCGACGTGGTCTCGACGGACGCGACGACGGCCGGCCTGTCGGCGGGCAACGTGAAGCTCCGGGCCTACAAGCGGCCGCGCCCGCTCGTCCTGCGCATGAACGCTGGCGACTGTTTAGAAATCTCTTTCCAGAATCTGCTCGACCCGAGCCGCAGGCACGAGGACCAGCCCATCACGCGCTACGCCTCGATCCACGCCGTCGGCCTCCAGTTGGTCAACTCCATCGCCTCCGACGGCTCGAATGTCGGCCGGAACGCGAGCAGCCTCGTGGCCCCCGGCAACAGCGCCGTCTACACCTTCTACGCCGAGAAGGAGGGCAACCACCTCATCTACTCGACGGCGGCGACGACCGGCGGCGAGGGCGACGGCGGCCAGATTTCGATGGGCCTCTTCGGCTCGATCAACGTCGAGCCGAAAGGCTCCGAGTGGTACCGCTCGCAGCTCACCGAGGCCGACCTCGCGGCGGCCCAGCGGCGCGACGGTCTCGGCGCGCCGCTGGTGACGAAGACCGGCCAGCCCGTCATCAACTACGATGCCACCTACCCGAAGGGCTCGACGAGCGGCCGCGCGCTCGGCTCGCCCGTCCTCCGCATCCTCGACTCGGCCAACAACATCGTCCACTCCGACCTCAACGCGATCATCACGGGGCCGGGCCGCGGCAACTTCCCCGCCGGCACCTACAACCCCATCGCGACGGCCGGCGACAAGCCGGGCGCGACCACCGCGACGACCGTCCGCAACCGCCCGTTCCGCGAGTTCACGGTCATCTACCACGACGAGCTGAAGGCCGTGCAGGCCTTCCCGCAGTTCAACGAGAAGAAGGCCGACGGCACGGACAACCCGCTCGCCCACACGCTGCACAGCGTGCGCGACGCCTTCGGCATCAACTACGGCACGGGCGGCATCGGCTCCGAGATCATCGCCAACCGCCTCGGCGTCGGCCCGATGAAGGACTGCAACGACTGCCTCTTCGAGGAGTTCTTCCTCTCGGCGTGGACGGTCGGCGACCCGGCGCAACTCGTGGACGCGCCGGCCAACACGCAGGTCGACAAGGAGGGCAACCGCATCGCCGGCGCGCCCGGCGCGACGAAGGTCTTCTTCCCCGACGACCCCTCGAACGTCTACCACAGCTACTTGAACGACCCCGTCAAGATGCGCGTCGTGCACGCCGGGCCGAAGGAGCACCACATCCACCACCTGCACGCGCACCAGTGGCTGAACTCGCCCGAGAGCGACAACTCGGCCTACCTCGACAGCAAGGCCCTCGGGCCGGGTTATTCCTTCACCACCGAGATCACCTACGGCGGGTCGGGCAACCGCAACAAGACGCCGGGCGACTCGATCTTCCACTGCCACTTCTACCCGCACTTCGCGCAGGGCATGTGGGCGATGTGGAGGGTGCACGACGTTTTCGAGGCCGGCACCAAGCTCGACGCCGCCTCCGGCCTGCCGCTCAAGGGCGCGCGCGTGCTGCCCGACGGCGAGATCGAGGCCGGCACGCCGATCCCGGCCGTCGTCCCCGTCCCGACCCTCGCCATGGCCCCGATGCCGACGCCCACGTTTCAGGGCTTCCCCTTCTACATCCCCGGCGTCGCCGGCCACCGGCCGCCGAAGCCGCCCCTCGACACCGTGGACGACGGCGGCCTGCCGCGCCACGTCATCGTCGGCGGCGAGGTCACGCACCACGAGGATCACGACCCCCACTTCAGCTTCGACAAGGCGCGCCTCGACTTCGACAAGCACCTCGAGACGGCCATCGCCAACCAGATTCCCGAGGACGGCACCGCGGCCGAGCTGGAGGCCATGAAGTTCCACTCGCAGCGCGCCGTCTCCAGCACCACGCCCGACGGCCTCGGGGCGGACTTCCGCCTCAACGGCATGCAGCCCATCGCCGGCGCGCCCTACGCCGACCCCTGCGTCACCGACGAGGGCTTGGCGGCCACGACCAAGATGCGCACCTACAAGGGCGCTTACGTCCAGCTCGACATGACGCTGAACAAGGCCGGCTGGCACTTCCCGCAGTCGCGCATCGCGACCCTCTGGGAGGACGTGCGGCCGACCATCGACGGCAAGCGCGCGCCCGAGCCGCTCTTCTTCCGCGCCAACTCGGGCGACTGCGTCATCTACCAGCACACCAACCTCGTCCCGCGCGTCTACGTGCAGGACGACTTTCAGGTGCGGACGCCCACCGACGTGATGGGCCAGCACATCCACCTCGTCAAGTTCGACGTGACCTCCTCGGACGGCTCCGGCAACGGCTTCAACTACGAGGACGGCACCTTCAGCCCCGAGGAGGTCGTTGACCGCATCCGCGCCATCCGCCGCCAGAACGGCTGCGCGGGCGTTGACAGCGGCGACGCCCGCGACCACACCTTCACCTGCCCCGTGGCCGAGGCCCACCCGACGCTCGGCCTCGCCGGCAGGGACGAGGACGGCAACGGCGTTGACGACTGGCTCGGCGCGCAGACCACCGTCCAGCGCTGGTTCGTGGACAAGACCCTGAACCTTAACAGCAACGACCGGACGCTGCGGACGGTCTTCACCCACGACCACTTCGGCCCCTCGACGCACCAGCAGGTCGGCCTCTACGCCGGCCTCGTCGTCGAGCCCGACGGCTCGACGTGGCGCGACCCCGAGACGGGCGTCGTCTTCGGCGGCCACAACGTCAGGCAGCGCAAAGACGGCGGCCCGACCAGTTGGAGGGCCGACATCATCACGGCCAACCCGGCCTACAGCTACCGCGAGTTCCTGCTGGAGTTCTCCGACTTCCAGCACGCCTACAAGAAGGGCGGCGGCGTGGACGGGAAGGGCCGGCCTTTGGCCGACCCCGACAACGTCATCAACCCGCCGGCCAAGAACGAGCCGGGCCTGCCCGTCCTCGTCGAGAAGGCCCAGACCTGCCCCGGCAGCGGCTTCGCGCCGCCGTGCCCCGAGGCCATCGCGGCCGCCGACGTGGGCACGATGAGCGTCAACTACCGCAACGAGCCGATCCCGCTGCGCCTCACCGACTCCAACGGCCAGCTGGCGCCGGGCATCGAGGGCGACCTCGCGCACGTCTACCGCTCGCTGGAGACGCGCGCCAACCCCGAGATGAACGTGCAGCCCGGCTTCTACCCGCCGCTCAGCAACGACCTCCACGGCGGCGACCCGTTCACGCCGCTGCTGCGGGCCTACGAGGACGACAACGTCCAGATCCGCATCCTCGTCGGCGCGCACGAGGAGGGGCACAACTTCGGCGTCCACGGCATCAAGTGGAAGTACGAGCCGTCGGAGGAGAACTCCGGCTACCGCAACAACCAGATGATGGGCATCAGCGAGCACTACGAGCTGGTCGTGCCGAAGCTGCCGAAGAAGTACGACGCCAAGGCGGCCGACTACCTCTACACGCCGGGGGCGTCCGTGGACGACCAGTGGAACGGCCTGTGGGGCCTGATGCGCGTCTACGCGCAGAAGAAGTACGACCTCTGGGAGCTGCCCAACAACACGAAGAACAACGCGCCCGGCTACTCGAATCAGGGCGAGTTCGACGGCGTCTGCCCGAAGCCGGCCGCCAAGCGCCCGCTCAACGTGACGGCCGTGGCCGCGCGCCACGCGCTGCCGGAAGGCTCGCTCGTCTACAACTCCCGCGAGGGCAACGGCGGCAGGCTCCACGACCCGACCGCCATCATGTTCTTCCGCACGGAGGACATCGGCGCGGACGGGAAGGTGCTGGCGGGCGTGCCCATCGAGCCGCTCGTCCTGCGCGCCGCCGCCGGCGAGTGCCTCGAAGTGACGCTCACGAACCGGCTGCCGGCCGGCGAGCAGTTCGACCTCCCCGGCTTCAGCACGCTGCCGATGATCGTCGAAGGCTTTAACGCCAACGACGTGAAGCCCTCGGCGAGCGTCGGCCTGCACCCGCAGGGCGTCTTCTTCGACGTGACGCGCAGCAACGGCGTCAACGTCGGCCTCAACCCCGTGCAGACGGCCGCGCCCGGCGAGACCGTCCGCTACCAGTGGTACGCGGGCGACATCACGCCGGACGCCACCAACCGCGGCCTCTACAAGGCCATCGAGTTCGGCGCGACGGGCCTGTCGTCGGCCGACCCCATCAAGCACTCGAACAAGGGCGCGGTCGGCGCGCTCGTCATCGAGCCGGCTTGGTCTAAGTGGAAGGAGGACTCGTGGTCGCGCGCCTCGGCGACGGTCTGGAACGCCGACTCGACCGCCAGCTTCCGCGAGTTCGTGCTCGTGTTGCAGAACGACATCAACTTCCGCAACAACAGCGCGCTGACGGCCACGGGCCTGCTCGACGATGGCCGGGCCGTGCCCAACCTCGCCGAACAGGAGGACGCCGAGGACTCGGGCCACAAGGCCGTCAACTACCGCTCGGAGCCGCTCTGGAAGCGGATGGGCTTCGACCCCGACTCGCCCCTGAGCGGCGGCGACGACCCGCGCACGCCGACGCGCGACATCGACTTCACCAACTCGCTGTCGAACTCGCAGGTCGGCGGCGACCCCGTCACCCCGGTCTTCTGGGCGACGGCCGGCTCGCAGGTGCGGATGCGCCTCGTCCAGCCGGGCGGTCACGCGCGCAACAACGTCTTCATGTTGCACGGCCACATCTGGGAGGAGGAGCCTTACACCAACTCCTCGAACGTGCTCGGCACCAACCCGCGCTCGAACTGGCAAGGCTCGCAGTACGGGGTCGGCCCCGGCAGCCACTTCGACCTCCTGCTCAAGAACGGGGCGGGCGGCAAGTACGGCGTCACCGGCGACTACCTCTACCGCACCTTCACCTCGCCGCAGTTCTCGGGCGGCATGTGGGGCATCTTCCGCGTCTGCGCGCCGGGCTCGATCTGCCAGCCGCTGACCAAGTCGCCCCTCCAGCCCAAGGTGATATATTAACGAGCCGGGCCTTGTGAGCTGGCCTTAACCGAAAGAGCGCCGACCGGGGAGACTCGGTCGGCGCTCTTTCCTTTTTGTGTTTCACGGCGAAACACCGCCCGCCCGCCGTGACGCCTCGTGGAACACGCCCCGCGGCGGGCCCGCGTCAAAGTTGCGATTACCTTGCGGCGAGAATGCGGCCCCGTGACAGTCGGCCCGGTCGGGCACGAGGCTTGCTCTCTCGACACGGCGAACAGTTGCTCTCCTCACGGCAAACTCTCGATGCTCCGCCCCGTCTCCGGCCGCACGGCCGCGGCGGGCGCTCGACGCGCCGGCAGTGCCGTGAGGAGTTTCTTTTATGAATCCCGCGATGAAGCTGCGCCACCCCGCACTGTGAGGTCGCGCGGCGCGGGCGCGCGGCCTCTGCTCTGAGCCCGCCCTTGCGCGTCCCGGCCCTTTCAGTTCACGCGGCCGGGGCCTCCCCGTCAGAAGAAAATTTTCGGCCCGTGAGAGCCGGCCCAGCGCCGGGCGGGAGACGTGCGCCTCGCCGCCTTGCCGCCGCTCGGAGATTCGACCTTAACTCCCTTAGGAATCACACGTCTCGTACACGCTTCGTGAGAGTGATAAAGATGAAAACAGAGCATCCTTTCCGGCACGGCCGGGCGCTCGCCGGCCTCTGCGCGCTCGCGTTCTTCGTGATCGCGGCGGCCGCAGCCGCCTCGGCGCAAACGCCGACCCCGACACCCGCGCCGCCCGACTGCGAGCGCACGGTGAAGGCCGACGTGGTCGCGCTCGACCAAGTCATCACCTACAACCGCCTCGGCGCCGTCAACCCGGCCGGGCAGATGTTCGCGCTCAAGCGCGACGTGGTGGCGATCGACCCCTCGAAGGGGCTCGCCGCCGGCAACGTCCGCCTGCGCGAAGACAAGCGCCCCCGCCCGCTCACGCTGCGCATGAACGCGGGCGACTGTTTACAGATTAACTTTACCAACCTGCTGGCGCAGAACCTCTCCGACGTTAACTCGTTCGCCGAGGGCAACGCCCCGGCGACGCGCACGGCCTCCGTCCACGTGATGGGCCTGCAACTCGTCGGCTCCATCGCCTCCGACGGCTCGAACGTCGGCAACGTCGCGCCCATCGGCAGCCTCGTCCAGCCGGGCGGCTCGGCCACCTACACCTACTTCGCGCAGCGCGAGGGCAACCACCTCTTCTACTCCTCGGCGGCCACCACGGGCGGCGAGGGCGACGGCGGTCAGATCACGATGGGCCTGTTCGGCTCGGTCAACGTCGAGCCGAAGGGCGCCGAGTGGTACCGCTCGCAGGTGACGGCCGAAGAGCTGAAGCACGCGACGAAGAGGAAGGCCGACGGCACGCCGGAGAAGACCGCGGGCGGACAGCCCGTCGTCGACTACGACGCCACCTACCCGGCCGGCCACGCGCGCGCCGGCCTGCCCGTGCTCAAGATTCTCGGCGCGGGCAACGAGATCGTCCACGGCGACCTGAACGCCATCATCACGGGGCCGGGCCGCGGCCGCTTCCCGGCCGGCACCTACCCGCAGGTCAAGGTCTCGCCCGACCGCGAGCAGCCCTTCCGCGAGTTCACCGTCGTCTACCACGACGAGATCAAGGCCATTCAGGCCTTCGACAAGTTCTACGAAGACCCCGTCCTCGGCCACACGCTCTACTCGGTCAAGGACGGCTTCGCCATCAACTACGGCGTGGCGGGCATCGGCTCGGAAATCCTCGCCAACCGCCTCGGCGTCGGCCCGATGGCCAACTGCACCGAGTGCAAGTACGAGGACTTCTTCCTGACTTCGTGGGCCGTGGGCGACCCGGCCATGATCGTCGACGTGCCGGCCTCGACGCAGGTCGACTCCGACGGCAAGAAGATCGAGGGCGCGCCGAAGGCGACGAAGGCCTTCTTCCCCGACGACCCCTCGAACGTCCACCACTCGTACCTGAACGACCACGTCAAGATGCGCGTCGTGCACGCCGGGCCGAAGGAGCACCACATCCACCACCTGCACGCGCACCAGTGGCTCAACACCCCGGACGACGACAACTCGACCTACCTCGACAGTCAGGCCCTCGGGCCCGGCTACTCCTTCACCACCGAGATCGCGCACGGCGGCACGGGCAACCGCAACAAGACGCCGGGCGACTCGATCTTCCACTGCCACTTCTACCCGCACTTCGCGCAGGGCATGTGGGAGCTGTGGCGCGCCCACGACGTGTTCGAGGCCGGCACCGAGATCGGCCCCGACGGCCGCCCGACCGCGACGGCGCGCAAGCTGCCCGACGGCGAGATCGAGGCCGGCACGCCGATCCCGGCGCTCGTCCCCATCCCGACCGTGGCGATGGCCCCGATGCCGACCGAGGCCTTCAAGGGCTTCCCCTTCTACATCCCCGGCGTCGCCGGCCACCGGCCGCCGCACCCGCCGCTCGACACCGTGGACGACGGCGGCCTGCCGCGCCACGTCATCCTCGGCGGCACGGCGCACAGCGTCGAGACGCGCCTCGACTTCTCGAAGGAGATTCTGACGGCCGTCGCGCAGGAACTCCCCGAGGGCGGCACGGCCGCCGAGCAGGCCGCCATGGCCTTCCACGCGCAGAAGCAGGTCACGAGCTTCACGCCCGAGGGCGCGGCTTCGACCTTCAAGCTCAACGGCCTGCCGCAGGTCGCCGGCGCGCCCTTCGCCGACCCCTGCCGCGACGACGCCGGCAACGCCGCCGGCCGCGCGCGCGTTTACAAGGGCGCGAACATCCAGCTCGACATGACGCTGAACAAGGCCGGCTGGCACTTCCCGCAGTCGCGCATCCTCGCGCTGTGGGAGGACGTGCGCCCG
>Ga0196978_1000823_pt1 | contig 14979 bp, 6 predicted proteins | sample S3v_2013CmetaG_FD_155491 | JGI IMG/M metagenome (GOLD analysis project Ga0196978, IMG submission 155491) | Soil microbial communities from Anza Borrego desert, Southern California, United States - S3+v_20-13C | ecosystem: Environmental > Terrestrial > Soil > Desert | place: USA: California... | reverse complement strand
CATCATCGTGCGGCATCCCGCTTCGGGCGCGGCGCGCTTCCTGGCGCAGGTCATCGACTGTCCCATCATCAACGCCGGCGACGGCAGCCACGAGCACCCCACGCAGGCGCTCCTGGACCTGCTCACGATTCGACAGCACAAGCAGTCGTGGAATGGGCTGGTAGTGACCATTGTCGGCGACCTGCTGCACTCGCGCGTGGCGCGCTCGAACATCTTCGCCCTGCGCACTCTGGGCGCCACGGTGCGCCTTGCCGGGCCGCCTACGCTTCTGCCGCGCGAGTTCGAGGAGTTCGGCTGCGAGCTGTTCTACGACGTGCGCAAGGCGGTCGAAGGCGCCGACGTCATCATGATGCTGCGCATCCAGCGCGAGCGTCAGGGCCAGCACTTCTTCCCGACCGTCAACGAGTACTCGCGCTACTTCTGCCTGACCGCCGAGACGGTGGCCAAAGCCAAGCCCGACGTGATCATTCTGCACCCTGGCCCGATCAACCGCGGCATCGAGATCGCCAGCGAAGTGGCCGACGGCCCGTACTCGGTCATCATGAGTCAGGTCGCCAATGGTGTGGCGCTGCGCATGGCGGTGCTCTACCAGCTCATCATTCCGGGGGCGGACGGCATTCGTGGCAGTACGATCGGCGAATCGACGATTGCGCCGCCCGTGTCGATACCGGCGGCCGCCATGCCGGCCGGACAGATGCGGGTGGCCTGAACGACGGTCCGCAGCGGCCCGATGCGGTCGACGCCTTGATCGTCGGGCCGCCTGCGTAGTCCTACGCACGTACTACTCCGAGCTTACCCGGCCGTACTTGTCCGTCATGATGGAACGGCTGACCCGACTCATGCCGAGCGAAGGTCCGCTGCCTGGAAAGGAAGACGTCATGCTTCGAGACAGACCAGTCAATTCCGCGCGCCGGACCGTGGCACTTGCCGCCCTTCTCGCTGCGGCCTTCACCTTGCCGGCTCACGCGCAGGAGAAGGCGGCGGAAGCCGGCGCGTGGATCGAGCCGGACGCGGCGGTGAACAGTCGCTCGGCGAAGACCTCGAGCAGCCTCGCCAGTGACCTGCGCGTGACGTCGGTGGTGAAGGCGGGCCTGCTAGGGACGGATGCGACGGGGATCAACGTCGATACACGCAACGGTACGGTCACGCTGTTCGGAATCGTGGCGACGAACCGCAGCAAGCAGGCCGCCGAGACCGTCACTCGCAACGCGACCGGCGTTGCCTGGGTCATGAACCAGCTCGAGGTCGTTTCCAGCGCCAGCCAAGATGCGGTCGGAATCGAGGACGAGGCCACCAAGCTCGACGTCGAGGAGAACCTGGAGCAGCACCCTGGCTTGGACACGATCGGGATCGAGGTCAGCAACTGCGTCGTACGTTTGACGGGCGCGGTCGCTTCGGGCGTCGAACGCCGCGAGGCGATGTACCTGACCGGCGCGACGCTAGGCGTCTGCTCGGTTCACGACGCGCTCACGCTCCGGTGAGCTGCTTCAGGCGGAAGCGCAATTGACCTGCACCGGCAGGCCGACGGCAAGGCGCAGGATGAGCAGCGCGTCGGATGCCGCAATCACTCCGTTGCCGCTGACGTCGCACACGCGCGCATCGCAGTAGACCAGCGCGATCGCCGCCTTCAGCGCATACAGAGCGTCGCTGGCCGACGGCTTTCCGCTGCGCGTCAGTGGGGCGCCGCAGCCGGCGGGCACGCAGGCGTGGGAGCAGTAAGAGCCACTCGCGCCGCTGTTGCCGGCGCCATCGTCGCATGTCTCGCCATCCTGGAGCATGCCGTCGCCGCAGGCCGAGCAGGCTCCGACGTCGATTCTCATCAGGTAGCGGTCGAACGGATCGCCCTTCCACTCCCTGACGCCGGCGATGTACCGGCCCGGCCCCAGCACGGCAGCCAGCTGCGTTTCGTTTCCCGACGTCGGTGAGACGACGCTCTCTGCGAGCAGTTGAAGATTGGTGGTGTAGAAGGCGAGGACCGTATCTTCGGGGAGGCCGCTGACCGGTCTCGTCGTCAGCGTGACCAGCGACGTGGCCGTGACCGTGAACGAAAAACGGTCTGTATCGCTGAAGCCCGTGATCCCGGTGTCGAAATGGGTGGTGCAGGTGGTGACGGGCTCGGCTTCGTACAGGCACAACGGATCGCAGCCGTCGCCGATGTTGACGTTGCCGTCCTCGCACTCCTCGGCCTGGTCGTAGATCCCGTTGCCGCACTGGGAGCTGACGCAGCTTGCCGGTGCCTCTTCGTCGGGTGACGCAGTCGTGGCACAGGAATCGGATTCACAAGCGTCTGCGGAATCGTCGGGGCAGTCCACGTCGGTGACGCCGCATCCGCAGTCACAGATCCCGTTGCCGTAGGAATCTCGCGGGCAGCTCCATGCGGCCGGAATCTCCCAGAGACAGCTGGCGCTGCACCCGTCGTCGGAGGCGAGGTTGTCGTCGTCGCACTCTTCCAACGGCTCGACCTGGCTGTTGCCGCAGACGGCGCCGTTGCAGGCCCCGCTGGAAACGAGCAGGCGGTAGGCCGGAAGCGCCTGGCTGTCGTAGCGCTGCACGGCTACCCGGTATGTTCCGGCGGCCAGCAATTGCTCGATCACCGAGCAGTTCCCCGCGCCACTGTCATGATTCTCGAGCACGAGGCCGCCATCGGTCAGGAGGCTGAGCGTCGTATTGCCGGGGCAGCCCGAGGCCGCGCCGGTCTCCAGACGCACGATGGCCGCAGCCGGTACGGTGAAGCGGAAGTGCTCGGCTTTGCCGGCGGTGATCCCGTCGTCTTCGTGCGGCGTGCACAGGGTCAGGGCAACCGTCTCGATGCTGCACTGCGCGCCGCATCCGTCGCCGCCGGCGACGTTGCCGTCCTCGCACTGCTCGCCTTCCTCCAGGAACCCGTCACCGCACGTCGGCCCGGTGCACTGGGTATTGTCGCCGGGAAGCGGGTCACCGGCGGGGCAGACGTTGTTGTCGCAATGAACCGCGTCCGGCGATGGGCAGTCCGCATCAAGCTTGCTGCAGCCGCAGTCGCACTCGCCGTCGTCGAACCGGTCCGCCTTGCACGTCCATCCGGCGGGAACCTCGAGATGACAGAAGAAGTCGCAGCCGTCGTCGTCGTCCCTGTTGCCATCGTCGCACTCCTCGGCGGGACCTACCGCTCCGTCGCCGCAGCTACCGAACGGGATGCACTGGGTGTTGTCCTCGGGGTCGGGAATGCCCTGGAAACAGCCGTTGAAGTCGCAGTGGGTAGCCATGGGCGTCGGACAATCCGAGTCGAGCAGGTCGCAGCCGCAGTCGCATTCGCCATCACCGTACCACTGCGGCGGGCAGGACCAGCCATCGGGAGCCTCGTAGAGGCATGCGTCGTCGCAGCCGTCACCGGCCGAGCCGTTACCGTCGTCGCATTCCTCGCCGATCTCGACCGCAGCGTTGCCGCAAACGCTGCAGTCCGCGCTGCTCATCCGCACGGTGTACGGCGGCATTGCCATGCCCGCAAAACCGCTGACGTCGACGGCGTACTGGCCGGCCGCCAGCTCGATGTCGAGCAGCGAGCAGCTTCCCTGGCCGCCTTCGTCGTCGGAACCGATCAACGCCCCGTCCAGGGTGCGGAGCTCGAGAACGGTATCGCCGGGACATCCGGATACTCCGGAGGTCTCGAGCCGAAGCAGAGTCTTCTGTGACAGAGTGATCGAGAAATGATCGGCGCCGAGCGCCGAGAATCCGTCGCTGGCGACCGTCTGGCACAGAGGCAGCTCCGCCCGTTCGAACCGGCACGACGCGCTGCAGCCGTCGACCTGGACCGCGCCCGCATCGCATTCCTCCGAGCCTTCGAGCTCGCCGTTGCCGCATTCGGCGCAGTCGTCGGTGGTGAAGCGCACGGTGTAGGGATGCTCCTCGCTGCCGAACTCGTCGTGAACGCGCAGGACATAGGCGCCGGGATCGAGGGTGGCCCGCACCGACGCGCAGGCAGCGAACTCGATGCTGCGCGCCACGAGCTGCCCCTGCGAGTCATGGATGAGAAGGCTCTTGTCCAGGCAGGCTGCATCGCCGACGAACTCGGCACGCACGCCCTGCGGCTCGGTCAGCACCAGATCGTACTCGTCGGTGCCGCCGCCGGCGATGCCGTCGCCCTCGTAGTCGCCGCAAGCCTCCAGCTCGGGACGAGGCAGATCGCATAGCAGCAGCTTCCAGTCCTGCAGCGTTCCGCTGCCGGCTCCGAGATCGTTGTCCAGCTCCAGCGTCCAGGTGCCGTTGGGGTCGTCCTGCGCCAGCGGCCACAGAGGCTCGAGCGGCGTATGAATGCCTGCACCGGAGAGCGGGCAGGGAGGACGCGAGGTCGCATCGTCCGATAACGAGAGAGCGAAGTCGCCGATGGGGCATCCGGCGTAGAGGGCCGAAACGGCATCCCCCTGCGGATGGCGCAGCGTGAAGAGCAGGTCGAAGAGGCGGTCGTGTGTGCCGGTCAGCGACAGGATCCCGACCTGCCGGATCGAATCGAGCCCCGAGACTTCGATGGAGGAGCTCTGGCTCGTCGAGGTGATCGCCAGCGGCAGATCCTCGGGCTCGAACAGCGAGCAGGACGAGCTGAGTTTGCAGTCCTTGCGGCACATGTCACCGCCGGTCGTGTTGCCGTCGTCGCACTCCTCGCCGGCCGTGACGACGGCGTTGCCGCAGGACGTCGTCGTGCAGTTGAAATCACAGCCGTCGCCCGATGCACGGTCGCCGTCGTCGCATTGCTCGCTGCCGCCCACTTCACCGTCGCCGCAGACCGGGCATGGAGAAACGTGCAGACTGACGGCTTCGAGCGCAGCCTGGAGACGATTGCAGTGCTGCTTGCCGATCTGCGCGGTGCCGACCAGATCGTCGCATGCCTGCAGGAGGCCGTCGTACGCGTCACGAAATCCGGACGTCTCGGTCAGATAGTGAACGAGCGTGCGGTAAAAGATTCTTCCCGCTCTTGCCAGGCCGATTCCGGTGACGACATGGCCGTCGAAGGAGCCGCCATCCACGGTCAGGGCGAAGGCGTGGTTGAGGACGCCGCTGTTGATGTGGACGCCGCCGCCGTCGAAGTCGGTGCACGATTGCGAGCAGAAGAAGCGGTGGTCCTGTGTGCTCGCGGGCTGCTCGAAGGTGTCGGGATCGATCATGTTGCGGATGCCGCCGTAGGCGGCATCCTCCCCCACCAGCCAGCGGACGCCGGCGCGGTCGTCGCCGCTTTCGTTGTGCAGGTCGACCGCCTCTCCGAAGATGTCCGAGAACGATTCGTTGAGCGCGCCCGAGGCCGTGCAGTAGTACAGCCCAGCAGTGTGCTCAGTGACGGCGTGGGTGAGCTCGTGGGCGTTGATGTCGTCGGCGCGCGCAAAGCCTTCACCGTAGGCGACCTGCGTGCCGTCCCAGAACGCATTCGGAAAAGGGCATGCCAGAGGGGCGGGGCAGTGCCGTACCGTCGAGACGATGGCGGCGCCGTCATCATCGAAGCTGTCGCGGCCGTGCTCGGTCAGAAAATAGTCGTAGGTGTCTCCGGAGTAGTCGTAGGCGTCGTCGACCTCCTCGTCCTGCGTCGCACCGTCTCCTTCCTGGCGTGCCAGCGAGCCTGGCAGCGCCGCCATGCTCTGGCCGTCGTACACTTCGCGGTCGCGTGCGCGGGCAAGCGCGTCGAAATGCATGAGCGGCTGGCCGGTGTTGGCGTCGATCCAGACGAAATGGCGAAAAGCCTCGCCGCGCACGTCCAGGAACCACGCAAGGTGTGAGCCCGCATCGGGCCCGCCGAAGATGGCCGGGTTCAGGATCTGCAGCTCGGTCCTGGCGAACGCCGGCGCAGTGGGACCCGCGGCCGCGGTCCGAAGCAGGGCGGCAGCCGCGGCCTGAGCCTGAGCTTGCGTGAGCGATGCCGATGCCGCGCTCTCCTCCACCGCCGGCACGTCGACCGCACTGGCCGCGACCAAACCGGCAGAACCGAGGTGGACGAGGAAGGTCGCCCCCGTTACCGGCACGCCGCGATAGGTCATGCGCAGCCGCACGTGGCTGATGCCGACCTCGTCAGGACCTGTTACCGCTGCGACCTCGAATTCGGACCCGGTGGCGACGCCGAAGACGTCAGCGCTCGAGGCGAGAAAGGAGCGCGCCCTGGCCTGCGCCGAGGCTGCTCCGGCCACGGGGACGGGACTTCCCGGCGTGGTGCGCAGCCACGTCACGACTCCACGAAGCCGTGAGCGCGAGACCTGGAGCGGTGCGCCGGCACTTGCCGCCAGCCTCTGCACGCCGGACTCGGAGCGCTGCCGCAGAGGCGAAAGCGCTGCTGCGGCGGTCGAAGTGACCAGGAGACACAGGAGCGTTGCCAGACAGCGTTTCACGGTGCCGTGTTCGGCCTGCATCGCCGGGCCGCCGGCCGTGCGACTGCAGGGATGTGCGAGGGTACGTGCCGCACCGTCCGACGTAAGTCCAACGATGGTATCTGATCGAAGGCACAACGCCGCAGCGTGCCGGAGGCGGGACGGCGCGTGGATGCGGCGCACGGATCACGGCAGCGAGCATTTGTCGCTCATGACCAGCGAATGCAGGGGGCGCGGCCGCGTGCGATGTCAGTATTTCGAACGCTCCCGAACCAGCCGCCACGTCGGGCCATGCAGCACGCGACCGAACAGGCGGCGTTTGACCGGCGCCATCGCCGCCTCGCTGAACTCGGTCTCCCAGAGAGCAAAGCCGGCCTCACCGTCGGCCTCGGCTTCGACGCACGCGTCGCCGGTGATGCGCTGCTCGAATACCTTACGCACGGGCCGTACCCGGTAATCCCAGATTTCCGCCACTCGAGCGACACACTCGTAGATGTCTTCCTCGACGACGACGGCGAAGAACGACCCGGACTTCGAGAACACCGGACGCGCCAGGAGCTCGACGACTTCTCCGGTTTCGCGGTCGATGAGCTGGTAGCCCGTGTCCTCCCAAAACGTCGCTCGGATCAGGAAGTGATCGGCGGTAACTCCATGAAGCATGTAGCGTACCGTCTCTTCACCGTCGGGCGTCAGCAGGCCCTCCTGGTCTTCGGTGTCCTCGAGCGTGACGGTTCTGCTGGTGCTCGTCCGGAAGGTCAGCTTCCTGCCGGAACGAGTGGCAGTGTCGGCATGACGCCGCAACAACTGGCTTTCGATCTTGGCGTCGCAAACGTCGTCGCGGCGGTCCTGCGCACTACAAGACGGCTGAAACAGCGGTCCCGACGGCGCGCTTGCGGCGCAGCCGATGCAGACCCCGGTCCAGAAAGCGAGGAAAAGTCGGCGAGCGGACATCGCGGCCGATCTTGCATCGTCATCAGCGGAAGTCCATGCGCACGAGCGTCGATCACGATGGGCGATTCGGGCGTCCGCTCGCGGTACCTGCGCAACCCTCGGCCGGCGTTGCGGGGCGGAGCTGATGCCACAGCGGCCGCGGGGTCATCGTGCGCTCCGGAATGAACAGAAGACGTGCACGTCGTATCTGCCGACCACACGGCGACGAAGCGTTGAAATGATCGGAGTAGAAGCGGACGAATTCCGCCCGCCTTTCGACGTGCTTCCGTTCTCGCAGGTGCATCAGCAGTTTGCCCCAGCGGCGATTGGGGATGCGGCCGAGAACGTGGTCCGGCGCTGCGAGCGTCGTTGGCGCACCCTCGTTCAGGAGATCGACATGCTCACCGTTGGCGAGCTCGGCATCCAGGACGAACCAGCCATCGTCTTTGGGGACGCGTGGGAACAGTCGCCAACTCTGTTCCATCCGCAGCAGCCGACCGATCGTGACAGCACGCGGCGGCACCACTCCGGACAGCTCCGGCAATTTCGCCCGGGCGAGGTTCCACGCCACCAGAATCGCGGCCATTCCTACGAGCAGTGCCTGTCCCGAGTAGCGGCGCACGAGCACCACAACCGTTTCCACGGCGGGTGCGGCATCGAAGCCGCGACTTGCCGGCGCGACGCGATCCCAGAACGGCGACGGAAGCAGTGCGAGCCAGCCGGCCGCGGACACCATCGGAAACATGCCCACACCCATCGTGGCAGCGATGGCGGCGTGAAAGGTCACGAACGCGAGGACGATCAGCGTTCGCAGAACACCGTTGCCGAAGACCGGTACCAGGGCGAGCGCCCAGCCAAAGGATTCTAGCGCCGCTGCCGCGTAGCCGCAGGCCGTCAGCAGTTCGGGAAAATCCCGTAACGCCACGGCCAGGCGCGTGGCGTACAGGTCATGCTCGAGGATTCGGGCCAGTGCGCTGCCGTCCCACCACGCGGGTTCGGCGCGGCGGTACCACGTGGCCACGGGATAGACGATGAGGAGCTGCGCGACGAAGATCCAAGTCGCGGCCGAATGCACTGAGCTTCGTTCGATGCGATCGTGGACACGCCGGGAGTCTGCCGACCAGCGCTCGCCGAGAGGCAGGAACATCGACCAGAACAGGAACGACCGCAGAAGCGTGTCGCCGCCGTTCAGAACGAGTCCGTTGCGGTTGTGGAGAGAAACCAGCAGCACCCACGCGACGAGATTGGCGATGCGGGTGCGAAACCCGACGAGAAGGCACAGTGCCGCTCCTGCGTGCACGGCGAAATGAACGAGGATCCAGTCGACGAGCTGATCAGCGCACGGGAACAGGTCCGGACGAAGGTGACGCGTCACTCCTGCCAATGACCGGCAGAGGCCCACGCCGTTCGGTCCGTAGTGGGCGCCTGCATCGCCCCAACGGATCCACAGATCGGTCAGCAACGTGAATGCCAGCGCGATGCGAAGTACGGCCAGCGAACGAAGATCGAGCCGAGCCGGACTGGCGACCATCGAGATCGACACGTGTCATACGGACGTGGTCAAGGCGAGCGGTGAAAAAGGCATAATGCCCCACGGACCGAGGCGAATAGTCGGCGCGCCGAATGGCGCGGACGTTGCGCGGGACGTAAGCCTCCGCACCGCCGATGTTGCGACATCTGGAACCGGCGCATATTTCCGCTGTTGATGTCCAACCCGTTCTTCGACCATCCGATCCTGAACTCCCCCTATGCCTGCCCACGCAGGCACTGGGAGCTGGACGAGGCTGGCCAGCCGACCCAGAGGATCATCGAGAGTCGCCGAAAAGCGGAATTCATCACACCAATCCCAAAGCCGAGAAAGCGACGCAAGACCGCTGAGCAGGAAACGTTCGTCTTCGATGAGGGCAAGGGACTCTCCACAAAGGAGCAGGCCTACGAGCTCGCCTCGCGCATCAACGAGGTCCGCGCCAATGTCGATGCCTGGCGGGCACTGCCCAACCCCGCGCATTGGCAGGTGACGCCCGAGACCGCTCGGCTGCTCCAGCACTGGCGTCACCATCAATTCAGCGGGCTTCGGCCCTTCTTTTGCCAGGTCGAGGCCGTCGAGACGGCCATCTGGCTGATGGAGGTGGCGCCTCATATCAAACCGGGCCAGCGCATCCTCGAGCGTCTGACCGCTGCCAGCCGCGAGGCCAACCCCGACCTGCTGCGGATTGCGCTCAAGCTGGCCACCGGCGCCGGCAAGACGACGGTGATGGCGATGCTGATCGCGTGGCAGACCATCAATGCCGTCCGCCGGCCGGGCAGCAAGACGTTCACGCGCGGTTTCCTGATCTGCGCGCCCGGTCTGACCATCAAGGATCGGTTGCGTGTACTGCAGCCGAACGATCCCGACAGCTACTACGCCAGCCGCGAACTGGTTCCCTCCGACATGCGCGAGGATGTCCACCGCGCCAAGATCGTCATCACCAACTACCACGCCTTCAAGCTGCGCGAGCGCATCACCCTGTCCGCCGGCGGACGGGCGCTGCTCAAGGGCCGCGGCGGGAAAGACCTGGACACGCTGGAAACCGAGGGACAGATGCTCCAGCGCGTCATGCCCGACCTGATGGGCATGAGGAACATCCTGGCCATCAACGACGAGGCGCATCACTGCTATCGCGCCAAGCCGCCCGACGATGACGAGGACGATGACCTGAAGGGCGAGGACAGAAAGGAAGCGGAGAGGAACAACGAGACGGCGCGCCTGTGGATCTCGGGCCTCGAGATCGTGCAGCGCAAGCTCGGACTGAGCCGCGTCATGGACCTGTCGGCGACACCGTTTTTCCTGCGCGGCTCCGGCTACGCCGAGGGTACGCTCTTCCCATGGACCGTCAGCGATTTCTCGCTGATGGACGCGATCGAATGCGGCATCGTCAAGCTGCCGCGCGTTCCGGTGGCCGAGAACATCCCGGGCGATGAGATGCCGATGTTCCGCAATCTGTGGGAGAACATCCGCAAGGACATGCCGAAGAAGGGCCGAGGCAAGGGAGAGGAGCTGGATCCCCTGCGGCTCCCAACGCGTCTCATAACCGCCATCGACGCGCTATACGGGCACTACGAGAAGACGTTCGAGCTGTGGCAGGACAAAGGCATCAGGGTTCCGCCGTGCTTCATCGTGGTCTGCCAGAACACCGCCATCTCCAAGCTGGTCTACGACTATGTCTCCGGCTTCCACAGAAAGAATGAGGACGGGTCGACGAGCCTGGAGAACGGGCGGCTGCGGCTGTTCCAAAACTTCGACGAGACTACCGGCAATCCGCTTCCGCGGCCGAACACGCTCCTGATCGACAGCGAGCAGCTCGAAGCGGGCGATGCGCTCGACGACAGCTTTCGCAGCATGGCGGCCGACGAGATCGAGCGCTTCCGGCGCGAGATCATCGAACGAGCCGGTGATGCGCGGGCCGGCGACAAGATCACCGACCAGGAGTTGCTGCGGGAGGTAATGAACACCGTTGGCAAACCCGGCCAGCTTGGCGCGGGCATCCGCTGCGTCGTCTCGGTCTCGATGCTGACCGAGGGCTGGGACGCCAACACTGTCACGCATGTCCTTGGCGTTCGCGCCTTTGGCACCCAGCTCCTGTGCGAGCAGGTGATCGGCCGCGCGCTGCGGCGGCAGTCCTATGAGCTGAACGAAGAGGGACCCGACAAAGGCCTGTTCAACGTCGAGTACGCGGACGTGTTCGGCATCCCGTTCGACTTTACTGCCAGGCCGGTTGTCGCGCCGCCGCAGCCACCGCGCGAGACGGTGCAGGTAAGGGCCGTGCGACCGGAGCGCGATGCGCTCGAGATCCGCTTCCCGCGCGTGGACGGGTATCGCATCGAGCTGCCGGAGGAGCGGCTGACAGCCGACTTCAACGAGGACTCGACGCTGGTCATCGATCCGTCTCTGGTGGGGCCGTCCATCACGCGCAACGCCGGCATCATCGGCGAGAGCGCCGACATGACGCTAGCGCACCTCGGCGACATGCGCCCGTCGACCCTGGTCTTCCATCTGACGCAGCACCTGCTCTACACCAAGTGGCGCGACCCGGGCGACGAGCCGATGCTTCACCTGTTCGGTCAGCTCAAGCGCATCACCAAGCAGTGGCTGGACGGGTACCTGGTCTGCAAGGGCGATACTTACCCGGCACAGATCCTTTACCCGGAGCTCAAGGACATCGCGTGCAACAGGATCAACTCGGCGATCACCCGAAGCTTCCTTGGTGAGGAGCCGATCAAGGCGCTGCTCGACCCGTACAATCCGACCGGTTCGACCTCGCACGTGCGCTTCAACACCTCGCGCAAGGACCGCTGGGAGACGGACTCGCGCCGCTGCCACGTCAATTGGGTCGTGCTCGACAGCGACTGGGAAGGCGAGTTCTGCCGGGTGGCCGAATCGCATCCTCGTGTGCTGGCCTACGTGAAGAACCACAACCTGGGACTGGAGGTGCCGTACCGCTACGCCTCCGAGACGCGGCGCTATCTGCCCGACTTCATCGTTCAGGTCGATGACGGCTACGGCGCCGCCGACCCGCTGAATCTGGTCGTCGAGATCAAGGGATATCGGCGCGAGGACGCCAAGGAGAAGAAGTCGACAATGGAGACGTACTGGGTCCCCGGCGTCAACCACCTCGGCACGTACGGACGCTGGGCGTTCGCCGAGTTCACCGACGTTTTCATGATCGACGCCGACTTTGCCGCCAGAGTGGAGGCCGAGTTTCACAAGATGATCGACAACGCCATTGCGCGGCCCGCCGCCGCCAGCTGACCATGGCAAAGCGCACTACTACCAAGACCATCGCCACGATCCGTCACGACGCCGACACGCGGAAGAACATCCCGACGGCCGAGTTGCAGTCCGTCCTGCGGCCGCAGGACGAGCAGCCCATCAAGCTGCGCTACCCGCGCAACACCGACCTGGACCCGCAGTTGGTCTGGCGCGGCAAGGATGAGCAGGACTGGAGCGACCTGGTCGTCCATGCGCCGCCGCTGTACATCCAGGAAAAGGTGCACCCGAAGGTGCTGATCGACGACCTGCTACGCCAGAGTCACGAGACGGAAGCGGCGGGCGTTGGCGCGCAAGTGGACTTGTTCGCGGACTTCAACGGCATGCCGAAAGGCGCCGACAAGACCGAGTTCTACCAGCACGACCAGAACTGGAGCAATCGCATGATCCTCGGCGATTCGCTGCAGGTCATGGCGAGCCTGGCTGAGCGGGAGGGCCTGCGGGGCAAGGTCCAGTGCATCTACTTTGACCCGCCGTATGGCATCAAGTTCAACAGCAATTTTCAATGGAGCACGACCAGCCGCGACGTGAAGGACGGCAACGCCGGGCACATCACGCGCGAGCCGGAACAGGTGAAGGCGTTTCGCGATACGTGGCGGGATGGGATTCAGAGTTATCTGACATATCTGCGGGACAGGCTGACGGTGGCGCGCGATCTGCTGACGGAGTCGGGGTCGATCTTCGTGCAGATTGGGGATGAGAACGTGCACCGCGTGCGGGCCGTGATGGATGAGGTGTTTGGCGCGGACAATTTCGTAAGCCAGATCGTGTTCCGAAAGACGACGTCTCAGACTGCGGAGACGCTCGCGGGCGCCGTTGACTACCTCCTACTCTACGCGAGAAAGCGTGAAGCACTAAAGTACAGGCCTGCGTTCAAGCGGAAGGTGATGGGGGGTGTCGGTACAAACGAGTACCGATATGCGGAGACTCCCTCAGGGGACCGCCGTGTGTTAACTGCCGCAGAGTTCAGCGGCGGTGTTGCGGTCAAAAATGATCGAATCTTCTCCGTCGACAATCTCACGTCTCAGAAGCCACCGGGCCATTTCGCCGTTTCGTTTCAGGGGCGGTCATATCTTCCCGGGGCTGGCTTCTGGAAAACCGGCGTTGTTCAATTCCCGCGCCTGATACGTGCAGATCGCATCGTTCCGACGAAGTCGAGTCTCAAGTATAAGCGTTTCCTCGACGACTTTGCGGTTATGGAAATCGCAAACTACTGGGACGACACAAGTAGCGGCGCGAGCAGCACTGACCCTAAGGTCTACGTCGTTCAAACGACTACGCGCGTCATAGAGCGATGCCTTCTTCTTGCGACAGATCCGGGCGACTTGGTGCTCGATCCGACGTGTGGCTCTGGCAGCGCGGCGTATGTCGCCGAGCAGTTGGGCCGGCGCTGGATCACCATCGACACCTCGCGTGTCGCTCTGGCCCTGGCCCGCGCCCGCGTCATGGGCGCCCGCTATCCGTACTACTTTCTCGCCGATTCCCGCGATGGCCAGGCCAAAGAGGCTGAAGTCACGCGCAGCGTGCCCAGCAGCCAGCCCGTCCACAACAACATCCGCCACGGTTTCGTCTACGAGCGTGTTCCGCACATCACGCTCAAGTCTATCGCCAACAACGCCGAGATCGACGTCATCTGGGACAAGTGGCAGGGCACGCTCGAGCCACTTCGCGAGAAGCTCAACACGGCGCTGAAGACGAAATGGGAGGAATGGGAGATTCCGCGCGAGGCCGATAAGAAGTGGGCCGCCGCTGCGAGCAAGCTGCACGCAGAGTGGTGGCAGGCCCGTATCGCGCGGCAGAAAGAAATCGATGCGTCCATCGCCGCCAAGGCGGAGTTCGAGTACCTGTACGACAAGCCCTACGAGGACAAGCGCAAGGTCCGGGTGGCCGGGCCGTTCACGGTCGAGAGCCTGAGTCCGCATCGGATCCTCGGCGTCGACGAGAATGACGAGCTCATCACGGCCGTTCGCGACGCAGGCCCCGAGTACGATGCCAGGCAGTCGTTCCCGCAGATGATCTTGGAGAATCTGAACACGTCTGGCGTCCAGCAAGCCCACAAGGAAGATGGCATCACCTTTACTGCGCTGACCGCGTGGCCCGGCGAACTGGTGTGCGGGGAAGGGCGGTACATGGAGGGCGATCAGGAGCGCCGTGCGGCCATCTTCATCGGTCCGGAGTTCGGGACGGTGCAGCGCGCCGACCTGGTAAGGGCAGCCCGCGAAGCCGGCGACGCCGGCTTCGACGTGCTCATTGCATGCGCGTTCAACTACGAGGCGCATACGACCGAGTTCAACAAGCTCGGCCGCATCCCGGTGCTCAAGGCCCGGATGAACGCGGACCTTCACATGGCCGAGGACCTGAAGAACACGGGCAAGGGAAACCTGTTCGTGATCTTCGGCGAGCCCGACATCACGCTCCTGCCCGGGCCCGATGACGAGCTGCGCGTCAAGATCAACGGCGTCGACGTGTTCAAGCCGCAGACCGGCGAGGTGGTCAGCAACAACGCAGACGAGATTGCGTGCTGGTTCATCGACACCGACTACAACGAAGAGAGCTTTTTCGTCCGGCACGCCTACTTCCTCGGCGCCAACGATCCGTACAGCGCCCTCAAGACGACGCTGAAGGCCGAGATCGATGCCGATGCCTGGGCAACGCTCCATAGCGATGTGTCGCGTCCTTTTGCCAAACCGAAGACCGGACGCATCGCGGTCAAGGTGATCAACCATCTTGGCGACGAGGTGATGAAGGTCTTTCGGGTCTGAGGCCGGTGGAACTGCGGATCGCAGACACCTTCACCGACAGCCTGGCGCGGCTAACGGGCGAGGAGCAGAAGGCCGTCAAGACCACCGCGTTCGACCTGCAGCTCGACCCTGCCAGCCCCGGCATGAGGTTCCACAGGCTCGACAAGGCGCGCGACAAGAA
>Ga0196978_1000822_pt1 | contig 14979 bp, 16 predicted proteins | sample S3v_2013CmetaG_FD_155491 | JGI IMG/M metagenome (GOLD analysis project Ga0196978, IMG submission 155491) | Soil microbial communities from Anza Borrego desert, Southern California, United States - S3+v_20-13C | ecosystem: Environmental > Terrestrial > Soil > Desert | place: USA: California... | reverse complement strand
ATCGTTTTGCCGATGACGGCGGGCGAATCGCACACGTGGATGCCGTGCGCGCGGAGGATCTCCATTTTCGCTTGCGCGGTGTCGTCTTTTCCGCCGACGATGGCTCCTGCGTGGCCCATGGTGCGGCCCTTGGGCGCGGTCTGCCCGGCGATGAAGCCGACGACCGGCTTTTTATTTCCGTTCGCTTTGATCCAGCGCGCGGCGTCCGCTTCGAGCGTGCCGCCGATCTCGCCGATCATCACGATGCCTTCGGTTTCGGGATCGTTCATCAGCAGCTCCACGGCTTCGCGCGTGGTGGTGCCGATGATGGGATCGCCGCCGATGCCGATGGCGGTGGTGATGCCGAGCCCCGCTTTCACAATTTGATCCGCCGCTTCATAGGTGAGCGTGCCGGATTTGGAGACGATGCCGACGGTGCCTTTTTTGAACACGAAGCCGGGCATGATGCCCACTTTCGCTTCGTCGGCGGTGATCACGCCGGGACAGTTGGGGCCGATGAGGCGGCAGGGCTTGTCGGTGATGTATTCTTTCACGGCGATCATGTCGCGCACGGGGATGCCTTCGGTGATGCACACGATCACTTTGATGCCCGCGTCGGCCGCTTCCATGATGGCGTCGGCGGCGAAAGGCGCGGGGACGAAGATGATGGACACGTCGGCGCCGGCTTGCGTGACGGCTTCTTTCACCGTGTTGAACACGGGGCGATCGAGGTGCTTCGTGCCCCCTTTGCCGGGCGTTACGCCGCCGACCACGTTGGTGCCGTAGGCGATCATCTGCTCCGCGTGAAAGCTGCCTTCGCTGCCGGTAAATCCTTGTACAATGACCTTGGAATTTTTGTTGACGAGAACGCCCATGATGCTTGTAGTTTCAGAGTTGAATGGTGTGGTCAAAAATAAGGTTTATTTCGGATTTACGATTTCGGATTTCGGATGTGCGCACGGCCTCTTATTTCGGATTCGGATACGTCCCGCCTGTGCCAGGTAATGTATATCCGAAACCCGAAATCGCACATCCGGAATTTAAGCCCGAGCTGCATTTCCAGTACCCGCTATAAATCCCGTCGATGTCGCACCGTTACCTCCCGGCTCCGCCCGGGTTGACGGTGGGCTGGGAAGCGATCCAGCCGGTTGTCCACGCCGATTGAAAATTGAATCCGCCGGTGATGCCGTCGATGTCCAGCACTTCGCCTGCGAAAAAAAGACCGGGACATTTCCTGCTTTCCATCGTTTTGAAATCCACTTCTTTCAGCGACACGCCGCCGCAGGTGACGAATTCTTCCTTGAAGGTGGTTTTGCCGCTGACGGGATATACGTCATTGAGCAGCGTTTCAGCGAGCTTGTTCAATTGCTTGTTCGAGAGATCGGCCCAGCGCAGCGCGTCTTCGATGCCGCTTTTTTGCAGGAGAAATTCCCAGAGGCGTTTGGGCAATGCGAAATAGCTTCTCGCGGAAATTTGCTTCGGTCCCTCCTGCTCGCGGAGCTGCTGCAATTCGCCGCGCAGCTCTTCTTCCTTTCGCTGCGGCAGCCAGCTCACGCGCGCGTCGAAGCGGTAGCCGTTCGCATGCAATTCACGCGCGCCCCAGGCGCTGGCCTTCAGCACGGCCGGTCCGCTCATGCCCCAGTGGGTGACGAGCAGCGCGCCGCTCAGCCCGCTTTTCAATTGCGGGATGCGCAGCACGGCGGGATCGACGCTAAGCCCCATCAGCTCGCGCACCGGGTTGCCGGGCATGTTGAAGGTGAACAGCGAAGGCACGGGCTCGATGATCGTGTGGCCCAGCGCGCGGATGAAATCGTACGCGGAGGATTTGGGACTGCCGCCGGTGGCGATGAGGAGCTTATGCGTGGTTAATGTACGTGGCCCGGTTTCGACTGCGCTCAACCTGACACGTAGGTTATCTGCGTTGACGTGTATTGCAAAGCCGCTTTCTGTTTTTTCAATGTTAGTGACCTCGCTGTTGATTTGGATCTCCACGCCGTAACGCTTCGCTTCGCTCAGCAGGCAGTCGATGACCGTTTCCGAATTATCGGTGACGGGGAACATGCGGCCGTCGGCTTCCGTCTTCAGCTTTACGCCGCGCCCGGCGAACCAGGCGATGGTGTCTTTCGTGCTGAATCTTGAAAATGCCTGCCGCAATTCGCGTGCGCCTCGAGGGTAATTTTTCACGAGCTCGGCATCGTCGAAGCAGGCGTGCGTGACGTTGCAGCGGCCGCCGCCGGAGACGCGCACTTTAGAAAGCAGCTTGCCGCTTTTTTCGAGCAGCAGGATCTTTGCGCCGGGATGCAGGCGCGCGGCATTCACCGCGGCGAAAAATCCCGCGGCGCCGCCGCCGATGACGATGAGCTCGTGCATGCGGGCAAAGATCGGGGATTCGTTACATTTGGAGTACTAGTGCGGCAGATCCGTCGCTGCGCGACGGGTAACAATGCGATTTTTAACTATGGAAAAGATGAAAGACCTGCGGCTTGCAGTGCTGATCGACGCAGAAAATATTCCCGCCTCCAGCGTGCAGGGCCTGCTCGAAGAAGTGGCGAAATACGGCACGCCCACGTTCAAGCGCATTTATGCCGACTGGACGAAGCCGCACGTGGTGGCCTGGAAAAATTTGCTGCTCGAGCACGCCATCACGCCTATCCAGCAATACAGCTACACCTCCGGCAAAAACGCCACCGACTCGGCGATGATCATCGACGCGATGGACATCCTCTACACCGGCCGCGTCGACGGCTTCTGCATCGTGTCCAGCGACAGCGATTTTACGCGGCTCGCTACACGATTGCGCGAAGCAGGCATGCGCGTGTTCGGGCTGGGCGAACGGAAAACGCCGCTCGCTTTTATTTCCGCGTGCGACAAGTTCATCTACCTCGAAATTCTCAAGCGCCAGAAAGAGCAGGTCGAGAACGAACGCCCCGCCGAAAAACCCGCGCGCCGAACCACGCGCCCGCAGAAAGAAGCCGCTCCCCCGCCCGCCGAGGAAGAAACGCCCATCCGCCCCATCGACCGGCAGCTCGTGCGCCTGATCTCGGAGAGCATCAACGACCTCGCGGACGACGACGGCTGGGTGGCGCTGGGCGATCTCGGCAACATGCTTTTGAAGAAGCAGCCGGATTTCGATACGCGGAATTACGGATTTAAAAAGTTAGTTCCGCTCATCCGCAGCATCGATCGCTTCGAGACGGATGAGCAGCCGAGCGGGAAGGGGAATGCGCGGCATGTGTTCGTGCGGCTGAGGGCGCGGAGGTAGGCGTTATGATCTTCATCGAGAACAAAAGAAAATCGCTCCGCACGCTGTCGGAAAAATATCCACATGCGGAGATCATCGATCTGACCTCGAAAGGGCAAGAGCCGTTTGTTCGCTTCAGTCCTTTTTATCCGCACGGAAATATTCCCGTGCCTTTTTCCGAAAGCATTTTCTCTTATTCCGTCGAAGGCATCTGGCAAGGCTTGAAAGTTTTTGAAGGACAGGACGTCGACGCGAGCAAGTTTGAAGTGCAGAACATGAAGAACCTGAAGCGAACAGTCCGAAAATTCGGCAAGCCGCTGGGGCACCGGCAGGGTGTGCGAGGCACGATCTTATTGAATTATCTCGACGCGCGAAAACAGATTTACCTGCCGGTTTACAACTGGGTGCTGGAAAATAAAATGAACGATGCGCTCGCCCAATTGCGGCAAATGGCTTTGCAAAAAGACCTGGTTTTCCTGGATTACGAAACGAACGGCGATGTCGAGAATACGGCGAAGCCTTTATCGCATGCGGCGCTGGTCAGGCAGGCTTTAGAAAAGTAAGGCGAAGCCTCAAACCCTTCCCGGGGCATTCGGAAATTATTCCGGCTGTTTCGCCGCCTTTTTCGCCCTTTTCCGGAAACTCCCGGGCACACCAGGTTTTCTTTTTCCATTTTTTTATGCCGTAAAAAACTACGGTCATGAAAAGTGCTTTTCCTCTTTTGCTCTCGTCGCTCATTATAGCGCAAACGGGCTTTAGCCAACAAGCTGTTGATGTGACTGATCAAACGATCAAGATCGGCGGATTAAAAGAAGAAGAGATGTTCTTCGCTTTTGCTGCAGGCGATCAGGTCATCTTCGATTTCCGCGAAACGGATAACAAGGAACTGAAAGAAGTCGAGATCCTCGAATATCCTTCTAATTCCAAATTTGCTGATTTTAAAACCTCCCGGGTGGAAAGCAAGCGTATTAGCGTCAATCAGCAATCTGTTTACCGTTTCCGCTTCTACAACGGTGCGATCGGCGGACGTATCTGCAAAGTGAAGATCCAGCGCATCCCGGCTTCTGAATCAACAAGGTCATTCAATACGAACATCCAGTGGATCACAAAGCAGGATACCAGTTGGAACAGCTATACGAAGGATGTGATCGCAGGATACGATACGACGTATGTGCAGAAAACCCGCAAAGAACTGATCAGCAGCGAGCAAAGAGAAGAACTTATTGTTGATAAGCCTCAGCGGGTGCATTCGATTACGAACAGCAACGGCAATAAGACATCCCTGATCTTCACGCTTCCAGCAAATGAAATTTCTGCGTACAAAACCAAGACGGTTATTTCCTGGGCCTATTGGGTAGGCGTAGGTGAAGAAGCAAACCAGGCATGGAAACAAAATGCGACAACGATCAGCAGCTTGACCAAGGGCGCCGCAGCTTATTTCACCACACCACTCGGCGCATTGGCGATCGGGGCCGTCGCCGATTTAATGATTCCCAAGCTGGGAGAAGACGTTTACTATGCAGTAACAGACGCGGAGAATAAGAATCTGTTCATGGGAGGATACGAATACAGGCTTTATGATTCAGGCAAAGGGGTAGCAGGGTTTAGAAAATTCACGGACAAAGGCATGTGCCAGGGCACCTGGTTCATCTGTATGTCGAACGACAATAATTTCCAGGGCATTGATGCGACCGTAAGGGTCGCAGCAATAGTGGAAACGAATGTATATGCCGACAAGCAATACACCGAACAAAATGTAACGCCGCGTTACGAGAAAAAAATTTTCAGGGATCCTGTTATTTCAACAAAAAAGGTACCCATCATGCAAAATTGAATCTTAAAATTTTTCGCTTGAACTATCTTCATTATGATCTGGGACAGTTGCCTGCAGGGGCAATAGTAGAAGTGACGCTTCAGGGCAACGCCGCAAACGTGCTGCTGCTTGACAGCGCCAACTTCAGCAATTACCGTAGCGGAAGGGGCTGCAATTACTATGGCGGACACGTTACGCGTTCGCCATTCAACATTGCCGTGCCTTACTTTGGTCATTGGCATATAGCTATCGATCTCGGCGGCTACCGGGGAAAAGTGAACGCAAATGTTCGCCTCATCTGAAATCTGCTGATATGAAACACACATTTTTGCTGGTAGCGGCCTGCCTCTCTGCCAGTCTTTTTTCTCAAAACGAATCCGCTAAAAGCCAGGAAACCAGCAATGCTGAAAAGTTCTCTGCCCGTGCCGGTACGCTTCTACAGAAAGAATTTCTAAGTGTCGGGCAGGTTAAAGGCATTACGATACAAGTGATCCATTACACGGATCTGATCAATACGCAAAAGCAAAGCGCCATAAAGCTCGAATACGAATATGCAGGCAAGTACACCAGCGACACCAAAAGTGCCGTCCTTGACGCTGACGAAGTAGACGGCCTCATCAAATCCATCACACTGATGCAGGAGAAAATATTTCCCATCACACCCGTCAACTACACCGAAGTCTCTTTCAAAAGCAGGGGCGGTTGCGAGGCAGGCTGCTTTTGGAGCAAGGACGCCTGGTCGACTTATCTAAAACTCGAGCGCTATGATAATGACTCGTATGTTTTTCTGAAAAAGGATGACTTTCCCGTTCTGCTCAGCTTGCTTCAGCAGGCCAAGACCCGGCTTTAGCCAAATGCTCCTTTGAACTTATTCTCAAAACATCTCAAACGCCTTCGCATACTTCACCCTTCCCGAAACGCCGTCCAGCCCGCCCTCCCGCAGTTCCAGCCCCATAAACACCTCATCCGGCACCTCGAAGGGCGAAGTGATTTTCCACTTTGATGCCGGCACAAATCCAAACTTCGGATAATACTCCGCATGCCCGAGCACAATGACCGAAGCATAGCCAAGCGCTTTCGCCGCTTTCAATCCGTGACGAATGAGCGCTGCGCCGATGCCTTGTTTCTGAAAACCCGGCCGCACGGCCATCGGCGCAAGGGCGAGGCTTTCATGCGTTTCGCCGCTCTCGCTGACGATTTGAATTTTCGTGAAGAGAATGTGCCCGGCGATGCTTCCCTCCTGCTCCGCTACCAATGAAAGCCCGGGAATGAACGCTTCATCGCTGCGCAAGGCGGCGATGAGCTGCGCTTCGGTTTCCTGCGCGAAAGCGGCGGTGACCAATTCCGCAACGGCAGCGTGATCGCTTGCGCGCTCGGGACGAATGAGCAGTGACATTCGGCTAAGGTAAAGTCTCGAATTAAATTTCCATCGGACTGCCGGTATCGCTTGGGATTTGATTGTCTGGGATTTAAAAATTTTTACCTTTATCAGGCCCGCGTCGCGCGGGTTTGACCTTTATCCTTTTTTACTCCAACACACCACAACAACATGGGACTTTTCGACAGCATCAGGGGTGAATTTATCGACATCATCGAATGGACGGACAGTTCGAACGACACGATGGTCTGGCGTTTCCCCCGCCACGACAACGAGATCAAGAACAACGCGAAGCTCACCGTGCGCGAGTCGCAGGTCGCCGTGTTCGTGAACGAAGGCAAGCTCGCCGACGTGTTCCAGCCCGGCATGTACAACCTGAACACGCAGAACCTGCCCATCCTCTCCACCCTCAAAGGCTGGAAATACGGCTTCAACAGTCCCTTCAAAGCGGAAGTTTATTTCATCAATACGAAACAGTTCACCAACCTGAAGTGGGGCACGAAAAACCCCATCATGCTGCGCGACGCCGAGTTCGGCCCGCTGCGCATCCGCTGCTTCGGCACGTACGCGATGCGCGTGAGCGACGCCGTGAAATTCATCAAGGAAGTGGCCGGCACCGACGGGCATTTCACCACGGAAGAAATTACGGAGCAGCTGCGCAACATCGTGGTCACCCGCGGCACCGACGCCATCGCGCAAAGCAAGATCCCCGTGCTCGACATGGCTTCGAACTACGACGAGCTGAGCAAGTTCGTGCACGAGAAGATCAAGAGCGAGTTCGACGAATACGGCATCGATCTCACCAAGCTTTTAGTTGAAAATATTTCCCTGCCGCCCGAAGTGGAGCAGATGCTCGACAAGCGCAGCAGCATGGGCATCGTGGGCAACCTGGGCGCGTACTCGCAGTTCCAGGCCGCCAACGCCATGGAGCAGGCCGCGCAGAATCCCAACAGCGGCGGCCTCGCAGGCGCAGGACTCGGCATGGGCATGGGCATGTCCATGGGCAACCAGATGGGCAACATGTTCCAGGGCAACCAGTTCAACCCGCAGACGGGCATGACGGGCGGGCAGAACACGCCTCCTCCTCCCCCGCCCCCGCCGATGATCCAATATTTTACCGCGATCAACGGCCAGCAGCAAGGCCCGTTCAGCGATGCGCAGATGACGCAGATGGCGCAGGCCGGCCAGCTGAAAAAAGAAACGCTCGTGTGGTCGCAGGGCATGGCGGGCTGGATGCCCGCAGGACAGGTGCCCGCGCTCGCGAATGTTTTCGGCGCAGTGCCGCCGCCTCCCCCGCCGCCGATGCCGTAAAATTTCGGATTTACGATTTCGGATTTCGGATATGCGCGCAACCAGCGCGTGTAAGTCATGCGCATATCCGAAATCCGAAATCGTAAATCCGAAATAGAACGTGAGAATTGCGCGCAAATCCGAAATCGTCAATCCGAAATCCGAAATCATGAACGACTTCTCCGAACCCACCCACGCCGTCGAGCACCAGCAGGTGAAATGCAAGGACTGCGGCGCGATGCTGAAATTCGAGCCCGGCAAGATGAGCATGGCCTGCGAGTACTGCGGCGCCAACAACGAGATCGCGCACGAGGCGCAGCCCGCCCCGGTCGAAGAGATCGACTTCGAAAGCTTCATCAGCGAGCAGGTCAGCTCGGCGGAGAAGATGGAAGTCTCCGTGGTGAAATGCGACAGCTGCGGCGCCTCCTCCTCGCTCAAGCCCAACGTCACCTCCGACGCCTGCCCCTTCTGCGGCACGCCGCTGGTGCTGAAGAGCGGATCGACCTGCAGCATCATCAAGCCGAAATACGTGCTGCCGTTCGCGGTGGATAAAAAATCCGCTTTCGGGGAATTCAAAAAATGGCTGAAGTCGCTCTGGTTCGCGCCGAACGACCTGAAGAAATTCGCGGAGAACGAAAAGCTGAACGGCATCTACATCCCTTACTGGACCTACGACAGCAGCACGACCAGCCATTACACCGGCGCGCGCGGCGATCATTATTACGTGACGGAAACGTACACCGTGAACGGTCAGACGCAGACGCGGCAGGTGCAGAAAACGCGCTGGACGCCCGTGAGCGGCACCGTGTTCGAAGCCTTCGACGACGTGCTCGTGGTAGCCAGCGAATCGCTGCCGGTGAAATACGTGAACGATCTCGAGCCCTGGGACCTCAGCAACCTCGCGGCGTTCAGCGAGCAATTCCTCAGCGGCTTCCGCTCCGAGCAATACCAGCTCGACGTGAAAGCGGGTTTCGAAAAAGCGAAAGACCGCATGGAAAAAGTCATCCGCGAAAGCTGCCGGCAGCACATCGGCGGCGACGTGCAGCGGATCGCTACGCTGGACACGCAGCACGCCAACGTCACGTTCAAGCACATTCTCCTCCCGATCTGGCTCAGCGCGTACCGTTACAAGAGCAAAGTGTACCGCTTCATGATCAACGGCCGCACGGGCGAAGTGCAGGGCGAGCGTCCGTACAGCTTCTGGAAAATCTTCTTCACCATCACGGGCGTGCTCGCGGTCATCGGCGGCGGCATTTACCTCTGGTACCTGTATGATCAAGGGAAACTTTGAGAACCTACGACGATAAAGCCGTCACCATTTTAGCCAGCGCGCTCGCCGGCTCCGACGAAGCTTTGTCGATGCTGCAGCGCTCCGAGCTCATGCAGCTGGTCGCCGTGTACGAGCACATCGTGAACGACGACGAGGAGGCCTTGCGCTGGCTGATCCAGCATCAATTTCCCGAGCTCGCGCTTTTCTCCCGCGCCGTGAACAAGCGCGACCTGCACGCCGTGCGCGAGCTGATGAAGCTCGGCCATCCCAAATGGGTCGCAGCGATCAACGCGGGGCTCGGCGACAAGAAAGCGATGCAATGGCTGGAAACGTACAAGCTGAAAGGCTACGCGGAGATCGCGAAGGTGCTCGAGTCGAAGCAGTTGTTCGGAAGGCGCAAGGGATTTTTCAGCTGAGGGAAATTAAACCATCCCGTCGCCGGCGCGTCTAAGAGATCAAACTGCTCAACGCACAAAACCTGCATCATGAAACGACTGCTCACCCTCGCGCTGGCGGCCTTAGGCGGCATCGCGCACGCGCAAGACAAAAACAACTACATCGATTTCAACAAGCTCACGGAAGTCGCCGGCACGGAATACGTCATCGCATCCGTCGAGAACCGCGGCAAGATGTTCGAGGTGCACGCGAGGTACCTGCTGTTCATCAACACGAAGACCGGGCAAACGAAGCAGGTGGATTTTCCCAACAAAGGCTACATCAGGAAGGTCGAGCAATTCAAGGTCGACAGCCTGGGCATCAACAAGGTCATCGTCTCCGCTACGACGATCGATCCGGATAAGGACGGCTTAGACTGGACGAACCCGGAGCAGGTCATCATTCTCTCCACCGACGGGCAGGAACGCACGCAGCTGACGGACGATAAATTCTACACCTCGACCTGGATGACGAACAAGCAGACGGGAACGATCGTGATCACCGGGCACTACGATACGAACAACAACCGCAAATACGACAAGACGGACAAAAGCGAGATCCTGATCTACGATCTGAAAACGCTGAAGCTGATCAGTAAACTGTAGAAGGAGTTCTTTACACCGGCGACTTGTAATATCCCGCCGCGTCGTCGCCCTCTTCCTCGCGCTTGAAATACTGGATCAGCGCTTCCGCCAGCTCAGCGTACACGATGAAATGATTCTGGCGCAGCCAGAGCATGGCTTTGGCGTCGCCGTTGACGGCGTTGGCGGTGGCGGCCCAGAAGACGGAACGGTTTTGCATCAGCCAGCGGAAAGCGGTCTTGTCCCCGCGCACGGCGTTCGCGAAGGCGGCCACGGCGAGAAATTTATTATCCACCAGCCATTTGAACGAAGCTTCTTTGCCCGTGCGGATGTAATGCACCGCTTCCACGAGCTCGCGCAGCTTGCGCTCGACCATGCGATTGTACACGCGCGAATTGTTCGTGAGCACCATCTCCGTCATTAAACGGATCGCTTCGCCGTTGTACTGTTTCATGGCAGCAAAAATACGGTGATTTATACGCTAACGCGAAGCGCGCCGCAAAAGTGCGCACCTGCAAGCGAAAACAGGGTTTGGCTTCAGACCTCGATCTCGAAACGGCCGTTCAGGTTGCTCGTGCCTTTGCTCGTCGTGGCCTGGACCGTGACGCCCGGGCCGGCCTGCACGTTTCCTTTGAGCACGCCCGACTGGCCCTGCACGAAAAGACGGATGCTGAGATGCGAATCCCCGTCTTTGGGCGCGCTGAGCGCCGTCATGATCTGCTTGGCGTTGACGGACAGGTCGCTGAGCGAATTGTCCGAGTCGTGCAGCTGCAGGCCTTCGCTGCGGGCGGTGTCGCCCATGCTCCAGACGCGGTCGCAGTCGCCGTCGATCGTGATGCTGATGGTTGCCTGCCCTTCCGCCGCGATGGCCAGGGCGATGAAGGCAAGGCTGCCTTCACGTTCAATAAAATTCCCGATGGTACCCATAAAGTAAAGCTAGAAAAATTTTCACTCCGGCTTCAAAGTCACTTTCTCGCGGTACAGGAATTTCTTCTGCGTCGATTCGTACGGGCGGTAGATGTAATACACGAAACCGTCGCGCACGCGGATATGCTTGGCGTAAGTATTCGAAATTTTAAACGTGCCGGTGATCTGCCCGGTCTTCGTGCTGATCTTTTTCAGGTAATAGAATCCGCCTTTTTCATAGATCGTGTACAGCTCTTTCGTCGTTTCGTCCTGGATCAGGCGGCGATCCCAGTCGCGCCAGCTTTTCGGGTGATGGTAATTGATGCCCAGCGAATCGAGGCGTTTGCCGCGGCAGTCGTATTTGAACAGCGCGTTCACGTAGTGATCGAAAACGCAGATCGTGTCGCGCACCACGAACAGCGGGGCGTAGAGCGGCGTGTAGTAATGCGATTTCGTAAACCCCGTCATCGTGGCGGCGATGATGCGCTTGTCCACGCCGGTGTACATTTCCATCTTGCGCGCGTACAAACGCTCTTTCGGCTTGAGAAAATCGAACTCGTACTGGTACATGCCCATCAGCGGCTCGTCCACGATGTGGCGCAGGCGCAGCACGCTGGTGTCGGCGGGATCGTAGGTGAAATACGAGAACGCGGGATAATCGCGCGAGTAATTGCTGAAGATGATGCGGCCCTGGAGGCTGTCCACGCAGGGGAGCATGCGCTCGGCGAACTGCTCGAAAGGCAATTCCAGCAAACGCAATTCATCGCCGCTCACCTTCACCTGGTACACGCCTTCGGTGCAGAGCACGTTGATCTTGCCTTGATAATCGCGGTACAATTCGCGCGCTTCGCCGGGGACATTCTGCTGCGCGATCACGCCTTTCGCTTCGGAGGCCAGCGTGACCTTCGCCGCTTTCAGGCTTTTCTCCCAGGTGAGCAGCACGTAACGCTCATCGACGAACATGTAATCCTCGATGAAAAAACGCCAGTTGCCGATCACCGTGTCGGGACCTTTCGCGCGCACCGTCACGCCCGAATCCATCTGCGGCGCGAATTTCAATTGCACGTCGAGGCGCAGCGTGTCGTTCTTCGCTTTTTTCAGGAGGCTTTCGTCGAGGCGGATGCGTTTCGTCTCGCAGCCGTAGAAAATAAATTCCAGCGTGGGCGCGGGCGAAGTTTCCACGAGGATGGCGTAACGGCCGTTGCGGCCGGCGAGCGTCATGTTCTTCGCGTCCTTCACCTTCACCACGGCGTCGGGCAGCAGCTCGCCGGTTTCCGCGCGCGAGATCTGCCCGAGCACGAGCAGGCGGCTTTCCTGCGCGCGAAGCGGGAAAGCGCAGAGGAGAAAAAGAAAAAATAGTACGGGGCGCAGAGGGTTCATAAACGACGCTTTTCCGGAAGACGCGGTTGGGAGGCAAAGTTCACAAAAGATCGTTTACAGTACATCGGTGGTCGGAGCGTAACGCTCCGACCACCTGAGATCCTAACCTGCGATCCTTTTAACTTTGCCTCCAATGCAGGATTGCTATAAACTGTTTAATATCCCTCCCGACGCGAAGGAAAAAGCCATCCGCCGCGCCTACCGCCTCAAGGCGAAGGAGGTGCACCCGGACGTGAATAAAAGCCCGGAAGCCGCCCTGCAGTTCCGCCTGCTCAGCGAAGCGCTGGAAACCTTGCTCGATCCGCAGCGCCGCCGCCTGCACGATCTGCATTTCAATTACAAGAGCCGCGCCCGAAAAAAAGGCGAGCAGAATTTGTACTCGATCAAAGCATCCGCCTCCGAGCGCGCGCGCTCCACGATCTCCGAATGGCAAAGCTCCATGCAGGTGCAGCAGCAGGCCGCGCAGCGCCGCACGCAGGAGCTGCAGAAGAAATACAAGCGGAAACGGCGCAACCTGCTGATCCTGCTCCTCGTGCTCGTGTGGGCGCTATGTGGGATTTACTTCCTATTTTTCTGAAAACTTTTTCTCCTACTCTCGATTCATGAGCGAAAAACTGAAGCACCCCAAGGGCCTGCCCTATCTCTTCTTTGCTGAAATGTGGGAACGTTTCGGCTATTACCTGATGATCGGCATCTTCGTGCTGTACCTCGAAGATCCGAAAGCAGGCTTCGCCATGGAGCCGAAACAGTCGGCGGATATTTACGGCACCTTCATCGCGCTTGTTTTTCTCACGCCGTTCCTCGGCGGCCTGCTCGCCGACCGCATCATGGGCTATCGCCTCTCGATCACCATCGGCGGCTTGCTGATGGGACTGGGCTATTGCCTGCTGGCGGTGAAAGGCTACACCATTTTTTACCTGGCGCTTTTCCTGATCATTCTCGGCAACGGCTTTTTCAAGCCGAACATCTCCACGCTGCTGGGCAATCTTTACAATGAAGATCGCTACCGCCCGCTGAAAGATGCGGGCTACAACATTTTTTACATGGGCATCAACATCGGCGCGCTGATCTGCAACTTCTGCGCGGCGGTGCTGCGCAACGAGTTCGGCTGGTCGGTGGCCTTCTTCGGCGCGGGCGTGGGCATGTTCATTGGCGTCGGGATTTTCTGGCTGGGCATGCGGCATTACAAGCATGCCGACGTGCTGAAGGCCGTCAGGCCCGAGGATCAGCCGCTGTCGCGCATCTTCGGCCTCACCATTCTTCCCGCCCTTATCGCCGGCGCGCTCGGCTGGATCATCCCCGGAAATATTTTCGGCAGCGATTCCACCGATGCTTTCATTTTCGGCTCGCTCCCGGTCGTTTACTTCTATTTCTCGCTCTGGAAAAAATCCTCGCCCGGGGAGAAAAAACCGATCGGCGCTATGCTCGCTATTTTCGGCGTGGTCGTGGTGTTCTGGGCCGTGTTCAAGCAGAACGGCACCGCGCTTACCACCTGGGCGAACAAGTACACCGACCGCAGCCTGCCCGCTGCGATCGAGAAGCCGATCACCAAGCTGCAGTTCGCAGATACGGTGCCTTACGTCAAGGATTCGATCATCCTTACCGATCATCATTTCAGGAGACAGAAACGGGCTACGAAGGTGATCGACAAGAAAACAGGCGAGCTGAAAGACACTATGGTGTACGCGAAGACCTTCAGCTACCCGGATTATTTCAAGAACCAGCCGCCTTCGCAGCTCCCGCAGGACGGGGGCAGCGTATTGACGGTGAACACGGAAATTTTTCAATCCGTGAATCCCTTCTGGGTCGTGGCGCTGACGCCGCTCGTGGTGCTGTTCTTCATCATGCTGCGCAAGCGCGGACGGGAACCTTCCACGCCTTCGAAGATCGCCTGGGGATTGGTGATCAGCGCGCTGTCCACGCTCGTGATGGTGGGCGCCGTGTACGCGGGCGACAACGGCGCGGTAAAAGTAAGCGCATGGTGGCTGATCGGCGCGTACGGCGTGATCACCGTGGGCGAGCTATGCCTGAGCCCGATGGGATTAAGCCTGGTCTCGAAGCTCAGTCCACCGCGCCTCACTGCGCTGATGATGGGCGGATGGTTCCTCTCCACCTCGATCGGCAACAAGCTTTCAGGCATCCTGGCCTCGATGTGGGACACGTATGAGAACAAAGCGCTCTTCTTCCTCGTCAACTGCGCACTGCTCGGCGCTGCTGCGCTGCTGCTGTTCTTCCTGCTGAAGAACCTGAATAAGATCTTCAAAGAATACGGGGGATAAAATAATTCCGGAGATACGATTTCGGATTTGTCGCACACGCTGCGCGCAATCACGTGGATTGGGCCCGTGCGCAAATCCGGGATCATACCGAAATACTTTTTCTCGCTTCTCCTTTCACCACTTTCCCCATCGCATTGCGCGGCAGCGCATCCACGATCTTCAGCAGCGTAGGAATTTTGTACGGCGCCAGGTTCGCACGCGCGAACTCTTTTAACTCTTCCAGCGAAAGCGTTTTGTGATCGCGCAGCACCACGACCGCCGCCACGCGCTCGCCCCAGGTCTCATCCGCTACGCCGAGCACGCAGCATTCGCGGATCGCGGGATGGCGCAGCAGCACGTCCTCGATCTCCAGCGCGGAAACTTTGTAGCCGCCGGTTTTGATGATGTCGGTGGAAAGCCTTCCCACGATGCGGAACGCGCCGCGCTC
>Ga0196978_1000821_pt1 | contig 14981 bp, 8 predicted proteins | sample S3v_2013CmetaG_FD_155491 | JGI IMG/M metagenome (GOLD analysis project Ga0196978, IMG submission 155491) | Soil microbial communities from Anza Borrego desert, Southern California, United States - S3+v_20-13C | ecosystem: Environmental > Terrestrial > Soil > Desert | place: USA: California... | reverse complement strand
TTTTCTGGTTGAGCACCAGGTCGCCCGTAGGATATTTTTTGTCCGCGCGGATCTTGTCGCGCAAACGTTTCGCGTAAGGCAAATTTTTGAAAGAGCCGATCACGACGAAAGTTCCCTTCTCCACCTGCGCGCCGGTTTCATCCTTGTAGTTGCTGCTGAGGTCGCGGCGCACGACCATCTTCTCGCCGCCGATCATCATGCTGTCGTTCGTCAGTTGCGTCAGTTTCTTCGTCAGCGCGCTGGTGTCCTTGATGCCGAAGCGCTCGAAATGCACGCGCTTGTACTGGTCCGAATAAAACGCCACCTCGAATTCTTTCGAGATGAAGCTGCTCACCTGCGAAGCGTCGTACGTGCGTACCGAATCGCCGCAGCCGCTGACGATGAAGGTGAGCTTGTAGTCCGTGCCCGGCGGCAGCGATACGGCGTACTTTCCCGTAGCGGGATTGCTGCGGTAATCGCCGAACAGCGAATCTTTCCCGGTGGTGACGGAAACAGTGGAGAGCGTGGGCAGGTCGTCGAGCGTGACGCGGCCTTTGATCAGCACCAGATCGCCTTTCTTCGCGGGTGTGCCGGGCTCCATCATGTAGAGATCGAGTCCGCCGTTGCCGCCTGTGCGGTTCGAGCAGAAGAACGCCGTCAACCCGTCCGAAGCGATCACGTAATAAATATCGTCCATCGTACTGTTGAGCGGGTAGCCGATGTTCACTCCCTCTTTCCAGGTCTTGCCGTCTTCGGACAGCTCGGAGATAAATACGTCATAGCCGCCGATGCTGCCTTGCCCTTTCGAGGAATAGGACATTTTTTTATCCTGCGCGTAGATGAACGGCGCGTCGTCGTCCATCTCGGTGTTCACGTTCGGGCCGAGATTTTCCACCTGCGCCCAGCTGCCGTCGTCCTGCAGGCGCGCGCGGTAAATGTCTTTCCCGCCGTAGCCGTTCGGCCGGTCGCTGGCGAAGTACGCGGTCTTGCCGTCGGAGGAGAACGCAATGCTGCCTTCCCAGTGCGGGGAGTTGATCTCGCCTTTCAGCTTTTCGGGTTTTCTCCAGTCGAGGCCGGCTTTTTTGCAGACGTAGATATCGCCGCCGTTCTTTTCGGAGCTGCGGAAGATGTACAGGTTTTGCCCGTCGGGCGAGAGCGCGATGGAGGCTTCGTGCGTGGGCGTGTTCACGCTGTCGCTGAGCGGCAGCGGGATCGACCAGGAGCCGTTCGCCGTCAATCGCGAATCGACGACGTCCTCGAAATAAATGCCGGCGGAATCTTTTTTGCTCAGCACGGGCTGCCTGCCGCCGGTGCTGTTCACGCCTTTGTACGTGAACAAAAGTCCGGCGCCGTCGGGCGTGAACACGGGCGCGTACTCGTCGCCGGGCGAGTTGAGCGGGCGCCCCGCATTCTGCACGAGCGCGTTCACGGGCTTTTGCATCAGCTCCATCGCGTTGGTGCAATACTGCACGTAATAGCCCAAACGCTTGCGCTGCGCCTCATCCGGCTCTTTCGAAACCTGCTTCATAAAGTAGGTGCGCGCTTCGCTGGGCAGGTTGTTCAGCAGGTAAGCACGGCCGAGGAAGAAATTGATGTCCTGCAGCGCAGTGTCTTTTTCAATGCAGGTTTTCAGAAAACCCAGCGCTGTGGCCCCGTCGCCGGCGTAGATGGCGCAGACGCCGGCACGGAACTGGTACAGCAAACGCTCGGGCTGGATCGCGCGCAGCTTCAGGTAATAATCATAGGCCAGCTCGTAATCGCGGCGGCTGAAAAGAAGATCGGCCTTGCGCTGCAGGTCGGCTTCCGAAACCGGGGCCGCTTCCGCGCAAAGGCTGAAGCACGTGATCGCGATGAGTAGATACTTGCGCATACTGCTGACTGAAAACGAATGCTGAAATGATGATTTTGTTCGAGGCATCAGGCAGAGGCATTGAGAATTTCTGCCGCTGCCTGATGCCTGATATTTTTTGAATCAATCGTATTTGCCGCGCATCCTCCCGCCGCCGCCCGACATCTGGCCGAACGTGTAGCCGAGCAGGAACTCGTGGCTGATGCCTCCCGAGGTGCGCAGCGGCGTGATGATGATGTCGTACGCGTAGCCGGCGCTCAGGCTGCCGAAGAGCTTCACGCGCGCGTTCACGCCTACGGCGTAGTTGCTGCGGTAAGCAAGGCCGAGCCAGGCCATGTCCTTCCAGTTGAGGATCGCGTTCACGTCGTATTGCACCGGCACGTTCGGCATCCAGCGCACCATCACGAGCGGCTCCACTTTCAGCTCGGCCGTTTCGCTGACGGTGAACGGGTACTGCACGCTGCCTACGTAATGACGCGCGAGCTGGTAATACGAGCGCGGATCATTGTTGTCGGCGAACGGAACGTATTGCCCGAAGAGCTGCGGAACCGAAATGCCCGCTCTCAGCTTCGTCCATTCGTACGTCACGCCGAAGGTCGCGTCGACCGTGCTTTTGCGCTGCATCGTGCCGAAGAGCATCGGGTCGGACATGTCCGTGACCACCGCTTTCGAAAAATCGATGCGGTTGTCGAGGAAGCCCATCGAAAGGCCGAAGAGCACGCGGTTGTTGTCGTCGATCTTCAGGCGGTACGCGTAGGTGGCGTACAGGCCCAGGCGCTCGGTGATGTCCTGCACGTCGTTGAAGACGGCGAAGCCGAGGCCCATGTTCTTATCCTTCAGCGAGCCGTCGAGCGTGAACGCGTTCGTCACCGGCGAGCCGGGAATTCCCGTCCATTGCGCGCGGTGGATGAGGTACGCATTCGTCTCATCGCTGATGCCCGTCATCGAAGGATTGTACAGGAAGGGATTGAAATAATACTGGCTGTACAGCGGCAGCTGCTGCGCTTCCGCGCCGAGCACACCGAGGAACAGGCTGACACTGAGAACAAGCTTTTTCATAGCGCTTTGTTTCATTCGTTCACTGACAATTATTTCTCGCTGACGATCGTCACCGCACCCTTCAGCACCACGTCGCTGTCGGTGAACTTGATGACGTACATGTAGGTGCCGTCCGGCACACGCTGGCCGTTCCAGGTCGCGTTCCATTCGTTGTGGTAGCCGTCGGCGCTGTACACTTCCATGCCGTTGCGGTTGTAGATGTGCACCTCGTTGTTCGGGTAATACTCGATGCCTTTGATGATCCAGTTGTCGTTGTGCCCGTCGCCGTTCGCCGTGACGAGGTTCGAGATGATCAGGTTGAAATCCGCTTCGAGCGTGATGGTCACCGCATCCGTGTCGGAGCAGCCGTTGATGCCGGTCACCTGCAGCGTATACGTGAGCGTGCTCGGGGGCGTAGCGATCGGATCTTCCGCCGTCTGGCTGTCGAGCCCGACCGCGGGCGTCCACATGTAGTAATCACCGCCGCTGCCGTTCAGTTGGACGCTGGCGCCGAAGCCGATCGTATCGTTCATCCCTGCGCTGGCCACCGGGCGCGGCAGGATGTCGATCATCATCGAATCCATCGATACGCAACCGGTAGCGGTATCCGTCACTGTGACCACGTAGTTGCCGGTGGAATCTGCCATGATCGTGTTCGTCGTGTCGCCCGTATTCCAGAGGTACGTGTGCAGCGTATCCATCGTCACGGTCAGCTGCACGCTGTCGCCGCTGCAGAAGGGCGCGGCCGCGCCGGCGGTGATGGACGAAGACGGCAGCGCATGCACGATGGCTGTATCCTGCAGCGTATCCGAGCAGCCGAAGTTCGAGGTCGCAATGAGCGTGACGATAAACGTATCAGCAGCGGCATACTCGTGGATCGGGTTCGTTGCGATGGAATTGTTATTGTCGCCGAGATCCCAGTTGTTGAACTGGATGCCGCCCGCTGCGACCGTCGTCGTATTGGTGAACGCGCTCGATGCGCCGAGGCAGGCGTCGGGAACGGTGAAGCCGGCTACGGGTTTCGGATACGTGACCACCATTACAGCAGTAGAAGTATCCGCCGCGCAGGCTCCGTTCGCTACGATCGCGCGGTACCAGGTGGTATCGCTGAGGTTCGTGTAGGGCTGGCTGGACGTCGTGTTCGCGATGGGTGTCCAGGTCGAGCCGCCGTCGGTCGATGATTCCCAGCCGAGCACGCTGCCGGTGAAAGCGCCGAGCGTCAAGGTGCCGCTGCCCGAGCCTTCGCAGACGGGGATCGCGCCGGTGATCGTGCCCGCGTTCGAAGGCGGCGTCACCGTGATCGTGTCCATGGAAGAATACGTCGATGCGCAGACGCCGCTCTGCACGATGGCGCGGTAGAAGGTCGTCTGCAGCAGGTTGGCGTAGTTCAGCGAATCGGCCGTGTTCGTCAGCCCGATCCAGTTCATGCCGTCGGTGGAATATTCCCAGCCCATGATGCTGCCGGTGATGCCGTTGAGGAAGATCGTACCGTTGTTAGAGGCGCTGCACACCGTGTCGTTCGGCGCGAGCAGGCCGCCCACGCTCGGCGGATCAACCGTTATCGTTCCAACGTTCGAAGTGTCGTTGCCGCAAACGCCGCTGCTGACGATCACGCGATACCAGGTAGTGTCGACCAGGTTCGTGTAGTTTTCCGTCGCGGTGGTGTTGCCGGTGGTCGTCCAGGTCATGCCGCCGTCGGTGGACGATTCCCAAGTCATGATCGTGCCCGAGTACGAGCCCAGCGTCAGCGAGCCGCTGTTGCCGGAGGCGCAGACGGACATGCTGCCGAGCACCGTACCGCCCGTGGCCGGGGGATCGACGGTGATCGTAGCTTCAATGGAAGTGACCGGGCTGCAGACGCCGTTGTGCACGCGTGCGCGGTACATCGTGGTCGTCGTCAGGTTGAGGTAGTTCTGCGTGGTGGAATAATTCGAGATGTTGATCCAGGTCAGGCCGCCGTCGGTGGAGTAATCCCAGCCGTCGACCGTGCCGCGGTGTCCGCTGAGCGTGAGCGCCCCGCTGTTGCTGCCGCTGCACACCGTATCGTCGACTGTGACCGTGCCGCCGAGGGAAACTTCATCCACGAGGATGGTCACCAGCGTGGACGTATCCGCGGGGCAGACGCCGTTGATGACGATGCTGCGGTACATCGTAGTGTCCGTCAGGCCGAGGTAATTCTCGTTGTTCGTGGTGTTGGCGATGTTCAGCCAGGTCGCGCCGCCGTCGGTGGATGATTCCCAGAACTGGATCGCGCCGTTGTTGCCGATGAGCGTGATGGTGCCGCTGTTGCTGCCGCTGCATACCGTTGCGCTGCCGTAAAGCGTTCCACCCGCCGAAGGCTGATCGACCGTCACCGTCGCCGTGGCCGAATAAGCCGCCGTGCACAGGCCGCTCTGCACCAGCGCGCGGTAAAGCGTCGCCGTGTTGATGTTCGTGTAGCCCTGCGAAGTGCTCGTGTTCGAAATGTTGATCCAGGTCAGGCCGCCGTCGGTGGAATATTCCCAGCGCACCACGCTGCCCGTCTGCGCGCTCAGCGTAAGCGTGCCGGTGTTGCTGCCGCTGCACACCGTATCCATCGCCGGCAGCACTGCTCCGCCCACGGTGACCGGGTCGACGATAACCGTATCCGGAACCGATGTGTCGGCAGGACAAACGCCGCTGGTGACGACTACGCGATAGATCGTCGTGTCGGTCAGGTTCGTGTAGCCTTGCGAAGTGGTGAGGTTCGGAATGTTCGTCCAGGTCACCCCGCCGTCATCCGACGATTGCCAGTACGAAACGCTGCCCGTTTGTCCCGCGAGCGTGAGCGTGCCGCTGTTGCCCGAAGCGCAAACGGAAACGCCGCCGCTCACTGTTCCGCCGACGGAAACGGGGCTCACAGTGACGGTGGCTGCTGAGGAGAACGCTGCTGCGCAGCCGCCGCTCTGCACCTGCGCGCGATACATGGTCGTCGCGACGATGTTATTGTAGGCTTGCGTGGTGGTGGTGTTCGCGACGTTCGTCCAGCTCATGCCGCCGTCGGTGGAAAACTGCCACATCAGCACGCTGCCGGTGTGTCCGCTGAGCGTGAGCGTGCCGCTGTTGCTGCCGCTGCAGGCCGAGGAGGAGGCGGGCGTCACCGAGCCGCCGATCGAGTTGGCCACGACGTTGATCGTAGCCGTGGTCGAATACACCACTGCGCAGGGGCCGCTCTGAATGCGCGCACGGTAGAGGCGCGAGGCCGTTAAGTTCGTGTACGCCTGCGTAGTGGTCGTGTTGGCGATCACCGACCAGCTCATGCCGCCGTCGAGGGAGAACTCCCAGCGCGTGACGTTGCCGGTGTGCCCGCTGAGCGTGAGCGTGCCGCTGTTGCTGCCGCTGCACACGGTGCTGAGCACGGGGTTGATCGTGCCGCCGACCGTGGGCGGAAAAATAGTGACCGTTGCATTCGCCGAGTACACGCCCGTGCAGGAGCCGTTCATGACGAAAGCGCGGTAGATCGTGGTCTGCGTGAGGTTCGTGTATCCCTGTGTGCTCGTGGTATTGGCGATGTTCGTCCAGGTGAGGCCGCCGTCGGTGGAGAACTCCCAGCGCACGACGCTGCCTGTATGCGGTCCGAGCGTGAGCGTGCCGCTGTTGGCGCCTGAGCATCCCGTGCTGTTGGCCGGGGTGATCGAACCGCCCACTGAAGGTTGGTCGATGGCGATAACGAGGATGGACGAATAGGCCACCGCGCAGCCGCCGCTCTGCACCGCTACGCGATAACGCGTGGGAACGGTCAGGTTATTATAAGGCTGCGTGGTCGAGGTATTGCCGATAGTGATCCAGGTAAAGCCGCCGTCGGTGGAGTATTCCCACTGCTGCACGTTGCCGGTGTGGCCGCTGAGCGTGAGGTTGCCGCTGTTGGACGTAACGCAGACCGAGGAAGGGCCCGTGATCGTGCCGCCTACTGATGGCGCGGTGTTGGTGACCGAGTAGCCGGTAAAGGCATCGTTCGTCGGGTTCACATCACCGGGCAAAGCCGTGCTCGCATCAAAGACATACGCGCCGGGCACAGAGAGATCGGCCTGCGTGGTGAACGTGTAATTCAGCGTGGAGTTCGTGTTCAGGTTCGCGCCCAGCGTCACCGTCTCCACCACCGGCCCGCCGCCGTTAATGATGTAGGAGACGTCGAAGGTCGAGCCCGCCATCAAAGTCGGACCATAGTTGAAGATGCGGATCGTGACGTTCTCCGTGGTTGTCAGCGCGCAACCGCTCACGGGCTGGGTAATGGCGATCACGGAAATATCCTGCGCGAACAGCACATTTCCGAAAATCGTTAGACACAACAGCGTAGCGAGTTTTCTCATAAGGCAAGGAAGTTATGGGTACCGGGAGCAGACCCAGGTGTATTTACAAGGACGAAAAAAGAGATGCCGCACGCGAAAAAGCCATATTGGCCATCCTGGCGGTTAAGGGTAGTGCTATTAAAAGAAAAAGGATGGTAGTTCTTACTCATCCGCCGGATTGTGGTGGTTTGGAATGCGTTTTTATACTCTAAAACGGGAGTAAATGTTGCAAACAGTTCGCAACAATCCGCCCGGACGGCACAAAAAACGCATTTCCGATGGAATTCGGAGGTGGAACACTTAAAAAAATGCGAACAATTTATTGTTTGCAGATCCGGCGCATGATTGCAGTTTCCCCGGCCTGGATCTGCAGCAGGTAGATGCCCGGGGCAAGAGCGGAAACGTCCAGCGCCTGCAGTTGCACGCCTGCAGACTTCCTGCCTGCGCCGAGCTGCAAAGCTTCGCGGCCGTTGACGTCGAAGAGGCGGAAGCTGACGGAGGCCGGCTGCTTCAGTTCGTAGCGAATGAAGGCGGAGGAAGAGGAAGGATTCGGGAAAACATCCACCTTCGGATCGAAGATCAGCTCGGGCACGCTGACCTGGAAAACACTGTCGCGCAGGCTGTCCTGGTAGGTGACGCCGGTAATGACCTCGTTGTTGAAAAGGATCTGCGCATCGACCTGCAGCAGGGGCGTAAGGCTGTTCTGCCCCAGCCATTTGTACTGGATAAGCGTGGGACGCACGATCGAAAATCCCTGCTGGCCCGTAGTGTCGAACGAGAGCGTATCGGTTTGATCGACCACGGAACGCACGCGCAACGTCTGAAAAGTACCGAAGGGTGTGATCAACGTGCCCCAGCCGTCCACGTTATTGACACGATGCCGGTCCATGCCCATGTAGCCGATGCCGGGGATCGAGAAGCCGTAGTTCGAGTCGCAGGAATCGACGTTGCCGGCCTGCAAAGGGAAACGGTAGACGTAATCGGCGCTGCTGTATACGATAGGGATCGGGAATTGCAGGCCGAAGTCGAAGCTGGAGCCGACCTGCCGGAACCCGGAGCTGCCGTTTTTGAAATAGTCGTAGAAATCGGTGGGGATCGGGCCGAAGCCGGGGATGGAATCGGGCGAAGGATTCAGCACGCCGTAGGTGGCGGTGACAACGAAGGGAATGGCCGTAGCCGCTTCGAAGGTGATGCGCTCCTGCGCGGCAGGCGTGAGAAAAGAATAATCCCAGAGGTAGTTCGGGCCGGTCAGGTGCTGGTCGGCGCTGCCGATACCGAGGGCATAGCTGTAGCGCACAGTATCGTTCACCACGGGCATGTCGTTGTTGTCGATCGTGATCTGCGCGGAAGCCTGCAGGCAGAACAGCAATGCGGGCGCGAGGTAAACGTGTTTCATGAATCGGCGTTGAGCTGTTAAAAGTAGCTAAAAATCAAGCCCGTCCCCTGCTCTTTCCCGTTTTTTGCGTCCTATGCACGTACGGCCCGATTTGTGGGAACTCAACATCGGCGGCTTTCTTTCGTACCTTTGATCAAGATCTGGAGCATGAGAATATTCCTTTTATCCCTGCTTTTTATTTCCGTTTTACCGGTCTCGCTGAGCGCGCAAGTGAAGAAGACCGATCCGAAGTCCGGGCGCAACGTGGTGCAGTTCTCCGGCGTCGTGGTGGATGCGGACAGCCTGCGGGCCGTGCCGTACACGGCGGTCATTATCAAGAATACAAATCGCGGCACCTTTTCCGATCCTTCCGGCTATTTCTCGTTCGTGGCCCAAAGCGGCGACACCATTTCATTCGTGACCCTGGGTTATAAAAACGCCGAGTTCGTGCTGCCCGACACGCTGACCGCCACGCGTTATTCGCTCATCCAGCTGATGAAGCGCGACACGTACGAGCTGCGCGAAGCCGTGGTGTATCCCTGGCCGAGCAAGGAGCAATTCAAAGAAGCTTTCCTGGCTCTCGAAGTGCCCGACGACGACCTGACGCGCGCGCAGCGCAACCTCGCACAGCAGGCCATGGCCGCGGTAGCGGCGAACACGAGCAACGACGGCTCGATGAATTACAAAGCGGGTATGCAGCAGCAGAGCTCGCGCATGTATTACGCCGGGCAACTGCCGCCGAACAACCTGCTGAATCCCATCGCCTGGTCGAAGTTCATCAACGCCTGGCGCAGCGGCGCGTTGAAGAAAAAATAGCACATCTCCCCTCTTTCCTGTTCTCCCGCGGAAAGCGAAACAATTTACCGGCGCGTTCTTCGTTGTGCGTTTGTCGCGCAGCCTTTATGTAAATTGCGCCACATTTTGCCCTGCCTATGCTTCGCGCCTTTACCGGCCTCGCTTTCCGTACGCTGCTTTTGTTCAGCTTGATTTCCGCGGGATTGTTTGCCCAAACGGCGACCGTCAGCGGACGCGTGACGGACAACGAAGGCAAAGCCCTGGAAGGCGCGGCTGTCGGTTATTTCAGCGGCAGGGAAAGCAACGGCATCGCCACCGACGGGCAGGGCCGGTTCACCCTCACCGTACCCGCAGACAAGCCTTTCCGCCTCGTGGTGCAATACACCGGCTTCGAAGTGTATGAATTGCCCATGCGCATGGTGAGCGGGGAAGCCCAGACCGTCAACGTAACCATGGAATTGAAATCGCTCGAGGTGGTCGAAGTGCATGCGCCGCTGGAGACTGGCATTTACATTCCGCCGGGAAAAGTGCCGCAGGTGCCTTCGCCTTCGGGCGACTTCATCGGGGCGCTGCGATTGATCATCGGGGCGCAGTCGAACAACGAACTGAGCTCGCAGTATTCCGTGCGCGGCGGGAATTTCGATGAGAACCTCGTTTACGTGAACGGCATCGAAGTGTATCGTCCTTTCCTTACGCGCTCGGGGCAGCAGGAAGGATTGAGCTTCGTGAACGGCGACATGGTGGACAGGGTATTTTTTTCCGCCGGCGGCTTCGAAGCGAAATACGGCGATAAAATGTCCTCGGTGCTCGACATCACGTACCGCATTCCTTCCAAGTTCGGGGGCAGCTTTTCGGCGGGACTTTTGGGCGGCGGCTTCGAAGTGGAGGGCATTTCGAAGGATCTGCGCTTTACCTGGATGCTGGGCGCGCGGCAAAAAAGCAACCGCTACCTGCTCAGCCGCCTCGACACGCGCGGCGATTACACGACGAACTTCACCGACGTGCAGACGTATCTCACCTACAGCTTCACCGATGAATGGCGCCTCGATTACCTGGGCAATTACGCGCAGAACAAATACCTCCTCGCACCCGAAACGCGCGAAACGGAATTCGGCACGCTGAACCAGGCCCTGCGTTTCACCGTGTTCTTCGACGGACAAGAAGTGAACAGCTTCCGCACCGCCTTCAACGCGCTCTCGCTGAACTATGATCACCCGAAGAACAAGCTCAAGCTGAAATTCATCACCTCCGCTTTTCTCACTTCGGAAAATGAAACGTTCGACGTGGAAGGCCAATACTACATCGATCAGCTCGAGACCGATTTCGGCAAGCCGAGCTTCGGCCAGGTTGCTTTCAACCGCGGCGTGGGCGGCTACCTGAACCACGCGCGCAATTTCCTCGACGCGCAGGTGTTCAGCGCGGAGCACAAAGGATCGTACGCCACGCGCAAAGGAACTTTTTCCTGGGGACTGCGCTACCAGCACGAGCGCATCAGCGATGAATTGAGCGAATGGAACATGGTGGATTCCGCCGGCTACTCGATCCCGTATTACCCGCTGGAATTCCTGGAGCTGCAGGACGTGGTGAAAGGCCACGCGCAACTGTACTCGAACCGCTTGATGGCTTTCGTGCAGCAAACCTGGACCTGGAAATTGCGCGACACTTCGATGCTTGCGCTGAACGCCGGCCTGCGCAGCCATTTCTGGGAGCTGAACGGGCAAACGATCTTCAGTCCGCGCGTGAACCTGAGCTGGAAGCCGAACTGGAAGCGCGACGTTTCATTCCGCCTCGCCGGCGGCATTTACGATCAGCCGCCCTTCTACCGCGAACTGCGCGACTTCCGCGGCACCGTGCACAAGGACGTGCGCGCCCAAAATTCCATCCACGCGGTATTCGGCGGCGACCTGCATTTCAAAGCCTGGAATCGCCCGTTCCGTTTTATCACCGAGGCGTACTACAAATACCTCGACAACCTCGTGCCGTACGAAGTGAACGACGTGCGCCTGCGCTATTTCGGCGAGAACCTGGCCTACGGCTACACATATGGCCTCGACCTGAAGCTGAACGGCGAATTCGTCAAAGGCACGGAATCGTGGGTGAATCTTTCGCTGCTGCGCACGCGCGAGAATCTTTACGAAGACGTTTACTACTGGTACCTCAACAGCGACGGCGACACGATCTTCCCCGGCTTCACGGCGAACAACATTCCCACCGACAGCATCCGCGTGGAGCCCGGCTTCATTCCGCGCCCAACCGATCAGCTCGTCACGTTCTCGCTTTTCTTCCAGGACTATTTGCCGATCCTGCCCGACTGCAAGATGAACCTCGGCCTGATCTTCGGCAGCGGTCTTCCTTTCGGTCCGCCGAATCACAAGCGCCACCTCGCCACGAACCGCATGCCTTCGTACCGCCGCGTGGACATCGGTTTCTCGTATATCCTGATCAAGGAAGAAAAGCCGCTGAAAAAAACGAACCCGTTCCGCTTCGTCAAATCGCTGTGGCTCGGCGCGGAGGTTTATAACCTGCTGCAGGTGAACAACACGATCTCGTATTACTGGGTGAAGGACGTGACGGGCCGCCTGTACGGCGTTCCGAATTACCTTACGAACCGGCAGCTGAGCGTGCGGATGATCGCGAAGTTTTAGCGCGTTGCCCAGGCGCGCTGTGCGAGAGAAGTTTGCGCGCCGTTCACGCACGAAGTCCAAATCTTTTTCCTTTTCCTATGTATTCGTTTTAATTTCCTCTCCTATATTAGCCTCGTAATTTACTCTCTTGACGAAGGTCAACATCCAGGAAACGGAGCTCGTTCGTTTGCTCAAGGCGCGCGATCAGCGCGGACTGCGCATCCTTTACGACAATTATTCGGCGGCGCTGTTCGGCGTGATCATGCGCATCATCTCCGATCGCGAGACGGCGGAGGATGTGCTGCAGGAAAGCTTCGTGAAGATCTGGAACAACATCGACAATTACGATCCCGACCGCGGCCGCCTCTTCACCTGGCTGCTGAACGTGGCCCGCAACCAGGCCATCGACAAAACACGCTCAAAATCTTTTAAGGACAACGGGAAAGTCCAGAGCATCGAGGATTTCGTATATCAGATAGACAAGCGGAACAACACGAGCAACTTTGTCGATCACATCGGCCTGAAGAAAGTGCTGGACCGCCTGAAGCCCGAGCACCGGGTGCTGATCGACCTGCTGTATTTCGGCGGCTACACGCAGTCGGAAGCTGCGGCGCATCTCGGCATCCCGCTGGGCACGGTAAAAACGCGCGTGAAGATCGCGCTGACACAATTACGTGAACTGCTAGGAGTAACGGCGTGACCCCGCAGGAACTGTTGACATCGGGCCTCATCGAGGCATGTGTTCTCGGGGCGGCCAGCCCGGAGGAGCAGCGTGAGGTAGAACGCCTGGCCCGCGCGCACCCGGAAGTGCGCGAAGCGCTCGAGCAAGCCATGCGCGACATCGAGACCTATGCGCAGCTCCATGCAGAGAAACCTTCGGAGCAGGTGCGCGAAAGAATTCTCGCAGCGATCGCCGCTGATGCTTCTTCTTCCAATGTTATTCCTCTCGACACGCGCCGCGACCGCACGCCTTTCGCTTTCACGCGCATGGCCGCCGCCGCTTCCTTCGTGCTGCTGCTCGGCAGCGTGGCCTTCAACATTTATCTCTACAGCGATCTGAGTAAAACGCGTGAGCAAGCCGCAAACGATGATGAGAAAATAAAATTCATCACCGATTCGCTCAAAGCCGGTTACGAGGCACTGCTTGCCGATTTGAAGAAAAAAACAACCGGTAATCCCGGCGCACTCGCCTCCTTCGTCGAGCCCGCCGCGATCCTGATGACCAGCGTGAACACCGAAATGCCCGAAACGAAAGCGATGGTTTACTGGTGCAGCAAAACACGCACGGTCGGCGTCGATCCAAAAGATCTACCGGTCGCTCCCGTCGATAAGCAATACCAGCTTTGGGCCATGGTCGACGGAAAGCCGATGAGCATGGGGGTATTTGAAGCCGGCCCGGTCGCCGGTGTGCAGGTGCTCGCCGCTGTTCCCAAAGCGGAAGCCTTCGCCGTGACCTTGGAAAAACGCGGAGGCGTGACCGCGCCCGAAGGGCCGATGTACGTGATGGCGAAGACATAAGTCTCATTATCTTTGAGCATGCGCCTGCCCCGCTTCCTGCTTCCCTTTTTTTTCCTGGCCGTTTTCACGAACTGCAACAACGAGATCGACATCAATGCCGAATGGCAGGAAGTGATGGTCTGCTACGGCGTGCTCGATCCCGCCGACACCGCGCACTACATCCGCGTTGAAAAAGGATTTCTCGGCTACGGCAACGCGGAAGAGATGGCCGGCGTTTTCGACTCCATTCATTACGATCCCGCCGACATGGAAGTGCGCCTGGAGCAGTGGCGCGACGGGCTGCTGCAGCAAACGTTCTGGCTGCAGCCCGACACGCACCGCCTGCGCGAGCCCGGCCTCTTCGCCAACCCGCGGCAGATCCTGTACAAAGGCGTATTCACCGTGGTGCAGGACGGCAGCCGCTACCGGCTCATCGTCGTCAATCACCGCAGCGGGAAACAATGCGAAGCGGAAACGCCGATCGTGCAGCACGCGTCGGTCATCAGCCCTGTCGCGCAAAGCCTGCCGCTCAGCGACGGCCCGGCGGTGCTGCTGAAGGTGCTCAGCCCGCAGCACGGCCGCCGCGTGCAGCCCACGCTCCGCTTCCACTACACCGAACGTTTCGTGTTCGATACGCTGCAGGTTTCGTACGATTACGTGGACTGGCCGCTCGAAGAAAAGATCACGCAGGGCACGGCAGGCGGCGAGCAGCTCATCTACGCGCTCAACGGCAATGTTTTTCAAAACTACCTGTCGGCTACGATCCGCGTTAACCCGCTGGTGGAGCGGATCGCAGGACGCATCGAGTTCGTGCTGCGCTCGGGGGCGGACGATCTGCACACGTACATTCTCGTGCAGCAGGCCATGCAGGCTTCCACTTCCGATCTCGCGCCTTTCAGCAACATCGAAGGCGGGCACGGCGTCTTCTCCTCTACCGCCACGAAGCTGCACGGCAATTACCAACTCAGCCCGAACGCCATCGCGGAGCTGCGCTTCGACCCGGTGACGGCCGATCTGAATTTTATCCGGTAAAAATTTTCAGAAGGAAGCGATCAGCGCTTCACTAAACGCCCGCAGGCATGCGCCCGCGCGCTGCTGCATTCGATCGCATACACGCCTGCCGCAAGTCCGCCGAGCGGCACGCTGAATTCCCGCACGCGCACGTCTTCGAAACGCAGCACGATCTTCCCCGTCACGTCGCGCACGAGCACGATGCAAGACTCGTCTTCCGCTTGCGGGAACACGATGCGCACGGCATCATCGGCCGGGTTCGGGTAAAGCGATAAGAAAATTTTTTCCGCGGGCATTTCTTCGCCGGCGCCGGTCACGCCGCTGATGTCGAACACGGCGAGGTTCGAGCAAAGTATACCGTTCACGAGCTTGAATTGCCCGCCGAGGTACAGCTTGTTCTGCACCGCGTGCATCGCATTTCCCGTACCGTCGACCAGCGGATTGAACGGAAGAATCGTTCCGCCCGGCAGATCATACGCCGTGTACCCGTTCGACGTGCCCGATTG
>Ga0196978_1000820_pt1 | contig 15013 bp, 14 predicted proteins | sample S3v_2013CmetaG_FD_155491 | JGI IMG/M metagenome (GOLD analysis project Ga0196978, IMG submission 155491) | Soil microbial communities from Anza Borrego desert, Southern California, United States - S3+v_20-13C | ecosystem: Environmental > Terrestrial > Soil > Desert | place: USA: California... | reverse complement strand
GGTCGCCGTCCATGCCGCCGATGAAGTCGTCGCCGCCGCGGCCGTTGATCGTGTCGTTGCCGCCGAGACCTGCGATCGCGTTGACCGCGCCGTCGCCGGACAGCGTGTCGCCGTGGTTGAGCGTGCCGACGAGACCTTCGATCGAGTTGTAGGTGTCGCCCTGTGCTTCGCCCAGATTGCTGCCGGGCGTCTGCAGGTCGGCCGTCACACCCGCGGCCGCATAGTAATAGCCGGCGGAATCGAAGCCGTTGCCGCCGTTCAGGACGTCAGCGCCGGCGCCGCCTTCGAGGCGATCGTCGCCCTCCCCGCCTTCGACCGCGTCGGCGCCACCGCGCGCCTGCAGGTAGTCGTTGCCGCCCATGCCCTTGAGTGCGTTGGCGGCGTTGTCGCCGATCAGCGTGTCGGCGTTCTCCGATCCGACCAGCCCCTCGATCGATCCGTAGACGTCGCCGGCGGCATCGCCGGTGTTTTGCGCGCGGTCCGCGAGACTCGCGACCACACCGACCGCGGAGCTCGCATAGCTCGCGGCGTCGATGCCGCCGTCGCCGCTGAGGATGTCGCCGCCTGCGCCGCCGTCGAGCGTGTCGTCGCCGTCCATCCCCTGCAGCCTGTCGTTGCCGCCGCGGCCGTTGATCGCGTCGTTGCCGCCGAGACCCGCGATCGCGTTGGCGGCGCCGTCACCGGACAACGTATCCGCGTGGTTGAGCGTGCCGACCAGGCCTTCGATCGAGGCGTAGCTGTCGCCCTGCGCTTCGCCCAGATTGTTGCCGGCCATCTGCAGGTCGGCCGTGACGCCCGCGGCGGCGTAGTAATAGACGGCGGAATCGTTGCCATTGCCGCCGTTGAGGACATCGGCATCGGCGCCGCCTTCGAGGCGGTCATCGCCTTCGCCGCCTTCCACCGTATCGGCGCCGCCGCGCGCCTGCAGGTAGTCGTTGCCGCCCATGCCCTTCAGTGGATTGGCGGCGTTGTCGCCGATCAGCGTGTCCGCGTTTTCCGACCCGCCCAATCCCTCGATCGATGCGTAGAAGTCGCCGGCGCCATCGCCGGTGTTCTGCGTCCGGTCCGCGAGACTCGCCACCACACCGCTCGCGGAGCTCGCGTAACTCGCCGAGTCGATGCCCCCGCCCCCGCTGAGAATGTCCACGCCCGCGCCCCCGTCGAGCGTGTCGTCGCCGTCCATCCCCTGCAGGTTGTCGTTGCCGGCGCGGCCATTGATCGCATCGTTGCCGCCGAGGCCCGCGATCGCGTTGGCGCCGCTGTCGCCGGACAGCGTATCGGCATGATCGACCGAGCCGATGAGGCCTTCGATCGACGTATAGCTGTCGCCCTGTGCATCGCCCAGATTGTTGCCGGGCGTCTGCAGGTCGGCCGTGACGCCTGCGGTCGCGTAGTAGTACACAGCGGAGTCGAAGCCGTTGCCGCCGTCCAGGACGTCGGCGTCGGCGCCGCCTTCGAGGCGATCATTGTCCTCGCCGCCTTCGAGCGTATCAATCCCGCCGCGCCCCTGAATGTAGTCGTTGCCGCCCAGGCCCAGCAGCGTGTTGGCGAACGCATCGCCGATGATCGTTTCGTCGGAATCGTCGCTCAGGATCGAGCTGTCGTTGCGTGCAGCCATGGCGGGCCCCCGGTTGTTCGTTGTGGTTGTATGCGTTTCATGGGCGCACGGCGCCGCCGGCCTTACATCGGCCGTGCATCGAGGCCCAAGGTTTTCACTTCGAGGTTATTTCAGGTGGCGAAACTCGTCCATGGGATGGAACAGCTAGGTGAATTCAACTATTGCAGCCATGCCGGTTCTCGTACACACCCGTGAACCGCGCGCGGATGAATTCGGCTTGCCGTGCGAGTTGACGCTGATCGCGGCGATAACGGTGAGCACCAGCGCGTTTCCGACGTCCTGCGCCTTCACCTCGGACGGCACGACCGACGTATAGACAGTCGTTCCGTTTTCCATGGCGTCGATCAGGCTCTGCCTGGTGTCCTGAAAAGTGAACCCACCTGGATCATTGTTGCCAGGGATCGATCAACTTCACTCCGTAACCCTGGAAGTCGCTCACATTGCGCGTGGCGACCGCAGATCCGGTTGCACGAGCAATGGCCGCGATTTGCGCGTCGAAGTGCGAAATGGGATGGCCTGCTCGCCGGCGAGTTGCGGCTATGCGCGCGTAGTGGCGCGCGGCATCGCTGCCGAAAGGCAGCACGCGACCGCCGAAATCCTGCGAGAACATCGCTTCAGCCGCCGCTTCGATTGAACTACGCCGCTTGCCAGAAGGCATAAGCATGATGCCGTGAAGGATCTCCGCGTGCGTGATGCTTGTCGTATACATGCTCGTTGCCGGCTGCGACGCGACCCAATCCATAACAGCACGCATCGGCGCCGGCTTGATCAACTCCGACAGCACGTTCGTGTCGAGAACGATCACTTGCCGGGCTTCGGCGGGTCACGCATCGGTTCGCGGGGCGGCAAACCGAGCTTGACGCCGCCCAGCGGCTGAAAACGCCGCCGGATCGTCTCAGCGAGGTTGTGTCGTGCCGGTGGCTCCTCGCTGAGCGCTGCGCGCAGGATATTCCTCACCTCGTCTTCCATCGATCGCTTGTGATGGGCCGCGCGCACACGGAGTCTGTCTTTGGTCGCTTCATCGATATTGCGAATGGTGATGCTGGCCATGAGGGACAATCCATGGTGATATCAATGATTGCATTGTAATCAATGCGGTCGAATCGATCAAAAGCCGGTGCGTCCGCGCGCTCGTACCACGCGCGGCTAGCATGTCCGGTAACGCACTCGATCCAGCAGGCTTCTTCGCTGTTCTTGTTCACCCTGTTAACCTGCGATGAGGTCGTTTACACGGTATGGCCGTCAGGCTCGATAAAGATTGTCAGACCGCATTACCAAGGAGCAGTTGCATGTCCAAAGTCGCAGTCATCGGTAACACCCCGCGCGCGATCGCCGCCGTGTGCGCGTCGGATCTCACGCTGTCGGGCCACGATGTGAACTTCACGGTCTTCCCGGGGCAGGACGCGAGTCTCATCCCCGCGCTGCGCAAAGCCGGCGGGTTCACGGTCGAAGGCGATGCGAAGCACCTTATCTCGAAAAAGGCCGGCTTCGCGAAGCTCGCGAGAGTCTGCGACACCACGGCGGAGGCGCTGAAGGGCGCCGAGGCCGTGTTGATCGAGCTCGACATGCACAAGCTCGAAGAGCAGTTCAGCAGGATCGCGCCCGAGCTCGCACGCAACGCGGTCGTGCACGTCCAGAGCCACGGCTACTGGCCGGCTGCGCGCCTGACGCCCATCCTGCGCAAGGCCGGCCGCGAGGACGTGCTCGTCACCGAAGCGCCCGCGCCCACGCACGCCGCGCGCATCGAAGGCACGGTAGTGACGCCGAAGGGACTTCGCAGCGGAATCCAGATCGCGACGGTGCCGGCCTCACGCACGCAAGACGCCCTCGCGGTGCTGAAGCCTCTGTTTCCGCATTTCTCCGCGGCGTCGTCCGTGCTCCAGACCGGATTGGAGAACCTGAACCTGATCGTGCACCCGGCGATGGTGCTGCCGAACGTCGGCGCGATGGAGCGCGCGAAGCTCGACGGCAGGAAGTTCGGCTTCTACCAGGAAGGCGTGGTGCCCGCGGCAGGGGTGCTCGGCGACGCGCTGGATGCCGAGCGCAAGCGCGTATGCGAGGCTTACGGCGTCGAGCACACGCCGATGGCGAACGCCATCGACCAGTATTACGGGTTCAAGAGCAACACCTTCTACGAGGCGATGCAGAATCCCGTCTACAAGTCTTTTCCGCCGTTCCAGCCGGATGTCTGGCGCACGTGGACGGGGGACGATCTGCCCTACGCGATCGTGCCGTGCGTGCAGCTTGCCGAGCAGGCCGGCATCGCAGTGCCGCTCCACCGCGCGTTCGCGGAGGTCATGGGCGTGCTGCTGGGCGTCGATCCGTGGAAGTTCGGGCCGTCGCTCGAGGACATGGACCTGGGGGGCACCCCGGAAGCGGTGAAGAAGCGGGTGCTGGGCCGGTAGTATTCTGACGAATGAATTCGTCGGCCCGCTCTGGATTCCCGCGTTCTGGAGCCGCTACGGCTTGCGCGCGCAAGCACCCGCTGATGTCGGTCCCGACCGCGCGGGCAGCGGAATCGACATCAGCTCGCCGCGCAGCGTCCTGATCACCGCGCGCTCACACGTCTCGGACACGAGGCTCGCACGTTCCATTCTTTCCACTGTGCCTTCCGGGTAACGAAAGGTCCTTTCGCGTCCTTCCGGGCTGGACCGCGGAGCGCGCGCCTCGGACAGCGCGAGATCGAGAGCCTGCGCCAGCAGCAGCGCGCTTTCCTGCCGCAGCTCTGCGCCGTCGTCGGCGGTCCAAAATACGAGGGCGTCGTTCAACTGCTGCGGGTGGCCGACGACGCGTACGGTGTAGTTCCGTGCGTCTCCGCGCTGAGCCGCATCACGGATCGCAAACGCCGCATACAGCACCAGCGCGCGCTGGTCCTGCGTCATATAGAAGACGACTGCGGGATCCACGACCAACGCAGCACCCGAGCCGCCGTCCTGATCGATGAAGGCCCGCACGTCGGAAGACGATCCGGGCTGCCGCAGCGCGCGCGTGATCAGCTCGTCATGCGTGAAGCGCGCGAGAGTTGAACGATAGCGATCGAGCACGCGGTCGGCGGCTTCCTGCAGCTCGCGCCGCTGACGGCTCTGGGCGGAGTCCGCAATGACGGCGTGCGTGAGCACCGCCACCAGAGCCCCGGCCGCGTTCGGCGCCGGATACAGCATGTTGAGCGCGCCGGCGCCCGCCCCGTCGAAGTCCGCGATCCCTTTGTACGAGACCGCCTGTTCCTTCGGAAGGCGCACTGCGACCTCGATCTTCCCCGTTGTGGTGGCGGACGGGGAGTCGGAGCTCCCGCCGGCGTGCTCCGCGGACCATGCCGCGGCGCTCGTCAGACACAGCACGGCTACCGCCCAACGCGCGCCGGCCGCAATCCCATGCAGCACGCGGCCGCGCCTAGTTGCCAAACGGTTTCAGGAAGCTGTCCTTTCCGGACTCGAGCGCCTGAAAGTAAGCGTTGGTGAGTCCGGGAAATTTGGGAGGCTCATCCCACTTGCCGCCTGCGCTGCGCATGATGTTGACCGGCACGTACCATTCGTAATGATGGTTCTTGAGGTTCACGAGGTAACCGGTGCCCTCGAAGACGCCTTTGGGTTCGGCGGTCGGAATGTACGCCGAATACGTTCGTACGAACCCGAGGGTCCGTATGTCGATCACGACGAGCTTGTCGATCTGGTACTTGCCGGCGAACGAAGAGAAGTCTTTCCGGGACATGCCGACCCCGGGGGACGACACGCTGCTCAGCGCCGACAGGTCGATCGGTTCATTGATGATGACGACGTGCGCGTTCTTCTTGCGAAGCCGCTCCGCGATTTGCTGCTTGAGCTGAGGCAGGTCCTCGTACGGCAGGGTTCGTGCGTGCGACGTCAGACTGGAATTGGCGACGGACGCGGCGGCCATACACAACAGGCACCCGGCTCCCGGAAAAGACGTGTCGACTTTCGGCAGGGCCGTCATCGCCACGCCGATGCGGGCGGGGCTCGAGATACGCACGTCGGCGAGTGAGATGGGTGCCTGCGGAGGTGTCGCACAGGCGGACAGAATCAGCGCTGCGGCGGCAGCGGCCAGCAAACGAAAGCTCATGAACCCCCCTTGGTCGTGTTCGGCGTTCGCGCCGGCTTTCTTGGCCGGTCGCGACAGCCCGGATCAGCATCTCATAGCGATGTCACAATGCGCAAGCCACCGAAGACCATCCGGAGGAACACATGAAAGTCAAAGCGGCGAACGGCATTGCACGCATACTGAAAGCCGAGGGTGTTTCGTGGATCAGTTGTTATCCCACGAGCCACATCAACAACGCGGCCGGCGAGGAGAACCTGCCCATTTACATGATGGGCGAGGAACGCTTCGGCATCGCGGTGGCCGACGCCTACTCACGCGTAACCTGCGGCAAGCGCATCGGCGCGTGCACGGCGATGGCGGGGCTCAACGCCGCGGGCATCCAGATGGCGTACGGCGCGATTGCACAGGCGTGGGAAGATTCATCGCCGGTGCTCATCATGGCCGAGGGCCTCTCCCGGGGCGCGAGCCGGCACACGCATTTCGACATCGCCGGGGCGCTGAAGCCCGTCACCAAATGGGTCGGCGAGATCGATCGCGCCGAGCTCGTCCCGGACTACATGCGCCGCGCGTTCACGCAGCTTCGCTCGGGCCGGCCGGGTCCGGTGCTGCTGCTCGTGCCGAAGGACCTCGGCGAGTACGACGAGGCGCAGCATCCGTACACGCCGGTGAAAGGCTGGCGCACCGGTCCCGACCCCGACGACGTGAAAGCGGCGATCGGCGCGCTGCGCGCAGCGAAAGATCCGCTGATCTACGCCGGCGAAGGCGTGTATTACTCCGACGCCACTGCCGAGCTCCTGCGCTTTGCCGAGCTCGCGCACGTGCCGGTGCTCACCACGCTGAAAGCGAAAGGCGCGTTTCCCGAGAATCACCCGTTGTCTGTCGGCGTGCGCGGGTCGCTCGCGGCGCACTATCTCGAAAAATGCGATGTCCTGTTCGCGATCGGCTCCAGCCTTTTTCCCAACCGATTCAGCCACGCGATACCCGATCCGCAGAAGAAGACGATCGTCCAGTGCAACGTCGACATCCTCGACATCAACCGCAGCTACGAGACGAAGCACGCGGTGATCGGCGACGCGAAGCTCACGCTGGAGGCGCTCACGGCCGAGCTCGAGAAGCAGGGTCCGAAAAAGCGCACCGGGCTCACAGACGAGATCAGCGCGGGCCGCAAGGAGCACATGGCGAAGTTCCGGCCGTTCATGGAGTCGAACGACAAGCCGATCAATCCGTATCGCGTGATCGGCGATCTCATGAAAGTGCTCGATCCCAAGGCGTCGTTCGTGACCGCCGATTCCGGCAACACGCGCGACCAGACGAGCACGGTGTACGAGGCGCAGATCCCGCGCGGCCACCTCGGATGGGGCAACGTCTCCACGCTCGGCTTCAGCTTCGCGGGCGCGTTCTCCGCGAAGCTCGCGTATCCCGACCGGCAGTGCGTGAACATCACCGGCGACGCGGGCGTGTGCTACATGATGGGCAGCTTCGAAGCGGCCGCACGCTACGGCGTCGGCATCACGACGTTGCACATCAACAATGGCGGCTACTCGGGCTACGGGCCCGGATTCTGGGGCAAGGGACACGATCCGTACACGTGGAAGGTGTCCGACCACGGCTCGGCGTGCATGGCGTCGATGGCGGGCGCCGTCGGCTGGCACGCGGAGGACGTGAGCGAGCCTTCGGAGATCATTCCGGCATTGAAGCGCGCGTTCGACGAGAACGCGAAGGGCCGTCCTGCGTACCTCGAGTTCATCTGCTCGCACCATCCGGTGCACGGCGGATGGGTCGGACGGGAGTAGTCGTCATTCCCGCGTAGGCGGGAATCCAGACCTAGCGCGCGCGGTCACCTCCGCGCGCACGATCTCGGCGCCTTCGACCATCGCCCGCATCTTGCCGAACGCGACCTCGCGCGGGAGGTACTTCATGCCGCAATCGGGCGCGACGATGATGTTGTCTGCCTTCACGTACGGCAGCGCGCGCCGGATGCGCTCCGCGACGGTCTGCGGCGATTCGACGTTCATGTCGCTCAGGTCGATCACGCCGAGCAGGATCTTCTTATTGTCGAGCGCGGCGAGCGTGGAGCAGTCGAGCCGCGGCTGAGCGGTCTCGAGCGACACCTGCCGGCAGGCGCAGTCGCGCAGCTCGTCGAGGAACGCGTAGCGGTTCGGCTTGTCCGTCTTGACCATCGCCGCGTAGCCGAAGCACATGTGCACGATCGTCGCGCCGGTGATGCCTTCGAGCACGCGGTTGATCGCCTTTACGGCGTAGCGTCGCGCCTTCTCCGGCTGAGCCTGCATGTACGGCTCGTCGATCTGCACGAAATCGGCGCCGGCCGCGAACAGATCGCGAATCTCCGCGTTGAGCGCATCGGCGTACGCCATCGCGAGGCTCTCTTCGTCCGGGTAGTGCTCGTTCTGCGCGAGCTGCGTCATCGTGAATGGACCGGGCACGGTGATCTTCGCGAGCCGCTGCGTATGCGCGCGCAGGAACAGCATGTCTTCCACTTCGACCGGCCGGCGCCGGCGTACCGGGCCGATCACGCGCGGCACCGCGGTCGGTCTGCCGCTGCGCGAGCGCGCGTTGCCGGGACGATCATTGTCGATGCCATCGAGCGCGGTCGCGAACCGGTTGAAGTAGCTCTCGCGGCGGATCTCGCCGTCGGTGACGACGTCGAGCCCGGCCTCCTCCTGCGCGCGGATCGCGAGGAGCGTCGCATCGCGCTGCGCCTCGTCGAGCCACGGCTCTGGAATGCGCCAGAGCGCTTTCGCGCGCACGCGCGGCACGCCGCGGGATTGAAGCGCGGCGCGATCGATCAGCCAGTCGGGTTGCGGATAGCTGCCGACGAGCGACACCGGCAATAACGTGTGGTGTTCGTTCATACGCCGACAAGATACAAATCCCGCGGTCGGCGCGCCAATAAATCATTTTTCTGCCACAAAGGCGCCCGGCCCCTGCCCCTCTGGGTAGTTACGGTTGAGTCCGCGCACGCAAAAAAGGGGATAACCGTGATCGCAATGCACCGGGCCGTCGAAATACCAGCCGTCGTTCGCGCAAGCCTCGCAGCGTTCTGCCTTCTGCTCGCGAGCTGTGCCACCACCGAAGAGACCGCCGTCGCGCCGGCTAAGCCCGCGCCGGAAATCGCCGCACAGCCGAAGCCCGCGCCGGATTTGGTGTCGAAACCTGCGCCGAAGGCGGCGCCAAGGCCGATGGCCAAACCAAAACCGGAAGTCAAACCAAGGGCCGCCGCAAAACCTGCCCCGCAGTACTACAGACCTACGCCGCTCCAGGCCTACGCGCGGCCGCCGGCGACCTATCCGGGCGTCGACCGTTTTCCCGATAAGGAACCGACCGGCGTGGTGTCCGTGGCCGAGCATCCGGTCTCGACGTTCAGTGTGGACGTCGACACGGCCTCGTACGCTTTCGTACGGCGCCATTTGACGGCGGGCAGGCTGCCGCCGCGCGAAGCCGTGCGCGTCGAGGAGATGGTCAACTACTTCCCGTACGCGTATCCCGCTCCGCAGGAACGCACTCAGCCGTTTCGCGTGACCCACACCGTGATGCCGAGCCCGTGGTCCGCGGAGAACAACCTGCTGCACATCGCGATCAAGGGCTACGACATCGCTCGCTCGGAGCGGCCGCGCGCGAACGTCGTCCTGCTCATCGATACTTCCGGGTCCATGGCGCCGCCCGACCGGCTGCCGCTGCTCCAGCAGGGCTTGCGGCTGTTCGCGTCCCAGCTTCGCGAGCACGATCGAGTCGCAATCGTGACGTACGCGGGACAGGCGCAGACGGCGCTCGATCCGACCGCCGGTTCGGATAAACAAAAAATCGTCGACGTGATCGACGGCTTGCGCGCTTACGGCTCGACCGCCGGCGGAGAGGGACTCCAGCGGGCGTACGCGCTCGCCGAGCGGCACTTCGATCGCAACGCGGTGAACCGCGTCATCCTCGCGACCGACGGTGATTTCAACGTCGGCATCACCGATCCGAAGGCGCTCGAGCGGTTCATCGCGGACAAGCGCAAGACGGGAATTTACCTCTCGATCCTCGGCGTCGGCCTTGGCAATCTCAACGATGCGCTCATGCAGCGCCTCGCCCAGGCCGGCAACGGCAACGCGGCCTACATCGATTCAGTGCTGGAGGCGCGCAAGGCGTTGAGCGAAGAGCTCGGCTCCACGCTCTTTCCGATCGCAGACGACGTCAAGGTGCAGGTCGAGTTCAATCCCGCGCGCGTGGCCGCATACCGTTTGATCGGTTATGAGACACGCGCGCTGCGGCGCGAAGACTTCAGGGACGACAACGTCGACGCAGGCGACATCGGCGCCGGGCATGCCGTGACCGCGATCTACGAGATCGTGCCGGCCGGCGCGAAGCAATCGAGAATCGATGCGTTGCGCTACCAGGCCGAGCGCCGCCCGCCCGTGGTCGTCCCGAGCGGCCACGGCGACGAGTACGCGTTCGTGAAGCTGCGCTACAAGCTGCCGGGCGAAGCGACGAGCCGCCTGATCGAGCAGCCCGTGCGCGCGACGGGAATCTACGCGGCGCTGGAGAACGCTCCGGCCGAGCAGCGCTTCTCGGTGGCGGTCGCGGCGTTCGCGCAGCGGCTGCGCGGCGAAAGCGGACTCAACAGCTACTCGTACAGCAATATCGCCGCGCTCGCGAACGCCGCGCGCGGACCCGATCCGGAAGGCTATCGCGCCGAGTTCGTTCGACTGGTACGGATGGCCGAGACGCTGAGCGCAGTCCGCTGACCGCTTCAGGAAAAACGGGCGGGATCGAACGGCGTCAAATCGACGGCCTGTGTTTTGCCGTCGACGATGAGCGCCGCGACGGCCTCGCCCGTCGCCGGCGCATTGAGGATGCCCCATACGTTGTGACCGGTAGCGACGTAAGCGCCGTCGATGCCCGGCACGCGGCCGATCAAGGGTACGTAGTCCCGCGTAATCGGACGGAAGCAGGCTTGCTTCGCGATGATGCGGTCTGCCGTGAACGCCGGCGACAGCCGCTCGCATAAGGCGCGCAGACGTTCCATCACATCCGGTTCCGGTTCGACGCGGGCAGGATCTAGCGGCAGCGGCGCTGCGCCGGAGAATGCGCAAACGTGGGTGCTGCCGTCGGCGCGCGGAAACACTTCAACCGTCACGTCGTCTCCGCACGGATCGCGATATTCGAGGAAGAGCGCGTCGGCTGGAACGTCCGCTCCCGTGTCGTAGACGATGCTCGGGCTGACCTGACCGAACACTTCGGGAAGCGGCAGCCAGTCTGCGGCGAGTCTGGACCAGGGGCCCATTGCGATGACCATCGCGTCGGCTTCGATAGTCGTGCCGTCCACCTCCACGCCTGTCACCTGCGAGGTCTGGCCGGTGCGCCCCTGGCGCACCCTACGTGTTGCGCCAGTGACCTGTCCGTGGAGCACTCGTGCTCCGTAAGTCTGCGCAGCGCGCATCATCCCCGTGGTGAATCTGCGCGGATGAACGGTGGCGGTCGTATCAGGCGTGCTGATTCGATGCGAGATCACGACACCGGGCGAAAGCCAATCAAGCGCCGCGGATGTCTGTCTGCGCACCTCGCGTTCGCGGACGACATAACCGCTGTACGCATTCGTACCCCGATAGCCCCAGTCACCATCCAGCTCGCGGGCAAGCTCGGCATGCAGGGCGAAGCTGCGGCGCGCGAGCGCATCGAGCGCACTGCCGGCGCACCAGTCGAGGGCGAGAAAGCCGCCGGCCTTGCCGGAAGCAGCACATGCGACCTCGGTTCGTTCGACGACAGTCACTTCGACGCCGCGCCGGGCGAGGAAATAGGCAGTGCAGGCGCCGATTACGCCGCCGCCGCAGATCACTACACGCATTTCACCTCTCCGCTGCCAAAATGCCCCCTCACCCTACCCTCTTCCCGCCTCGGGAGAGGGAATTGGTTAGATGCCCCGGAGTCGGCCCTCTCCGATACGGAAAGACGGGGCTCATTTTGCGGTGGTTTAAAGGAGTGCGCGCATGAGATTGGGACTGCTACTGCGATATGCGGGAGAACCCGGCGGCCCGCGGATGGACGCGGTGCTGGAGGCCGAGCGGCTGGGCTACACGTCGGTGTGGGCCGGCGAGTCCTACGGCACCGATGCCGTCACGCCGATCGCGTGGGTGCTGGCCCGCACGGAGCGCATCAAAGCCGGCACCGGCATCATGCAGATTCCGGCCCGCACGCCGGCGTGCACCGCGATGACGGCGGCGACGCTGCAGGCCATGTCCAACAACCGGTTCCTGCTCGGCCTCGGGCCCTCGGGGCCGCAGGTCGTCGAGGGTTGGCACGGCGTGCCATACGGTAAGCCGCTCACCCGCACGAAGGAATACATCGACATCGTGCGCAAGGTGTTCGCACGCGAAGCCGCGCTCACGCACCGCGGCGAGCATTATCAGATCCCCTATGCGGGTGCGGACGCAAGCGGCCTCGGCAAGCCGCTGAAGAGCATTCTTCATCCCAATCGCGATCTGCCGATATACACCGCGGCGATCACGCCTGCGGGTTTGCGCACCGCCGGCGAGGTTGCCGATGGCGTGCAGCCGTTCATGATGAGTCCCGAACGCCCCGGCCTCGTCACCGAGCCCGTGCTTGAAGGACGAGTGGCGGCTGGAAAGGGCCGAACGCTGACGGGGTTCGACATCGCGCCGTTCGTGCCCGTGGCGATGGGAAACGACCTGCAGGCCTGCCGCGATGCGATCAAGCCGCGACTGGCGCTTTACATCGGCGGCATGGGCGCGCGCGGCAAGAACTTCTACAACGATTACGTGAGGCGCATGGGATACGAAGCTGCCGCCGCGAAAATCCAGGACGCGTACTTGAACGGACGCCGCGAGGAAGCGACCGTCGCTGTTCCCGACAGCCTGATCGACGAGATCGCGCTGGTCGGCTCGCCCGAGCGCATCAGGGATCGGCTGCAAGTCTGGAAGGAGAGCGCCCGCGACGGCGCGATCGGCACCATGCTGCTGGGCGGCGCCAGCATCGATGCGCTGCGTGTCGCCGCCGAAGCCGTTCTCTAGCTTTCAGATACGATACGGTCGTTGGTCAACCACGCGGGGGACGAAACCATGGCACGGATCAGACACATCGCGATTCAAACCCAGGATGAAGAAGCGACGAAGCGGTTCTACGTCGAGAACCTCGGCTTGAAGGTGGTGAGAAAGCTCGAGAGCGAGCGCACCTCCGGTTATTTCCTTACCGACGGCCACATCAATCTCGCGATCCTGCGCTTCAAGAACGACGTGATCGCCGGCGCCGAGCGCGGCAAGGGCTGGAGCGGCATCCATCACTTCGGCTTCGAGGTGGAAAGCCTCGAGGAGACGGTCGCAAAGCTGGAGAGATCCGGCGCCGCGAGACCGCGCGATGACATCAACGCCGTGCTCGGCGCCGGTGCCACGGGTGCAGCAGCGGGACATGGCAATGTCGAAATGCGTTACCTCGGTCCGGACAACGTGAACTTCGATATCTCGCAAACGGGATGGGACGGAACACACGGCGACGCGTCTCACGACGAGAAACGCTCGACCGAGACCGTCGCATCGTAACCGTGGGCGGGATGCGAGCGTGCCGGATCGTTCGTCCGGCTAGGATTGAGTCGTGATACGGCCGCTCAAGCTCGCGCATACGTCCGACGTCCACCTGCACGACGGGGAGGCCGGCCAGCACGTGCGCGACGCGTTCGCGCGCGTGATCGATACCGTGCTCGCCGTGCGCTCCGATCTTTTTCTCATCGCCGGCGATCTGTTCGATCACAATCGTGTCAAGGGCGATGTGATCGATTTCGTCTACGAGCAGCTCGCGCGGGTGCACTGTCCCACGGTCATCATCGCCGGCAACCATGATTGCTGGGAGGAGCGCTCGGTGCTGCGGCGCATGGACTTCCGGCATGCGGGGCATCACGTCACGCTGCTGGACGAAGCCGAGGGCAGGCAGATTGAATTTCCCGAGCTGCACGCGACGGTGTGGGGCCGCTGCATGCTCGATCACGACCGCGGCAACAAGCCGTTGGCCGGCGCGCCGCCCCGCAAGGGCAACCTGTGGCATATCGGCATGGCGCACGGTCTGTATATGGAGGATCCGGATTCCGACCGCTCGTCGCTCATCACGCCGCACGAGATCGAGCATTCAGGATTCGATTACCTGGCGCTCGGGCATGTGCACGCCCATCGCCAGATGCGCCATGGCGACACCCTTGCCTGTTATCCCGGCGTGCCCATGCCGTACTACGGCACCGATGAAAGCGGCGAGATGACCCTGGTGGAGCTAACGCCGGGCGCGGGCGCGCGCGCCGTTGTCCATGCGCTCGATCGACCGGCTTCTCAGGCGGCGGCCAGGAAGCGTTCCACGCTCTGCGCGAAGGCGTCGGGCTGATCGGTAAAGAGACCGTGGCCGGCGCCTTCGATGCGCTCCACGGTACACCGCGGCATGGTCTCCGCCATGCGTGCGGCGAGCTCGCGGCTCACCACGTTGCTGTGGCTGCCGTACTGGAGCAGCGTCGGCGTGGAGATGGATTTCACTGCGCTCCACAGATCCACGGCACTCGAGCGCGACCTGCGTCCTGCGAGAAAAGCGGGATCGTACTTCCAGGTGTAACGCCCGTCGTCGGTCCGGCGCACGCCGTGACGCACGCTTTCTTCGACCAGCGGCGCGGGGGCGCGCGGCATCAAGCGCTTCAGATGGGCGAGCGCAGCTTCAGGGGAATCGAATACGCCTGGCGCGGTGCGTTCGTCATCCGACGATTCGCCGCCAGCGGGAACCGAGGGGCGGCGCGGTGTGATGTCGACCAGCACCAGGCGCTCGAGCACGTCAGGATGGCGATGGGCATACAGCATGGAAACTCTGCCGCCCAGCGAATGCCCGATCAGCGTGAAGCGCGATAAGCCCCTCGCTTCGATCACGGCGCGCAGGTCCTGATAGAAATTTTCCATCTGGTAATCGTCCGGCGGACCCCACCCGCTGTCGCCGTGTCCCCGCTGGTCCAGCGCGACGATGTGATAGCGGTCGCTGAACCTGCGGCTGAAATCGTTCCAGACATGGGCGTGCAGGCGACTGCCGTGCACAAGCACGATCGGATGCCGGCCGCTATTCCCCCAATCCAGATGATGGAGCTTGATGTCGTCGCGGACGATAAAGCGGCTTTGAGCCGCCACCGCCTTGTCGAAGCCGGCGCTGCCGCCACCCGGAATGCGCTCTATGCTCATGCTGGCTGCTTTCGTTGTACCGTGCGAGTTTAATATTGGCCGGTGCGCCCTGCGACAAGCTCAGGACGCATCCTACAAAGGGAGCCGCCATGAACGATACCGCTTCGCGCGACGTCACCGGGACTCAAGA
>Ga0196978_1000818_pt1 | contig 15031 bp, 10 predicted proteins | sample S3v_2013CmetaG_FD_155491 | JGI IMG/M metagenome (GOLD analysis project Ga0196978, IMG submission 155491) | Soil microbial communities from Anza Borrego desert, Southern California, United States - S3+v_20-13C | ecosystem: Environmental > Terrestrial > Soil > Desert | place: USA: California... | reverse complement strand
CGTCGAAGCGGACGATCAGGCCGGTCTCCGGTTGCGGAACTCCCAGATGATCGGTGCAGGGAGCGGGCAGGCCGCCGGCGCCTGCGCATCCGTTGGGAATGGCCGCCTCGTTCAGCGTCGTCGTCTGATTGCCGGAGTGGAATCCGGCAGCGTACACGATCGAGCCGTCAGGCGAGGCTGCCAGTGCGCGCGGCGTATCGGTGAACAGAGTCAGGCGTGTCAGCGGCGTTCCGCCCAGGGCGGCGCCGACGTCGTTCGCATCGAAGACCCAGACGTCGGCCCGGCCGATGCCCGGCGTTCGAAGCTCGGCCTCGATGGTCGCGTGCAGCGGCGTGTTCTGTCCCCGATGTGCAGTGGTGATGAAGGCACGGTCGCGCGTGGCGCCGGCGAAAACGATGTCGCGCGGCTCGTCGCCGACCAGCAGGGTGCGCGACACCCGAGCATCGCTGCCGGCGGCGCCGACGATGATGCTGACGCTGTCGGACAGATGATTGACGACCCACACTTCGTCGCTGCTGCGCGCCGCCACCGCCACCGGCTCCAGGCCGACGGGGACGCTGCCGGCATGCTCGAGGCCCGCATCGGTGACCTCGAATATCTCGACCGTGCCGTCGGGCGTGTTGCAGACGAAGAGGCGCGAGCCGTCGGGCGAGAGCGCCAGCGGCCGTACCTGGCCGCTCTCGAAGGTGACGAAGGCGGCGGCCGGCGCGACCCAAGCCACGGCGATGCAGGCGGCGGCGACGCAGAGCAGCCGCGCAGGATGCGTAAGTCCTCGATTCATGAGCCCCGTCCCCGGATCGGTCAGCAGTTCGCGGGACTATGCGCGCCCGACGGCTTCATGGCCAGCAAAGATTGGACGGCCACGCCATTTCGGCGGCGCCGGCGCTCGCTTCGGCGCGGCGCGTCGGGTAACTGCAAGATCGTGCACCGCGGCCCGGAGGGCGGGCACCAACTCAAACAGGAGCATCGCAATGGGCAGGAAAGTGTTCGTCGTCGGGGTCGGAATGACCAAGTTCGAGAAGCCCGGGTCCAAGGCCTGGGACTACCCCGACATGGCCAGGGAGGCAGGGACCAAGGCCCTGACCGACGCCGGGATCTCCTTCGACAAGGTCGAGCAGGTGGCCGTGGGCTACTGCTACGGAGACTCGACGGCCGGCCAGCGCGCCGTCTACGAGATCGGCATCACGGGCGTGCCCATCTACAACGTCAACAACAACTGCTCGACCGGCTCGACCGCGCTGTTCATGGCCAAGCAGTTCATCGAGGGCGGACTTGCCGAATGTTCCATGGCCCTCGGCTTCGAGAAGATGGAGAAGGGCAGCCTGGGCATGAAGTTCCAGGACCGCACCAATCCCATGGACAAGCACTTCTCGGAGATGGTCGCGCTGCGCGGCTTCGCCAACGCTCCTGGCGCGCCGCAATTCTTCGGCAACGCCGGCATCGAGCACATGGAGAAGTACGGCACGACCAAGGAGCAGTTCGCCAAGATCGGGCACAAGAACCACAAGCACTCGGTCAACAACCCGTACTCGCAGTTCCAGGACGAGTACTCGCTCGAGGACATCCTCAATGCGCCTCAGGTCTATGGTCCGCTGACCAAGCTGCAGTGCTGCCCGACCAGCGACGGCGCCGGCGCCGCCATCCTGGCCAGCGAGGACTTCGTCAAGAAGCACGGCCTGGAAAAGAACGCGGTCGAGATCGCCGGCATGGCGATGACCACGGATTTTCCGTCCACGTTCGACGAGAAGTCGTGCATCAAGCTCGTCGGCGCCGACATGACGCGCAAGGCGGCCGAGAAGGTCTACGAGCAGTCCGGCAAGGGCCCCGAGGACGTGCAGGTGATCGAGCTGCACGACTGCTTCTCGTGCAACGAGCTGATCACCTACGAGGGCCTCGGACTGTGCGAGCCGGGCAAGGGCGGAGAGCTCATCGACTCGGGCGCGGTGACGTATGGCGGCAAGTGGGTCGTCAATCCGTCGGGCGGCCTGATCTCGAAGGGGCATCCGCTGGGTGCGACGGGCCTTGCGCAGTGCGCGGAGCTGAACTGGCAGCTGCGCGGGCAGGCGGAGAAGCGGCAGGTGCCGGGGGCCAAGGTCGCGCTGCAGCATAACCTGGGGCTGGGCGGCGCGGCCGTGGTGACGATGTATCGTCGCGACTGACCTCCGCGCGGGGTCTCACGGGTGTGGCGTCGCGCGTGAAGGCGGCGTTGCTTCGGTGGGGCGTCGCCGTGGCGCATGCTGCGTGACGTCTCGTTGTGGACGCCGATAGCGGCCCATCTGCTTCGTTGCTCGCTGGCCACGTGCTCAGCGTACCGACGTACGCTTCCGCGCGCGGCCTGGCTCGCTGCCTCGCATCTGGACCACTTTCGCGCCCGCGCGGCGGCGCCGGCGGTGTCGTGCAGCGTCGCTTCGCTCGCTGCTTCGCATCTTGCTCGGAGACGCGCGGCGTCAGGGCGCTCGCGGCTTTGCAGCATTGCTCGGAGGGTTTTTGCGCGGCGATCGTGGCCTTAGCTTCGCTCCGCGCATCGTAGGGTTGGGTTGGCGGTCGGATTCCCAACTACCGGGGAGGAATTGTCATGGGTGATGTCGAGCTTTCGCGGGATGGGGATGTCTTCATTCTTCAGATGAAGAGTGGGGAGAATCGGTTCAATCCTGGGTTCATCGCGGCAATGAACGAGGCTCTCGACGAGGTCGAGAACAGCCGTGGGGCGGCAGCCCTCGTGACGACCGGGGAGGGGAAGTTCTATTCCAACGGCCTGGATCTGGATTGGCTGACCACGCAGGAGCACGGCGCGTCGATGCAGTTCATTGGGACGGTGCTGGCGCTGTTCGCGCGCCTGGTCGCCTTTCCCGTGGCGACGTGTGCGGCCATGAATGGCCACGCCTTCGCCGGAGGCGCGATGCTGACGCTGGCGCACGACTGGCGAGTCATGCGCAGCGACCGCGGCTACTTCTGCCTGCCCGAGATCGACCTGGGGATGCCGCTGGTGCTCGGGATGCGCACGCTGATCAAGGAGAAGCTCGACGGCCGCGTCTTTCGTGACGCCATCCTGACGGGCGCGCGTTTCTCGGCCGAGGATTCGCTGCGGCTCGGTATCGTCGATGCCATCGAGAGCGAGGCGGGCGTCGTGCCGGCCGCGGTCGAGCGGTTGCGTCCCCTTGCGGCGAAGAGTCGCGACGCCTGTCGCGTGCTCAAGCGCGGGATGTACGGCGAACTGCTCGAAGACTTGACAGGTCCGAAGGCGGTCTCGATTCCGTCATGACGTGCGCCTACCACGGCGGTTCGATGGCATGGTGAAAGCTCGCTTCGGCGCGTTCGAAGTCTCCCTCGGCGTGCTCGATCTCGCCCGCTTCTGATAGCGGTCGGAGTCGGCATGCCCTCATGACTCTGGGCGGCTTTTGTTGCGGCGGGCTTCCTCGGCTTGTGGGGTGAGCCGGCGCGCAGAGCCGAGGGCGCGACGTCGGCGGAGGCCCCTTTCCCTATCGCTGTCGCGTTGGGCCTTTCCGCGGGCGGCCGCCCGGCATCCGGCGCGATGTCTCGCCGCCGTCAGGCGAGCGAGCGCTTCAGCGCCCGAACCTGCCGACCCGGTGGGATCTTTCCCTAACCATCGACAGCCGTTAGAACCTGGCGGGAATCGGGCTTTGCATGAGAACGAGATCGTACCTCGCGACTGGCGGAACCGCGATATTGCTGGCGATTCCCGCCCTCGCGGCTCCATCCGATCTCCACTGGAGTGACCGCTTCGCCGTCCGTAACTTTCTTGACACCTGGCCCAACACCTACGAGCGCGTCACTGCCGGAACGGACGGTCTCTACACGGGTCCCTTCCGGCTCGACGAGGACGGATGGGAGCTGCTTGCCGATCCGGAGTCATCCGAAGTCTATGTGACGGCAATCTCGGGTGACGATTTCTACATCGCCGGAGGTCTCGGTACCGATGGCCGCGGCAGTTTTGTCGCGCGCTGGGCCGGCGATCACTGGACTACAATTGCGACGAAGATCGATGCGCCGGTGCGGGCGATGGTGGTGCACGACGGCGATCTCTACATCGGTGGATGGTTCCACAATGTCGCGAATATCCCTGCCATGGGTGTGGCCCGCTGGGATGGCGAGAAGTGGAACGCGCTGAGCGACTTTTACCTGCCGCTGATCAGCGAGCTCGCGTTCGTCGGCGACGTCCTCTACGCCGCGGGCGGCGGCTGGCTGTATCGCTGGGACGGAACGAGCTGGACCGAAGTCGCGGGTGCGAACGGCCTCATCCTGTCGCTATACAGCACGGGTACTGACCTCTACGCCGGTGGCGGCTTCGTCTGGGTCCACACTCTTGCGACCGACGAGTGGGTCAAGGCCCGGCATGTCGCCCGCTGGGATGGACAGCAGTGGCATGCGCTCGGTTCGGGTGTCGGGAACGAGACCTCCGGCGGATTTTTCAGCATCGGCTACGATACCGTGGACGCGATCGCCGAGTACGACGGAAAGCTCGTCGTCGGGGGCTCCTTCGCGAGCGCTGGTGCGCTTCCGGCAAGGAGCCTCGCTCAATGGGACGGCAGCCGATGGTCGAGCTTCGGCAGCGGTGCCTACCACGACGTCGAGTCGATGGCCGTGTACGGGGGCGAGCTCTACATCGGAGCCTGGGGTCTTCGGCTCGTGGACGGTGTCGCCGTGCACGACTTCGCGAAGTGGAACGGCACTTCGTGGTCGCCGATCAACGATTGGGGTTCGACGATCGAACAGCCGAGCGTCCTTCTGCCGCACGCCGGCGCAGTTTACGCGGGGGGTGCGTTTCGCGTTGCCGGCGGAACGCCGGCGGGCGGCATCGCTTCGTGGGATGGCGTGGCATGGCAGGAAGTCGGTGGCGGAACGGACGGCGAAGTGTACGCGCTGGCCGAGCACGACGGCGACCTGCTCGCCGGCGGCCATTTCAGCCGGGCAGGCAACACCAGCGCGGCCAATGTCGCGAGCTGGAACGGCAGCGAATGGAAAGCCCTCGGCGATGGCGTTCCCGGCGTGATCCACGGTCTCGCCATCGACGGCACGAACGTCTACGCCTGCGCGTACGACACAGGGATACGGACGAGCTTCATCTCAAAATGGGACGGCACGAGCTGGCACAGAATCGCCACGGCCGACGCTCACATCGGCAACACGGCCTTCTTGGACGGAGAGCTGTACGTCGCAGGTGCATTCTACCGGATCGACGGCGTTGCTGCGGACGGCTTCGCGAAGTTCGATGGCTCGCAGTGGCATTCGCTGGGCGATCATTTTGCCGGCGAAATCCGTAACCTGGTGGTGCACGACGGGGAGCTCTGGGTGCTCGGCTGGTTCGCGTACAATCAGAGCTCGTCGATCGCCGTTTGGAACGGTGAGTCGTGGCAATCGATGCCGTCGCCGCAGTATCTCAACGATGTCGAGTTTGTGGGCGATCGAACCATCGCTGGAGGCGGCCACCTCTGGCAGCAGACCGAGCAGGGCTGGACCGAGCTCGAATCGATGAGCGTCACGGATCTCGCAAGCGCCGACTCCCAGCTCTATGTCAGCGGCTGGTTTTATGGCGTCGGAAACGTGGCTTCGCGGGAATTCGCAGCACTGGCTCTCGGCGACTGCGGCAACGGCGTGCTCGATGCCGGCGAAGAGTGCGACCCTGGCATCGAGGCCAGCGGTTGCTGCGACATGGACGACTGCACGATCGCGGAAAGTGGAAGGATCTGTCGACCTGCTCGCGGCCCCTGTGACCTCGCGGAGCGATGCGATGGAATCTACACGGCGTGCCCGCAAGACGCGATTGCGTCCTCGGAGATGACGTGCGCGTCCGTATCCAATGGTTGCGGACTCTGGTTCTGCGACGGCAAAGGACTAAGCTGTCCTCTCTACGGCGACTGGAGCACCGGCGGCTCCTGTGCGAAGTGCGGCGACGTCGACGAGGACCTCGACGTGGACGCCAGGGATGCGCTGCTGTCGCTGCGCGGCGCCGTCGGGGCCGGCGGCTGTCCATTCTGGCTCTGCGACCATGACGGCAGCGGTCGGGTGACCACAACCGACGCGCTGCGAATCCTGAAGGTTGCGGTCGGAGTCCAGCTGGCGGCCGGATGTACGGTGCGGATTGAGAAGCCGAACTGAAGGACATCGCGCGACCGGCGCCGCGAGGCAAAGACAGTTCCCATGAAGAGGCGCAATACGATGGCTGTAGGGTACGACTCGAACGCGAGCCGGTAAAGCAGCGCGATCGGAAGTGAATTTCAATGCCTCGTGTCGGCCTGTGCCTGGCCACCGCCATTCGAAGTCTTCCGCGGCGACCAGGCCGATTGCAAAGCAGCGGTGTCGCATCCGGCACACGGACCGGAACCTAGCATTGCGTACGCGGCTATGGCCGGAACAAAGCTCAGCGCTGGTGCACCAGCGGCATCCCCGCCACAGGGCTGCGTGCCCGCACGACGTAATCCACCGCGATGCTTCCGATGTACAGGTCGCGCATGTCGGCGCCGCCAAAGCTGATGTTGGTCGGATGGTTGACGACCGCGCCGGTCGGATCTTCCAGGATCGTGACGACCTCCAGGGCCGGCGTGATTGCCACGATCTTGTTGGCCGTCACCAGCGTCACCCACAGATTGCCTTCGACGTCGAAGCCGCAGCCGTCGGTCAGGCCGAGCGTGCGCAGGATCTCGGGCGGCGGCAGTTGATCCGGCGTGGTCCCGGCCGGAATGCGATTGCCAAGGACCGGGCCGTAGAGCTCTGCCGGGCCGAGGCTTCCGTCACCGTGGATCGGATAGCGAAGCACGTTGCAGCCGGTGGTCTGGCATACGCAGATGAAGCGCTCCTCGGCATCCAGCGCGATCCCGTTCGCGAACTGGATGCCGTCGGCCAGGATCGTTCCGGTGCCATCGGGGCTGACGCGGAACAGGAATCCGTCGGAGCGGCCGTCCAGGGCCGATTCCCACGGATCGGCGTAGGTCGAGTTGGTGCACCAGATGTTGCCGCGCGTGTCCACCAGCGGATAGTTCGCGTGCGTCAGCCGCACGCCTTCGACCTCGCTGCAGATGGTGGTGACGTCGCCGGTGACGACGTCGAGCTTCTGCAAGGGGCCGTCGAAGAAGTTGGCGATGATGATGTTGCCGTCGGCGTCCATGTTGATGCCGTTGGGTGCGCCGCCGGCCTTGCCCACGCGGCGCAGGCTGCCGTCGGGGAGAATCTCGGCGCAGGCACTGGCCTGATCCGATGCCCACACGCGGCCATCGCGCGAGACGACCACGTCCTCGGGACGCTGCAGGCCCTTTCCGATCTTGGCGACGCTTTCCAGTGCGATGGGTGTCAGCGGCATCTGCGTGCTCCTGGCGATCGTGTTGCGTGGCAGGGCGCGACGAGTACAAGTGCGCCGATGTCGCGGCGAGCAAAGCACAACGGCGGCGCGGGAAAAATCGTCGTCCTCGACGGCGCCACGCTCAATCCTGGCGACAATCCCTGGGATGCCGTCGCGGCGCTCGGCGAGCTCGAAGTGCACGACCGAACCCCGGCCGAGGCTGTCATCCAGCGCGCAAATGGCGCGAGCGTGGTCCTGACCAACAAGACGCCGATCGACGCCGCCGCACTGGAAGCGCTGCCGCAGCTTCGGATGATCTCGGTGCTGGCCACCGGCACCAACGTCATCGATCTCGTCGCCGCCGAGCGAGCAGGGGTGGTCGTCTGCAACGTGCCCGAGTACTCGACCGAATCCGTGGCGCAGCACGTCTTCGCGCTCCTGCTCGAGGTGACCTCGGCAGTCGGCGAGCATGCCGCGGCGGTGCGGGCGGGCCAGTGGTCGCGCAGCGACGACTTCAGCTTCTGGCTGCGCCCGACGGCCGAGCTGGCTGGAAAAGTGTTCGGCATCGTCGGTCATGGCCGCATAGGCGCCAGGGTAGGCGAGATCGCGCACGCCTTCGGCATGAGCGTTCTGGCGCACAGTCCGAGCCGCAGCCGGGCCGCCGCCTATGAGCGATTCTCGTGGGCGAGCGTCGAGGACATCTTCGCGCGCTCCGACATCGTCAGTCTGCATTGCCCGCTGACGGCGACCAACGAGCGCTTCGTCGGCGCCGCGCTGCTCGCCTCGATGCGCGACCAGAGCATCCTTCTCAACACCGCCCGCGGCGGTCTGATCGACGAGCCCGCGCTTGCGGCGGCTCTTGCCGAAGGCCGTCCCGCAGCCGCGGCGCTCGACGTGCTCTCGCAGGAGCCGCCGCCTCCGGGCCATCCGCTGCTGCAAGCGAGGCACTGCTGGATCACGCCTCACCTGGCCTGGTCGACTCTGTCGGCGAGGCGGCGTCTAATGCACGAGACGGCGCGGAACGTGCGAGCCTTCCTGGAAGGCGAACCGAGAAACGTCGTTTCCGGGTCCGCCATCAAGCGAGGATGAAACATGGCCAACCCTTCGGCCAAGCCGCCCAAGACCTACAGCTCCTTCGTGCGTCATTTCCCCAAGCTCGGCGAGGCATGGGACCTTCTGCGCAAGGCCGAGGATGCCGCGCCCTATGACGAACAGACTCGCCGCCTTCTGAAGCTGGCAGTGGCCGTGGGCGCCGGACGCGAGGGCGCAGTCCATTCCTGCGTGCGCAAGGCCCGCTCGGCAGGCTGCACGCCGGGGCAGATCCGCCACGTGGCGGCGATCGCGGCCAGCACCATCGGACTGCCGAGCGCGGTGGCCGCATACTCGTGGATGGAAGACCTGCTCGAAGATTGATTTTCTCGTTCGCAAAGCTTGACCGCGAAGCATCGGCCGACTACAAGTCGAGGCTCCCGATGCTGCACGTACGCAAACAGGCTAATTCGACGTTCATTTCGCTCATGCCGTGGCATGGAGCGAAGGCGTTGTGGTCCGCCTGAAGTCGTAAGACGCAGCAACCGCAACCCTTCGCCGGAGTCAGGCCGAAGGGAGTCGCGGAAACACGCATCGCTCTTCGGCCTTCCCCCGCAAGGCTTGGAGAGAGACGATGCGAGACACGATCCTCGAACAGGGACCTGGAACATCCGGCGGCTTGGCCAGCGCTGCGACGTCGCACGCCGCCGCGCGTGAGCAGCTCTGGACGCGTCCCTTCGCGCTGTTGCTGAGCGCGGGCAGCGCGTTCGGTTTCGCGTTTTCGAGCTACCACCTGCTGCCCAAGTACATGGCCGTGGAACTGGGCGCCGGGCCAGCGGAAATCGGCTGGGTTGCGGGCATTTTCGGCGCAGCTTCGGTCGTCACGACGATGGCGGTCGGAAGCTGCATCGATCACGTCTCGCGCCGCGCGCTGTTCATGGCTTCGGCCTTCCTGCTGGCGATCAGCTCGCTGGCGTTCATGTGGGTGACCGAGGTCGGCCCGCTCTTGTACCTGCTGCGCATCGTGCAGGGCGTGGCCTTCACGATGCAGATGGCATCGTACTCGACGCTGATCGCCGACATGGCTCCGACCTCGCGCCTGAGCGAGGCCGTGGGGCTGTCCGGCAGCAGCATGCTGATCATGAACGCGATCGCGCCCGCCATTGACGAGCCTCTGGCGGCGGCGGTGGGATGGCCCTCGGTGTTCGCGCTGGCGTTGGTCGCCTCGCTGGTGGCTGCGACGCTTGCCAGCAGCGCCGACGGCAGCAAGCCGGTGCAGGAAGGGCGGCGCGGCACTCTGCTGCAGGTCGCGCGGCGTCCGCACAGCCAGCTGTACATCGGCGTGGTGTTCCTGACCGCGATCGCGTTCGCGGCGATGTTCACGTTCCTGCAGCCGCTGGCCCTGGCCGAAGGCTATCGCGACGTGAGCAGCTTCTTCGTCGCCTATGCGGCGGCGGCGGTCGGCGTGCGGCTGTTCTGCGGATGGCTGCCCGACCGTTTCGGCAGGAAGCGCGTGGCCCTGGTGGCCATGGTGCTCTACGTGCTCACGCTCGCCTACGTGGCGGCGGCGGGTGCCACGTCGCTGGTCGGCATCGGCGCGGTCTTCGGGCTGGCACATGGCGTGTTCTTCCCGGCGCTGAACTCTCTGGCCATCCAGTTCTCGCTTCCGAGCGAGCGCGGGCGGCTGATGACGCTCTTCGCGGGCGCCTTCAACCTGGGAGCCTGGGGAGGCGCGGCCGGTCTCGGCGTGGTGGCCGAAGCATCGGGCTACGGGGCCGTGTTCAGCATCGGCACCGGCGCGACCACCGCTGCGCTCGTGCTGCTATGGAAGTCCAAGGCCATGGGCCGCGCACGCTTGCGAGTCGTTTGAAGGAGATGGGTTCGTTACGCAGCGGAGCGGGGAAGCGGGCGCTTCCTCACGACAGGGTGAAAGAGATGTATCTGGTGCTGTTCGGAGTGGGACGCCGCGTTTGGGCGCGGAGCGCGAAGACGAGAATCACGTCCAAGCTGCGGGCGCGGGCGCGCATGCAGCTCGACCGTGCTCGCTCAGCCGACCCGACCGAAGCTGACCAGGCCGCCGCCGTCGATCACGAGCGTGTTGCCGGTCATCCAGCCACTGGTGCGGTCGTCGGCAAGGTACAGGGCAGCCTCGGCGATATCGCCTGGCTCTCCGAGGCGCTTGAGCGGATAAGCCATCGCTACGGCGTCCCCGCGACCTTCTGCCCAAAGTGCATGCGCGAAATCGGTTTTGATCAGACCGGGTGCGATTGCGTTGACGCGGACCCTGGGTCCGAGCTCGGCAGCGAGCTGCTTGGTCAGATGGATGAGCGCGGCCTTGGTGACGTCGTAGACGCCGAGGATGGGATTGGTGGCCAGCCCTCCCACGCTCGAAATGTTGATGATCGATCCGCCGTGTTCCTTCATCCATGTGCGCCAGGCTAGCTGGGTCCAGACCAGGGGCGCGGTCAGATTGGTCGAGATCGTCTTCTCCCAGCGCGGGACGTCCACGTCGATGGTGGGACCAGCATAGGGATTGGTCGCTGCATTGTTGACGAGGATGTCGAGGCGTCCGAGCCGCTCGATGGTGGCGGCGACGACGCGCTCGGCATCCTCGATGCGGCCGACATGGCCGGGTTCGAAGACGACGTTGCTGCCGATCTCGTCGGCTGCCGCCTTGCACGACTCGGCGTTGCGCGAGGTGATCATCACCTGCGCGCCGGCCCGTGCCAGCGCCGCCGCGATTCCCTTGCCGATGCCTCGCGATCCGCCGGTGACGACGGCGACCTTCCCCTTCAGCGACGGTTCCATCGGTTCTCCTTACTGCGCGGCCTTGGACCACTGGCCATGGGTGGCGTTCCAGTCGGCGACCATCGCCTCGGCCTTGCTACGATCCTGCTCATCGAGCGGCCGCGCCTGCCAGGTCAGCTCCAGGACGAGGTGGTTGGGATCGCGGAAGTAGATCGATTTCCAGATGCCTTCGTGCTCGATGACGCCGCTGACCTCGACGCCTTTCTCTTTCAAGCGCCGGCGCCACTGCGTCAGCTGCTCCTCGGACTCGACGCCGAAGGCGATGTGGCGCGTGAAGTCGGGTGCGCCGTCCTTGTTCGGCTGGGGCCGGAAGCCGGGAATCTCGAAAAAAGCGATGCACTCGCCGCTGGCCGTGGCGAAGAAGGTATGGATGTGCGGGTGCTCCTCCCTGGTCGTGCCGCTGCCGTCGGGACGAACCGCGCCCACCAGCTTCATGCCGAGCACGTCGGTGTAGAAGCGGCAGGTGGCCTCGGTGTCGGCGGTGGGAAAGGCGATGTGATTGAAATTGCGCGCCAGCGCAGGTGCATCGCTCATGAGCTTTCTCCTTGCCGCAAGCAGCGGCGGCGGCAGCCGAAGATAGGTTTCACTGGCGCGCAGGGCAACAGCGTCATTCGTGATCGTGGATGGCGAGCACGCGGCGATACTCGCCGGCGATCTGCTCGATCTTCTCGTCCAGGTTGTCGTGCGTCCAGTCCGACGTCGACACGGGCGGAAGCACCGTGACCTCCACGCTCGCGGGCCGGATGATGATGCCGTGCTTGGGCAGCGCATCGACCGCGTTGTGGATGACGATGGGAACCACCGGAACCCCGGCCGACATCGCGATGCGAAACGCGCCCTTCTTGAATCGGCTCAGGCGCGTGCCGAGGCTGCGGGTGCCTTCGGGCGCGATGGCGATGGAGAGCCCGTGCCGCAGAGCCTCGGTGGCGGGCTCCAGCGCCTTGATCGCCTCGGCGTGATTGAAGCGGTCGATGAAGATGGTGCCGGCCAGCTCGAAGGCCTGGCCCAGGATCGGCACCGTTCTCACCTCCTGCTTGCTGATGCCGACGAAGTCGCGCCGCAGCAGCTTGCAGACCAGCATCACGTCCACCGCGCTCTGGTGGTTGAAGATGAAGACCGCGGGGCGCTGCTTCCAGATGTTGGCCTCGCCGTGCACCGTCATCTGGATGCCGGCCAGCGCGGTCCCGAGCTCGCCCCACGTCGTGGCGGCAAGATTGATGGCCTGACGGAAATCGCCGTCGAGAATGGCGGCGGGAAGCCCGAGCAGGAACGAGGGAATCATCGCGCCAACTGCCAACGAGGTTCGCACCACGTCGGTGACGCTGGGAACGCCGCGGCTGGTGAACGTGCGCACGGGCCACACTCGCTTTGCGGCGATGGATGCCAGGCGCTTGCTGGGGTTGACGGGACGCGGACGGCCGACGGCGAGCAGCAGCGGCAGGTCCTCGTCGCTGTCGGTGTAGAAATAGCTTTGGGCCAGGTCGATGCCGCGCTCGCGTGCAAAGGCCTCGGCCGCATCGGCCTTTCCCTGGCCGTAACAGGTGGGACTGACCACCTTGCCCGTCAGCTTTCCCTCCAGCACTTCAAGCCCGGTGCAGAAGACGTTGTCGATGCCGAGCTCGCGCGCCACCGGCGCGACCTGAAATCGCGTCGCCGACGAGACGACGGCCAGCGTATGGCCCTTGGCGCGATGCGCCTCCACCAGCGACCGCGACTCGGGGTAGATGCTGGCGGCAATGGTCTGGCCGAAGAGGCGCTCACCGATCTCCTCGAACTCGGTCTCGGCCAGTCCCCGCACCATCTGCAGGCTCTCGGAGACGAACGCCGAGAAGTTCTTCTGGCCGAGCTGAAAGGACAGGGCGGCGGCGGCCGAGGTTGCGATGTCGGCGATCTCGGCGCGGCCGCTGGTCAGCCAGTCGCGCACGAAGGCCGAGGCCGAGAAGCCGGCGATCAGGGTGCGGTCCAGATCGAAGAAAGCGCCGACCGAAGGGCCGGAGGGACCTTCCTCGATATCTCGCGTCATCAGTGCACGGGTGCTCATGGGGGCCGGCACCATAGCACGCCGCCGTTGCGTTGTGAGCGGCCACCGGCCTACAAGACTCGCCGTGAATCGGGCTGCCACCGCCGAGGAGCTGACCGCGCCGGAGCCGGCATGGCCGGCAGTGCCCGCCGACCGCATCGTCTTCCTGCTCGACGCCTGCACCGACCTGGAACGCCGGCTCCTCAACGACTGGGTCGCGCGCCAGCGGCCGGAGGGTTTCGCGAATTCGGCCATCGAGGTCGTCTCGATTCCGCCCTCGCGGGGCCCGTCGCGCAAACGCCGCGGCAGCGGCCACGGCAGCCTCGAATCGTCGATCTCGGCCGGCGGCGACCCGCTGATGGCGCCGCTTCGCGTGGCCTGGTTCTCGGGCAAGACCGACGGTCTTCGCAATCTTTCCACGCTCGACATGCTGACGATGAGCGATCCGCGCGATCCGGGAGCGCTGCGGCAGCGATGGACCGCCGCCCGCAATCCGGAGCGGTGCCGTGTCGTGGCCGGAGAGCCGGCGCGTCTGTCCGAATTGCGCGCGCGCTGGCGAAACGCCGGCGGCCAAGAGATCGGCGAGACCACCGGCCTGGCCGAGTTCATCGCGCGACAGGCCACGCTGGCGCTGGAGCGGGCCGAGCGGCGCCTTCGCGGCGCGCGTTACAAGGTGCCGCGCATGGTCGAGCAGGACATCCTCGGCCGACCGGCGTTCCGGGGCGGGCTCGCGCGCCTGGCGCGCGAACTGGGAAGGCCCGAGCACGAGGTCACCGAGGACGCGCAGCGCTACCTTCGCGAGATCGCCGCCACGCACGATCCGTTCGTGATCGACGTGGTGGCCTTCATCATCCGCTCGCTCTACCGGCGCGGCTACGGCGAGACGATCCACTACGACAAGACGCGTCTCGAGAAGATCTACAGTCTGGCGCAGCGGCACCCGGTGGTCTTCCTGCCCACGCACAAGTCGAACCTCGATCACCTCGTGCTGCAGTACGTGCTGCACGAGAACGGACATCCGCCCAACCACACCGCGGGCGGCATCAACATGAACTTCTTTCCGGTGGGTCCTCTGGTGCGGCGCGCCGGCGTCTTCTTCATCCGCCGCACGTTCAAGGACAACGCCGTCTACAAGTTCGTGCTGCGCCACTACATCGTTTACCTGATCGAGAAGCGCTTCTCGCTCGAATGGTACATCGAGGGGGGCCGTTCGCGATCGGGCAAGATGCTGCCGCCGCGCTTCGGGATGCTCGCCTACGTCGTCGATGCGTGGCGGCGCGGCAAGAGCGAGGACGTCGTGCTGCTGCCCGTCGCCATCGCCTACGACCAGATCCAGGACGTCGGCGAGTACGTGGCCGAGCAGCGCGGATCGGCCAAGGAGTCGGAGAGCTTCGGCTGGTTCCTGCGCGTGATCCGGCGACTGCGGCGCCGCTACGGCGGGATCCACGTCGAGTTCGGCGAGCCGATCTTCCTCAACGAGCAGCTCGGCGAGCGCGGCAGCGCCTCGGGCGACGAAGAGCCGGCCGAGAACAGCCTGGACCTGCAGAAGCTGGCCTTCGAAGTGTGCTTCCGCATCAACAAGGCCACGCCGATCACGCCGACCTCGCTGGTGACGCTGGCGCTGCTCGGCGTCGGAGATCGCGCGCTGACGGTCGAGGAAACGGTGGCGGGGCTGACCAACCTGGTCGCGTACGTGCGGCGCCGCCAGCTTCCGATGACCGAGGATCTGGACCTGACCGATCGCGATTCGGTGCGCCGCGTGCTCGAGCATCTGGTCGAGAACGGCGTGGCATCATGCTTTGCCGAAGGTTCCGATGCGGTCTACGCGATCCGCTCCGACGAGTACCTGACGGCGGCGTACTATCGCAACACGATCATCC
>Ga0196978_1000816_pt1 | contig 15045 bp, 15 predicted proteins | sample S3v_2013CmetaG_FD_155491 | JGI IMG/M metagenome (GOLD analysis project Ga0196978, IMG submission 155491) | Soil microbial communities from Anza Borrego desert, Southern California, United States - S3+v_20-13C | ecosystem: Environmental > Terrestrial > Soil > Desert | place: USA: California... | reverse complement strand
GGCCGTACCACGGCGGCACGATCGCGCCGAAGCCGCCGGCGGGACCGCCTGCTGCAATGACGAGCAGATCGTCGGGCGTGCGCAGCGCACGATAGGTGCGGTCTTCGTCATCCTTGCGCCCCGCGACGGCCGACTTGCCCACCGAGCGCCATTCCCTGCGCTGCACGTGCGCGCGCTCGAATACGTATTCGCGGATGTTCTGCTTGCTCCAGCCGGCCGCCGCGAAGATCTGCCGGTGCTGCTTCGGAACCACCATCGCGTAATTGCCCGCCCAGATCGAGTACGTGAGCATGTTGCCGCGGATGGCGGCGATGTAGGTATCGAGGATCTCGCGCGGGTCGTGCGTCCACTCGTTCATGATCTGGTGCGGCGACTCCGCGGCAAGCACCGTCACGGCCGATGCGCCTTCGGGAATGCCCCGTTCCGCGGAGAGCGCCCGCCACGGGCTGTCTTCCTCGTCCTCCGCGATGCAGAACGTGTATTTGCCGGGATGTCCGATCGTCGAGCGGTCGAGCTGCCCCGGGATCCCGCCGAGCACGTTCAGGATGAAGAGACGGATGCTGCGCCCGATCGTGGCATTGGCGCGGCTCGCGTTGCCGAACACATTGTGGGTTGCGTTCATGCCGAGCGCGGTCCTGACCGGCCCGTTGACGACGACGAAGGGCGCGCTGCCGCCCGTGCTCGCCGTGGCGCCGTGCAGCCCGAACTCCGGCTCGCACATGGCTTTGATGACTGCAACGACGACCGGCATGTACTCCGGCAGGCATCCGGCCATGACTGCGGCGATCGCAACTTTCTCCGCACTGATGTGGCGCCGGCGGACGGGCTCGATGCCCACGAGCTCGTCGGGCGAAAGCCTGCCTGCCGCCAGAAACGCGCGCACGTTTTCCTCGGCCGGCGCGACGATCGGCAGCCCGTCGGTCCAGCCGTTGCGCTGGTAAAGCTCGTTCGCTTCGAATGCGTCGGCGACTTCGTAAGCCGCGCTGCTGAGGTCTGCTTTGCTGGCCATTCCGGGGAGGATTACAGGCGAAAATCAAGTGCCGGCAATTATCGTCGCTTTCGCATCGTCTTTGTCACCGGGCCTCACGCCCGCGGCGCCCGCTGAGCGCATAAGCAATTTCGTTTTCGCACTAAGCCGGGTCGGCGTCCCGGCGCTATCATGTCGTTTCCCCCACGCCACGATGAAGGAGGTCACTATGTCATTGCACATTGGCGACGAAGCGCCGGATTTCACGGCAGAAACCACACAAGGCCCGATCCGCTTTCACGAATGGATCGGAGACAAATGGGCGGTCCTCTTCTCGCACCCGAAGGATTTCACGCCCGTCTGCACGACCGAGCTCGGCTACATGGCGCGGTGCAAACCGGAGTTCGACCAGCGCAACGCCAAGATCATCGGCCTGAGCATCGATCCGGTAACCGATCACTCGCGCTGGGCGAAAGACATCGAGGAGACGCAGGGCACCGCGCCCAACTATCCGATCATCGGCGACGCGGATCTGAAGGTCGCGAAGCTCTACGACATGATTCATCCGAACGCGGCGGCGAAGGTCGAAGGCCGCACTGCCGTGGACAACGCCACGATCCGCTCGGTGTTCCTGATCGGACCGGACAAGAAGATCAAATGCATGCTCACCTACCCGATGAGCACCGGGCGCAACTTCGACGAAGTGCTGCGCGTGCTCGACTCGCTGCAGCTCACGGCGAAGCACAACGTCGCGACGCCGGTGAACTGGAAGCCGGGTGAAGACGTCATCATTCCGCCGGCCGTGTCCGACGAGCAGGCGAAGCAGAAATACCCCGGCGGCTGGAAGACCCTGAAGCCGTACTTGAGGGTGGTGCCGCAGCCGAAATAAGCGGCGGAGGACTTAGTTCCTGCGAGTTACTTGGGCACAGCGATTGCGGCAGCTCAGGCATGCGTCGTGACACGCTGTCGGTGAGAGCGACGCAGCATCGGTTACGCAATTTGCGTCCTTTCAAGGAGCTCGCGATGAACAAGTATCTCGTTGCAATCGCGTTGGCGCTGGGGCTGTCGGCCTGCGGCACGACCAATGAGACGCTGGGCACGGTCGGCGGCGCTGCACTCGGCGGCGCAGTCGGCAGCGCGGTGTCGGGCGGCAGCACGCTCGGCACCGTGGGCGGCGCGGCCGTCGGCGGTATCGTCGGTCACGAAGTCGGCGAGGCTGCTGACCGCCGTTGACGCTTGGCACTGACGGAAAAGAGGGCGCCTTCGGGCGCCCTCTTTTTTTTGTCACCTCTGAACTATTGGGCGCTTTCGGCCGTGATGCCAGCCGCCTTGATGACTTTGCGCCAGCGGTCGGTCTCCGACACGATCAGGTTGCGAAATACCGCGGGATCGCCCGGCATCGGCTCCACGCCCTGATCGATCAGCCGCTGGATCGTCGCGGGGTTCGACAGCGCGCGGTTGAGCTCCGCGTTGAGGCGCGAGAGCACTGGCGCCGGCGTGCTGCGCGGCGCGACCATGCCGTACCACGTGTTGCAGTCGAAGCCGGGGAACGTGTTCGCAACCGGCGGCAGGTCGGGTGCGATGCGCGTCGGGTTCTGTGTGCCGACCGCGATCGGCCGCAGCCGGCCTGCGTTGATCATCGCCGAGACCTGGGGCTTACCCGAAAAGAGCACCTGCACGCGGCCGGCGACGAGATCGGTTACCGCGAGCGCGCCGCCCTTGTAGGGCACGTGCACGAACTTGACGCCCGCGAGCGTGTTGAGGAGCTCGATGCCGAGGTGGTTCGGCGTGCCGAAGCCGGGTGACGCGAAGTTGAGCTTGCCGGGCTGCGCTTTCGCCAGTGCGATGAGCTCCTTCACGCTCTTCACCGGGAGGTCGGTGGGAACGACGAGCAGATACGGGATGTAGACCATGAGCCCGATCGGCGCGAAATCCCTGAGCGGCTCGTAGGGCATCTTCACGCCGAGCGCGGGATTCACCGCGAGGCCTGCGGACGTCGCGAACGTGATGGTGTAGCCGTCCGCCGGCGCCTTCGCACCGAGCGAGAGGCCGAGCAGCGTCGCCGCACCCGGCCGATTGTCGATCACGATCTGCTGACCGAGCGACTCGGTGAGGCGCTGGCCGATCTCTCGCGCCACGAAATCCGTGGTGCCGGCGGGCGGGTAGGGCACGATCCAGCGGATCGGTCGCGACGGATACGGCGCCTGCGCGTACGCCGATCCCGCGACGAATGCAAGCAGCAACAGCGACAAAGCGGTGCACTGACGACGCATGGCTCCCTCCCCGAGCGTACGCGCGACGTCGGCAATATACTTCGGAATCCCCATGTTGGACGTAGCGTGCGCGAGTCGCGCACGGGCAAAGGAGAAAACCATGCATCTCAAAGGCAAAGCCGCCGTCGTCACCGGCGCGGGCCGCGGCATCGGCCGCGAAGTCGCGAAGCTGCTCGCCGCCCAGGGCGCGAGCGTCGTCGTCAACGATCCGGGTGTCGGACGCGGCGGAGAGCCGACCAATGAGCGTCCGGCAGACGACGTCGTCAACGAGATCCGCAAGGACGGTGGTAAGGCGGTGGCGAACTACGACTCGGTCGCCGATTACCTCAAGGCAGGTCTGATGATCAAGCAGTGCGTGGACGAGTTCGGCAAGATCGACATCCTCGTGAACGTCGCGGGCAACCTGCGCGAGCGCATGATCTGGAACATGTCCGAGGACGACTTCGACTCGGTGGTCTCCGTGCACCTGAAAGGACACTGGAACATGTGTCACCACGCGATCAAGTACATGCGCCAGGAAGGCCACGGCCGCATCGTCAATTTCTCGTCCGACGCGTTCAAGGGCTCCGTCGGCCAGTGCAACTACAGCGCATCGAAAGCGGGCATCATCGCGCTCACGCGCTCGATCGCGAAGGAAGCGCACAAGTTCGGCATCGTCGCGAACGCGATCTGTCCTTCGGCCGACACGCGCATGACGCTCACCGAGGCGGTGAAAGCCAACCGCAAGCGCAAGTTCGAGTCCGGACTGATGACCAAAGCCGAGTACGAGCGCACGCTCCAGCCGCGCGGGCCCGAATACATCGCGCCGCTAGTCGCGTACCTGTGCCTCGACGAAGCCGATTACATCAACGGCCAGGTGTTCCACATCGAGCGCGGACGCATCCACACGTACTACTTCGGCGAGGACCTCAAGTCGCTGCACAAGATGGACGACGACGGCATGTTCACGGTCGACGAGCTCAGAGAGTGGGTCCCCGGCTCGCTCATGAACGGCATCACCCCGGTTGCGCCGGTGGTGAAGATGAGCGAGGCCATGAAGGCGTCGGAGGCGAAGAAGGCGGGGTAATACGTCATTCCCGCGAAGCCGGGAAATCTAGTACGTCATTCCCGCGAAGCCGGGAATCCAGAACGGGTTCTGGGTCCCCGCCTGCGCGGGGACGACGCAGGAGGTGAATCTCATGCCATCGATCAACGTCCGCTTCCCCGCCACGCACGGTCACGCGCTCGCGGCCCGCCTGGAGCTGCCTGCCGGCGAGCCGCGCGCCTACGCGATCTTCGCCCACTGCTTCACGTGTTCGAAGGACTCGAAAGGTGCGGTGTACATCGGTCAGGCGCTCGCCGCGCGCGGCATCGGCGTGCTGCGCTTCGACTTCACCGGCCTCGGGCAAAGCGGCGGCACGTTCGCCGAATCCACGTTCTCGTCGAACGTGGAGGACATCGTTTGCGCCGCCAACTTCCTGCGTGAGCGCTATGCCGCGCCAGAGATCCTGATCGGCCACAGCCTGGGCGGCGCCGCGATACTCGCTGCGGCGGGCCGCATTGCCGAAGCGCGTGCGGTGGCGACCCTCGGCGCGCCGTTCGAGCCGAGCCATGTCGAGCACCTGCTGAAGAACCGGGAAGAGCTCGCCACGAAGGGTGAGGCGACGGTGGACATCGGCGGACGGCCTTTCCAGATCCGCCGGGAATTCCTCGACGACCTGCGTCGCCACGATCCCGCGAAGAACATCGCGGCGCTCGGCAAAGCGCTGCTGGTGCTTCATTCGCCGCAGGACACCGTCGTCACGATCGACAACGCATCGAAGATCTTCCTCGCCGCGAAACATCCGAAAAGCTTCGTTTCGCTCGACCGGATCGATCATCTCGTCACGAAACAGGACGATGCGGCATACGTGGGCGAAGTCGTCGCGGCGTGGGCCTCGCGCTATCTGCCGCCGGCGCCCGAGCAGGAGCCCGTGCCGGGCGTGCGCGTCATCGAAGCGGGCCAGGGCAGCAAATTCGCGCAGGAGATTTACGCCGGCCGTCATCGCCTGCGCGCCGACGAGCCCGCGTCGGCGGGGGGCACCGATACCGGACCGAATCCTTACGACCTGCTCGCGGCCGCGCTCGGCGCGTGCACGGCGATGACCGTGCGCATGTATGCCGAGCGCAAGCAGATTCCGCTCGCGCGCGTGAGCGTCGATTTGAAGCACGGCAAAGTGCACGCTGCCGATTGCGAAAGCTGCGAGACCCGCGAAGGCAAGATCGACCGCATCGATCGCGTCGTGACGCTGGAAGGCGATCTGGACGACGCACAACGCGCGAAGCTGCTCGAGATTGCCGACAAGTGCCCGGTGCACCGCACGCTGCATTCGGAGGTCTGGATCAACACGACGGCCAACCAGAGTTGATGCGCAGCGACGTCGTCGTTCTCGGCGCGGGCGTCATCGGTATCTGCGTCGCGGCCCACTTGCAGCAACGCGGACGCGCGGTCGTGCTCGTCGATCGCCGCGGCGCCGCCGAGGAGACGTCGTTCGGCAACGCCGGGCTCGTACAGCGCGAAGGCGTCTATCCGTACGGCTTTCCGCACGACTTCGGCGCGCTCGTGCGCTATGCGTTCAATCGCACGATCGACGCGCATTACCACCCGTCGGCGCTCTTCAGGATCGCGCCCTTTCTGTGGCGCTACTGGCTGCATTCGCGTCCGGCGCGCCACACCGAGGTCGCACACCGGTACGCGAAGCTGATCGAGCACTGCGTGACCGAGCACGAGGCGCTCGCCGCCGCCGCCGGTGCGTCGGGTGTCTTTCGCCGCGACGGCTGGATCAAGCTGTTTCGCACCGCGCGCGAGCGTGACAAGCGTTTCGAAGAGGCCGAGCGCGTGCACCGCGAGTTCGGCATCAATCACACGTTCCTCGACTCGCGCACGCTGCAGGAGTGGGAGCCGCACCTCGCTCCAAATCTCGCGGGCGGCCTCCACTACACCGATCCCGTGAGCGTGGACGATCCTCAAGGCCTCGCGCACATCTACCTGCGGCTGTTCGAGCGGCTGGGCGGTACTTTCGTCCAGGGTAACGCGTTCAGCCTCGAGCCCGAGGCAAACGGCTGGCGTCTGCGCACCGCGAAAGGGCCGCTTTCGGCCGCGGCAGCGGTCATCGCGCTCGGCCCGTGGGCCGATCAGATGACGCAGGCGCTGGGCTACGACCTGCCGCTCGCGGTCAAGCGCGGGTATCACATGCACTATCGGTGCGCCGGCGAAGCGCGGCTGCGCCATCCCGTCCTCGACGTCGAGCGCGGCTACTTCCTGGCGCCGATGCGCCAGGGCATTCGCCTGACGACCGGCGCGGAATTCGCGATGCGCGACGCGATCAAGACGCCGGTGCAGCTCGGCCGCGCCGAGCCGATCGCGCGGGATTTGTTCCCCCTTGCCGAACGCCTCGACACCGAAGCGTGGATGGGGGCGCGCCCCTGCACGCCGGACATGCTGCCGATCATCGGCCCGGCGCCGCGGCATGCGAACCTGTGGTTCGCGTTCGGCCATGCGCATCACGGACTCACCCTCGGCGCCGTTACCGGCCGGCTCGTGGCGGAGCTGGTGACGGGCGAGGCGCCTCTGGTGGACCCGACACCCTATTCGGCAGCGCGCTTCGGCGGTACGTGACACATGCGCTGCGACGCGCGCCTGCGGGGCCGTAGAATGCGGACGCGAGGCGACAACGGGGGCACAGTGGCCAAAACGAATCTGAGAATCGAACCGCGGGTTGCGCAGGGCCGTCGAGGCACGCTGAGTGCTAGTGGCACCTCGACACCTTGCGTAATCCAGGACATCAGCACCAAGGGTTTCCTCATCATGTGCACCAAGCCATTCGCCGTCGGGGACGTGCTCGAGCTCAAGTCGGAGCTCTATCCGGGCAAATTCGTCACCTGCAGCATCGAGGTGCGGCACGTGACGGACACCTGCATGGGCACCCGCATCCTCGATATCAACCCCGCTTCCCTGAACGTCTGCCGTCAATTCATCGAGGAGCATTATTCGGAACGTCTGAAGTTCGGCTGATCTATCCGTCTGGAGACCGTATGCGCTCCCTCAATCGTCTGCTCGCTTCCGCCGCTTTCGTTATCGCCTCTTCAGCGTTCGCGCCGCCGTCCGCCGAGGCTGCGATCACGCTGTCGCAGCGCGGTTGTCAGACCTACGCGAGCTGGTCCGGCAACATCGTCTGGGCGCGCAACCTGGGCGCTGACAAGGAGAAAACGCGCGCCGAGCTGCTCACGCTCGACAAGAAAACGCCCGCGAACATCTTCGAGCTGATGCTGCGCAACCTCGACACGCTGTGGACGACGAGCGCGGACTGGGAAACCGTCACGCTCGCGATACTTCAGGATTGCATCAACCGCCGCGGGTCGTACGAAGAAGGGACTTGATTCCCGTCATCCCCGCGCAGGCGGGGATCCAGATTCGGCCGTAAGACCGAACGCCTGCGCCAGCAGCTCGTACGAGCGGTGCCGCGGCGCCGGGTCGTACGTCCACGTCACGATGACGAGCTCGTCGAGCGCATGACGCTCGCCGAACGCCGTCAGCATCTCTTTCACCTGTTCGGCCGTGCCGACGAACGCGTCGCGTCGCATCGATTCGAGCCGCGCGCGCTGTGCGTGCGTGTACGGATACGCCGCTGCTTCTTCGGGCGACACGAGCGCATCGCGTATGCCCATATCGCGCAGGATGCGCGAGTGCTCGCGCGTCGCCGCCAGCCGCCGCGCTTCATCCTCGGTGTCGGCGGCAAGCGCCCAGACGCACGCGGCCGTCATCGGCCTGGCATGACGCTCGCTCGGCTTGTAGCCGGCGCGATAGAGATGGAACGCCTCCTCCATGCCATGGCCGTCGGTGAAGAAGTACGCGAAGGCGTACGGCATGCCGAAATGCGCAGCGAGGCGTGCGCCGTAATCGGAGCTTCCGAGGATCCACAGCTCGGGGCTCGTCGGCCCCAGCGGATGCGCCTTGATGGCGTGATACGGATGACGCGGATCGAGCGGGGCGCCCGAAACCCACTTGTCGAGCTCGTAGACCTGCTGCGGAAAATCCTCGGCATTGTTCGTGTTCGGGTTGAGCGCGAAAGCCGTGCGCTGATCCGATCCGGGCGCGCGGCCGAGGCCGAGATCGATGCGTCCCGGCGCAATCGCTTCGAGCACGCGAAACTGTTCCGCCACCTTGAGCGACGAGTAGTGCGGGAGCATCACCCCCGCGCTGCCGACGCGTATGCGCTGCGTCGTCGCGGCGATAGCCGACATCAGAATCTCGGGCGCGGTGCCGACAATGTTGCCGGTATTGTGGTGCTCGGACACCCAGTATCGGTGGTAGCCGAGCGCGTCGCAGTGGCGCGCGAGCTCGAGCGTTTCACGGATGGCGTGGTCTTCGGTGCGCCCCTTGGAGGCGGTGGATTGGTCCAGGACCGAGAGCTTCATGCCGTGGATATTACAATTTCATGCCACTGGGGTCGGCGCGCGACCCGGGGAGAGCTACGATGCGGCTGAAATCCGGAGTGATTTCGTTGGCGTGCTGCGCGGCTCTTGCCGCGCCCTGTCATGCCGCGGAGGGGTTCACCGACGGCGAGAAGCTGCTGGCGTATTGCGCAGACGCCGAAAGCGACAGCCCGAAGATCAATCCGTTTCGAGCGGGCTATTGCTTCGGATTCATCGAAGGCGCGCTGCGCGGGTGGGAAGCGCACGCGATGGTGCGCAACGCGCCCTTGAACTACTGCATACCCGCTGGCACGAGCATCGGCGTGCTCGTCAGCAGGATTGCGCAGCACGTGCGCGAGAACCCGGCGGCGCGAGCGGGCAGGGCAGAGATCTCGGTGCTCCAGGCCGTGCAGCGCGCGTATCCTTGCGCGCAGCCGGGGAAATGACCTAGGCGGGCATCTCCGCCATCAGCTCGGCTTTGCGCACGGTCATCGCGACGGCGACCGCCTCGAGGTCGATCGCGCCGAACTGCTTGACCAGCGGGAACAGCTCGGTTTCCGCTTTGAGGACCCGCTGCTTCACGTGCTGGATCACGCGCATGAAGTGCGCGTTGCGCCGCCTGTCGTCGGCGTGCGCCTTCTCGACTTCTTCAACTAGCTCGAGGATCGTGTCGTGCTCCTCTTCTGCCGCGCTGACAAGGCGTTCCACCGCTTCATCGGTGTGCGCCTCGACGGCCGGATAGAAAATTTCCGTCGCCAGCGTGTCGTGGATCCTCAACTCGGCGCAGACGTTTGCGATGACGCCCGTCAGGTCCTGGTGCTTCTGCTGCCGGTGCTCGAACTCCCTGAACAGCCACTCCAGCTCACGGTGGTCCTGCATCAGGAGATCGAGGGCGTCGAGCGCAGTGCGCGTGTTGTCATTGTTCATGATGTTCCTTAGAAAAAACGCACACGCCCCGACCGCTACAGGCGGGGCATGGAAAGCGTAGGAAGACCAGCGATGCGGCCTCAAGGCGGAAAACGAGACCCGGCACATCGGCGGAGGCCCGGAGTATGAGGCCCGGGGCCATAAATAGCAATAAAATCTACAGCTTAGAGAGCTCGATGGCCGGCTTGCCGCTGATCCACGCGCGCTGGAAGCGCTCATCGACCGCTTTCGCTTCGCGCTTGAGGCCCGCGCGCGCATACGCCTCACGCAGGCCGTACAGCGCCCACGCGTTGCTCGGTGTGCGCGCGAGGCTCGCGCCGAACGCTTCGCGCGCGCCGCGGGTATCGCCCTTCGCGAGCAGCACGGCGCCGAGCGTCTGCCGCACCGGGTAGTACCAGTAGGCAGGCTCCATGTACGGCAGCTCGTCCTGGAGCTTGATGGCGGCGTCGAGCTCGCGCACGGCGCCGTCGAGATCGTTTCCCGCCTGCGCGATGCGCGCCCGCAGGACGTGCGCCGCGATCCGGGTGACTTCCTTCGCCGGAATGTTCCACGCCGCGAATGGTTTGTAGTCGGTCGTCTCGAGAATGCGGTGGAGATCCGCGAGCTCGGCGGAGGCGGCTTTCGTATCGCCTTTCTGCGCAAGCGCGACGCCGCGCGCATACCGCCACGCCGTCTGGATGTACGGCAGTTCCTTCCCCGGGTCCGGCAGCGCCATGATCGATGCTGCGTCGCCGAACTGGGCGTGCGCGTAATACGGCGCGGCCTTGATGGGCTGAAGCACGAGCACCTCACGCGCGACGTCCGACGGGATCAATCCGGCGAGCTTGTTCGCGGATTCGAGCACCGTCTTGCCGTCGCCGCCCATCTGCGCCGACACCATCACGAAGTGCACGTTGTGCGGGTAGTACCCGAGCGGGTACACGCCCGACGGCTTGCGCGCGGCGATGTACGCCTCGTCCACCTTCACGGCCTGCCGGTTCAGTGCGAGCGAATCCTTGTAGCGGCCGAGCACGAGATAGATGTGGCTCGGCATGTGCACGAGGTGGCCGGCGTTCGGCGCGAGCTTCGCCAGCTTGTCGGCGTAGCGTTCCGCGCGCTTCGGGTTCGCGGACGCCTCCACGGCGTGGATATACAGATGGATCGCGCCGGCGTGATCGGGATCGGCTTTCAGCACGCGTTCGAGCGTCGGGACGAGCTCGGCGACCGCCGCTTTGGCTCGCGTGCCGCCGCGTTCCCAGTAATTCCACGGCGAGACGTTCATGAGCGCGTCGGCGTAGAGCGTGCCGATCTCGTTGTCCTGCGGATACCGCCTGGCGACCTGCCGCATCTGCGCCGCATACGCGGCATCGAGCGCGGACCGGTCGCCGTTCACGCCGGCCGAGTAGCGCTTCGCCATCGCGGCGATCAGCGCCTGTTCGCGGCGCGACGCACGCGCGGCGAGCTTCTGCGCGTTCTGGATGGCGGCGAGCGCGGGCACGATCGCCTTCTCGTCCATCGGCGAGTTGATGTTCGGCCCCAGCGCCCAGGCCTCGCCCCAGAAGCACATCGCGCAATCCGGGTCGAGCCGCTGCGCCTTGCGGAACGCGCGCAGCGCTTCATCGTGATTGAAGCCCCAGGCGAGCCGGTAGCCCTGGTCGAAGTACTTGCGCGCGAGCGCCGAGGACGTGGTGATCTTTAGGCTGCGCGTGCCGATGCCTTCGAAGAGCGGAGGATCCTCAACCGGCGCGCCGGTTGAAACCGATTGCGCGGCAGACGGCGCGGCCGGACTGATCTCGGATTTTTTCCGGGGCGCGTCCGGTGCCGCCTGCGCGAGGCGCACGAGCGGGAATCCGGCGGTGCCCGGCGCGCGGCAGAGCGAGCCGTCCACGGCGGCGAGCTCCGGGACGAAGACGGTAGCGAACTGGGCCTGGGGCGCCGAGGCCGAGCCCCCGAACACGCCGGCCGCGACTGCAAGAACGAGCGCTTTCTTCATGTGCATGGCGGTCTCCTTCGACTGCGGGGCAGTGTAGTCAGCCGACGTTTCGGGCCTATTTCCGCCGGGCCGCGGTGTGTTTCGACCGCGTTGCAGGCCGCCGCCGCGGCGCCGGGTTTGACAGCCCGAACGTCCATGCGCTACAGAGTCGGGTTCCCGCTCCTCACCTTACCTATCGAAAATGAACGCTCCCGAACCCCTGAACGCGCCGCTCCCGCTCTCGCGCCTCACCGTCCTCGATCTCACGCTTGCGCGTGCGGGCCCCACCTGCGTGCGCCATCTCGCCGACTGGGGCGCGAACGTAATCCGCGTCGAGCCGCCCGCGCACGGCAACGAGGACATCGTCGGCAACCGCGTCGGCCCTGACTTCCAGAACCTCCACCGCAACAAGCGCGTGATCACGCTCAACCTCAAGGACCCTGCCGGCCACGCGGCTTTCATGCGTCTGGTGAAGACCGCCGACGTGATCGTCGAGAACATGCGCGCGGACGTGAAGGGGCGGCTGAAGATCGCGTGGGAAGACGTGCACGCGGTCAACCCGCGGCTGGTTTACGGGAGCATCAGCGGCTTCGGCCAGAGCGGACCGTACAGCCACCGTCCCGGCGTGGACCAGATCGCGCAGGGCATGGGCGGCTTGATGTCGGTCACCGGCGAGCCCGGCAAAGGCCCCGTGCGCGTCGGCGTCGCGATCAACGATCTCACCGCGGGCAATCTCCTCGCGCTCTCGATCATGATGGCGTTATACGAGCGCCACTACACCGGCGTCGGCCGCTGGGTGCACACGAGCCTCCTCGAGTCCCAGATCTTCCTGCTCGATTTCCAGGCGAGCCGCTATCTCATCAAGGGCGAGATCGCGAAGCAGGTCGGCAACAACCACCCGACGAGCGTGCCGACCGGCGTCTTCCCGACGGCCGACGGCGCGATCAACATCGCGGCATCATCGACCCGGCTGTGGCCGAAGCTCTGCGATCTGCTCGGACACCCGGAGTGGAAAGACAAGGCGGAATGGAAGACGCAGATCGAGCGGCGCAAGCACCGCGCCGACGTTCACGCCGCAGTCGCCGAAGTCACCAGAACGAAAACATCCGCGCACTGGGACGCAGCGTGCGACAAGGCGGGCATTCCGTGCGGCCCGATCAACACGATCGATCAGGTGTTCGCCGACCCGCAGGTGCGGCATCTCGAGATGGCGCAGCCCGTGAAATCGCCGCAGCTCGGCGAGCTCAACCTCGTCGCGACGCCGATCAATATGTCGGGCCTAAACAAGGCGCTGCGCAGCGCGACGCCGGACATCGGCGAGCACACCACCGAGGTGCTGAAGAGCGTCGGCTACTCGGATGCCGAGATCGAGGACCTGCGCAAGGCGGAAGTCATCTGATTCTGGACCCCGGCCTGCGCCGGGGTGACGACGGACGACTACTGGTCAATCTTGATGTTGCGCTCGCGCACGACCTTCTGCCACTTCGCGAGCTCGGTGCGGATACGTACGGAGAACTGATCCGAGTCGAGCGACAGGGGCTCGTAAGCCTGCTGCGCGAGGAACTCACGGAACTCGGCGCTGCGCGCGACTTTCAGCGTCTCGTTCTGAAGCCGCGCGACGAGCGGCTTCGGCAGCCCCGCCGGCGCGATGAGTCCCGTCACGAAATCGGATTCGGCAGCGGCGAGACCGAGCTCGGCGAACGTCGGCACGTCCGGCAGCAGCGCGCTGCGCTTCGGTGTCGTGATGGCGAGCGCCCGAAAGCGCTTCGCAGTGATGTGCGGCAACGTGGAGGCGGGCGAGTCGGCGACAAAGTCGATGCGGCCGCCGAGGATGTCGACGTGCGCGCCCGTGACGCCTTTGTACGGGACGTGCTGGAAATTCGCCTTCGTGACGACGCTGAAGAGCTCCACCACCATGTGCGTGAGCGTGCCGGTGCCGCTCGAGCCGTAGGTGAGCTTGCCGGGCGCCGCGCGGCCGGTGCTCACGAGGTCCTTGAGCGTCTGGATCTTTGCCTGCGACGAGACCACGTACACGAAGGGTGAGACGCAGAACGCAGCGACCGGCAGCAGCTCTTTGGGATCGTACGGCGGCTTCATCACGCTCGGCAGCACCGACATCGTGCTCGTGGTCGCGATGAGCAGCGTGTAGCCGTCCGGCGCGCTTTTCGCCACGATGTTCGTGCCGAGCGTCGTGCTCGCGCCGGGCCGGTTGTCCACGACGATCTGCTGTCCGAGCGACTGCGAAAGCTGAGACGAGAAGCGCCGCGCGATGATGTCGGTGCCGGCGCCCGTGAAGAGCGGCACGATCGCGCGTATCGGGCGTGACGGATAGCTTTCGCCAGGGCCTACCGCCGCGTATGCCGTCGATTGCGCGAAGGCGGTTACTCCTGTCATTGCGAGGAGCGCCAACGCGCGACGCGGCAATCTCGTGGCGCACGTCAAAGCCATCACATCTCCACCTTGATGTTCGCGTCCTTCACGACCTTCGCCCAGCGCTTGATCTCCGAAGCGATCGCATCCCGAAACTGCTGCGGAGAGCTCGCGATCACTTCGAGGCCCATCGCCGCGAGCCGCTCCTGATTCTCGGCCGCGCGAAGAATGCGCGCGATCTCCGCGTTCAGCTTGTCCGCGGTCGGCTTCGGCACGCCGCGCGGCCCGAGTATGCCCTGCCAGTCCCGCACCTCGAGATTCGGCACGCCCGCTTCACCCATCGTCGGCACGTCGGGCAGTTGCGCCGAGCGCTCTTTCGACGATACCGCCAGCGGCCGCAGCCGGCCCGCCTTTATGAACGGCAACGAAGAGGTCATTGAAGCGAAGCTCATCGACGTATTGCCCGCGACCAGATCGGCAATCGCGGGCCCGCCGCCTTTGTACGCGATGTGCCGCAGCTTGGTCCCGGTCTGAAGCGCGAAGAATTCCCCTATGAGATGCGGTGCGCCGCCGATGCCCGATGAGCCGAACGTGAGCGTGTCCGGCTTCTGCTTCGCGAGCGCGATCAGCTCCTTGACCGATTTGATCGGCGTCTTCGAATTCACCACGAGCACGTTGCCGACGGCAGCGGTCATGATAATCGGCTCGAAATCCTTTACGGCGTCGTACGGCAGCTTGAGCACGCTCGGGTTCACCGAATAGCGCAGCGACACCAGCACGAGTGTGTAGCCGTCGGGATTCGCTTTCGCGACGATGTCCGTGCCGATGATCTCGGCGGCGCCCGCGCGATTGTCCACGATCACCTGCTGGCCCCAGCTTTCGCTCATCCGCTGCGCGACGACGCGAGCAAGGCCGTCGCTGCTTCCGCCCGGCGGCACCGGCACGACCAGCCTGATCGGGCGCGACGGAAAGTCCTGCACGGTCGCCGACTCTGCGCTGGCGGCTGCGAGCAGCAGCGGTACAGATGTCATCGCGAGCAGGCTGCAAAGGCCGATACGGCGACCCCGTGGTGCACGCAAATGCATGGTTTCCCCCTTTGAACGGCGAAGCTATAGTGGCGGCCT